>Ga0209370_1000045_pt1 | contig 354990 bp, 298 predicted proteins | sample AgamicAtPrz_FD_187164 | JGI IMG/M metagenome (GOLD analysis project Ga0209370, IMG submission 187164) | Agave microbial communities from Guanajuato, Mexico - At.P.rz (SPAdes) (version 2) | ecosystem: Host-associated > Plants > Phyllosphere > Phylloplane/Leaf | place: Guanajuato, Mexico...
GTGATGCTGATAATCTGTTGACTAGCAGTCTGACTCCACAAGCACCCACACGAATTGCTTGATTCAGTTGTTAAAGAGCGGTTGGCTGAGCCTTTCGTCTCAACCGAGGCGCGCATTCTACAGCGCCCCGTGTATCTGTCAAGCGGTTATTTTCAGAAGCTTCAAAATTTCTTTTTCAACTTCAACCACTTGCGCTTCCGATCTCTCGTTAGCGGGAGGCGAATTCTACAGCGTTAGTCGCTGCTGTCAACACCTCTTTTTTCACCGCTTTCGACCGAGAGGATCGAACCGTCAACAGGGCTCTACAACACCGCCCCACCAACTCCTTCCAGGCTTCGATGAACTGAAGCAGGTCGCTGCCGAAAACATCATAACTCATTGAATCTCAAGGAGTTTTCCGTTTCGACTGCGCCGGAAGTGGGGCGAATTATAGACATCTGAAATCTGCCGTCAACACCTATTTCAACATTTCTGTCATATCCATCAGAAAGCCAGATAAACAAAGAGGCCGGTGCTTATAAGGCACCGGCCTCTTTCCCTACCATTACAAACTAGGGAACGCGAACTGCGACGCTTCATGGCTGGCTCGTTGCGGCCAGCGCTGGGTAATAGCCTTACGACGCGTATAGAAGCGCACACCGTCCGGGCCGTAGGCATGCAGATCGCCAAACAACGAGCGCTTCCAACCACCAAAGCTGTGATACGCAACAGGCACCGGCAATGGAACATTGACGCCCACCATGCCCACTTCGATCTCATCGCAGAACAAACGTGCCGCCTCGCCATCCCGGGTAAAGATGCAGGTGCCGTTGCCATACTCGTGATCATTGATCAGTTGCATCGCCTCTTCCAGGCTGTTGACCCGGACGATGCAGAGTACCGGCCCGAAGATCTCTTCTTTATAGATGCGCATCTCTGGAGTGACGCGATCGAACAGGCAGCCACCCAGGAAGAAGCCTTCTTCGTTGCCCGCCACACTCAAGCCACGGCCATCGACGATCAAAGAAGCCCCCGCCGCGACGCCGTCTTCTATATAGCCACTGACCTTGTCCCGGTGTTGACCGGTAACGAGCGGCCCCATGTCCAGCCCGCAAGACGTACCCGCACCAATTTTCAGCGCCTGGATTTGTGGAACCAATCTGGAGACCAGCGCATCAGCCACTTGATCACCGACACACACCGCCACCGAAATAGCCATGCAACGCTCACCGCACGAACCGTACGCCGCGCCCATCAGAGCACTGACAGCATTGTCCAGGTCGGCGTCCGGCATCAGTACCGCATGGTTCTTCGCCCCACCCAGCGCCTGGACGCGCTTGCCGCGACGAGTGCCCTCGGCATAGATGTATTCGGCGATCGGCGTCGAGCCGACAAAGCTCAGCGCCTTCACTTCCGGCGCTTCGATCAGCGCATCCACCGCAGCCTTGTCACCATGCACCACGCTCAACACACCCTTCGGCAGCCCGGCCTCCAGCAACAATTGAGCGATCAGCAAGGTAGAGCTCGGATCGCGCTCGGACGGCTTGAGGATAAAGCAGTTACCGCAGACGATTGCCAACGGGTACATCCACAACGGCACCATGGCCGGGAAGTTGAACGGCGTGATGCCCGCCACCACGCCCAGGGGCTGGAAGTCTGACCAAGCGTCGATATTCGGTCCTACGTTGCGGCTGTACTCGCCCTTGAGGATTTCCGGCGCCGCGCAGGCGAACTCGACGTTCTCGATGCCGCGCTTGAGCTCACCGGCCGCATCTTCCAGGGTCTTGCCATGTTCTTCGCTGATCAACTGCGCGATACGCGATTCGTTCTGCTCCAGCAACTGCTTGAAACGAAACATCACCTGAGCGCGCTTGGCGGCCGGCGTCTTGCGCCAGGCCGGATAAGCCGCGGTGGCGGCATCGATGGCTTGCTGGATGGTGGCGCGGTCGGCCAGTGGCACTTTATGGATCGCCTGACCGGTAGACGGATTGAACACATCGGCAGTACGGGCGCTGTCGCTCAGCAGCTCGCCATTGATCAGGTGCGGGATGAGGCTCATGGGGACTCCAGATTTTTATCCACAGGCGCCCGTAACCGGACGCCCTTGATTCAGCGTGATAAGAAAGAAATGCGTCAGTCGAGCTTGTTCAGCACTTCACCCACCGCATCGAACAGGCGATCCAGATCCTGCGGCCTGCTGTTGAAGGTTGGCCCGAACTGCAAGGTGTCGCCGCCGAACCGCACGTAGAACCCGGCTTTCCACAACGCGATACCCGCCTCGAATGGGCGCACGATCGCATCGCCATCGCGCGGTGCAATCTGGATCGCCCCGGCCAGGCCATAGTTGCGAATATCGATGACGTTTTTCGAACCTTTCAGACCGTGCAAGGCGTTCTCGAAATGCGGGGCGACCTCGGCCACGCTTTGCACCAGATTTTCTTTCTGCAACAAATCCAACGCCGCCAGCCCTGCCGCGCACGCCACCGGGTGAGCCGAGTAGGTGTAGCCATGAGGAAACTCCACCGCATATTCGGGCGTCGGCTGGTTCATGAAGGTCTGGTAGACCTCGGTGCTGGCAATCACCGCGCCCATGGGGATCGCACCGTTGGTGACTTGCTTGGCGATGCACATCAGGTCGGGCGTGACGCCGAAGCTTTGCGCGCCGAACATCGAACCGGTGCGGCCGAAACCGGTAATCACTTCATCGAACACCAGCAGGATGCTGTGCTGGTCGCAGATTTCCCGCAGACGCTTGAGATAGCCTTCAGGCGGCACCAGCACACCGGCGGAACCGGCCATCGGCTCGACGAAGACCGCCGCGATGTTGGAAGCGTCGTGCAGCTCGATCAGTTTCAGCAGCTCATCGGCCAAGGCGATGCCGCCCTCTTTCGGCATGCCACGTGAGTAGGCATTGCTCGCCAGCAAGGTGTGGGGCAAATGATCGACGTCGTGCATGGCCTGGCCGAACAGTTTGCGGTTGCCGCTGACGCCGCCCAGGCTGGTCCCGGCGATGTTCACGCCGTGGTAGCCACGGGCACGACCGATCATCTTGGTCTTGGTCGACTGCCCTTTGAGGCGCCAATAGGCACGGACCATCTTCACCGCGGTATCAGCGCACTCGGAACCCGAGTCGGTGAAGAACACATGGTTGAGGTTACCTGGGGTCAGGCTGGTGATTTTTTCCGCCAGTTGGAACGACAGCGGATGGCCGTACTGGAAGCCCGGCGAGTAATCGAGGGTGCCCAGTTGCTTGGCGACCGCTTCCTGGATTTCCTTGCGGGTGTGCCCCGCGCCACAAGTCCACAGGCCCGACAGCGAGTCGTAGACTTTGCGGCCCTTGTCGTCTACCAGCCAACTGCCCTCGGCACCCACAATCAGACGCGGGTCACGCTGAAAATTGCGGTTGGCGGTATAGGGCATCCAGTGGGCATCCAGCTTGAGTTGGCTGGCCAGGGAGCCGGCAGCGTGTTCGGGCATGTTCATCGACAAAACCTCGCAGAAGAAAAGGCAACAGAGATCGAAAGCGTTCTTGAAGCTAAGTTGCCACGGCGATAAAGTCGGGGAAATTCAACTTTTCTAACCTTCAGTCAGCGGATCACTAAACAATGAGCGTTCGCCGTCCCGATCCACTGGCCCAGGTCAGCGACTTTGATATCCGTTTGCTACGCATTTTCCGCAGCGTGGTGGAGTGTGGCGGGTTCTCAGCGGCCGAAACGGTGCTTGGCATCGGCCGTTCGGCCATTAGCCAGCAGATGAGCGATCTGGAGCAGCGCCTCGGCTTGCGGCTGTGTCAGCGTGGACGCGCGGGTTTTTCCCTGACCGAGGAAGGACGCGAGGTGTATCAATCAGCGTTGCAGCTATTGAGTGCGCTGGAGAGCTTTCGCACTGAGGTCAACGGTCTGCATCAACATTTGCGCGGCGAATTGACCATTGGCCTGACGGACAACCTGGTCACCCTGCCCCACATGCGCATCACCCACGCGCTGGCCCAATTGAAAGAGCGCGGCCCCGATGTGCAGATCCAGATCCGCATGATCGCCCCCAACGAAGTCGAACAAGGCGTGCTCGACGGGCGCCTGCATGTTGGCGTAGTTCCCCAGGCCAGCGCCTTATCGGGGTTGGAATACCAGCCGCTCTACAGTGAGCGGTCGCTGCTGTATTGCGCAGTCGGGCATCCGTTGTTTTATGTGGATGACCAACAACTCGACGACACCCGTCTGAACGGTCAGGACGCCATCGCGCCGACCTTTCGCCTACCTGCCGAGATCCAGGCCCACTATCAGGCGCTCAACTGCACCGCCAGCGCATCGGACCGCGAAGGCATGGCATTCCTGATTCTTACCGGGCGCTATATCGGTTACTTGCCGGATCACTACGCCAGCCTTTGGGTCCAGCAAGGTCGGTTACGTGCCTTGAAGCCTGCGACACGTTTTTATGACCTGAGCCTGGCGTCGGTCACCCGCAAGGGACGGCGACCTCATCTGGTGCTGGAGAGTTTTCTCGAGAGCCTGGCAGCGACTCGCTGAGCCAGGCTCCCTTGGTGAGCCAACGCACTGTGGGAGCGAGCCTGCTCGCGATAGCGATCTGTCAGCCACCTCTGCATGACTTGAACCGACGCTATCGCGAGCAGGCTCGCTCCCACATGGGTTGAACCGGACCATCGATAAAGGCTTTTCGTGTGATGGCACTTGTCGGATCGCCGCTGGTGCGTTATCAACGCATTTGCTTGCCCCACAGACCCAGCCCGGAAACCTCCATGACCTTTGAAGTCCCTGCCCACGGTGGCAAGTCCACCAGTCGCATTCGTCAAAAGAACGAAGAGACCATTCTCAAGGCCGCCGAGGATGAGTTCGCCCGCCACGGGTTCAAGGGCACCAGCATGAATGCCATCGCCTTGAAGGCCGGGCTACCCAAGGCCAACCTGCATTACTACTTCACCAACAAACTCGGTCTGTACGTGGCGGTGTTGAGCAACATCGTTGAATTGTGGGACAGCACCTTCAACACCCTGACGGCCGAAGACGATCCGGCCGAAGCCTTGACCCGCTATATCCGCGCCAAGATGGAATTCTCCCGACGCCAGCCCCAGGCGTCGCGGCTGTTTGCCATGGAGGTGATCAGCGGAGGCGAATGCCTGACCGAGTATTTCAACCAGGATTATCGCGTCTGGTTCAGCGGCCGGGCCGCCGTGTTCCAGGCCTGGATCGAGGCGGGGAAAATGGATCCGGTCGACCCGGTGCACCTCATCTTCCTGCTATGGGGCAGCACCCAGCATTACGCCGATTTCGCCACTCAGATCTGCCGCGTGACCGGTCGCAGCAAGTTGACCAAGCAAGACATGATGGAAGCCGGCGACAACCTGATCCGTATCATTCTCAAGGGCTGCGGCCTGAAACCTGTCCTTTAAGATTTGCCCATGCCCTTTACCCTTGCCGGTTTTTGCGAGTACCGCGAAGAGATTCGCAAGAGCCGCTTCATTACCTTCGCCGCCCCCATTGCCAGCCCTGCTGAGGCCCAGGCCTTCATCGAACAACACAGCGACCTGGACGCCACGCACAATTGCTGGGCCTGGAAGCTCGGCGATCAATACCGTAGCAACGACGATGGCGAACCGGGTGGCACCGCTGGGCGACCGATCCTGGCCGCCATCGAAGCGCAGGCCTGCGATCAGGTCGTGGTGCTGGTGATCCGCTGGTACGGCGGCATTCAGTTGGGCACGGGCGGGTTGGCCCGGGCTTACGGCGGCGGCGCGAACAAATGCCTGCAAAACGCCGAGAAAATCGAATTGATCAGCCGCATCGCACTGCAATGTGCCTGCGGGTTTGCCGAACTGCCCCTGGTGAAGCTGCGAGTCGCCGAATGTGGCGGGCTGGTGAATGACGAAAGCTTCACTGCCAACGGCGTGGAGTTGCAGATCGCCGTAGGCGAGGCGCACATTCCAACGTTGCAAAAACAGCTTGCTGATTTGAGCCGCGGGCGGATTCTCTTGAGCCGTTGAGATAGCGGTGCGCAATCGTTCAACTTGCCCACATCCACTGTGCACCCGATTGTGGATAACCTGAGCACATCCGGCTGTAACCCTTCTGTCATGCGGGTTTCAGAGCGCTGTTCATTTTTTGTTCAAATTGCTGTATAGCGGATAATTTCACCCATAAAACAACCGCTTGCAGCGGTTTATCGCCTTTAGAAGAAAGCCCCGCAGCGCTTATGCCCAACCGTCTGGCTTGCGCACAATAACTGTGGAGCAACCTGTGGATAAGCCGTTCATGGCTGCGCCCACCCCAAGCAAGACATGGCTCCCAGCCGCTTGTTCGTTTTTTAACCACTTACACAGAGGTAGAATCTCAACCTGATCGAACCCCGCATGACCGAATTCGGCGCGCTGCGCCACGAACTGAAACAACCGCTCAGGCCACGTTGTCCATTAAATCCGTGACTTTTTCTTTCAAGGATGCCCACTCATGAACTCGGCAAAAACAGCATTGATCATTGGCGCCTCCCGGGGCTTGGGCCTGGGTCTGGTGAAAACGCTGCTCAGTGATGGCTGGGACGTGACCGCCACCGTGCGCAATCCGCAAAACGCAGAAGCCCTGCAGTCGCTGGGCGCGGTACGAATCGAAAAACTGGACATGGACGACCAGCAAGCCGTCATTGCCCTGAGCCAGCAGCTCAAGGGGCAAACGTTCGACCTGCTGTTCGTCAATGCCGGCGTCAAAGGCCCGGACAATCAGAGCCCCGGCGGCGCGACGCTGGCCGAGGTGGGTCAATTGTTCTTCACCAATGCCGTGGCGCCGATCAACCTGGCCCAGCGCTTCGTCGGCCAGATCCGCGAAGGCAGTGGCGTGCTGGCGTTCATGAGCTCGGTGCTGGGCAGCGTGACCATGCCCGACGCGCCAGAACTGGCGCTGTACAAGGCCAGCAAAGCGGCCCTCAACTCCATGACCAACAGCTTCGTCACCCAACTGGGCGAACAGACATTGACTGTGTTGTCGCTGCATCCCGGCTGGGTCAAGACCGACATGGGCGGTGAAGGCGCAGACATCGATGTCGAGACCAGCACCCGTGGGCTGATCGATCAGGTCAACGCGTTTGCCGGCAAGGGCGGGCATCACTTCGTCAACTACAAGGGCGAGACGATTCCCTGGTAAACACCGCACATCCCCTTGTGGGAGCGGGCTTGCTCCGGGCGGCGATCCGACGAAAGCGGATGGCCACCCAACATCGATGTCGGCTGATACACCGCGTTCGCGAGCAAGCCCGCTCCCACAGTTTGATCGGCGTCCGGCGCTGGAAATTCGCCGGGCAACCTGAGTAAACTCCGAACCTCGCCCCACCGGCGACCCTGGATCAGCAGACAGGGCATCACTGAGCTGGCTAACCTGAACCCACTTTCAGAGGAGCCGGCCACCATGCCTGCGACCCGTACCTGGTTACAAAACCCTCTCGCCATCTTCACCGCCAACAATCTCGATGCCCGTGGCGGCCTCGTCCTGCAAGACGGTGTGATCGTCGAACTGCTGCGCGCCGGCCAGCCACCCAGCCAACCGTGTGACAACATCTTCGACGCCCGCGAACATGTAATCCTGCCGGGCTTGATCAACACCCATCATCACTTCTACCAGACCCTGACCCGCGCCTGGGCGCCGGTGGTGAACCAGTCCCTGTTCCCCTGGCTGAAAACCCTCTACCCGGTGTGGGCGCGGCTGACGCCGGAAAAACTCGCCCTGGCGACCAAAGTTGCACTGGCCGAACTGTTGCTGTCGGGCTGCACCACGGCGGCCGATCACCATTACCTGTTTCCAGACGGCCTGGAAAATGCCATCGATGTACAAGTGCAAAGTGTCCGGGAGTTGGGTATGCGTGCGATGCTGACCCGCGGTTCCATGAGCCTTGGTGAGGCCGATGGTGGCTTGCCACCGCAGCAAACCGTGCAGCAGGGCCAAGTGATTCTTGACGACAGCCGGCGGTTGATTGACCGATACCATGAGCGTGGCGAGGGGGCGCAAATCCAGATTGCCCTGGCGCCCTGCTCGCCCTTTTCAGTCACCCCCGAGATCATGGGCGCCAGCGCCGACCTGGCACACAAGCTCGACGTGCGCCTGCACACGCACCTGGCCGAAACCCTCGACGAAGAAGACTTCTGTCTGCAACGTTTCGGCCTGCGCACCGTGGACTACCTGGACAGCGTCGGCTGGCTCGGCCCGCGCACCTGGCTGGCCCACGGCATTCATTTCAATCGCGATGAAATCAGCCGCCTAGGCGCCGCCGGGACTGGTATCTGTCATTGCCCGAGTTCCAACATGCGCCTGGCTTCGGGGATTTGCCCGACCCTCGACCTGACCGCCGCCGGCGCGCCAGTGGGGCTGGGGGTGGACGGCTCGGCCTCCAACGATGCCTCGAACATGATCCTTGAAGCTCGCCAGGCTCTGTACATCCAACGCCTGCGCTACGGCGCGCAAGCCATCACGCCAGAACGGGTGCTGGGCTGGGCGACCCAGGGTTCGGCACAATTGCTGGGGCGCAGTGATATCGGCGAACTGGCGGTGGGCAAGCAGGCCGACCTGGCGCTGTTCAAGCTCGACGAACTGCGTTTCTCCGGCAGCCACGACCCCGTCTCGGCCCTGCTCCTGTGCGGCGCGGACCGGGCCGACCGGGTGATGATCGGCGGGCAATGGCGGGTGATTGATGGGCAGGTCGAGGGGTTGGACTTGAAGGGGTTGATTGCCGATCACAGCCAGGCGGCGCGGGAGTTGATTGCGGGCGCCTGAGCAGCCACCAAACCCTGTGGGAGCGAGCCTGCTCCGGGCGGCGATCCGACGATAGCGGTGGGTCAGTCAACATCAATGCAACTGACAGGACGCCATCGTCGGATCGCCGCCCGGAGCAGGCTCGCTCCCACAATTGGAACTGTGTCAGCCTCCACTATAGGAACGTTGCCCAGCTCAGAGCCCCAACAACGACAACATGATAAACGTCGCGAACAACACGAAATGAGTCATGCCTTCGATGGCATTGGTTTCGCCATCGTTGAGGTTGATGGCGCTGACGATGAGGGTGATGAAGATCATCACCGTCTGCACCGGAGTCATCGCCATCTGGAACGGTTGGCCGGTATAGAGCGCCATGGCTTCCATCACCGGCACCGTGAGGATGACGGTGGACAGCGAAGCCCCCAGCGCGATGTTCACCACCGACTGCATGCGGTTCGCCAGGGCGGCACGCAAGGCAGTGAGAATTTCCGGGGCGGCGGAAATGGCAGCCACCAGAATCGCCGTGACCACCGGCGGCGCCCCCGAACCTTCCAGCCCCAGGTCGATGGCCTTGGACATGACCTCGGCCAGCGCCCCGATCAGCACCACGCCAGACACCAGCGCACCGATGGAAAACGTCAGGCTGATGGGCGCCGGCTCATTCTCCACCGGCTCTTTCTTGCGACGTTTTTCCGGGTAGCTGTAGCTGAAGAAATAACTGTGGGGCCCCACCTGCATGCGCAGGAACAGGGTGTACAGCACGATCATCGCGCCGATGGTAAACGCCGAATAGGTTTTCCAGCTCTGGGATGGAATGAACTCCGGCACCACCATCGACACGCCCATGGCGGTCAGGATCATCACGCTGTAGGTGCGCGCCGAGTCGTCATTGTAGACCTGCTCGCCATGCTTGATCCCGCCCATCAACGCCGCCAGCCCGAGAATGCCGTTGATGTCGAGCATCACCGCCGAGTAGATCGTGTCCCGCACCAATGTCGGCGACGCTTCGTTGCTCATCATGATCGCCAGGATCACCACTTCCACCAGCACCGCCGACAGCGTCAGAATCATGGTGCCGTACGGATCGCCGACCTTTTCCGCCAGCAGCTCGGCGTGATGGGCCACGCGCATGGAGGCGGCGACGATGAAACCGATCAGCGCCAGCCCGCCGATCAACGCCACCACTTGCCCGCTGCCCAACAGCCAGTGTTCCAGCGGGTAGGCGACAAACGCGGCGATCAGGGCCAGCAACAGCAGTTTTTCTTGTTTGATCAAAGTGAGCATCACGGGCCTGTCACGGTCGGCGGGGTCATGAGCTACTAGACTGTGGAGGGCGGTGAACGTTTCGTCCGGTTTGAGGCAGCTGCTCGCCAGCGCTGCCCGCTGCGGTTTAGTGGATCAGCCGGTCAGGTTTTACCAGACATTGCCGTCAGCCCCTGTAGAATGCCCGCCATCGATTCACAAACGAGAACAGACTATGTATGACTGGCTGAACGCCCTGCCCAAGGCTGAATTGCACCTGCACCTGGAGGGTTCGCTGGAGCCCGAGCTGCTGTTCGCCCTGGCCGAGCGCAACAAGATCGCCCTGCCCTGGAGCGACGTGGACACCCTGCGCAAAGCCTACGCCTTCAACAATCTGCAAGAATTTCTCGACTTGTATTACCAAGGCGCCGATGTCCTGCGCACCTCCCAGGATTTCTACGACCTGACCTGGGCCTACCTGTTGCGCTGCAAGGCGCAGAACGTGATTCACACCGAACCGTTCTTCGATCCACAGACCCACACCGACCGGGGCATCCCGTTCGAAGTGGTGCTCAACGGCATCGCCGCCGCGCTCAAGGACGGTGAGCAGCAACTGGGCATCACCAGCGGCCTGATCCTGAGCTTCCTGCGCCACTTGAGTGAAGAACAGGCCGAGCGAACCCTCGACCAGGCGCTGCCGTTCCGCGATGCGTTCGTGGCCGTGGGCCTGGACAGTTCGGAAATGGGTCATCCACCGAGCAAATTCCAGCGGGTCTTCGACCGTGCGCGCGACGAGGGCTTCCTGACCGTCGCCCACGCCGGTGAAGAAGGCCCGCCCGAGTACATCTGGGAAGCCCTGGACCTGCTGAAAATCCAGCGCATCGACCACGGCGTACGGGCCATCGAAGACGAGCGGCTGATGCAGCGGATCATCGACGAGCAGATCCCACTGACGGTGTGCCCGCTGTCCAACACCAAGCTGTGCGTGTTCGACGACATGTCGCAACACAACATCCTCGACATGCTCGAACGCGGTGTGAAGGTGACGGTGAACTCCGATGACCCGGCGTACTTCGGCGGTTATGTCACGGAGAACTTCCATGCGCTGCATACACACCTGGGCATGACCCAGGACCAGGCCAAGCGGTTGGCGCAGAACAGTCTGGATGCGCGGTTGGTGAAGCCTTAAACCCTGACGAAACCTTCCCTGTGGGGGCCAGTTTCCCACAGGGGTCAATGATGTTTAGCTGGCACCCTCACTCAACTCCTCCAACGTCTTGCCCCGCGTCTCCATCCCGAACGACCAGACCACCCCCGCCGCCACGGCAAAGCACAGCGCGCCCAAGGCGAACACACCGCCCTGCCCAGTAATGGGAAACACCAGCCCGGTCACCAGAGGCCCGAGCAGCGAACCGATTCGCCCGACCGCCGAGGCAAAGCCCGAGCCGGTGGCCCGTGCCGAGGTGGGATAGAGCTCAGGCGTGTAGGTGTAAAGCACGGCCCACATGCCGAACAGGAAAAACTGCATCAACAGCCCAGTGCCGATCAGCAAACCTACGTTGCCGCCAAACACCGCGCTCTGACCATAAAGAAACGCCATCACCCCGCCGCCCAGCAGCGTGATGACACACACCGGCTTGCGCCCCCAACGCTCCACCAGCCAGGCCGCCATCAGGAAACCGGGAATCCCGCCCAGGGAAATCAGCACGGTGTAGTACACCGACTGAGTTACTGCGAAGCCCGACTGTTGCAGCAGGGCACTGAGCCAGGACGTCAGGCCATAGAAGCCGAGCAAAGCAAAGAACCAGACACTCCAGATCATCATCGTGCGCTGGCGGTACAGCGGTGACCAGATCTGCGCCAGGGCCGAGAAGAAATTGCCCGGGGCACTTGCCAACCTCGGCAGGCGGATTGGTTCCGGCAGGTCCTGGCGCCCCAGCGAGGCACGAACCTTGTCTTCGATTCGCGTCAACACCGCATCCGCCTCGTCTTCCCGCCCGGCCTGCTCCAGCCAGCGCGGCGACTCGGGAATGAAAAAGCGGATCACCAGGACGAACACCGCCGGTATCGCCAGCACCAGGAAAATATCCCGCCAACCGATCACCGGCAGCAAAAAGTACGAGAGCACGCCCGCCGCCACGAAGCCCAACGGCCAGAAACCGTCCATCAAGGCAATGTAGCGGCCACGGCGCCTGGCCGGGATCAGCTCCGAAAGCATTGACTGGGCAATCGGAAACTCCATGCCCATGCCGACGCCCAACAGGATGCGAAACAAGGTCAACGTCTGCAGGTCCTGGGCGGTGGAACACAGGTAACTGGCGACGCCCCACAACACGATGCTCCATTGGAATACCGGTTTGCGCCCGAAGCGATCAGCCAGCATGCCCGACAATGACGCCCCTACCACCATGCCGAAGAAGCTCGAACTGGCGAGCAATCCGGCCTGGGCCGTGCTCAGGCCGAACTCGGCTTTGATCGAGCCCAGCAGGAACGTCATCATCGCCAGGTCCATGGAGTCGAAGAAAAACGCCAGGGCGATGATGATGAAAATGACCCGGTGATAGCCACTGATGGGCAACCGCTCCAGGCGTTCTGCCGCGCTGTAACCCTGAGTGTCCATATCGCTCTCCCCCATCCGATAATTCCCCGGACCGAGTGTGCGCGAACCTGGCAGGTGACTATTGTTGAATACGACCTGCCGGCAACCCTGAGCGACGCCAGGGCAGATTTCCTAGAACGCCATCTCCAGGGATTCCTGCCGGGCGAACCGGTGGATTTCCTGCTGACCGAGCGCTGTCACCTGCAAGGCCCGCGAGTCGCTGGGCAGGCTCAGCCACCCAGACTGCATGAACAACTGCAGCAGCGCCGCCCCCAACGCGCCGCCCAGGTGCGGACGACGCTCGCTCCAGTCCGGACAGGCACAGGCGACTCGGGTGTTGCGATGGGCCAGTGCCTGGATGAACAGACCGTGCCCGGCCAACTCGTTGGCGCCTTTGTGCGTGACGATGACCCGTTGTTCGTACTGCTCGATCCATCCGGCGTCCACCAGCCGCTGGTAGAGATCGGCCGCCAGGGTTCCGCCCAGGTGATCGTCGCAGAGCCTGGCTCGCATCAACGAAGCGGGGGCCGCCGGGGCCTTGATCGACATGACCCCGCGCCTGAAGACTTCAGGAACCTGTTGCGGCGTACTGACCAGAGTTGCGCTGGCCAGCGCTTCAACGGCGGCGCCGATCTCGGGGGCTGCCAGGCGGAAGAACCGTTTGCGTCCTCGCGCTTCGACTTTCAACAGGCCGCCGGCGGACAGTCGTCCCAGATGCGCACTGGCCGAGGACGGCGACAGTCCGGTCAGCAAGGCCAACTCTTCGGCCTGCCGGGCAGTGCCGTCCATCAAGGCCCACATCATTGCGCTGCGCTTGGGGTCAGCCAGCAGCGTGGCGATCTGGCTGATGCAAGGTGCATGTTCCATGTATTCACTCCCTGTTGAATCATTCGTCTACCGCTCTGGCGCATTGACCAGCGATGAGGCCGCCGGAAGCGGTTCGATGCCGCGCCGACTCAGGCGGCCGCTAGTATAAGCGTGACGATCGAGGTTGCCTGTCCTCCGGAAACCTTTGGAGGCGATTGTTCGTGAGGGAAAAGTCTCTTTTTGCCTACGACTAATGGCCGAGCGCTGTCGAGAGTGGAAACTGAGCCGTCAACCGAGCGCAGCGAACCTGGAGCATTTCCCGCAAAAGGTTGATCGGCTTGCTCAACTGCGCACGATGGGCGCATAGCAGACTGAGCGGCGCGCGCTCGCATTGCAGGTGCGGCAACAAGATCTTCAGGCGCCCGGCCAGCACATCGGTGGAAACATCCAGCCACGACTTATAGGCAATCCCAGCCCCTGCCACAGCCCAGCGACGCACCACATCGGCGTCGTCGCTGAAGCGGTCGCCGCTGACCGTCAGGCTCACTTCGCGCTTGCCGTCATGAAAATACCAACGGTCGTGCACCCGGCTGCCGAGCATGTACAAAAGGCAGTTGTGCTGGGCCAGTTGCTCCAGTTGATGGGGCTCGCCATGGCGGGCCAGATAATCCGGCGATGCACACAGCACCCGGCGGTTATCCGCGGCGACAGGCAGGGCTACCAGGCTTGAGTCCTCCGGCTCGCCGTAACGCAAGGCGATGTCCACCGGTTGCTTGAACAAGTCGGCGATGCGATCGCCCAGCAGCAGCCGCACCGTCAGCCCGGGATGCTCGCGCTGGAATTCATCCAGCCAGGACAATAGCAGGTTACGCCCCAGGTCCGAAGGCGCGGACAACTGCAACACACCGCTGACCTGGTCCTGGCCGCTGGTCAACAACCGCCGTCCTTCATCCAGGCTGCTCAAGGCGGCCCGGGCATATTCGAGAAAGCCCTCACCCTCGGCGGTCAGGCGCAGGCTGCGGGTGGAACGGGCGAGCAACCGTGCGCCGAGGTGCTGCTCGATCCGCTTCAACGCGGCGCTGGCTACCGCCGCCGACAAGTCCATGACCCTGGCGGCAGCCGAGAGGCTGCCCAAGTCCGCCGCCCGGACAAACAATTGCAAGTCATCGAATCGAAGCATGTCCGTCCATTTTCAAAAAAATATTGAAAGAGCCTGTTGTTGTAGCCGGTTTTATCGCGAGGATAAATAGCTAACCATCTGCTCCATCGTTTTCACTCACGGAGCCGCTTCATGAAAGCCATTGCCTATTACCATTCGTTGCCCATCGATGACCCGCTTTCGCTGCAGGACATCGAACTGCCGGAACCCGGCGCCGGCCCCCGGGACCTGCTGGTGGAAGTCCGGGCCATCTCGGTGAACCCGGTGGACACCAAGGTGCGCCAGAACGTCCAGCCTGAAGAGGGCGCCGCCAAGGTCCTGGGCTGGGACGTGGCCGGCGTGGTCAAAGCGGTGGGCAGCGAAGTCACACTGTTCAAGGCCGGGGACAAGGTGTTCTATGCCGGCTCCATCGCCCGGGCCGGCGGCAACAGCGAACTGCATGTGGTGGATGAGCGCATCGTCGGCCACATGCCCAAGACCCTCGGTTTCGCTGAGGCTGCGGCGCTGCCGCTGACGGCCATTACCGCCTGGGAGTTGCTGTTCGAGCGGTTGAGTATCCAGGAAGGCCAGCAGGACCAAGGCCAGAGCCTGCTGATCGTCGGCGCTGCAGGGGGCGTGGGTTCGATCCTGACGCAACTGGCGCGCCAGCTCACCGGATTGAAGGTGATTGGCAGCGCTTCCCGCTCGCAGACCCAGGAATGGGTGCGGGAGTTGGGTGCCCACCTGGTGATCGACCACAGCCAGCCCTTGAGCGACATGCTCAAGGCGGCCGGCCAGTCTCAGGTGACCCACGTCGCCAGTCTGACCCAGACCGATCAGCATCTGGACCAACTGGTGGAAGCCTTGGCCCCTCAGGGCAAACTGGCGTTGATCGACGATCCCAAGGCGCTGGACGTGACCAAACTCAAGCGCAAGAGCCTGTCGCTGCACTGGGAGTTCATGTACACCCGCTCGCTGTTCGAAACGCCTGACATGATCGAACAGCACAAACTGCTCAATCGCGTGGCGCAACTGATCGACGCCGGTACGCTGAAGACGACCGTCGGCGAGCATTTCGGCACCATCAACGCCGAGAACCTGCGCCGGGGTCACGCGCTGCTGGAAAGCGGCAAGGCCAAGGGCAAGATTGTACTTGAGGGTTTCTGACCCGCGCTAAGGGCCCGTCTCTTTGAGACGCCCCCTGTTTTGAGACCATCCCCTGTGGCGAGGGAGCTTGCTCCCGCTGGGCTGCGCAGCAGCCCCAATGAGGGCGCTGCGCAGTATCCATATGGGATGGGCGCTGCGCACCCAAGCGGGAGCAAGCTCCCTCGCCACAAAAGCTCCCCCGCCACAGCAGGGAGTATTCAGCCGAGCGGCTCAACCGTCAGTCCGAGAATTGACCCTTGTCACATTTGCGATCGCATTCGGGTCTACACTCGAGGCCTTTGCAACGCAATCTTTTCGTGAGGAGGTCAGCAATGAAGATCCTGATAAAAGAAGTGGCAAAATCCCAGTGGCAAGTGCGCCTTGACCAGCACGTTGTCACCTTCCGCTCCGAGGCCGAAGCCCAAGCCTTTGCCACCACCCTGCAAGCGCGACTTCACGCGCCCCATCAGTTCACCGAACAGCAGCAGCGCGCAGCGGGCTGAATCAGCCTTGGCGACTGGCCTCGGCCAGCGCCCGGGCATTTTGCCGGCGGCGGGTCAGCGTAGCCGCGCTCACCACCAACAGTCCGCACAGGCTGATCACCAACGCCATCGGTACGGCGCTGCCGTCGTGCAGCGCCGCCACCAATGCGGAGGCCCCGGCGGCCACGGAAAATTGCAGGCATCCCAGCAGCGCCGAAGCACTGCCGGCGCGGGCGCCCTGCCCGTTCATGGCACAGGCTGAAGCATTGGGAATGATGCAACCCAAGCTGGCAATGCAAATGAACAGCGGGATCAATAACGGCCACAGATGCATAGGCTTCAGCCAGCAGACGGCCAGCAGGCTCAACCCGGCCAGGAGGTAAATCCATACCGCTCGGGTCAACAGGAACGCCGGGCCACGCTTGGACAACAACCGGGCGTTGACCTGGGCAACCAGGATAAAGCCCGCCGCGTTGGTGCCGAACAGCCAGCCAAAGTGTTCGGCCGGTACCCCATAGAGCTTGATGAAGACGAAAGGCGAGCCGGTGATGTAGGCAAACATCCCGGCGATGGCGATGCCGCCCGTCAGGGCATGGCCGAGGAAAACCCAGTCGGTCAACAAGCGACCGTACTGGCGCAGCGCACCGGACAACGGTTGCCGAGGCACATGGGCCGGCAGGCTTTCCGGCAGCCACAAGGCCACGCCCGTCGCCGCCAGTGCGCTGAAAAGCGTCAGGGCAATGAAGATCGATTGCCAGCCGTGCAGGTTCACCAGCAACCCGCCCAGCATTGGCGCGAGGATCGGCGCCAGGCCCATCACCAGCATCAATTGCGAGAACACCTTGGCCGAGCCCACCGCGTCGCATTTATCGCTGACCACCGCTCGGGAAATCACCATCCCGGCACAGCCACCCAAGGCCTGGACGAAACGTGCGCCGATCAGCCATTCCAGGCTCGGCGCGTAAGCGCAGGCCACGGATGCCACGGTGAACAAACCGACGCCCGTCAACAATGGGATACGCCGACCGAAGCGATCCGCCACCGGCCCATAGGCCAGTTGCCCGATGGACAGCCCGAGAAAATAGGCCGCCAGGGTCAGCTGGATGTGTTTTTCGTCAGTCCCGAAGGCGCTGGCCATGGCCGAGAAAGCAGGCAGGTAGAAATCGATCGCCAAGGGACCGAAAGCGCTCAAGGCGCCGAGAATCAGAATGGTGCGAAGGTTCATCAGGCGTCCTGGTCAGGCGTCGTTCGACAGCCCGACAGTCTAGCGCTGCCGGGCGCCCTTGAACATTCCGATAGGTCGCTAACGATTAAAATACTTCAGGCCGGGCTGGCTTCGTAGCCCTCTTCCTTGATGACCTGCACAAGCGTATCGACCGGTAATGAGCTCTGGACCTGGACAGTCTTGGCACCCAGGTCGACTCGTACGTCTGCCGCCGGATCCCGGGCCTGAACCGCTTGGGTGATAGCCCGGACGCAATGGCCGCAGGACATGCCCTGAACATTGAAGGTCTGCATAAGATGACTCCTCTGGATTGAAGTTGAAGCCAGTTTCAAGCTTGCCCTCATGGCAAGGTCAAGTTCTGACGAAAACTGCCGGGCTGGCAATCGGCACCGCGCTCAGCCAAGCTGCACACATCAAGGATTTCACACCGGAGGTTCAGCCATGCGCTGGTCAGCGTTCAGCCTGTTTTGCATGCTCGGTTTTTCAGCGGTGGCCCCCCAGGCGTCGGCCGCCGGCGAAGATTACGGCGTGCTGATCATTTCCCGCGAGCGCCTGGAAGTGGCGACCTCCTGCGAAATCGGCATCTACATTCAGGACCAGCTCACGGCGCGCCTGTTCCAGGAAGGCAGCACTTCGTTCAACCTGCCGCCCGGGCAATTCTCCCTGCGCCTGAAGCTATTGCCGGGCCAGGCACCGGGATGCAACCCGGGCATGCTTGCGCCGGGTTCCCAGAGCATTACCTTGAGAGCGGGGGATATCCTCAAGTACCGGATCGCCATGAGTGAACAGGGGATGTACCTGAAGCAGACCGGGTTGGGGTACTGACACACAACCGTATCATCCATGTGGGAGCGTTCAGATTGGCACTTGACCTTGCCCACATGGCAAGGTTGATCCTGTAGTCATCCACTACAGGGAGCCTGGCTGATGTCTGAATCCACCACTTTCGACCTGCCTATTGCCGGCATGACCTGCGCCAGTTGCGCCGGGCGGGTCGAGCGAGCCTTGAGCAAAGTCACCGGCGCCCGTGACGTCAGCGTCAACCTGGCGACCGAACAGGCGCGAGTCCAAGCCCCCGAAGGCAGCCTGCCGGCCTTGATGCAGGCGGTCGAACAGGCCGGTTATAGCGTGCCCGTGCAGACCCTGGAACTGAGCATCGAAGGCATGACCTGCGCCTCATGCGTCGGTCGGGTCGAGCGTGCGCTGGGCAAGGTCGATGGGGTGAACAGCGTCAGCGTCAATCTCGCCAACGAGCGCGCCCACCTTGAGTTACTCGGTCAGGTCGATCCACAGACCTTGATCGATGCGGTCAAGCACGCCGGCTATGACGCCAATGTCTGGCAGGCCGAGCAGTCCCATGCCCCACAAACCCATCAGCTGAACCGTGAACGTCTGGTGCTCGTGCTGGCCATTGTGCTGTCCATACCGCTGGTGCTGCCGATGCTATTGCAGCCGCTGGGTGTGCATTGGATGTTGCCGGCCTGGGTGCAGTTCGCCCTGGCGACGCCGGTGCAATTCATCTTTGGCGCGCGCTTTTATGTCGCCGCCTTCAAGGCCGTGCGCGCCGGGGTCGGGAACATGGATCTGCTGGTGGCCCTGGGCACCAGCGCCGGCTATGGCCTGAGTCTTTACGAATGGGCCATCGCCCGCCCCGGCAGCATGCCGCATCTGTATTTCGAAGCCTCGGCGGTGGTGATCGCCCTGGTGCTGCTGGGCAAATACCTGGAAAGCCGCGCCAAGCGGCAGACTGCCAGCGCCATCCGAGCCCTCGAAGCATTACGGCCGGAGCGGGCGATCCAGGTGATCGACGGCGCAGAACGAGAGGTTGCCATCAGTGCCTTGCGCTTGAATGACCTGGTGCTGGTCAAACCCGGGGAACGCTTTCCGGTGGACGGTGAAGTGTTGGAAGGCCAGAGCCACGCCGACGAAGCGCTGATCAGCGGCGAAAGCCTGCCGGTGCCCAAGCAGCCCGGCGATAAAGTCACTGGCGGCGCCATCAATGGTGAGGGCCGATTGCTGGTACGCACCCAGGCCTTGGGCGCCGAAACCGTCCTGGCGCGCATCATTCGTCTGGTGGAAGACGCACAGGCTGCCAAGGCGCCCATTCAAAAACTGGTGGATAAAGTCAGCCAGGTCTTCGTGCCTGTGGTGCTGCTGCTGGCCTTGGCGACATTAGTCGGCTGGTGGCTGTACGGGGCGCCGCTGGAAACCGCGTTGATCAATGCCGTCGCCGTGCTGGTGATTGCTTGCCCTTGCGCCCTGGGCCTGGCGACGCCCACCGCGATCATGGCCGGTACCGGCGTGGCCGCGCGCCACGGCATTCTGATCAAGGATGCCGAGGCATTGGAACGTGCCCATGAAGTCGACACGGTGGTATTCGACAAGACCGGCACCCTGACCTCTGGCACGCCACGCATCGCTCATTTGCGTGCCTTGGACGGTGACGAAAACGCGCTGCTGCAAAAAGCGGGTGCGCTGCAACGCGGCAGTGAACATCCCCTTGCCAAAGCCGTGCTGGAGGCCTGCGCCGAGCGCGGCCTGGACGTACCGGACGTCAGCGACAGCCAGTCCCTGACCGGGCGCGGCATCGCCGGCAGTCTTGCCGGCCATCGCCTGGCCCTGGGCAACCGGCGCTTGCTGGATGAACTGGGCCTGAGCCCCGGTGCACTGGCCGAATCGGCTCAGGATTGGGAAGCCGAAGGCCGGACGCTCTCGTGGCTGATCGCACAGGACACCCCGCCCCGGGTACTGGGGTTGTTCGCTTTCGGTGACACCCTCAAGCCCGGCGCACCGGCCGCCGTGCAGGCCTTGGATGAACGCCGCATCGCCAGTCATTTGCTCACCGGCGACAATCGCGGCAGCGCCCGCGTGGTGGCCGAGGCGCTGGGAATCGCCAAGGTCCATGCCGAAGTGCTGCCGGCGGACAAGTCGGCAATCGTCCAGCAGTTGAAGAGCCATTCGGTGGTGGCGATGGTGGGTGACGGCATCAACGACGCCCCGGCCTTGGCCGCGGCAGACATCGGTATTGCCATGGGCGGCGGCACCGACGTAGCGATGCATGCCGCCGGTATTACGCTGATGCGCGGTGATCCACGCCTGGTGCCGGCGGCGCTGGACATCAGTCGCAAGACCTACGCCAAGATTCGTCAAAACCTGTTCTGGGCCTTCGTCTATAACCTGATCGGTATTCCGTTGGCGGCCTTCGGCCTGCTCAACCCGGTGCTGGCCGGCGCGGCCATGGCGCTGTCGAGCGTCAGCGTGGTGAGCAATGCGTTACTGTTGAAGTTCTGGACACCCAAGCATCTGGAGGACAAGCGATGAACATCGGCCAAGCGGCCCGCCAGAGCGGCCTGAGCGCGAAAATGATCCGCTATTACGAATCCATCGGCCTGCTCAAGGCGGCCCATCGTACCGACAGCGGCTACCGCATCTATGGCGCCGATGACCTGCACACCCTGGCCTTCATCAAGCGCTCCCGGGACCTTGGGTTTTCCCTGGAAGAAGTGGGCAAGCTGCTGACCCTCTGGCAAGACCGCCAACGCGCCAGCGCCGACGTCAAGGCCCTGGCCCGACAACACATCGACGAACTGAACCAGAAAATCCGCGAACTGGCCGAACTGCGCGACACCCTGCAAGACCTGGTGGACCACTGCCACGGCGACCACCGCCCAGACTGCCCGATCCTCAAGGAACTGGCGTCGGGGTGTTGCAAGCAAGCGACGCCGGCCTGATCACCCAGGCAAACCCGGTTCCCCTGTGGGAGCGAGCCTGCTCGCGATGACGACGGCACATCCAACATCTCTGCAAGTTGATCCACCGCTTTCGCGAGCAAGCCCGCTCCCACAGGGGGGCTGCGTTGAACATCAAATCCAAAAACACCTCGGAAAACTGTGGGAGCGAGCCTGCTCGCGATGACGGTGGCACTTCCAACATCGATGCAAGCTGACCCACCGCTTTCGCGAGCAGGCTCGCTCCCACAGGGGGACTGCGTTGAACATCAAATCCAAAAACACCTCGGAAAACTGTGGGAGCGAGCCTGCTCGCGATGGCGGTGGCACTTCCAACATCGATGCAAGCTGACCCACCGCTATCGCGAGCAGGCTCGCTCCCACAGGGATTTGTGACGAACATCTATCCGGGAACACCTCGGAAAACCGTGGCTCACAAAAAACCCGGCCTTGGCCGGGTTCTGTCATCTGATCATTGCATCCAGGGTGGAGGCGGCTCTTCGGTTTTGCCGGGAGGGGCGTCGTCTGCGGCGCGGATGGCCTGGCGGCGTTCCTCGTCACGACGGGCAGCCTCGATTTCGCGCATGACCCCGCCGACATCCGCCAGCTCATCGGGCTCGGCAAACTCACCGGTCAGCACGCTGCCCGGGTGCAAGGTCCCGGCTTCGTACAGCGCCCACATCTCCTTCGCGTAACGGGTGCGCTTGAGCTCTGGCGCAAAGCGACCGAAGTAGGACGCCATGTTGCCCACGTCCCGTTCCAGCATGCTGAAGGCGTGGTTGTTCCCCGCAGCGTCCACTGCTTGCGGCAAGTCGATGATCACCGGCCCGGTCGGCGCGAGCAGCACGTTGAACTCCGACAGGTCGCCGTGCACCAGACCGGTACACAACATCAGCACAATCTGGGAAATCAGGAACGCGTGATATTCACGGGCCTGATCCGGCTCCAACACTACATCGTTCAAACGCGGCGCGGCGTCGCCGTATTCGTCGGCCACCAGCTCCATCAGCAACACGCCTTCGAGGAAGTCGTACGGCTTGGGCACGCGCACCCCCGCGTTGGCCAGGCGGAACAGCGCCGCTACCTCGGCGTTCTGCCAGGCGTCTTCAGCCTCCTTGCGCCCGAACTTCGAGCCCTTGGCCATGGCCCGGGCCTGACGGCTGTTACGGACCTTGCGCCCTTCCTGATATTCGGCCGCCTGACGAAAACTGCGCTTGTTCGCCTCCTTGTAGACCTTGGCGCAACGTAGCTCGTTGCCGCAGCGCACCACATAAACAGCTGCTTCTTTACCACTCATGAGTGGGCGCAGCACCTCGTCGACCAGACCGTCCTCGATCAGGGGTTCAATGCGTTTTGGAGTCTTCATCAGCTTTTATTGGGGGTCCTTTATTACCAAACACGCGAATGACAGTCGTTATACGGCAATCCTCGCTCCACGGGGAGGGGTTACCGACCTATGAACCGGAGATGCACACAATGTGCCGGATTAAATCGAGCGAGCCGAATCATAGCCGAGAGCGGATGGGCCGTTGGCAACTGAATACGAAGGCATTTGCGACAAGAGCTGACAGCCGAGTCAGCCGCTACCGTAGGCAAGTTCGGCGGCTGCGCCCAGCTCAAGGCTTGAACAATTCCCCCGGCGTAAAACCAAACATCACCTTGAACGCGGCGATAAATGCCGACGTAGAGTCGTAGCCGCAGGACAGCGCTGCACTCGTGACACTATCGCCTCGCTCCAGCGACCCAAGGGACGACAGCAAGCGCATGCGCTGACGCCAGGCGCGGAAACTCAGGCCGGTCTCGCGCTGGAAAAGGCGCATCAGGGTTTTCTCCGAGGTGCCCAGGCGCTCGGCCCAGGCGTGCAGCGTGACGTTCTGTTCGGGCTGTTCGATCAGTTCGTTGCACAGCGCCAGCAACCGCGCATGTCGGGGCAGCGGCAGGGAGAATCCCACCTCCGGCAATGTGGCCAGCTGATCCAAGAGCACCTGCACCAAACGTTCTTCCCGTGTATCGCCCTGTGGATAATCGGCCGGCAACTGACAGAAGACCTTGATCAACTCCCGGGCCAGCGGCGTGACTTCAAGCACCCGGCAGCGCGCGTCCGCCCAGGAGCAGGCCTGGCGATGCACGTAAAGGCTGCGCATTTCCGCCCGAGTGGACGTCACGACTTGATGTTCCAGATCGGCCGGAATCCAGATGCCCCGTTGGGGCGGCGCAAAGAAACTGCCCTCAGCGGTGTGTACGCCCAGCACGCCGCTGATGGCGTAGGAAAATTGCACCCAGTCATGCCGATGGGCCTGGGTCCAGGAGCCGGCGTTCAAGCTTTCGACACGGGCGTACAGCGGCCTGGGCAATTGCGTCAGGTCGGGAATACGGCGTTCGAGCTGTTGGTGTCCGTTAGTCGGCATTGATTGGCCTTATGTCGCAAGACGACTGTTCGGCTCGACGTTAGGCTAAGTCGACTTTTCTGACAACTTGCGGTGCCCTATGCACATTTTCAGACACCTCAAACGCATGGCGACCGACTGGTTCCTCTGCGGCATGCTGCTCGCCACGCTGCTGGCTTATTTCTTCCCCACCTTTGGTGCCAGTGGCGGGGCGATGCATGCCGAGTGGGTGGTCAATATCGGGATCTTCGTGGTGTTCTTCCTGCACGGGGTCAACCTCTCCGGCGAGCAGATCCGCCACGGCCTGAAAAACACCCGACTGCACCTGATGGTGCAAGGCTTCACCTTCGGCGTGTTCCCGTTGATCTGGCTCTTGAGTAACTGGCTGTTGGGCAGCCATGTACCAGCGCTGCTGATGCTCGGGTTCTTCTACCTGTGTGCCCTGCCCTCGACCATTTCTTCCTCGGTGGCCCTGACCGGCAGCGCCGGTGGCAACGTGCCGGCGGCGATTCTCAATGCGAGCCTGTCCAGCGTGCTCGGGGTGGTCCTGACACCGCTGCTGGTCAGCCTGGTGGTCGGACGTGGCGCCGGTGGCATCGACCTGGCCTCGACCCTGCTCGACCTGTGCCTGATGTTGCTGCTGCCGCTGTTGCTCGGGCAGTTCCTGCGGCGCTGGCTGGCCGGTTTCTTTGGCCGCTACAAACGCTACACGAGCATCATCGACAAACTGGTGATCCTGTTGCTGGTCTACGCCGCGTTCTGCAATTCGATGGTTTCCGGGATCTGGCAACAACAGGGCAACGGCGTGCTGCTCAGCGCAGTGATCGGCAGTGCCGTGCTGCTGGCGATCATCCTGTGGACAACCACTCGCACCGCCCGGGCCTTGCAGTTCAGCAGCGCGGATGAAGTCGCCGCGGTGTTCTGCGCCAGTAAGAAATCCCTCGCGGCCGGCGTGCCGATGGCCGCGTTGATTTTCGGCAACAACCCCGGCCTTGGCCTGATCCTGCTGCCGATCATGATCTACCACCCGTTGCAGCTGATTGTCTGCTCGATCCTGGCCGAGCGTTACGCCAGCCGCCACCGGACCCAGGCCGCTCGTTCGAGCGACGCGCTGCTCAACGCTCGATAATCGCCGTCACACCCTGGCCGGCGGCGGCGCAGATGGAAACCAGCCCCCGGCCGTGCCCTGCGGCATCGAGCAACTTGGCGAGGTTGGCGACGATCCGCCCGCCCGTGGCGGCGAACGGGTGCCCGGCGGCCAGGGAGCTGCCCTTGACGTTCAGGCGGCTGCGGTCGATGGTCCCCAGCGGCGCATCGAGGCCCAGCCGGGTCTTGCAGTAGTCCGGGTCTTCCCAGGCTTTGAGGGTGCACAGCACCTGGGCGGCGAAGGCTTCGTGGATCTCGTAGTAATCAAAATCCTGCAACGTCAAGCCATTGCGCGCCAGCAACCGTGGCACGGCGTAGGCCGGGGCCATCAGCAGCCCTTCGGCGCCGTTGACGAAATCCACCGCAGCGGTTTCACCGTCGCGCAGATACGCCAGGATCGGCAGGCCGCGCGCCTTGGCCCACTCTTCGCTACCCAGAAGGACCAGCGAAGCGCCATCGGTCAGCGGCGTGGAGTTGCCCGCCGTCAGCGTGCCCTTGGCGCTTTTTTCGAAAGCAGGTTTGAGGGACGCGAGTTTTTCCAGGGTCAGGTCCGGGCGCAGGTTATTGTCCCGGGTCAGACCGAGAAAGGGAGTCATCAAGTCGTTATGCCAACCTTCGGCGTAGGACGCGGCCATTTTCTGATGGCTTTCCAGGGCCAGTTGATCCTGCGCCTCCCGGGGAATCTGCCAGGTCTGCGCCATCAACTCACAGTGCTCACCCATGCTCAGCCCGGTGCGCGGCTCGTTGATGCGCGGCAGGTCGGGCACCAGATGTTGCGGACGCAGTTGCAGGAACACCTTGATCTTCTCGGCGGTGGTCTTGGCGCGATTGGCTTGCAGCAAGATTCTGCGCAGCCCTTCATTGACGCCGATCGGTGCGTCCGAGGTGGTGTCGACGCCACCGGCAATGGCGCTGTCGATCTGGCCCAGGGCGATCTTGTTGGCGACCAGCAACACGGTTTCCAGGCCCGTGCCGCACGCCTGTTGCACATCGTAGGCCGGGGTGTTCGGGGAGAGTCGCGAGCCGAGCACGCATTCACGGGTCAGGTTCATGTCACGGGAATGCTTGAGCACCGCGCCGGCTGCGACTTCGCCAATGTGCAAGCCATGCAGGTTGTAGCGCTCGATCAGCCCTTCGAGGGCGGCTGTCAGCATCGCTTTGTTGCTGCCGGTGGCGTAAGGCCCGTTGGAGCGGGCGAAGGGAATGCGGTTTCCACCGATAATCGCGACGCGGCGTAGCTGAGCCATGAAGGACTCCTCGTAGGTTGCAGATGCGCGGATGGAGCCGCAAAAGGCCCCGTTCCTGCACAAGCTTAGGCTTTATCTCGCGGATCGAACGACTGATTGCCAATCGTGGTCCACACTTGGGATCTCATCAGCCGGAGGGTGTTCCATGTCTGACCGTTATATCGACTTCGCCAACTCCCCCGTTGGCCTGCGCCTGGTCGGGGCCCTCGGCCTGCCCTCACCGGCGCGCCTGGAACGCTGGCAGGCCGGACGGCTGCGACCGGTGGAAGGCGCGCTGCTGCTGGGTGGTGGAGCGCTGATCGAGCAAATCGGCAGCTTTGCCAAGCGCCTGACCGACGCCATCTACGTGTACGGCGGCGAACCGACCCTGGCGACCGAATGGATCCCCGGCCACGGTCCGAAAATCAAGGCAGTGGTGTACGACGCCAGCCATCTGGTGCAGGTCGATCAGCTCAAGCAGTTGCGCGAGTTTTTCCAGCCGCTTATGAAGAATCTCGACCGCAGCGCCCACGTCGTCATCCTCGGTCGCGCTCCGGAACAGCTGGCCGATCCGTTCGCCGCCAGTGCCCAGCGGGCGCTGGAGGGCTTCAGTCGGTCACTGGCCAAGGAATTGCGCCACGGCGGAACGCTGCAATTGCTATACGTCGGCGATGGCGCCGAAGCCCAGTTGGAAGGCGCGCTGCGGTTTTTCCTGTCGCCTAAAAGTGCCTTTGTGTCGGGGCAGGTCATCCGTCTCAACGCCTGTGCCGCCCAGGTCCAGGACTGGACCCGGCCGCTGACCGGGCTCAAGGCGCTGGTCACCGGTGCCGCCCGCGGAATTGGCGCCTCCATCGCCGAAACCCTGGCCCGCGATGGCGCCGACGTGATCCTCCTGGACGTGCCCCAGGCCAAGACCGACCTCGATGCCCTGGCTGCGCGCTTGAGCGGACGCAGCCTGACTCTGGACATCTGCGCCGAGGACGCTGCGGCGCAGTTGATCGAGCATCTGCCCGATGGCGTCGACATCGTGGTGCACAACGCCGGTATCACCCGCGACAAAACCCTGGCCAACATGACCCCGGAATTCTGGGACGCGGTGCTGGCGGTCAACCTCAATGCGCCGCAAGTGTTGACCAAGGCCCTGCTCGACAGCGGCACCCTGCGGGACAACGGCCGGGTGGTGTTGCTGGCCTCCATCAGCGGCATCGCCGGTAACCGTGGGCAGACCAACTACGCCGCGAGCAAGGCCGGATTGATCGGGCTGGCCCAGGCCTGGGCTCCAGCTTTGCAGGCACGGGGCATCAGCATCAATGCCGTGGCGCCGGGCTTTATCGAAACCCGCATGACCGCCGAAATCCCCTTCGCCCTGCGCGAAGCCGGACGCCGCATGAGTTCCCTGGGCCAGGGCGGCTTGCCCCAGGACGTCGCCGAAGCCGTGGCGTGGCTCGCCCAACCGGGCACCGGCGCCGTGACCGGCCAAGCGCTGCGTGTGTGTGGGCAGAGCCTTTTGGGAGCATGACATGACGATCCAATGGCAAGAGGTCAGCGCCGCGCCGTCCATGTCCGCGCTGTACTCCAAGGCAGCGACGCGGCGCAAGGTCACTGGGAAGGCATTGCCGGAGCAGGGATTGCGCCAAGTGCTTCAAGTCGATCAGCAGCGCCTGGCAGCCTATCGCAAGGTTTGCGGCTTCAGCGATAACGGCTTGCTGCCGCCGACCTATCCCCACGTCATGGCGTTCGCCCTGCAAATGCAGTTGCTCACCGCTCGGGAATTTCCGTTTCCGCTGCTGGGGTTGGTCCATTTGAGTAACCGCATCCGAGTGTTCCGGCCCATGGGCGGTGTCAGTCAGGTTCGGGGCAGCGTCCATGTCGAGAACCTGCAAGCCCATCCCAAGGGGGCGGTGTTCGATCTGGTGACACGCATTGATGACCAGCTGGGGATCCTGTGGGAGGCCAGCAGCCAGATGCTCTGCAAGGGCGTCCAGCTTGACGGTGCGCTGGTGGAGGACTCGCCTGCGGCCAGCCAGGCGTTGGTCGAAGTGGCGCGATGGGCCGCACCGGCCGACATTGGTCGGCGATACGCCAAGGTATCGGGGGACTACAACCCGATCCACCTGAGCGGCCTCAGCGCCCGGTTGTTTGGCTTTCCCACGGCCATCGCCCATGGTTTGTGGAACAAGGCCCGGACCCTGGCAGCCCTGGACAGCCACCTGCCCGAGGCCAATGTCGAGATCGAAGTGACCTTCAAGAAACCGGTGCGCTTGCCCAGCGAGGTGACATTATTGGCCAGCGCGGCCGGGTCCAGTGGGGACTTGCGATTGGTCGGGGCTGGGGAGTTGGAGCATATGGTGGGGGGCTGGCAGCCGGCGGGGTGATAGCGGTGGGCCAGGGAGTATCTATGTCGAATTTACCGACGCCATCGCGAGCAGGCTCGCTCCCACAGGGAATCGGTATCGAACGCTGAATTCGTGAACGCATGAGATCTACTGTGGGAGCGAGCCTGCTCGCGATGGCGGTGGATCTGCTTGCATCAATGCCGATGGCCTACCGCGGTGGATAATTGGCCAGGATCCGCCCCACAGTCTCGCGCACGGCGTTGCTGCGGTCGGTGGGGTTGGGGGAGTTGCTGAGCAGTTGCTCGTCACTGCCGCGCCACACCAGTTTGCCGTCCTTGCCGTCGAGCAGGTCGATCTGCACGGTGGCGACTTTGTAGCTGATGTTGCGGGTCTCGTTGTACATCGGCCCGCCCCAGTAACCATTCCAGGGGCCACCCCAACCGCCGCCATAGTTGGTGGTCACCTGTTGCTGGCGGTCCTCGACGATCAGATAGGCCTGGACCTGCACATCCCCTCGCCCGCCAGACGGCGCCGGACGCAGGCCACGTTGGTCGAGCTGATCAGCAACAGCCTGGCGGATCCGCTGTTCGGTCAGGTCACTCTTGATCCGTGGATCATCGGGACGGTATTGCAGCGCCGGCTCTTTCCAGCTCCAACTGCGATACGCCGCAAAATCACGACTGGTGTCGAAGTCGTGGTTGACCTGGTTGGAAGCACAGGCCCCCAACAGCAGTGTGAAAGCCAATACAGCAAGCCGGCGAAACATGATTTTTCTCCGTTGCGTTGATCAACTGGGCGGATAAGCCGCCATGGCTTTTTCCACCGCCTCACGAATGGCATCGGTGCGCTCGCTCTGATTGCCGCGCTGGCTGGTCTCGGCGCTGGCGCTCCACACCGGCTGGCCGTTGCGAGCGTCGAACAGATCGACCCGGACCACCACGACCTGCTCCTGATACGTGCGCACCATCGGCACCGTGTGATACATGCCATACCCTGGACCGTAGCGGTTATAGCCGCCGTAGTAACCTGAGTCATAGTCGTCCCGAACCTGGCGCACGCGAGTTTCCAGGCGCAAGTCGGCGCTGACGAACAGGTCCGCCGCTCGGTTGTCGTGCAGCGGTCGCAGGCCACGCTGGTCCAGGGCCTCGCTCACCGCTTCAGCCACCTGGGCCGAATCCGCCCAGGCGGTGCCCGGCGGCAGTCGCCCATTGAGCCAGGCCCAACTGCGATAGCGCCCGTAGTCACGGGGCGGCGCGGGATAGGCGCTGCGGTCAAACACCGTGGCTGCCTCGGGCGGCGCCGGTGGCAGTGGATTGGACGTGGCGACATAAGGGTTGCTGCCCTGACAGGCCGCAAGCCCCAGACACAACAGCAACAACCCTGAACGACCTTTCATTTCGCTCTCCGATTACGCCCCCGATCAGCGGGGCCGGCAGATCCAGTGCAGGTAACGTCCCAACCCGGCAAACGCCGGATGGCGACGGTGGGCCAGCTCCATCTCCAGTAACGGCTCAAGCTCCACACGGCCTTGGAATTCCACTGGCATGTAGTCATGAAAAACCCGTACGCCACTCTGGCTTTCGACTCGCCACAGACCTTCAAGTTGCGCCGCCAATTCCCTGGGATCAAGGGGTTGTTGCGGCGTCAGGCTCTGTTTTTCACCGGCCATGTCGTTTTTGCGCAACTTGCGGAAATGCCCCTTGAGCAGGTTGCGATACACCAAAGCGTCGCGGTTGTAGAACGCCAGCGACAGCCAACCGCCAGGCGCCGTGAGCTGATGCAGCACCGGCAGGATCGCGTGGGGCTCGGCCAGCCATTCCAGCACCGCATGACACAGCACAAGGTCGTATGGCTCGGTCAATTGCCCCAGCAGATCCTGCCACGGTGCCTGGATGAACGTGGCACTCTGGCCGGCTTCGGCAAACCGCTGGCGAGCGCCTTCGAGCATCGGCTCGGCCGGTTCGGCCAGGGTCACCTGATGGCCGCGCTCGGCCAGCCACAGCGACATGTGGCCCAGGCCGGCACCGATGTCCAGCACGCGCAACGGTCGATCCGGCAAGGCTTCCAGCAGATCGGCCTGAAGCACCGCCAGACGGATCGCCCCCTTGGCCCCGCCGTAGATTTTTTCGGCAAAACGGGTGGCGAGCTGATCGAAATGACGGTCACTCATTGGCCGAACCGCCGTTCGCTGTCGGCCAGCTTGCTGCGCACCACCGCGTCCATGTCCAAGCCCAATTCACTGCACAACAGCAACAGGTACAACACAATATCGCCGACCTCTTGCCCGGCGTGGGCCAGCTTGTCGGCGGGCAGTTGGCGCGACTGGTCCTCGGTCAGCCACTGGAAGATCTCCACCAGCTCGGCCATTTCGACGCTGGCGGCCATGGCAAGGTTTTTCGGGCTATGAAATTGCCGCCAATCGTTACGGTCACGAATGGCATGCAGGCGTTCGGTCAGTTCAACAAGGTTCATCGGGCTCTCCTGAATGCCCATAGCTTCGGGGGGATGACGGGGGAAGGCAAGCGCCTCGGTACGAAGCGGCGATTTGCCCCATAATCGAACGATTGCGACCGCCACAGCTCCTACAATCAGGAGCCAGCGGCTCAACGAAAATCCCCCTCATCAGGATGCACACATGCAGGTAGAAAGCTTTTTCGAATGGCTCGGCCAGGCGCTCGGTTCGGTGATCCGGTTCATCGTCGACCTGCTCAGCGGACTCTTCAACACCCTGGCCAATGCCGGCGGCAACTTCGTCGACGGCCTGTCCCGCGCCCTGGGCATGGACACCTCGATCATCAGCATCATCGCTCTGATCCTCGGGCTGATGCTGCTCTACTCAGCGATCCGCGCCTTCATGCGCGCCTCCATCGTCCTGGGCATCATCTGGCTGGTGCTGGGGCTTTGGTTGTTGAGTTGGATTATTCACTAACCGCGAAGACATCAGCACCACTGATTCCCTGTGGCGAGGGAGCTTGCTCCCGCTGGGCTGCACAGCAGCCCCAAACCCAGGCACCGCGGCGCATCAGGTACATCGCGCTTAGCCGGTTTTACGACGGCTGCGCCGCCGAGCGGGAGCAAGCTCCCTCGCCACAAGAGCCTGGTGTTTATTCCTTTCGTTTCGGTGCAGGCCCCGGCTACACCGCCTTGCGCCATCGCCTACAACTACGCCAGAATCCGCCGACTTGTGTGCCTTGGGGCTGGGTTTTATCGTTTCCCGGTCGCTGACAAATCAGTGATCGGGTTTAGCGATCCGGCTCCATACAGACGCAACAATGCCCAGTCTCGATTGCAGTCTCTTCAAGCCTGCAACTCTCGTCATGGTGGCTGTGCGTGGGAGACCTTCTGGTCTACCCGGGGTTTCTGTGACCCGGATCGCTAACCTGCGTACAGCCGCTCGCCAGCCGTAACACTCCTCCTATGTGGCGAGGGAGCTTGCTCCCGCTCGGCGGCGCAGCCGTCGTAAAACCGGCTTACGCGGTCTGCCTGGGGAATTGCGTCAGCCCGTTTTGGGGCTGCTACGCAGCCCAGCGGGAGCAAGCTCCCTCGCCACAGGTTTTGAGTGTCCCGAAAGTCACGTATTGGAAACGATGACCCTGGGAACCCGCTACAATCGCGCTCCACCCAGGAGCCTCCATGTCCAAGCTGATCGCCGACTGGCGCGACCGCCTGACCCATCGCCGGGTCTGGGCGTTGGCTGCGCCGATGATTCTTTCGAACATTTCCGTGCCGCTGGTGGCGTTGGTGGACAGTACCGTCATCGGCCATCTACCCCATGCCCATCAGTTGGGTGCGGTGGCGGTTGGTGCGAGTCTGTATACGGTGCTGGCGTGGGCCATGGGGTTCCTGCGCATGGGCACCACCGGGTTCGCTGCCCAGGCGGCCGGGCGCGGTGACGGGGCGGCGCTGCGGCAAGTATTGGCGCAAGGACTGCTGCTGGCGCTGGGGTTGGCGGTGGTGCTCGGTGTCGTCGGTGTGCCGTTGAGTAGCGTGGCGTTGCACTTCATGCAGCCTTCGGCCGAACTCGATCAGTTGACCCGGGATTTCTTCCATACCCGACTGTTCGGTCTGCCGGCGGCGCTGGCCAGTTATGCGCTGGTGGGCTGGTTTCTCGGTGCCCAGAATGCTCGGGCGCCGTTGGCGATTCTGCTGGTGACCAACCTGGTGAACATCGCCCTGAACCTGTGGTTCGTGATCGGCCTGGACTGGGGCGTGATCGGCTCGGCCCGGGCCTCGGTGGCCGCCGAGTGGATCGGTGCGCTGGTCGGTCTGGCACTGGCCCATAAAACCCTGCGCAACTGGCCGGGGCAGATTGCCTGGGCGGCGCTCGGCTTGTGGCAGAACTGGCGCCCGCTGCTGGCGGTGAACCGGGACATCTTCATTCGCAGCCTGGCGCTGCAAGCGGTGTTTTTCCTGATCACCGTGCAAGGCGCGCGCCTGGGGGATGCGACGGTGGCGGCCAATGCGCTGCTGCTCAACGGGCTGCTGTTGACCGCCCACGCCCTGGACGGCCTGGCCCATGCCGTCGAAGCGCTCTGTGGCCATGCCATCGGTGCCCGCGACCGGCTGGCCCTGCGCCGCTCGCTAGTGGTGTCCAGCGGCTGGTCATTGATTGCCAGCATCGGCTTTGCGCTGCTGTTCCTGCTCGCCGGCCATCTGTTCATCGACCTGCAGACCAGCATCGCCGAGGTGCGTGACACCGCCTACCGCTACCTGCCGTACCTGGCGGCCCTGCCGCTGATTGCGGTGTCGAGCTATCTGCTCGACGGGCTGTTCATCGGTGCGACCCGCGCCCGGGAAATGCGCAACGGCATGCTGCTGACCCTGGTGCTGACCTTGCCCGTCGCCTGGGCGCTGCAAGGGTTGGGCAACCACGGGCTGTGGATCACTTTCCTGCTGTTCATGGCCCTGCGCAGCCTGACCCTCGGCGCGATTGCCTGGCAGTTGCAGCGGCACGACCGCTGGCTCGCAAACGCCGGGCAATAACCGTTCACCGCTGGTCGTCCTGCCAACGTCGGCGCAGTTGATCCAGCCGCTCGCGTGGCGAACCGTGCACCGGCCCCGGTTGCGCATCGGGAAACTGCAAACGCAGCCACAGCCAGTCATCGAGCACCGGACGCTCGGTAAACCCCAGCGCCAGCCCCTGCTGCAAAGAGTCCCAAAGCTTCCGATAATCCTGCCCGGTGGAACGGGACCATTGCCAGGCATGCCGCTCCAGCAGGCACAACTGCAACTGGCTCTGCAGGTGGTCGCTGAGGCTGTGTTCATTTTCCAGGGCAGCCACCGGCAACCGCGGATTGGACAATTGCTGCCAACCCTGACTGCCAATCGCACGGTCAGCCCAGGTGCCGCCAAACCAGCGCACCCAGTGGATCGGACCCAGCCAGCAACTGAGCGCCTGCGGGTCGCAGCCGTCGAAGAAATAGCTGGCGGTGTGTGGGTTGTAGTAATTGAGCAAGGCTTTGTGATGCAGGCCCAGCGTCACCGTCAACATGCGCCGCAGATGCGCCAGCAATTGCCCGACGGGTGCCGGGCTGATCAACAGCAGCCCAGGCCAGGCGCGTGGGTCCAGGTGACACAGGCTGAGCAGTGCCGACGACTGACGCAAATCCACCAACAGCGGGCCATGCTCCCTGAGCCCATGCAACTCGGTGCCTTCGAACAAAGCAAAGCACCGGGCGTCGGGGAACTGTTCCTGCACCCGCCGCCCCGCCCCGGGTGAGCCCGGCTGATCGAGCAGCAGCCAATGAGGTGTTGCCCCCAACATGGCGGCAGCGCTCATGGAACCACCCGCGTAAGCATGCGGCATGTACACAACGGTTGGGCACACGGACTGAAGCAGCCGCCACCGGGCAACAGGCACAACAACACCAGCGGCTCGGCGCTGCGGATCGCGGACAACAGATTGGGGTCGACAGCTGATGGAAGCGGATCAGAGGACGTCGCGCCAGCATCTAGCGGGCCAGGGGCCAGGAACGCACTGATCAACGGCCGATCCGGATCGCCTTCGATAAAACTCACCAACACTTCGGTGCCGTCGAGCACCCTCTCCAGCCCCTCGGCGGCCAACTCCGGCGCCAACGGCAACCAGCAATGGCTGGGACTTGCACCTTCCCCTTGGTAGGCCCAATCGAACTGCACCGCCACTCGCCCCGACACCTGCACCGCCGGTTCATCCACTTCAACGACCCAGCCGCGCTGCCGGCTCACCATCTGCGGTTTGGCAGGAACCTTGTCCACCCTGAATGGCAGACCCCAGGGAATGGCCCTGAAATGGTTGCCATACACCCCCGCCTGCCCACGGTGCTCCACTCTGGTCAACAGCCATCGCTGGTTCCACCCGGCAAAGGGGTGCGCCGTCAGCGTCAGCACCTGACCGCAACGCAGCCCCGGCAAATCGCTTCGACCCTGGGCGACGAGCGCTGCCACCGTATCGGTTTGCACACTGAAGGTCCGCACGCCAGGGGCTGGCTTTTCGTCGCCATAAGTCACCTCGCCGGCGGCCGGGAAACTTTCCACATGATCAGCGAAAACCAGGCAATGGCCCTCCCGGGCGTGTTCGACGTGAAAGTGAATGCCCGCCTCGGCGCAGACGCGCTGGAGAAACTGCAGGTCCGATTCCCGGTATTGGGTGCAGATGTCCCGCAACGGATAATCGCCGCGCAAATCCAGGCACAGGCTGCGTCCGCTGATGCCGTGGGCCTTGAGCACCTGGCGAATGATCTGCGGCACCGAACGGGCACTGAACACCCGCTGGCTGAAGCGTTGCGCCAGACAGGCCAGTTTCGGCCCGATGCGCACCTGGCAGGCGCCACCCTGGCGAGGCTGGACCAACTGGTGAAGCTGACCGTGAATGCCCTGACCCGGACTCCCGAAACTCAACCAGACACTGCGGTACAACAGACTCGCCAGGTCCAGGCTCGCATCGTGGAGCAGCACCTGCGCCTCGTAGACGAAGGGCTCGCTGATGGCTTCGCTGCCGGTGAAGGCCACGACGACGAAAGGCTCAGGCAGACCGGCAATCTCCAGTCGGAATGATGACGCGCTGGCGGGATCGGACATCGGCGTTTCTCTACAGGAGGGGCGACCGGGGATTCTCGCCGAGAGCCAGGGCGGAGTAGAGAGCTGAAGTACAAGTTCGGAAAGGGACTACACGAAATAAGGACAGCACTGCTTAAAAACGCTGAGCTGAGGAATTATCAGCGGCACAAATGAAAATGCCCTCCGGGACTGTCCGAAAAATCCCGCAACATGCGGGTTCGTTTCGGACAGATCGGAGGGCATTGCTGATCAGCTGAAGATGGCGCTGGGGTCACCCTGTGGCGAGGGGATTTATCCCCGCTGGGGGCATAGCCCCCCCGGTAATCGGCACCGCATTCCATGTTCTTCAGGGCTGCTTCGCAGCCCAGCGGGGCGGTGCGACGTTTCGCTAAATCCCCTCGCCACAGGTTCGGTTGGCGCTCAGAACTCCATCACGACGACAGATACGAAGAACGCGTCAACCCCAGGCGCAGGGCATCCAGGAACTGGGTGCGTTCGGCGGCGCTGATGCGGGCGCTGGCGCACTTGTCGCGGTAGTGAGTCATCAACTCCTCCGGCGACAGGTGCACGTAGCGCAGCATGTCTTCGATGGTGTCGTGGGTCTCGATACCGGCGTGGTACACGCTGCCGTCGGCGTTCTGGTAGATGTTCACCGAGTCGGTGTCACCGAACAGGTTGTGCATGTCGCCGAGGATTTCCTGGTAGGCGCCCACCAGGAAGATGCCCAGCAGGTAGTCTTCACCTGGGTTGAGGGCATGCACCGGCAGGCTGGTCTCGATGCTCTGCTCGTCGACGTACTGCTTGATCTTGCCGTCGGAATCGCAGGTCAGGTCTTGCAGCACGGCACGGCGCAGCGGCTCTTCGTCGAGGCGATGCAGCGGCAGGATCGGCAGCACCTGGCCGATGGCCCAGGTGTCCGGCAGGCTCTGGAATACCGAGAAGTTACAGATGTACTTGTCGGCAAGCTTGTCGTTGAGTTCGTCCAGCACCTGGCGGTGGGAACGTTGGCGAGCCTTCAACGAGTTGTGCAGGCGGCGGCACACGGCGAAATAGCACTGCTCGGCCAGGGCTTTTTCCGCCAGGGTCAGCTTGCCGTCGGCGTATTGGGCGGCCACGTCGCTCATGTAGTGAGTGGCGCGCCAATAGGTCTCGGTGACCATCTCGATGTCGGTCGGGCCCAGCAGGTCAACCAGCCACTGCACGGTCTCCGGCAGTTCCTGCTTGTTGTCGATCACCGGCACGTCGTCGTTGTGTTTCTCGACATCGGTCACCTGCACCACCAGCATCGCGTGGTGAGCCGTCAGCGACCGGCCACTCTCCGAGAAGATGTGCGGGTGCGGCAGGCCCTGGGCATCGCAGAACTCCTTGAGCATGCCGACCACGACACCGGCGTAATCGTCCATGTCGTAGTTGATCGAACTGGCATTGCGCGAGTGCGTACCGTCGTAGTCCACCCCCAGGCCACCGCCGACGTCGATGTGATCCACCGGCAAGCCGAGGTTGCGCAGCTCGCCGTAGTAACGGATCGCTTCCTTGAAACCGTGCTGGTAGTCGGCCAGGTTGGCGATCTGCGAGCCCATGTGGAAGTGCAGCAGGCGGATGCCCTGGTCCAGGCCAGCCGCGCGGAAGCGCTCGACCACCGACAGCAGTTGCGCGGCCGACAAGCCGAACTTGGATTTCTCGCCGCCGGTGTCCGCCCACTTGCTCGACGCCAGGGACGACAAGCGCACCCGCAGCCCGACCTGTGGCTTGACCTTCAGCGAGGCGGCTTCTTCGATCACCAGGCCGACTTCGGACTCTTTCTCGATGACGATGAACACGTTGTGGCCCAGCTTCTGGCCCATCAGCGCCAGGCGGATAAACTCACGGTCCTTGTAACCGTTGCAGACGATGGTCCCGCCCTTCGGTGCCAGCGCCAGCACCGCCAGCAGCTCCGGTTTGGAACCGGCTTCCAGGCCGATGGAAACGTTCTGGGTGGCGATGATGTTTTCGATCACCGCTTCCTGCTGGTTGACCTTGATCGGGTAGAGCGCGGTGTATTTGCTCTGGTATTCCAGGCGCGCGATGTTGCTGTCGAACGCGCCGGTGAGCTGGCGCACACGGTCTTGCAGGATGTCGGGGAAACGCACCAGCAGAGGCAGCGACAGGCCGCTCTGGCGCAGCTGGTCGACCTGCTCGAACAGGTCGATGGGTGAGCTGCCGGGACCGTTCGGACGGACTTCGACGCGACCGGCTTCATTGATCGCGAAATAACCGGCCCCCCAATGGCGAATCCCGTAAACACTGCGGCTGTCCGCAACTGTCCATTGGCTGCCATCGTCTTTGCGTGTGCGTCGTACGGACATCGAAGTCCCCTATAAAGAAGTCAAAATGCACCATCCGGTCGGAGGCTGGGGCAGTCTAGAGAGTGAAAATGACGAATTGTCTGTCAGCAGGGTAGACCCTGTTGTCAACGATGAGTTTAGAAACCCGTTCAGAACAGGCTCTGTGAAAACCATGCGGGCGACCTCGGACACAAGGTCCGGATCAAGCCGAGGGTGGTTTTCACAGAGGCTGCTAGCCGCCGGATTTCTTGGCCTTGAAACCGTGCTTGACCAGCTCCGCGAGCAACAGCTCGACGTGATCGCCCTGGATCTCGATGACGCCGTCCTTCAACGCGCCACCGGTGCCACAACGTTTTTTCAACGTGGTTGCCAGTTCCTTGAGCGCGTCTTCGGCCAGCGGCACGCCGGTGATCGTGGTCACGGTCTTGCCGCCACGGCCTTTGCTTTCACGGCGCACGCGGGCAATACCATCACCTTGCGGGATGACGGTCTGTTTGCAGATGCAGGCATCCACCGGTTGACGGCAATCAGGGCAATGACGACCGGCGTCGGTAGAAAATACCAGGCCGCCCAGGGCGGCGAAGGATGCGGCTTTTTTGGCCACCGGCAATCCTCTCGGGAGGACAAAGACTGGTCGAAGGGCAACGAGCCCCGACCGCGAAGCCCCACTCAGGCAGGGGCAGCGCTACTGGACCGCAGACGCGGTTCAGCTTGAAAAGTCGCGCAGTGTAACGGCAAAAAGCCGACTTGCTAAGGGCCTATCGGCGCCAATTTATAGCTTCTTTGCGACGCCTTCGCCTTGCGCCCGCAAATAGCGCCCGAGCGCCGCCAGGGAGTCCGGGCAGTAAGGCTTGTGCTGGATTTCGTCGAGCACCTGTTCGATGGGCAAAAAGCGCGCTTCGAGCACTTCTTCAGGTTGCAGGACCAGTGGACCGTCCCACACCGCCGAGAACGCCGAACACCACAGGCGGTTACCGGTGTCCTCGAAATAGAAATGGTCGTGGGCCGTCAGTTCAACGCCGCTCACGCCCAGTTCTTCCGCCAGCTCACGGGCGGCCGACTCGGCATAGGTCTCGTGCGCCTGGACCATGCCACCCGCCGCCACGTCCCAGAAACCGGGGTAGATCGCCTTGCTCAGGGTGCGCCGGTGAACGCACAGTTCACCGGCCGAATTGAATAGCATGATGTAGGTGCCGCGGCCAATCAGGCCGCGCTCGCGCAGGTCCGAACGCACCAGGCTGCCGAGCAGGTTGTCGTGCTCATCGACCCAGGCGATCAGCTCGGCATCCGAGGCCGCTCGGTGAGCGACCTCCCGCGCACTTTCATTCATGGATCAACCCTGGTTGAGCAACTGCCGCAAGTCGATGACCGCCGCGTTGGCCCGGGAAATGTAGTTGGCCATCACTAGCGAGTGGTTCGCCAGGACACCGAAGCCACTGCCGTTGAGGATCATCGGGCTCCAGACCGGCTCCTGGGAAGCTTCCAGTTCACGAATGATCTGCCGCACGCTGACCGTGGCGTTCTTTTTCGCCAGCACATCGGCGAAGTCCACTTCGATGGCTCGCAGCAGATGCGACAGCGCCCAGGCCTGGCCGCGAGCCTCATAGAACACGTTATCGATCTGCAACCATGGGGTCTCGACCACCTCTTCATCCACCTGCGGCACCTGGCCCGGGGCCGGGACTTCGGTTTTCAGCGCGGTGTTGAGCTTGACCCGGCCGACGCTGGCCGACAGGCGCTGGGACAGCGAGCCCAGACGCGTGCCGACATCTCCCAGCCAGTTGTTCAGGTTGTCGGCACGGGCATAGAACAGCGCGCTCTTCTGGTTAGGATCAGACAGGCGCGCCTGGTAGCGGCTCAGGGAGTTGATGCCTTCCTGATACTCCGACTCACTGGAAGGCAGCACCCAACTGCGGTTGTCGAAGTTGAAGCGTGGCTCGGCCTTGGCCAGGTCGGCGTCTTCGGCGGACTGGGACTGGGAACGGGCGAAGTCCTTGCGCAAGGCGCGGCTCAAGTCGCGGACCTGCACCAGCACGCCGTATTCCCAGCTCGGCATATTGTCCATCCACAGGCCCGGCGGGAAACGGTCGTTGGAGATATAGCCGCCCGGCTTGGTCAGCAGGGTCCCGGCCACGTTCTTGAGGGTTTCGACGGTGGTGTAGCCCACCACCATTTGCCGGCCATCCTTTTCGGCGGCGGCCTGGGCCGTCTGCTGAACCGGGAATAGCGCCGGCTCCTGGCTCCAGTACCAGCCGATGGCGATGGTGACCAGCAGGTACAAGCCGATCAGCGTGGCCAGTGCCCGGCTGAAAAACAGCCCACCCAGGTAGCTGCGGGTGTCCGATTTCGGTTCGGCGGCACGTTCGGGTGCGCTGCCCGCGCGGTTTTTCCAGTCCAGCATGGTGATGTCCCTTCAATCACTTGAGTTCACGGTTCGACCACAACCCTACGTCATCGTGCCTGCCCTGGCGCGCGATAATGCGGCGCCCATCATGCCGGTCGCGACAGGAGAATCGGACAGTCACTATAAAGGAAGCGTTGCCGCCGGCCTACGAGACTGACTGGTCAGAAACTGAATTTCACGCCAGGACAGATTATTGACGTATGACACTCATGCAAATGAAAAGAGGTGCTAGCATAGAGCCACCAGTCGATCTCAGCATGCACCCTAACTAGTAGTCAGGATATGACCGAGCCAGAAGACCCCAGCCGTGAGCGCCTCAAGCACCACTTTGCCCAGCGGGTAATTCATCAGGCTCGTCAGATCCTGGAGATCTGGCAGCGCCTGCAACGCAGCGAGTGGTCAAGCACCGACCTGTCGGAGCTCAGCGAAGCCAATCTGCGCCTGCTGCGTTTTGCCGAACGCTTCGAACAGCCGGAGCACTCGCAGCTTGCCCAAGGCATCAGCCAGTCATTGCAGGCGGTCGACGCCAATCGCGGCCGCCTGAGCAGCCACCTGATCACTGAGATCAACCGCCTGATGCAGCGCCTGTCCCGCACCGGCCTGCGCCACGGCGACCAGCTCGAACAAACGTTCCTGCCCCCGCTGCGCAAACCCATCTACGTGATGCTGCAGGACCACGACCGTGCCGAGCGCCTGGCCAAACAACTGGAATTTTTCGGCCTCAGTGCCCAGGCGCTCAACAGTGTCGCGGCCTTCCGCGCCTCGATGGTCGAGCGTTTGCCGGCGGCGATCGTCATGGACGTGGACTTCAGCGGCCCCGGCGCCGGCCTGAAACTCGCCGCCGAAGCCCAGGAAGGCCTGGAGCAGCCGCTACCGTTGCTGTTTTTCAGCCTGCTGGAAACCGACACGCCGACCCGTCTGGCAGCCGTGCGCGCCGGTGGACAGGAATTCCTCACCGGCACCCTCGAAGCCTCCAGCCTGCTGGAAAAAATCGAAGTGCTGACCTGCGTGGCCCAGTACGAACCCTACAAAGTGTTGATCATCGACGACTCCCGCGCCCAGGCCTTGCACACCGAGCGCCTGCTCAACAGCGCCGGCATCGTCACGCGCACGCTGACCGAACCGATCCAGGCCATGGCCGAGCTGGCGGATTTCCAGCCGGACCTGATCATCCTCGACATGTACATGCCCGACTGCACCGGCACGGAGTTGGCCAAAGTCATCCGTCACAATGACCGCTACGTCAGCGTGCCGATCATTTACCTGTCGGCCGAGGACGACCTGGACAAGCAGCTCGACGCCATGAGCGAAGGCGGCGATGACTTTCTGACCAAGCCGATCAAGCCCCGGCACCTGATCACCACCGTGCGCAACCGCGCGGCCCGGGCCCGCAACCTCAAGGCACGGATGGTGCGCGACAGCCTGACCGGGCTGTACAACCACACCCACATCCTGCAACTGCTGGAAGATTGCAGCTTCCGCGCCCGCCGCGAAGGCAAGCCCCTGAGCTTCGCCATGCTCGACATCGATCACTTCAAACGGGTCAATGACAGCCACGGCCACCCCATGGGCGACCGGGTGATCAAGAGCCTGGCGCTGTTTCTCAAGCAGCGCCTGCGCAAGACCGATTTCATCGGCCGTTACGGCGGCGAGGAATTCGCCATCGTCATGCCGGACACCGACATCGACGCCGCCTGCAAGGTGCTGGATGAAATCCGCCAGCGCTTTGCCGAGATTCACTATCCGGCCCAGCCCCATGACTTGTGGTGCACCTTCAGCGCCGGCGTGGTGGAAATGAGCGAGGACAGCGACAGCCTGATGATGGCCAGCCAGGCGGACGAAGCGCTGTACCGCGCCAAGCACGCCGGACGCAACCGGGTGCAGAGCGCCCGACAATCAAAGCAAAGTGCCACCTTTTCATCGGAATCCACCGATTCGGTCATAAACCTGTAACCCAAGCGCAATAAATTCAGGCACTTACGATTCTGCCCGTGGTAGACACTCGATGCGCCTGAAGTTGCTGACCAATCTCAATACCCTTCTGTTAGTTGCCGTGTGCCTGTGCCTGGGGGCCACGTTGTGGTGGTCGCAGATCGCCCTGGAACGCCCTTATCTGTTGATGGAGCGTTACCTGGGCCTGTCGCGGCAATTCCAGGGCGAGGTGGCGCGCAACATCGAGGATTACCTGGGCAGCGGCGATGCCTTGCGCCTGAGCGCCGCCACCCAGGCCCTGGAAACCTTGCAAAAGGACCTTGACCAATTCCCGCCGGAACTGGCCAAGACCTTGCGCCCGAGCCTGTCCAGCCTGGACGAGTTCAGCAAGACCGATCTGTTGGCCGCCGGCAAGTTGGCCGGGGACCCGCAGGCCCTGCTGTTGCAGGCCGAACGTGAACTGAGCGCCAGCCTCGACCAGCTCGCCCGCTACGCCAACGGCGCCCAGGCCTACCTGCCGCCGTTGTTCGAAGCCTCGCAGCACCTGGGCCGGTTGTCCCTGGCGCGGGACAAACTGGTCAGCAGCGGTCGCAGCGAACTGGCCGCCGATGTGGAGCGGGAACTGACCAGCATCCGCACCCAGGCCGAACACATCGACGGCCTGCCGTTGCTCGGCGTTGCGGCCAGCAACGAAACCGCCGGTGATGACTTCGCCGCGCTGATGGGTTTGCAGTCCGAGGAAAAAGCTGCCGCCGAAGACGCCGGCATCGCCCTCAAGCGTGAGCTCAACAGCCTGCTGGGACGCTACCCCTCCGAGCTGGCGCGCACCCGCGACCTGATCCAGAAACGCACCGAACTGAGCAACGCCACGCACTTGAAAACCGCTGACGTGCAGCAGGCGATCGATGCCATGGAGCCGGCGGTACGGGCTCAGCACGGGCAGATCCAGGGAGAGGTCCGGTTGATCCAGGGGCTGATGATCGGCCTGATCCTGTTGATCGCGTTGCTGATCGACACCTTGCAGCGACGTCTGGCCCGAACCCTGACGCACCTGGCACCGGCCCTGTCGACCTGGGCCGAAGGCGATTTCAGCCACGACATACAGGTCGGCGCCAGCAACCGCGAGTTGCAGGACATCGAGGCCTCGCTCAATCGCCTGCGGGCTTATCTGGTTGACCTGGTGGGCACCATTCGGGTGAACGCCGAACAGGTCGCCGATAGCAGCCGGGCCTTGGCTGACCTGAGCGGCGAATTGCACGGTGGCGCTGAAGATCAGGCCAGTGACACGGCGCTGATCCGTGATTCCCTCAGCGAACTGGAGGCGACCATCCAGCAGGTCGCCGGCGACGCCAGCCAGGCCGCCGACGCTAGCCGTAGCGCCGGCCAGGCGGTGGAGCAAGGCCAGAAAGTCATCGGCCTGAGCCTGACCGGCCTGCATGCGCTGGTGGGCGAAGTGCAAGGCAACGCGCAGATGATCGAACAACTGGCCGAAGAGTCGGCCACCATCGGCGGCGTGCTGACAGTGATCCGCTCGATTGCCGACCAGACCAACCTGCTGGCCCTGAACGCCGCCATCGAAGCCGCCCGCGCCGGGGAAATGGGCCGGGGTTTTGCGGTGGTGGCCGAGGAAGTCCGCTCCCTGGCCCAACGCACCGCCGGGGCTACCGCCGAGATCCAGGCCCTGATCGCCCGCCTGCAACTGGCCGCCCGCCAATCGGTGGACGGCATGCGCGCCCAGGTCGAACACGCCGAAGCCACCGCCAGCCAGGCACAAGCGGCCGACGGCGCGCTGGACGAAATCGTCGGCGCCATCCAGACCATCGCCGATACCGCCGTACGCATCGCCGACGTCACCGCCCAACAAAGCGGCGCCGTCAGCGAAATCCGCGATCACAGCGAACGGATCCACCAACTGGGCGGGGACAACCTGCTGCGAATCGGCCAGGGCCGGCAACAGGGCGATAACCTGCTGGTGTTGGGTGGAAGGTTACATACGGCGGTGCAGGCGTTTCGGGTGTGAGCACTGGTTGTTTATTGAAAACCTGAAGCTGCCGGAAATATCTCCACCTGGATGAAGGATGGTTCTGAGATAGACATGGGAAACTTCTCTTCCGCTCTTGAGCGGTTATCCAGATGCTAGGTTGCTATCCCGAACGCGAAAACTATGGGGAGCAACCGATGCGCGTACCTACATCTCCACCTGGTGTTTCTGTCGAAGAAAATATGGCCGTGGCGTTTCATAAGAAAAATGTCTTGAAAGCTGGATCGGCGTTTATCTATTCCTGGTTCTATACCCAAGTCAGAAATCGCGGACCTTGGGATTTCAAACAATTATCCGCAGAATACGAAGCCTTCGGAAATTTTCACTACGGCGCCACCGGAACCGCAGCCGGTTTCAGTGAAGATGTGCTTTTACGGGCAGCCGGCATGGCTCAGAGCCGAGCAGGAACAACCACGGCAGAATTTGGCACATGGTGGGGACGAGCCCCGTTCGGTGACGATCCAATGGATCAGCGGTGGATCAAGGAAGGGATAAGGTATGCCAAATTCAGAAACTACTAACAGGCCCAGCCCTCTCGTGGTCATCTGCGTATTGCTTGTTCTCGTGCTGGCTTACGTCAGTTGGTTATGTTTCTTCTCTCGCAATATGCCTCAACTGGCGGAGGTGGTACTCCGAACTCCCCTGACTCACAACGCCTTCATCTATGGCGTTAAGGATGACGGTGGCGGCGCGACGGTGCCCTTCAGTTATCGGTACTACGTCTATCGATCCCTGCCTGCCGACAGCGACATCCTTTCAGAATTGAAAACCGCAACGCCGTTCCTCATCACCCGTGATGAGTCCATAACCGTCAATGTGCAGGGAGAGACGGTTACTGTGGTGGTTGATAAAGAAGTCTATGACTACCACAGCAATACCCTCTATCGGCCTGCCAACGGCGATGAGTACACGCCTGTGGTTATCTATTTGCGCTCAAGTCCTGGGAATTGAGAGATAAGGCGGCTGAGGCCGCCATCGGGAGCAGGCTCGCTCCCACAGGGGGCCGTGGCTGTTTGTGATTTTTCCGGTAAAGGCAAAAATCCTGTGGGAGCGGGCTTGCTCGCGAAAGCGGTGGTTCAGCTTGCATCAGTGTTGGATGGGCTGCCGTCTTCGCGAGCAAGCCCGCTCCCACAGATGGATCTGAGCAGGGCCGGGAGAGATAGGTCGGCTATAAGGCCGCCTCGCTTTGGCTTTGGCTTTGGCTTTGGCTTTGGCTTTGGCTTTGGCTTTGGCTTTGGCTTTTGATCTTGGGCGCCCCATTAACCACAAGGGCCGAACGCAGGCATTGCGTAGTGGGCATCCCGGCATGGATGCCGGGATAGCCGCGCTGGGTCATGGATGACCCTTCGCGGCGGGCCCACGGAGCAATGCCGGAGTGAGGGAACGCCGAGCGTAAGCGAGGTGCCCAGTGGTGGGGCGAGGCGCTTTTGGTTACTTTTGGCGCCTTATCAAAAGTGACCCGCCGTCAGGGCGGAACCCTAAGTGGCCGTTACCGCAGAAATGGATATACACACAAAATCCAGGTCGCCTGCCAAGCCGCCATCGCGAGCAGGCTCGCTCCCACAGGGGGGACCGTGGCTGTCTGTGATTTTTCTGACAGGTATAAACCTGTGGGTGACCGCATTTAGGACTATAGTCACAAATTTCGCGCAAACATCGCTCATCGTGCTGGCTATTGCCGAGAACTGGACAGTCATCAAGGCTTTGCGGCATAGTCGCCGGGTTCTGACAACTGCTCACAGAGAACAAGGAACAGCAGATGGCGACCCTATTGGTCCTGCACGGACCCAACCTGAACCTGCTTGGAACCCGTGAACCGGGCGTCTACGGGGCCGTGACGCTGGCCCAGATCAACCAGGACCTGGAGCAGCGGGCCCGCGCCGCCGGCCATCACCTGCTCTATCTGCAAAGCAACGCCGAGTACGAATTGATCGACCGCATCCATGCCGCGCGCGGCGAAGGCGTGGACTTCATTTTGATCAATCCCGCAGCTTTTACACATACAAGTGTCGCATTACGTGACGCGCTGCTGGCGGTGAGCATCCCATTCATCGAAGTGCATTTGTCCAACGTGCACAAGCGTGAACCTTTTCGCCATCACTCTTACTTCTCCGACGTAGCGGTGGGAGTGATCTGCGGCCTTGGCGCCAGCGGTTACCGACTGGCCTTGGAGGCCGCTCTAGAGCAGCTTGAAAGACAGGCAACCGCTTGAACAACAAGCGTTAAACGCCCCTGACCGACCCTTGGGAGTTGATGATTCATGGATATTCGTAAAGTTAAGAAACTGATTGAATTGCTGGAAGAGTCCGGCATCGACGAACTCGAGATCAAGGAAGGCGAAGAGTCCGTACGTATCAGCCGCCACAGCAAGACCCCGGCCCAGCAGTACTACGCACCGGCGCCGATGCAGGCTCCGGCCGCTGCCCCGGCTCCAGCCGCACCGGCCGCTGCCGCTGCTGCTCCAGCCGCTGCCGCCGCACCAGCGCTCAACGGCACCGTCGCCCGTTCGCCAATGGTCGGTACCTTTTATCGCAAATCTTCCCCGACCTCGCCGTCCTTCGTTGAAGTGGGCCAGACCGTGAAGAAAGGCGACACCCTGTGCATCGTCGAAGCCATGAAGATGATGAACCACATCGAAGCTGAAACCAGCGGTGTGATCGAATCCATCCTCGTCGAAGACGGCCAGCCGGTTGAGTACGACCAACCGCTGTTCACCATCGTTTGAACCGCGGAGAGCCTTCGATGACTGCGAAGCTGGAAAAAGTCCTGATCGCCAACCGCGGTGAAATTGCCCTGCGGATCCTGCGTGCCTGCAAAGAGATGGGCATCAAGACCGTCGCCGTTTACTCCAAGGCCGACAAGGAACTGATGCATCTGGGCCTGGCAGACGAATCTGTCTGCATCGGTCCGGCCTCGGCTGCGCACTCCTACCTGCACATCCCGGCGATCATCGCCGCTGCCGAAGTGACCGGCGCTACTGCCATTCACCCGGGCTACGGCTTCCTGGCGGAAAACGCCGACTTCGCCGAACAGGTCGAGAATTCCGGTTTTGCCTTCATCGGCCCGAAAGCCGACACCATCCGCCTGATGGGCGACAAGGTTTCGGCCAAGCACGCCATGATCGCAGCCGGCGTACCGACCGTTCCGGGTTCCGATGGCCCGCTGCCTGAAGACGAAGAAACCGCCCTGCGCATTGGTCGCGAAGTCGGTTACCCAGTGATCATCAAGGCCGCCGGCGGCGGTGGTGGTCGCGGCATGCGCGTGGTGCACAAGGAAGAAGACCTGATTTCCTCGGCGAAACTGACCCGCTCCGAAGCAGGCGCGGCGTTCGGCAACCCGATGGTCTACCTGGAAAAATTCCTGACCAACCCACGTCACGTCGAAGTCCAAGTGCTGTCCGACGGCCAGGGCAACGCCGTTCACCTGGGCGACCGCGACTGCTCGCTGCAGCGTCGTCACCAGAAGGTCCTCGAAGAAGCACCGGCACCGGGCATCGACGAGAAGGCTCGCCAGGAAGTCCTGGCACGCTGCGTCAAGGCCTGCATCGACATCGGCTACCGTGGCGCCGGCACCTTCGAGTTCCTCTACGAGAACGGTCGTTTCTACTTCATCGAAATGAACACCCGTGTTCAGGTGGAGCACCCGGTTTCGGAGATGGTCACCGGTATCGACATCGTCAAGGAAATGCTCAGCATCGCCGCCGGCAACAAGCTGTCGTTCACCCAGGATGACGTGGTCATCCGCGGTCACGCGCTGGAGTGCCGGATCAATGCCGAAGACCCGAAAACCTTCATGCCAAGCCCAGGCACGGTCAAGCATTTCCATGCCCCGGGCGGCAATGGCGTTCGCGTCGACTCGCACCTGTACAGCGGTTATGCAGTTCCGCCGAACTACGACTCGTTGATCGGCAAGCTGATCACCTACGGGGCAACCCGTGACGAAGCCATGGCGCGCATGCGTAATGCGCTGGACGAAATCGTGGTGGACGGGATCAAGACCAACATCCCGCTGCACCGCGACCTGACCCGCGACAAAGGTTTCTGCGAAGGCGGCGTCAACATCCATTACCTGGAACACAAGCTGGCTGAGCAGGCTTGATGCCCAAGTGATGTAAAAAGACCCCGGTCCGTTGGCCGGGGTCTTTTTTTGCCAGGATTGCAGGGTCAGCTCAGCGCCACCGTCGGCAGCGCCTGCGCCTCGATCTGCCCCGCCGCCGCCCGTCGCCCTTGCTGGGTGAGGACCTCCCCCGTTGCGTTCTGCACCAGTACCTCGCTGCGCACGCGGCTCATGAAGCCGCGCGCCCGCACCGACACCGGGTCATGGCTGTTCTTGGCCCTGGCCAGCACTGGAATGTAGTAACGTTCGACCTGGTTGCGCGAGGTCTTGAAGACCGACGTGACGCCACTGCGCAGATCCAGCGTGACACCGTAGGTGTTGCCGAAGCAGGAAGAATACGACCAGTGATCCCAGGTCGGCTTCAGTCCCTGACGCCTCATCGCCGACCGGACCCGCCCACCAATGTCGGTCCCGGTCAGCCAATCCCCACCGACCAGGGTGGCGCGGATATCCTTGGCGGCGCCCCCCAGGCGCTGTGTCACGTCACGGACACTGCGCTCGATCAGCGTACGGATGTTGTGATCGAAGTGAATGACCGCCCCCACCCGGTTACTCGGGTTGTATAGCGACGCGATCACGCAGGTCTGCGCGTTCAGCGAGAACAGATAGTTATCAGCCACCGCCTCGCTGAATCTCGCCACCACGGCCTCGCCCTGCAACGCGCCCCTGGCCACATCCGGGAAGACATGCCCGGGGAACGCCTCGCGTAAGTCACTGACCCGCCCAATGACCGTGACTTGGTCATTGCCGCCTCTCAAACCGACTTCGCCATGTACCCACTTGCCATCGCCCAGCCTGCGAATGGGCCGGTTATACAAGGCCCCGGGACGACTGGCATCCACCAGGCATAAACCGCCGAAGTGGTGGTCCTCCCTGACCCGGTAATACTTGCCTTTATTGCGGATGTAATAAGAAGCCTGCGGCTGCGATGCACTGGGTGGGCTGCGGTAGGTGCCGTGGAAAATACCCTCCCCGGTTACCCGTTCCAGATGCTCAGGTTTTTTGCTGACGGCTTGCTTGGGCTTGAAGCGTATGGGCTGAACGGTCGGACCCACCTCTCTGGAAATCAGCGACGTCATGCTGCGCAAGCGCTGATCGGACAATGCCATGGGCTTGACCACAAACTTCAGGCCCCTGGCCGCCCGCCCCACCAACGAAATAAAAGCACCCGCCCCCAGCGTGGCGAACAACGCCCCCCAGGAGGCCATCAGCCAATGCGCCAATGCTTGATCCGCGCCGCCCTGTCGATGCGCGTCGACAGCCTGTTTGATACTGACGGCCACGAAAGCCACATCCAACAGCAGGGCAAAGGGGGGATAAACCAGGCACACGGGAGCCGACGCAAACAGCAGCCCCTTGATGACCTGCTGCCTGATCACCTCGGCACGGCTCTTGGTGATGTCCTCCACATCGCTGACCGCACGTTCGATGTAAGCATCGAATTCTGCCCGGATATCAACCACCCGATTGAACTCGCGCAATGTGTCGACGCCGATGGTCGCCGCCGCGAGCGCCACCAGCGAGCGCCTGACTGCCGTGCGCGCGCCCAACGCCACCCGCTCCAACAGATAGTCATGCAGGCGCGCAGCGACGCGCCCGGGGAAATCGCGGTACTTGCGAAAGGTCACCCCGTCCGGAGCGTCAGGGGTGTACAACCAATAGGCACTCTCGGGCTCGAAGTAGGCAAAAACGTACACACCCAAGACGACATGGCCGCCGATAGAAAACCTGATCACACCTTCACGCTGCACGACTGAGCCTGAATACACCGGGCCGGACACCGATGCCTGCTCGCTCAGAAGCGTGACTTGTCGGGTCAGCCACCAGAATTCACTGGCGCTCAGCTGGGATTTTCCCGTGGCGACACGCAGGTCACGGTCCATTCGGGTCAGGATCAGGTTGCGGTAGGCGTTACGCCGCGCCGCATATTCAGGCGCCCCGGCATCGAGAAACCTGGCGCGCACTTGCCGCACATATTGCTCGCCCACGTACGCTCGCCGCAGATACGACGCCAGCTCGGCGCTGCGCACCCGCGCCAGATCCTGCCCCACCGATGAACGCACACCCTTGCCAGGATGATCGATCCCCGAGTTGTCGTCATACCCGTAGATGGCAAGTTCCAACAGGCTGGCGACCTTCGATGTGCCGCCCCCCAGCCCCGGGTGGTAGTCAATGAGCACGGTTGCCGGATCGACCGGCTCGTGCACACCTTTACTGCGCATGTAAGGCGCAATCGCCTGGCTGACGATGCGCCTGGCGAAGTCCACGAAGACTTCATAACCGGCGAGCTGCTGATGGAACATCTGCTGATGAAGCAGCAGCTCCTGGTTCAAACTGCTGATGTTTCGCCGGGAATCAAGCGACAGGGCGCCATACCAGCGAGGCGATTCTTCCCTGTCTACGTGAGCGAGGTTATTGCTCAGGCCCCTTGCAACGAGAGTTTCAAGGCAAGCCATCAAACCCGTCACCGACGCCCTCGGATCCTGGCTTGAATCCCATGACGCTGGCTTGTCTGCCACGCCGGCAAAGTACTCCCTGGCGCCCCCGCGCTCCCCTGGCGAAATCCTCTGCAACAGGTACTCGCGCCCCGCTTCGCTGCGGGTCCAGGCACCCATTTCGACACTCACCGCCCAGAGCGAGGGCAGCTCGATCCACTCCTGGCCATCCGGTTTGCCAGGGGCGTAAAGCAACAGGTCACCTTGCAGATCGTGGTGCTGGAACAACAGGAAATCGGCGCACTGCAAGGCGTTCGGAAGCACCAGGGTGCTGACTCGCAGAACAGGCGAGACCTGAGTGGATAGAAGGGCGTCCAGCAGGCGGTTCACCGCGTCATGGTTGCTCTCCTTCAAGTGCCCCGCGCAACGTGCAATGAATGCACTTTGCCGCAATCGCGCCAAGAACCAATCGAGCATGGCGTTCTTCAGGTCCGCGCGACCATAGCGCTCGGCCAGTGCCGGCAAATATCCAGCTGGGGCATCGACGTCCGCCAACATCTGGCTGATGAACCCTGGCGACAGAGGTTGGTTACGCAACATGGCGCCGTTTTCCACCAGCAGCACCGACACCGTGTCCGACCTGACCGGGCCGGCAGCCAGCAGCTCGCTCAGGCTGTAGGTTTGCAGCGGCTGGCCAATGACGCTCCGCCATTGCAGCTGCACCCGAATAGCGTCGGGCTCCACCTCCATATCCAGTTCCCGCCCGACGTAGTCCTTGGCCAGGTGCCGGGAAAATGCCCGCAGCGAACCCAAGCCATCGAGCATGTCATCCAATGACGCCTGCGCCGCGAAGGCCTGCTCCTGAAGCTCGTTCAGCTGATGACGCTCGGCTTCGCTCAGTCCTCGCAGCCAGTCAGGCAGTTGCATGCGCCCCATCGCTTCGAGCATCAGGCGCTCTTGCGCGGTGGCCAGGGCGGTTAGCTGACTCGACTGGCGCCACGTCTCCTGAAGCACTTCAATCCGTTCGCGCAACTCATCGACGTCCAGGCCCGCCAGGCGCTCCGGCTGGAACAAACGCTCGACCTCGGCCACGTGATCATCGAGCCGTTGCCTGACGAAGCCCTCCAAAGTGACATCGGACTCGGCCATCCGCCAATAACGCTGCACATAGTCCTTGTAGTGGTTGACGAAGCCCGAAGCGATGCCTTCCACCATTTGGACAATGACTTCCTGACGCTCGATCTCAAACCCTCGATCAGGCCCTTGCGGCCAACGGTAAGGCGCATCCTGCTCCGGATCAGCGACCAGCGGTTGGCGGTCGATCAAGCGTTGCAGCACGGTATCGAGCAGCGTGTCGATAAAGTGCGGGTCGATGTTGCCGTGCAAATAATGGATGCGCAGCTCCACCAAGAGTCGCTCTTCCAGCACTTGCAGCAGGGTCATTTGTTCCTTCAGTCGCGTGTCGATAGCCGCCTGCCATCGAGCCAGCCTCTCCAGGACCGTCTGCGGGGAGGGGATCGGCCACGGGCCGTTCACATTGCTTTGTCGCTTGGCAGTGTTGTCCATCACATTGCTCCGTGTGGTGTGGACCGGCACCTTATGCGTCCCGCGACACGCTGCTGCCATACATATATATAACGAAACATCCACCTGAACGGCCGAGACGCGCTTATCCACTTTGACCTCGACCTGGCGTACACTGCGCGCCTTTGCAGCCCCGCGCTGCCCCCTGTAGATTTTTTTCAAAGGTGCCCGCCATGCCTTGGCTGCAAGTACGTCTGGCCATCAGCCCGGAACAAGCCGAAACCTATGAAGACGCGTTCCTTGAAGTGGGCGCGGTATCGGTCACGTTCATGGATGCCGAAGACCAGCCCATCTTCGAGCCGGAACTCAACACCACGCCGCTGTGGTCCCACACCCACCTGCTGGCCCTGTTCGAAGGTGGCACCGAGGCGGCCAGCGTGCTCGCCCACCTTGAGTTGCTGACCGGCAGCCCGCTGCCCGAGCATCACAGCGAAGTGATCGAAGACCAGGATTGGGAACGCAGCTGGATGGACAACTTCCAGCCGATGCGCTTCGGCCAGCGCCTGTGGATCGTCCCGAGCTGGCACGCCGCGCCGGAACCGGACGCGGTGAACCTGCTGCTGGACCCGGGCCTGGCGTTCGGCACCGGCACGCATCCGACCACCGCGTTGTGCCTGGAATGGCTCGACGGCCAGGACCTGAAGGGCTGCAACGTCCTGGACTTCGGCTGTGGCTCGGGAATCCTGGCGATTGCCGCCTTGCTGCTGGGCGCCAAGGAAGCGGTCGGCACCGACATCGATGTCCAGGCCCTGGAAGCGTCCCGCGACAACGCCGGGCGCAACAACATCGCCGAGGAGCTGTTCCCGCTGTACCTGCCGCAAGATCTGCCACAGGTTCAGGCTGACGTGCTGGTGGCCAATATCCTCGCCGGCCCGCTGGTGTCCCTGGCGCCGCAACTGTCGGGCCTGGTCAGGCCGGGCGGACGCCTGGCACTGTCAGGCATCCTCGCCGAGCAGGGTGAAGAAGTCGCCGCCGCTTATGCCGCTGACTTTGACCTCGACCCGATCGCCAACCGCGATGGCTGGGTGCGCATCACCGGGCGTCGGCGCTAGAATGGCCGCCTGTCTCGACCGGATTGCCGCATGACCGACAGCTTCGTCACCCAGTGCCCGCATTGCCACACCAGTTTTCGCGTCAGCCATGCTCAATTGAGCGTGGCCCGTGGGGTGGTTCGTTGCGGCTCGTGCCTGCAAGTGTTCAACGCCGCACGGCAGTTGCTGGAAAAACGCACCGCCAATCCGACCGTGGCCCCGGCGGCGACCGCCCCCAAGCCAGCCGTCGAAGCGCCGCCCCGGGCGATCAGCCAGAAACAATGGTCGGCCGCCGAGCTGGATCTCGATGACCTGGACAAGGAACTGGCTCGCCTGGAACGACGCGACACCCGTGCTCCGGGAAGCTCTGGCCGGCGCCGCGAAGACAACCTGAGCGCGCAACGCGACCCGCACACCGACGAACAGCACGACTGGCCGGACAGCCTGTACAGCGAATCGCCCAGTGAACGAGCCGAAACCGTACTGCAAACCCCCATCGAACCGTTCGAACCCCATGAGCCGGCTCGGCCGCCGCGGACCGAGCCGTCCTTGTCCCTGGCCCTTGAGCCGCTGGAACCGGACGACGAACCACTCGCCCCGCTACGTCTGGCCCCGGACGACGAGCCCGAGGAGCATCTCGAACGCCTGTCCGCGACCGACGATCACGATGACGACCGTCACGATCCCGAGCCACCGGTGCCGCTGCGCAAGGCACGGGAACGGCAGGAGCCGGATATACGCGCCGAGGCCCTTCACGACCTGGACGACGACCCGCTGCAACTGGACTGGCGCAAACGCCGCTCGCCCTGGGGTCGACGCCTGCTGTGGGGCCTGCTGATACTGCTCGCCGCAGCCGCCCTGGGCGGTCAATACATCGCCTATCACTTTGAAGAACTGGCCCGCCAGGACCAGTACCGCCCATGGTTCCTGCAGATCTGTCCGACCCTGGGTTGCGACGTGCCGTCCAAGGTCGAGATCAGCAAGATCAAGAGCAGCAACCTGGTGGTACGCAGCCATCCGGAGTTCAGCGGGGCGTTGGTGGTGGATGCGATCATCTACAACCGGGCGCCCTTCTCACAGCCGTTTCCGCTGCTGGAGTTGCGCTTCGCCGACCTCAACGGGCATCTGATCGCCAGCCGTCGCTTCAAGCCAGGGGAATACCTGGGCGGCGATCTCGAGGGCCGCGGCGAAATGCCGCCCCAGACGCCGATCCACATCGCGTTGGATATCCTGGACCCGGGCCCCAAAGCGGTGAACTACAGCCTGAGCTTCCATTCCCCCGAGTGAAGCCTGCCAGGGCCGGCCGATTGGCGGCAGCTTTCTGACTATGCCCAGCCAGACCAAACCGCTGGCGATAACAAAATAGCTGTTCAGATTTTATCCAATTCGACCTTTATCCAGTCATCGAGAGCGGGTATCATGCCAACCCTTTTTCGAAGTCTCATGATCCGGCCCCACTTCAGGGAAGTCCTATGTCGGCGGTACGCATCGGCCCATACACATTGCACAACGGTCTGGTTCTCGCCCCGATGGCGGGCGTCACCGACCAGCCCTTTCGTCAGCTTTGCAAGCGACTGGGTGCCGGGCTCGTGGTTTCGGAAATGGTCACCAGCGACATGAGTTTGTGGAACACCCGCAAATCGCGTCTGCGCATGATCCACGAAGGCGATCCCGAGCCCCGCTCGGTGCAGATCGCCGGTGGCGACGCGCAGATGCTGGCGGAGGCGGCCCGGGCCAATGTGGCGATGGGCGCGCAGATTATCGACATAAACATGGGCTGCCCGGCGAAAAAGGTCTGCAACAAGGCCGCAGGCTCGGCACTGTTGAAGGATGAAGCGCTGGTCACCGAGATCCTGCAGGCGGTCGTCGCCGCGGTCGATGTGCCGGTGACCCTGAAGATCCGCACCGGGTGGGACCGGGAGAACAAGAACGGCCTGACGGTGGCAAAGATCGCCGAACAGGCAGGCATCACGGCGCTGGCGGTGCACGGCCGCACCCGTGCCGACCTGTACACCGGCGAAGCCGAGTACGACACCATTGCCGCGATCAAGCAGGCGGTGTCGATTCCGGTCTTTGCCAACGGCGACATCGACTCGCCCGAGAAGGCCCGGTACGTGCTGGACGCGACCGGGGCCGATGGCCTGTTGATCGGCCGGGCTGCCCAGGGGCGGCCATGGATTTTTCGTGAGATCGAACATTTCCTGCGCACCGGTGAAAAGCTCGCTGCGCCGCAATTGTCCGAGGTGGAACGAATACTGCTGGAGCATCTGGCCGCGCTGCATGCCTTCTATGGAGAGGTCATGGGTGTACGCATCGCTCGCAAGCATGTGGGCTGGTATCTCGCAACCCTGCCAGGCGCCAGGGAGTTTCGCGCCCGTTTCAATCGTTTGGATGGTACACAAGCACAATGCGCCGACGTTCAGGCCTTCTTCGCTGAACGCTACAAGAGCCTGACAGGGGACGAAGGGGTGGCCGCATGACGATGATGACCGAGACTTTAGTGAGTGGAACAACACCCGTGAGCGACAACGTGAATTTGAAACAGCACCTCAATACGCCCAGCGAAGAAGGTCAGACCCTTCGCGGGAGCGTCGAGAAGGCGCTGCACAATTATTTCGCCCACCTTGAGGGCGCTGCCGTCACGGATGTGTACAACCTGGTGCTTTCCGAAGTCGAGGCGCCTCTGCTCGAAAGCGTGATGAACTACGTCAAGGGCAACCAGACCAAGGCCAGTGAGCTGCTGGGCCTGAACCGCGGCACCCTGCGCAAGAAACTCAAGCAGTACGATCTGCTGTAAGCATTCAATCAAACCAGAAAGGCGCCCGCGTAAAAAACGGTCGCCTTTTTTGCTGACTTCCCTTGCTTTTGATGGAAATTGAAATGACCGACCAGACCACCCGCCTGCCGATCCGCCGCGCTCTGATCAGCGTCTCCGACAAGACCGGGATCCTCGAATTCGCCCGCGAGCTGCAACAGCTGGGCGTCGAGATCCTGTCCACCGGTGGGACCTTCAAGCTGCTGCAGGACAACGGCGTTGCCGCTGTGGAAGTTGCGGACTACACCGGTTTTGCGGAAATGATGGACGGTCGGGTCAAGACCCTGCACCCGAAAATCCATGGCGGGATTCTCGGTCGTCGCGGTATCGACGATGCGATCATGAATGAACACGGCATCAAGCCGATCGATCTGGTGGCGGTCAACCTCTACCCATTCGAAGCCACCATCAGCAAGCCCGGCTGCGACCTGCCGACCGCCATCGAGAACATCGACATCGGTGGCCCGACCATGGTTCGCTCGGCGGCCAAGAATCATAAAGACGTGGCCATCGTGGTCAACGCCAGCGACTACACCAGCGTCCTGGAAAACCTCAAGGCCGGTGGCCTGACCTACGCCCAGCGTTTCGACCTGATGCTCAAGGCTTTCGAACACACCGCTGCCTACGACGGCATGATCGCCAACTACATGGGCACCGTGAACCAGGCTGCCGATACCCTGAGCACCGAAGGTCGCAGCGAATTCCCGCGCACCTTCAACACCCAGTTCGTCAAGGCCCAGGAAATGCGCTACGGCGAGAACCCGCACCAGAGCGCGGCTTTCTACGTGGAAGCCAAGCCGGCCGAAGTCGGCATCGCTACCGCTACCCAGCTGCAAGGCAAGGAACTGTCGTTCAACAACGTGGCCGACACCGATGCCGCGCTGGAATGCGTCAAGAGCTTCGTCAAGCCAGCCTGCGTGATCGTCAAGCACGCCAACCCGTGCGGCGTGGCCGTGAGCCCGGACGCCGAGGGTGGCATCCGCCAGGCCTACGAACTGGCCTACGCCACCGACACCGAGTCGGCCTTCGGCGGCATCATCGCCTTCAACCGTGAACTGGACGCCGAGACCGCCAAGGCCATCGTCGAGCGTCAGTTCGTCGAAGTGATCATCGCCCCTTCGGTCAGCGAAGAAGCCCGCGCCATTGTCGCCGCCAAGGCCAACGTGCGCCTGTTGGCTTGCGGCCAGTGGTCGGCTGATCGCGTACCGGCCTGGGACTACAAGCGTGTCAATGGCGGCCTGCTGGTCCAGAGCCGTGACATCGGCATGATCGGCAGTGCCGACCTGAAAGTGGTGACCCAGCGCGCCCCGAGCGAGCAAGAAATCAACGACCTGATCTTCGCCTGGAAAGTCGCCAAGTACGTCAAGTCCAACGCCATCGTCTACGCCAAGAACCGCCAGACCATCGGTGTCGGCGCCGGCCAGATGAGCCGCGTGAACTCGGCCCGCATCGCCGCGATCAAGGCAGAACACGCCGGCTTGCAGGTACAGGGCGCGGTCATGGCTTCCGATGCGTTCTTCCCGTTCCGCGACGGTATCGACAATGCGGCCAAAGTGGGGATTACCGCCGTGATCCAACCGGGTGGTTCGATGCGTGACAACGAAGTGATTGCCGCGGCTGATGAAGCCGGCATCGCCATGGTCTTTACTGGCATGCGCCACTTCCGTCACTGATATACCGACCACTGTGGGAGCGGGCTTGCTCGCGAATGCAATCTGCCAGTGACGTTGCCCGTGACTGACACCCCGCTTTCGCGAGCAAGCCCGCTCCCACAGAAGAGCAGCTTCAGCGCTGCATACAGAATCAGCGTCATCCGAGGTTTTTGAAATGAATGTCTTGATCATTGGCAGCGGTGGCCGTGAACACGCCCTGGCCTGGAAAGTGGCCCAGGATCCGCGCGTGCAGAAGGTTTTCGTCGCGCCGGGCAATGCCGGTACCGCCATCGAAGCCAAATGTGAAAACGTCGCCATCGACGTACTGGCCCTGGAACAACTGGCCGATTTCGCCGAGCAGAACGTCGCGCTGACCATCGTCGGCCCGGAAGTGCCGCTGGTCGCCGGCGTCGTTGACCTGTTCCGTTCCCGTGGCCTGGACTGCTTCGGTCCGACCGCCGGCGCCGCACAGCTGGAAGGCTCGAAAGCCTTCACCAAGGATTTCCTGGCGCGGCACAAGATCCCGACCGCCGACTACCAGAACTTCACCGAAATCGAACCGGCCCTGGCGTACCTGCGCGAGAAAGGCGCGCCGATCGTGATCAAGGCCGACGGCCTGGCCGCTGGTAAAGGCGTGATCGTCGCCATGACCCTGGCCGAAGCCGAAGACGCCGTGCGCGACATGCTGGCCGGCAACGCCTTCGGCGACGCCGGTTCGCGCGTAGTGATCGAAGAATTCCTCGACGGCGAAGAAGCCAGCTTCATTGTCATGGTCGATGGCAAGAACGTCTTGCCAATGGCCACCAGCCAGGACCACAAGCGCGTCGGCGACGGCGACAGCGGCCCGAACACCGGCGGCATGGGTGCTTACTCCCCTGCCCCGGTGGTCACCGCCCAGGTGCACCAGCGCGTCATGGACCAGGTGATCTGGCCGACCGTGCGCGGCATGGCCGAAGAAGGCAACGTCTACACCGGTTTCCTCTATGCTGGTCTGATGATCGACAAGGCTGGTAACCCAAAAGTCATCGAATTCAACTGCCGTTTCGGCGATCCTGAGACCCAACCGGTCATGCTGCGCCTGCAATCGAGCCTGGTGTTGCTGGTCGAGGCCGCGCTGGCCCAGGCCCTGGACAAGGTTGAAGCCCAGTGGGATCCACGTCCGAGCGTCGGGGTTGTCCTGGCAGCCGGCGGCTACCCGGGCGACTACGCCAAAGGCAGCGCTATCTTGGGCCTGGACGCCGCGGCGAAGCTCGAAGGCAAGGTTTTCCATGCCGGCACCGCATTGAAAGATGGGCAAGTGGTGACCGCCGGCGGCCGCGTGCTTTGCGCCACCGCCATGGGCGCCAGTGTCGACGAAGCCCAACAGCAGGCCTACAAGCTTGCCGCCGAGATCGACTGGGAAGGTTGCTTCTACCGCAAGGACATTGGCTATCGCGCCATTGCCCGTGAGCGTGGCGAAAATCTGGAATAAACCGGTCATTCAGTCAGGCAAGGGTCTGTGGCCCTTGCCTGACTGTTCCGGCGCCGCGCATAGTTATAATCTGGCATCAACCTACGAAGGGATTTCGCCGTGCGCTGGCTCAGGATTGCCATAGGCTTTACCGTCACTCTGCTGACGCTGCTCTGCATGCTCCCGGCCCAGGCCGCGCCAGGCAGTGGCTGGGCGGTATTGCTCGACGAACAGGGCGACCTGAAGCTGAGCGACATCCGCTCTGCCCGCTACACCAATCAATTCAGCCCCATCGATCTTGACCGTCTCCAGCCAGCCGAACCTGGCGGTGCCCTGTGGTTGCGTTTTCGCCTGGCACCCGACGAGCATGAACAGATCCTGCGTATCTTCGCTCCCGACCTGTCACGCCTGAACCTCTACGTGCTGGACGGTGACACCCTGATCGACCAGCAGATCAGTGGCAATGCACTGCCACGTTCCGAACACCCAGTACCCAGCAGCGACTTCATGCTGGCGCTACCGCGCAGTGAAAAAACCCTGGACGTCTACGTGCGCATGGCGTCCCGTCACGAACTGCGCCCCTACGTGACCCTGCAACCGGCGGTCATGGCCGCGGCAGACCAGAACCAGACACTGGTCTACGGGCTGCTGTTCGGCTGCATCGCCATGCTGATCCTGCACAACCTGACCCGCTACGCGTACACCCGCTCACGCAGTTGCCTGTGGCTGGCAGCCTGTGAAGGGCTGCTGATGCTCAGCCTGGTGCTGCTCCTGAACCTGGCCGGGCCCTGGCTGCCCGACTGGCCGGCGGTCCAGACCCCCGGCGCGTACCTGGCGCTGCTGCTCACGGCCCCCTGCGGCCTGATGTTCGCCTACCGCTTTTTTGCGCCCCTGGGGCCGCACCCGTTGAACCGCTTGCTGCTGGGGGACATTGTCCTCGTCGTGCTCTGCTGCCTGTTGCTGCTGTTCGTCAACACCCTGCCGCTCAACATCATGACCTACGCCCTGGTGGCCCTGGCCGGCCTGAGCATGCTGTTCGTCAGCGCCTGGCACTGGCAGAAAGGCTATCGCCCGGCGCGACTGTTCGTGGCCGCCATGATGGTGTTCAACCTGGGCACGCTGATCATCCTTCCGGCGCTGCAAGGGCTCACGGAAGTTCCGCCCCAGGGCCTGATCATCACGCTGCTGGTGTTCATCTGCATCAGCGGCCTGTTGATGAGTGTTGCCCTGGGCGAGCGCCAGCGCTCGATCAACGAAAGCCGTTTCAGCATCAGCCGCGACCTGGCGGCGAGCAACGCCGAGATCAACGCCAAGGCCGAGTTCCTGGCCAAGATCAGCCACGAGATCCGCACCCCGATGAACGGTGTGCTGGGCATGACCGAGCTGTTGCTGGGCACGCCACTGTCGGTCAAGCAGCGCGACTATGTGCAGACGATCCACAGCGCCGGTAACGAACTGCTGACATTGATCAACGAGATCCTCGACATTTCCCGGCTCGAATCGGGGCAGATCGAACTGGACGATGTGCAGTTCGACCTCAATGCACTGATCGAGGATTGCCTGAGCATCTTCCGCGCCAAGGCCGAGCAGCAGAATGTGGAGCTGATCAGTTTCATCCAGCCCCAGGTGCCGCGGGTGATCAGTGGCGATCCGACACGGCTGCGCCAGGCGCTGATGAGCCTGCTGGAAAACGCCTTGAAAAAAACCGACGAGGGCGAAGTGCTGATCGTCGTTGCCCTCGACGAGCGCAGCAGCCAGCCACGCCTGCGTATTGCCGTGCAGGACAGTGGCTCTCCCATGGACGCGGAGGAGCGCGACACGCTGATGCACGCTGAGCTGCACAGCAAGAATTTCCTTTCGGCGACGCGCCTGGGCGGCAACCTGGGCCTGGTGATCGCCCGCCAGCTGATCATCCTGATGCACGGCGAGTTCGGCATCAAAAGCGGCAGCAACCAGGGCAGCACGCTATGGCTGACCCTCCCCCTGGACCCGGACCGCCTCGAACATCCGACTTCGGACCTCGACGGCCCGCTGCAAGGCGCGCGGGTGCTGATCGTCGACGACAACGACACCTGCCGCAAAGTGCTGGTGCAGCAGTGCAGCGCCTGGGGCCTGAACGTCAGTGCGGTGCCGTCGGGCAAGGAAGCCCTGGCGCTGCTGCGTACCAAGGCCCACTTGCGGGATTATTTCGACGTGGTGCTGCTGGACCAGAACATGCCGGGCATGACCGGCATGCAACTGGCGGCCAAGATCAAGGAAGACCCGAGCCTGAACCACGACATCCTGTTGATCATGCTGACCGGCATCAGCAACGCGCCGAGCAAGATCGTGGCGCGCAACAGCGGGGTCAAGCGCATCCTGGCCAAACCGGTGGCCGGGTACACCCTCAAGACCACCCTGGCGGACGAACTGAACCAGCGCAACAAAGGCCAGGCCACGAACGTGCAGGTCAATCCAGGCCCTCCCGCCCCGGTGAAGGTACCCAGCGATTTCCGCATCCTGGTGGCCGAAGACAACAGCATTTCCACCAAGGTCATCCGTGGCATGCTCGGCAAGCTCAACTTGCAGCCCGATACCGCCAGTAACGGTGAAGAAGCGCTCAAGGCCATGAAGGAGCGGCGCTACGACCTGGTCCTGATGGACTGCGAAATGCCGATCCTCGATGGCTTTTCCGCCACCCAGCAATTACGCGCCTGGGAAGTCGGTAACCAGCGCACCCGCACGCCGGTGGTGGCGCTCACCGCGCACATCCTCGCCGAGCACAAGGAACGCGCCCGCCAGGCTGGGATGGACGGACACATGGCCAAGCCAGTGGAGTTGTCACAGTTGCGCGAATTGATCGAGCACTGGGTAGCCCAGCGCGAACAGCAGAACCGCACGGCGCAGCCGTCCTGAGCCGACAGACGGCCAAACGCCTGATAGACTCGCGTCGTATTCCTCTGCCTTGAGCCTCGACCATGCTCCACGTGCTGTTCAGCGTTTACCTGAAGATGCTGGTGCTTTACAGCCCCTTCTTCGTGTTGTCGTGTTTTATCGGCCTGACTCGTGGTTATTCGCGTAAGGAGCAGCGGCGCCTGGCCTGGAAAGTCGCGACCGCGACCCTGGTCTCCAGCGTTCTGCTGTATCTGTTCGGACGGGTGATTTTCAGCGTGTTCGGCATCACCGTGGATGCGTTCCGGATCGGTGCCGGCAGCGTGCTGTTCATTTCCGCGCTGGGCATGGCCCAGGGCAAGTCGGCCGTGCAGACCGACAGTGTCCAGCAGGACGTGACCATCGTCCCGCTGACCATTCCGTTGACTGTCGGCCCCGGCACCATCGGCGCCCTGCTGGTGATGGGCGTGAGCCAGCCGCACTGGGATGACAAGCTCATGGCCATCATCAGCATCGCCCTGGCCAGCTTCACGGTCGGTGTCGTGCTTTACCTGTCCAGCCGCATCGAACGGATCCTGGGCGACCAGGGCTTGCAGATTGTCAGTCGCCTGATGGGGCTGTTTGTCTGTGCCCTGGCGGCGCAGATTATCTTTACCGGGGTGCGCGGCTATCTGGTGCCTTAACGGGCAATCAGGCCGACTTGCGACGGTTGAAACGCCTCCTCAGGACTTCCCGGCGGTGCACGCCCAGGTATTCTTCAATGTCCTGCCTGAATGCTTCATAGCGGCCAGGGTTGAAGGTCACGAACGATTTGCCGCGAAATATCTCCCGCGCCGAAGACTGCCAGTTCACGAAAAGCACGCCGCCATTACTCGAACCCCCGGTCTGTTTTATCGAGGTCGAAGAAGCGATCAGGATGCCATTGGGCAGCTCTTCGCAGGGAATCACCGATAACCGCGCACCTTCGGCGGTCTTGACCTGATTGTTGAACAGGCTGAGGGTCTGCTGGTCCTGCTTCAGGCCGTCAATCGTGGTATTGACCACGGCACCGAGCACTGTCGCGGCCGGGACGCTAGCCTTCACGCCGTCAATGATGCCCTTGACGATGTCACTGATCACGAAGTCCATGTCCACGCGCCGGGCGCTTTCGGAGTAGCGAGTGTACCCGTCGTCTGCAACGAAACATCCAAGGTCTTGCAGACATTGGATAAAGGCGTCGTACCAGGCGTGGGTATTCTTGCCACCCGGCACTTCGAAATTAGCCTCCATGATCGCCATGGTCATCAGGTTTTCCATGATCGCCATATTGTTGAGCGACATGTTATTGCCATAGCCTACCAGCGCATCGCCCAACATCAGCGCGTCCAGGGCCTTGGTGGGGTGGTCATCCTGTTCGATCGAGCGACGCATACGGCGCCCTGCCGATGCCAGCGACTTGCGCCGGTTTGTCCGGATCTGGATCAATTCGATACTTTGTTCAGGACTTATGACACTTTCAAACTTTTCCATAAATAACTTCCTTGGTTAGAGATATGCCCACTCCTGCGGACAGGCATCAATCTAATTATTCCCAACCGACACAACAAGCCATGACTGTTTGCTGCATATGTAATCGAACCATTCTTCAAACGTTCGGTTTCAAATCAACTTTTCCAATACTTGAAGTCGCCGCCCTTATATTGCACTTATATAACAACAATCCCACGCATCGAACTTCAAGGAACGACGTCATGAATTATGAACACATCACCGGACTGGTCACAGGCCCCAACCTGTTTTCGTATATAGGAGAGACTTCCTGGCAAGACCACAACGACATCGCCGACTGCACTCACATCGCCACACAATCGGCCGACCTTGGGCATCATCGCTACGCCGACCCCAGAGGCTGGTTTGAAGAGTACGCCCGCACATTGAATTTTCTGGGCTGGTCGCTGTATGGCGACTCTGTGCATACCCGGACTCAACATATCGTCTCGGGCTCGGTGGCGGAGTTTCTGGTGGAAAGTGCCTATGCCATGAAGGATGCACGACAGGCCAATGCGATGATCGATACGCTCGACGCGTTCAACAGCGATCAACCGGCGTTACTGTCCTTCGATCAGGAAACCGGAAAAGGCGAGACCTTTCAAATCATCCCGGCTCGATACGATGCTCACGGTAACTTGACCATTGCGCTGTTTAAACTCGAACTGAGCGTTCGCATGAAAAGGAACAACTTTCTGTTCTGGGACTGGGAAAAACATTCAGCCCAAATTGTCCAGCGCAAAGTCTTCCTGAAACTGAACCGGAGCGAGCTCGTCCATAAACGGGTGCTGATCGATAAAGTACTGAATGAGCGGCTCATGAAACGATTCCCGCTAAGAAAAAATCGCCTCGTCAATCACTGACCCTGAATAAGCCAACAAGTACACGCCGAAAAATAATTCGACAACACGAAGGTTACAGGTCCCCCCACCTGTAACCTTCCTGTCGCACAAGACCCGACGCTGGCGATCAGCTCACCTCGTTGCTCTCCAACGCAAACACTTCATCTGACAGCTCTTTCAACATGGCGCCGTTCGAGGCGCTCGGTAGAGCCTCCAACCGTTGGGCCAGGATTGAAACGGCGTAATGTCGATTCGCGTCAAAACTGAGTAATACCTCGCCTCGAAAGTTGACGTTCGCAGCGTACACCTCACGGAGAATCACACTGTGACCGCTGTCCGGGTCGACGATAACCAGGTGTTCCTGGACCTTGCTCAACCATAACTGCCCGGGCTCATCCAGGTCCCAGATCAACTTGCCGGGTATCGTTGTCGCGCCCAACGGATGTCGACAGTCGAGGACCACCGATTTGACTCTCGACCAGACTGCTTTGGACAACCGATAGCTCACGGCGCCCTGGCCCATGGGCAGGATCAGGATCCTGACCCCATCGGGCATCAACGGCAGCAGATCGTCGATCTTCGCCTCGTGGCCTACCACGACCATCACCTCGCCTTGGCGCTGGACATAGCTGAGCGGTCCGCCATGGCCCATCCCGGGCAAGGCCAGCAGAGTTCCGTCCTTGCTTGCGTGAAGCAATACCTGGGTCTGTCGCTGGGTCCCCAGCACCTCGAAAGATTCCGGCATGGCGGCTCGGGAAACCCGGATCACACGTCCGGTCTCGGCGACATACCACTTCAGGTCATCGGGATCGCCCACCGACAGCAGTGGGCTATGGGGCGTGTGGGCGGTCAGCTGCCTTAGCCCCTCCAACTCCAGCCCCTCCAATTCCAGGCGCTCCAATTCCCGGCCCTCCTGACTGACGACCCATTGCTGCGTGACACCGGTCACCCGCGCAGCCTCTCGGTCACGCAACACCAGCTCCACGCCTTCGAATGAGACGCCACGCAGACCCGCGCCATCCACCGTCAGTTCGCCGAACTGCCAGGGCGCCCATTCGCGTTGCGGCTGGGGTAATGCATCCGCGTGCAGCAATTGCGAGCCCACGCCAAAGGCCGCGTCCAATTGCTGTGGATCAATGAATGCCTGGCGGTAGACCTCACCACTCGCCACATCGAATAACCAGGCTGCCTCGCCGTCCGGGGTAGCGCCAAGCAGCCGCACCGGCGTCGCGCCGTCCCAATCGAGCAGCAACAACCGATGGCCGACATACCAGGCGCACAGCGTCCCGTCCCCCGCAGCATTGATCAAACCGACAAGCACCAGGCTTTTACTGCCATGGCGTTGGGCGAGCGCGTCCAGGGCCAGCCACCATTGCGCCCGGTCCTTGAACCATATGTCCCGCACGCCTCCCAGCTCCAGGTCGCCCTGGCCGGTCAGGTTGTTATAAAACAGTCCGCCTGAGGTCAGTGCCACGTACCCATCGTCGACAGCGATGACATTTTCCAGGCCAGGTGCCCGCGCACACCGACTGGACCAGTGCCCCCGGCCCGCCACCTGGGTGCGTCGCCTGGCGCACAGCGACTGGTTGATCCGGTCATAAATGACAAACACATCGCTGTCGTCGGGCGCGGCAAGCAGGGTCAGGTCCGTCATGTTTTTGATCGAGTCGGGCCATCCTTGCGGCTGCTCACGTCGTGGTGAAGGACGAATGATCAAATGGTCACTGCTACGAACCCAGGCCATGTCCCGCCACTGCGCATCGAGTTTCCAGCAGATCGAGACGAAGGGCGCCGGCCGCCAGTTGACCGTCGCAAAAGAAGCTTCGGGATCGGCGACCGGCGTCAGGGGCGGACTGTCCCCCAGGACCTGCGACCAGTCAGCCAGCGTCTCGCTGGCACTCAGGATCGACTCCATCGCAGGATCCAGGTCTCGCGTGACCGAACTGAGCAGCAATTGCCCGTCATGGATCACATACACCAGAACCTCGACCGTCTGATCCTCGCGGGTGAGTTGCTGCACCACGTGGATCACCCCCTGCGCGTCCGCCTCTACGCTTTGGATAGTGGTGACCAGGCTGCGTGTGCTGTGCAACCAATAGCGATGGCTCAACAGCCCGGTGACAGCGTCGGTTTGCCAGATGATCAGACTCTTGGGATCGTAGAAAAAACAAAGGTTGCCCACCACCGCTGCGAACACGGCATCCTCGGCACCCGGCAGGTCATCGCGGATGTAGAGAAAGCGGTCTTGCCTGGCGTCATACCAGGCCGTGACGTAGCGTGGATCGTCCACTTTCTCGAATGGAACCAGATAGCGGTGCACCGGCGTATACGGCATCGCCAACCGGTGTCCTTGCGCCAGGGTCTTGAAATGCTCGTGCAACGCCTGGCGATCCATGCCCAATGGCGCGTCCTCCTCGGCCAACGTGAGTCGGCGCTCACCCAGCTCGACCTTGAACACTTGGTTATTGGCGAGCCTGAGCAGCGTCTCGTGGCGACCGGCCCCGGTAAACGCCACCTGGACATCACCGATCCACAGCTTGCCGTAACGCTCTATCCGAACATCGCCCTCGCCGGCCCAGTGGGCGTCGAGCACCCAGTTCGACAGTAGCCGGCTCGGCGATTCAAGGGTCAGGCTCACACCGGGATTGACGACCAGCGCGCATCGTTTTCCGGCCCCGCGGATCTGGTAGGCAATCTTTGCGTGCCAGGCGGGAGCAAGCACGGGGATCACCAGGGATCGGTCGCGGGTATCGAGCACTACCTCAATGGTTGTGGGTCGATAATCGGCAACCATGCGGTAGAGGATGTAATCACTGGGGAACGAATAGAAGGAGAACAGGAACAGCCATGTTCCATCGGCTTGCTTTTTTTCCAGGCGTCGCGCCGTATCGAACCCGGCATCATGACGCAGCCTGGCGAACGGCAGCGCCTTGTACTCGTAGCGATAACAGGTTTGCGGCGTGCAGGGCAGGACGATGTCCGAGCCTTGTGGTGGCTCGAACCTGACCCGACTCCTCAGGTTCAGCTCCCGACGAATATTGATTGCCCGCTCGTAGTCGTCATCGAAGGTCGGCACGCCAAAGTGATCGCGTAGCGGATACAGCCTTGGACTGTCCAGCACCAGCTCGCCACGGCTCAGGTCCAATGTCTGGATGATCAATGAGGCGCGCGGCAACCATACCCCGCGAGTCGCTTCAAACCGATAGGCCTGTAGATGGGCCTTGGTCAGTTCGTCAAAAAACAGCCCCACTTGCCTGGCTTCTTCGGCAATGGTGGCGAATCCCTGGGCCAGGGCCGTCACGCCGACCGCCAACCCACCGAGCATCACCGCTGCGCCGCCCAGCACCGCGCCGGCGGTCGTGGCACCTACAGCATAGGCGCCCAGCGACAACACCAGGCTGGCCGAATCGAAAGCCAGCTGGGTGCCGAACCGGGCCCGTTCGACATCGTTGTCTGCCGTCGACAATTGATAGATATCGAACCCGACATTGGCCAACTGCAACAAGCCGCCAGTTGCTTCGCCCACACTGGTTCCGACCGCCGCCTTGACCACTGGCGCGACGGTCCGGGCAATCAGTTTCTCTTCAGCCAGCGCCTGGCGAACCAGGCTGACGAGCGCCGCAATATCAACCACGTTACCGTGCACCAGCTGCGCGTAATTGACATAGGCGTGCAAGCGCACCGCCAGCGTCAGGGGCCGACCGGCACCTTCGCGGGCGCGCAAACTGCTCATCAGCGCCTGGATGGCGAAGCCGGCATTCAACGTGTGGACGCTACCGGCTTCGACGGATTCGCCGGGGACCGCGGGCCTGTTGGCCAAGGTGGCGAACCGCTCCGAGAGGTAGTTTTTTATCTGCAACAGCCGATGATCATCCGTGACCACCCGGACCAGGTGCTCGGGCTTTGCCGGATCGATCAGGCTGATGCGGTAGGCCCCGTCCGGCGTGACTTCCAGGGTATCGATCAAGGGAACGAGGTGAGACGCCTGCGGGTTTTGCTGTTGGAGTCGACTCGTTGCCTGCTCGATCTGCTGACTCCACCAGTGACCATCCAGCGCCAGCAGGCTACTGCCAAGCCGAGCATTGCTCTGCAGGGACTGTCCGCGAGCGTTGGCCAGGCGCTCGCGCATCGGCCGTTGCGACTGGCCGGGCAAGGCACCCGGTTGCAGCAGTTTCGAGACCTGGACCGCACCGGGCAACTCCAGACCCGACACGCGTTCGCCATCGAGTTCAATCAGATCAAAGGTCGGGCGCGTCGCATCACCATAGGCTGCGTAATGACCGGCCATCCCCTCCTGGACAAAGAACTGCTCCAACGCCTGGCGCAACCGTGCCGGATGCTTGAACTCGAACACACCGAAATTCGGGTCGTAGAAGTGATAGGTGCTGTGCTCGCCCTCGATGGTTCTGGCGATCAGCATGGCGTGATTGTCGGAGTTGAGCATCAAGGTGCTGGTCGCTGTCCTGGCCTGCAGATTGTCCACCACCTGCTTCAGATCCGAGCGGGCCAGCGGTCGGCCAACCTCGCCGACCAGCACATCGCGCAGGGATTCGAGGCCATTGACGAAGGTCTTTGAATCGCTTGCCTGGGGCTCGATTACCCCGAGATAGAAACGCTCGCGCAAGGTATCGACCGCCGCCCGGCCCTGGGACAACGCGGCGGCCATCGCCAGACTCAAGGGATAGCAGCGCCCGCCAACCCTGTCGCCCTCGCCCTGGAGAAGCAGATCCTGGGGGACCAGCTTGATGGCGTCGGCATCCAGACCGTCCAGTACACCACCCAGGCGCTCGACGATCCGGACCCGGTATTCAAGCTGCGCCACCTGCCGGATGCGTGCAACGTGCTTGCCCCATTGGCGCGGCGTCAACGGCTGTTGCAGTGCGGCTTTCTTCAACCCCAGGGCGGTTTCGCCATGCCTTGGCGGCTCGTCGGATGCATTGGCGAGCCCGGCGAGAAACGCCGGAGCCTGGCCGTGATACAGCGCCCGTTCGAGCACCGCGTAGCGGCCGACGGTCCCGCGTCCGGCGAGGTTGTTGGCCAGGTTGTCCAGCTGTGGGCGAACCGCGTCGAAGCTGCGGTTATCCAGGGCGCTCGCACCGGTCAGGGCAGCCAGCGACAAGCGCTGCAACGGGCTCAACCGAGCGACTTCGACACTGCCGTCGGCGAAGCCGTCCAACAGCTGTACAACAGACAGTTGCCGAGTCTGCGGATCACCCTGCGAAGCGGGTGGCAATGCATGGAGACTTTGCTTGAGGACCGACTGGCGCTCATCGAAGCTCAGCGGTATGGGCTTGTCGAAAGCCAGCATACCGTTATGGCTACGCCCCATTGCCTGCATGAAGGGCTCGCCCAACTCATCGGCCAGATGCTGCAACAGCTCGGAAGACAACACATGCCGGCCCTCGACCACCGGCCAACCTTCATCGAACTGCAGCGTGCGGTACTTGAGCAACTCGGCCATGTCGCCGGCGTAACGCGCCTTGAACTGCCCCGCCTGCCAGCGTGCTTTCTCGTTTCGCAGCCATTGGCTGGTGTCGTTTTCGTTCTCTTTCCAGGAATGATCCTGCTCCTCCTCGGTCGCCAGATTGACGCTGCCAAGGGCCTCGATGGTCGCCTGATCGTGCCATTGTTCAGCGGTCCGCGGAGTGAATTGGGCTCGCTGGTAATCTGCCATGCCCGCACGCATGGCGGCAGGTCCCGTCAGGTAGATGGTTACTTCGCTCTGCGGACGAATGCCGTCGCTGTAGTAGGTCGCGGCGGCCTCGATCAACAAAGACACCGCCATTTCCACTTCCGCCGGTAGCTCATGAAGCTCGCCGAAAAACTGGGTCGCGGCCTGGCGCGCCAGAGCACTCATGGCCTCGATATCGGTCAGCACCACGTTCTGCTCATCCGCCAGACGCGCAGTGGCATCAACGATTTCATAGTTGAGCCGAAAACGCTCGATCACACTCTGGAGAACCGCCGCCCCCGGATGGGCCATCAGGTACGCATTGCTCAAGGTGTTTCGCTGGGCAACGGCTCGCAGCTGATCCGGCTGGGCCAAATGTTCTTGCGGGGGGCGGAAAACGCGGTCCAACCCGGATTGGCTTTTGGCAAAACGCTCGAGCGCGTCGCGATGCTCTACAGGGATCGCGTCGTAGTAATCGGTGTAACTGTTACGCAACGCCTGACGGCCAGGCATCCACCCGGGATTACGATCGAGCAGCAGCTGAAGTACGCCGATCCGGGCATCGGTCTTGAACGCCCGAATGTCCACCTCGCCGAGTTTGTCCAGCAACGGCGGCAGATTATCGACATCGGCATACCGGCCGCCTTCGGCGAACAACGCTTCGATCCGCACGATGTCCGAGGCGCCGGCGAACATGCCACGCAAGTTGACCTCGCGCTGATAGATATCCTTCAAATGCGCGAGCACTTCGCCGCCGGCCAGATCGCGCAGGGACAGTTCGCCGCCGCTCAATGCCTCCAGGCTGCGGCGATTATCGTTTCTCAGGGCCGTCAGCTGTGCCTTGTCCTGGCCATAGGCCCGGACCAGCAAATCGATTCTCGCCTCATCGGCGCTACCACCGCTTTTTACAGCGTTGGTTATATGCGCGTACATCTGCTGTTTGAGCACGATGGCGCGCTCTTCATAAAGATCGCCCAACGCCTGCGCATCGATACTGAACTGCCCACCACTGCGCATGGCATCGGCCTTGGCCGCCTCGACAATGATCCGATTGGTTTCATAGGCCAACAGCGCGTCGCTGTCATACCAGACATTGAGCCGATAACTCTGCGGGCCGAGTATTTGTTTCCAGACAGCAATGTAGTCACGCTGGATTTCGCCGACGCCGCCACCCAACCAGACAAAATGCAGACTTTTCGGTACTTCGGTGGCCGGCTGTTTCAGCAACTCCAGACTGTTGCGCAGACGCGCTTCGAAGCTCTCTATCTTGTTATAAGTCTGCCCAAGCGCGGCGTTGCCCGGGCTCGATGCGGACTCAGGCGTACGGCGACTTCTTTTACTTCCCTGCATCACGCCCACCGCTTGCTTGAGCAGCCCGAGCGGTTTCAACATTTGTGCAGAATCCAGCGCGGCGATACAACCGAAGTAATACCGAAGCACCGCTTCATATTCATCGGAGCCCTTGTACGCTATCAGTGCCTGCTCAAGATCTTTCAACTTCAACAAACTTACAAAGTTGACGTAGTTATCCGTCAACGCGATTTCGGACGCACTCATAGACAACACTTCCATGTATTGATTTTAAATAACCAGGGATCCTTCCCCGGGACCAACTAACTAACAACAGGAGGGACAACATAGCGTCCGCTCGAACGCCGCTCAAACGATAAGAGATTCAATAGATGTCGAATTTTTATATATAAACCGGATGACCGCTCATTGAACAACAACCTGTGGCGAGGGAGCTTGCTCCCTCGCCACAGGTCATCAGATCGGCTTGCTGCCGTACCAACGCGGTGTATAAACCCAGTCGCCACCTTGGGCGCGAGGGAACACGCAGGTGGTGGACGAGCCGATCAGCACCATGGTGCGCATGTCCACCTGATCCGGCGTCAACTGCCCCAAGGTGGTGACACGCAGGGTCTGGCCCGGGCGACCGATATCACGCCCCAGCACCACCGGCGTCTGGGCCGTGCGATGTTGCGCGACGATTTCCAGCGCCCGACCCAGTTGCCAGGGCCGTGAGCGCGAGATCGGGTTGTAGAAGGCCAGGGCCAGGTCCGCTTCGGCCGCAAGGTCCAGGCGTTTCTCGATGATCGACCACGGCTTGAGGTTGTCCGACAGCGACATCACACAAAAATCGTGGCCCAGCGGTGCACCGGCCTGGGCGGCGGTCGCCAGGGACGCCGAGACGCCGGGTAGGATCTGCAGATCGACGTTATGCCACTGTGCATCCGTCGATTCGTGCAAGGCTTCCAGCACGGCGGCGGCCATGGCGAACACGCCGGGGTCGCCGGACGACACCACCACCACCGAACGGCCTTGGACGGCCAGTTCAAAGGCGTGCCGGGCGCGCTGCATTTCTTCGCGATTGTCGGTGCAATGCTGTACCTGATCGGCGCGGAACGGGCCGGCCATACGCACGTAGGTTTCGTAGCCGAGCACATCGGTGGCGCGGTCGAGTTCCGCGCGCACCGCCGGCACCATCAGTTCGGCAGCGCCGGGGCCAAGACCGATCACCGCCAGGCGTCCGCGTGGCCGTCCAATGTTCTGCGGATCAAGGGGCTGCTCGGCCACGGCGATGGCGTGGTCGTCCACCGTGCGCACCGAGGTCGGGGTGTCGATGGCGTCCGCCAACCACTGACTGGCATCGCCACTGGCCCGTGCAAACCGCAGCGGCACGTTCAATTTGAACGCAGCGTCATGCAATTCGGCGCGCGCCATGTCGCTGTCCGCCGCCAACAGGCAGGCCAGCGACTGCAGCGCCAGACCGGCCTCTTGCAGGACTTGCTCAAGGTTCGGCACCGCGCCGGCGCTCACCGCCACCACCACATTGCGTGGATAAATCCGCAGCTCATCCGCCCCTGGCGTACCAGCGGCACTGTCGACACGAATCGCCAATCGCGCCTGTGCATCCTCGGGCAACCGCGCCTGATCCAACCACGGCGCAACGCCCTCGATTCGCACCGATTCGCCGGTCAGCAGATCGGAGACGAAACGCTTGCCCCGCTCCAGATCACCGAGGCTGTAGCCGCTCGGTGGGTTGAGCAGGCAAGTACCAAAACGCAGCTCACCACTGGTGGTGATCGCGGGCGCGACTTGCAGGGTCTGCGCGATGTCCCGGGCCATGACATTGACCCCGCCCAGGCCGCCCAACAAAGGCACCACGGCGCTGCCATCCTCGGCCACCGCCAGTACCGGCGGCTCCGCGCCTTTCTCCAGCAACAGCGGCGCCAGGGTGCGGATGACAATGCCGGCGGCGCACAGGGCGATGATCGGCGTGTCCTGTTGATAGAGTTCACGCAACGTTGCGCCGAACTCCTGGTATGGACGGTCCACGCCCTCGACCCGCTCGGCCAGGCCGTGGATCAAAGCCCCCGGATAGCACTGCTGAATCCGCCGCGCAGTCGCCAGACTGCCTGGCCCAAGGATCACGATGGCCGGTACGCTGGCGGTCATCCTTGCCACCGTTCGCCCGGCACAATGATCAGCGAGAAATAAGGCGAGGACATCGGCTCGACTTCATCCAGCGGGACGATTTTCTGATTCGCCATGGTCGCCCGCTCGACGTACAGCGCCCGGCTATCCAGACCCAGTTCCTCCAGCACCTGGCGAACCTTGGGGAAGTTGCGCCCCAGCTTCATGATCACCGCCGCATCGGCATCGGCCAGGCGGCGCTTGAGTTCGTCATGGGGCAGCACGCCGGAAAGCACCGACAGGCTCTGGTTGCGATAGACCAGCGGCGCGCCGAGCACCGAGGCGCCACCGAGCATCGAACAGACACCGGGAATCACTTCGGCGTCGTAGCGCTCGGCCAGGCGATCGTGCAGGTACATGTAGGAGCCGTAGAAGAACGGGTCGCCCTCACAGATCACCGCCACGTCGCGGCCGGCATCCAGGTGCACGGCCAACTGTTCGGCGGCGGTGTCGTAGAAATCGGCGATCACCTGCTCGTACGACAGCGGCGCCGGCAGCGCCTCGGTGGTGACCGGGTAGACCAGCGGCAGCAAGGTCTGCTCGGCCTGCAAGTGCGCCTCGATGATGCCGAAGGCGTTGCCCTTCTTGCCCTTGGCGACGAAGTACGCCACCACCGGCGACTCGCGCAGCAGGCGCAGGGCCTTGACGGTAATCAGTTCAGGATCACCCGGGCCCACGCCGAGGCCGATCAGACGTCCAGGCTGCTGCATCATTCGATCTCCGTGGCGAGGGCATTGACGGCGGCGGCGGCCATGGCGCTACCGCCCAGCCGGCCTTGCATGATCACGAAGGGCACGCCACGGCTGTCGGCCGCCAGCATCGCCTTGGACTCGGCGGCCCCGACGAAACCCACTGGGAAGCCGAGGATCAACGCCGGTTTCGGCGCGCCGGCGTCGAGCATTTCCAGCAGGTAGAACAGCGCGGTCGGCGCGTTGCCGATGACCACGACGCTGCCTTCCAGATGTGGGCGCCACAACTCCAGGGCGGCGGCTGAACGAGTGTTGCCCAGCTCCAGAGCCAGGGCCGGCACGCGCTCGTCGCGCAAAGTGCAGATCACCGGGTTGTTGGCGGGCAGGCGGGCCCGGGTCACGCCTTCGGAAACCATGCGTGCATCACACAGAATCGGCGCACCGGCGGCCAGCGCCTGGCGCCCGGCCGTGCCCGCGCCCTCGGAAAACTGCAGGCCATCGACGGCTTCGACCATGCCGCAGGCGTGGATTACGCGCACCGCGAGTTTCTCCAGGTCAGCCGGGATACGCGCCAGGTTGGCTTCGGCGCGGATGATCGCGAAGGAGTTGCGATAGATCTCCTGACCGTCGCGGATGTAATCAAGCATCAAGTGGGGCTCCGGGGGCGAGCGTCGAGCCGGTGGCTGAGCGCTTCAATAGTGAGGTCACGCGCCTGCAACGCGCCGAAACCCGGCTGCGTGGCGTCGCGAAAATACAGGTCATAACGACCGGGAGCGACCGCCAGCAAGGTGACGGGCGCGATATGGGCCGCCGCACAGGAACGCGGGCAGCCGGACAAATGGACTTTCAGCGCGCCGTCCTGGCGTTGCAGCAGCCCGGCCAACTGCCGGGCATCGGCTTTCGTATCGGCCAGGGCTTTACCGCAACCGCTGGAGCCCGTGCAGGCAATCAGTTGTGCCAACGGCTGATCGACCGAGCACAGCAGGCCCAGGCCTTCGAGTTGCGCCAGCACCTCGTCTGCTTCTTTGAGGCTGATGTTGGGCAGCAGCAGGCTTTGCCAGGGTGTGAAGCGCAGACTGCCGTCGCCCTTCTCCCGCGCCAGTCGCGCCGCGCCTCGCAGCATACCGGCGTCGAGCCGGCCAAGGGGCGCCGCAGCGCCGACATGGAACCGATCGTCGTGTTGAGGATGAATGCCCAGGTGTAACCCGTCGCTGGCCGCGCTGCGCTGCCAATCGAGGCAAGGTTGCAACGGCACGCGACGGGCCAGTTTTGCGATCAATTCATCCTGGGGGATTTCTGCCAACAGATGACGCATGCGGGTCTGGTCCGGGCGGGCCAGGTCGAGAAACAGTTCCAGCACGGCCACCACCAAGGCATGCCCTTGGGTCAGCGGCACGCTGCCGGCCGGCGGATCCAGCGGGGTGCCGGACAATCCGAAGGCCAGCCAGGGTTCGCCACGCTGAAAAAAGGCGGACAACCACAGGTCATGGGGATGTTCGAGCATCGCCATGGCCTCGCCGCCATCCAGTTGCACGGCGAACTTGGCCGACAACTCATGGAAGCGCTCATGGGTCTGTAAAGTGAACAGAATCTGCTCGGCCAATGGCCGGGTATCGATCAGCATCTGCCGGTCAATCCCGGCCGAAGGGCTGAGCATCAGGTTGCGCACGTCATCGCCGGCCGGTTTGCGTGGGCCAAGCCCGGCGGCCAGCAATTGCTCGATCAAGGCGTCCTGCCCGGGGCCAATGCCGCGGATCTGCAGGTTGCCGCGGTTGGTCGCCTCGATCACACCACCGGCAAACCGCTCGGCGGCCGACGCCACGGCCTCGGCCTGATCCGCCCGGATGGCACCGCCGTCGAGCTTGATCCGACAGATCCCACCGTCCAACGCCTGGACGACACGCAACAACCCCGGACAACCCGAGGGGCGGATGACGTTTGTGGATGGACGTTCGTTCAAGGGCAGACCGGCAGATAAGACACGCCATGACGGCGAAGGACGGCCATTATGCCTGCTTTGCCGGGGGGCATGAAAAGCTTGCTGGTCGGATTGGGGGGCTTGATGGCAAATGTGGGGGAGTTTGCTGGCGATTGCGGTCTATCTGTGACGAAACAGTTGAATGAGCCGCCGCCATCGCGAGCAGGCTCGCTCCCACAGGGGATCTGTGGCGGGTACAACATTGATGAACAACATGAACCATAACTGTGGGAGCGAGCCCGCTCGCGATGGCGGCGGGTCAGCTTGCATCATTGTTGGATATGCTGGCGCATTCGCGAGCAAGCTCGCTCCCACATTGGATTGGTATACAGCCGCAACAGTCAGGTCGGCTGGTAGGCCGCCTTGCTTTGGCTTTGGCTTTGGCTTTGGCTTTGGCTTTTGATCTTGAACGCCCCATCAACCACAAGGGCCGAACGCAGGCATTGCGCAGTGGGCAACCCGGCATGGATGCCGGGTTAGCCGCGCTGGGTCATGGATGACCCTTCGCGGCGGGCCCACGGAGCAATGCCGGAGTGAGGGAACGCCGAGCCTAGGCGAGGTGCCCAGTGGTGGGGCAAAGACCTTTTGGTTACTTTTGGGGCGTTTGCCAAAAGTGACCCGCCGTAAGGGCGGAACCCTAAGCAGCCGTTACCGCAGCAATGGATATGTACACGGTCAAGATCCATACAGGCTGTCAGGCCGCCATCGCGAGCAGGCTCGCTCCCACAAGGAAGTCAGGACCGGGCACAAAACATATGAACAAAACAAAATTGTGGGAGCGAGCCCGCTCGCGATAGCGGTCTGCCTGAACCGCTGACGCTGGATCAGACGCAGCCTTAACCAACCACTCACGGTATGATGGCCCCCGGTTATAGGGCATCACAGCCTGCCAATCACACCAATCGAGTCGAGGAACACAAATGACGCCCTGGTTGACCGTAGTGGGCATCGGCGAAGACGGCTTCAAGGGCCTGGGCCGCACCGCCCGGCACGCTTTGCTACGGGCGTCGCGCATTGTCGGCAGCACCCGGCAGCTGGCACTCTTGCCACGGTGTATTCGCGGCGAACGGGAGCTGTGGCCCAGCCCGTTTTCCCTGGAGCCGCTGCTGGCCCGTCGGGGCGAGGCCGTGTGTGTGCTGGCGAGCGGCGATCCGATGCTCTACGGCGTGGGCGCCAGCCTCGCTAAACAGATTCCGGGCGACCAGATGCTGGTCATCCCGGCGCCATCGTCCTGTTCGTTGGCAGCGGCGCGCATGGGTTGGCCGTTGCAGGACGTAATGATCCTGTCGCTGGTGGCACGTCCCCTGGCGGTGATCAACGCCCATTTATCCACCGGCGTCAGGCTGCTGTTGCTGAGTAATGACCGCCACAGCCCAGCCGCAGTGGCGACGTTGCTACGCGAGCGCGGGTTCGGTCCCAGCCTCATTACGGTCCTGGAGCACCTGGGCGGCAGCGCAGAACGTCGGGTCGAAGGCTGCGCCGCGCAATGGTCCGACTCGGCCGTTGCGGACCTGAACCTGATCGCCGTCGAGTGCCGGGCCGAACCCTCGACGCCGCGCCTGTCACGCCTGGCCGGCTTGCCGGACAGCGCATTCGAGCATGACGGCCAGTTGACCAAGCGTGACGTGCGGGCCATCACGCTGGCCCGTCTCGCGCCGACACCCGGTGAGCTGCTGTGGGATGTCGGCGCTGGCAGCGGCTCCATCGGCATCGAATGGATGCGCGCTCATCCCAGCTGCCGGGCCCTGGCGGTTGAAGCCGACGAAAGCCGCCAGGCCTTGATCGAACGCAATCGCGACAGCCTCGGCGTGCCCGGCCTGCAACTGATCCGCGGCAAGGCTCCGCAGGCCTTGGACGACCTGGAGCCGCCGGACGCCGTGTTCATCGGTGGTGGCGTCACCCGTGAAGGCGTGCTCGACACCTGCTGGGCCCGCCTCAAGCCCGGTGGCCGGCTCGTGGCGAATGCTGTGACGCTGCAAAGCGAGATGACCCTCATGAACTGGCGCGAACGTCACGGCGGCGAACTGACCCGGATCCACATCGCCCAGGCCCAGCCATTGGGCGAATTCGACACCTGGCGCCAGGCCCTGCCGATTACCCTGCTGGACCTGACGAAGCCTCTCGATGCGTGACGAAACCGCCGAACAGCCCGCCCCTCTGCGCAGCGGCCTGACCACCGGCAGCTGCGCCACGGCCACCAGTCTGGCGGCGGCCCGGCTACTGCTGTGCGGCATCGACGCCGATGCGGTGGAAATCGTCCTGCCCAAGGGCAAGCAAGTGCAGATGCGCCTGGAGTTCTGCCGACGCACCGAACACGGCGCCGAGGCCGGGACGATCAAGGACGCGGGCGATGACCCGGACGTGACCCACGGCGCCCTGCTGTTTTCCCAGGTGCGATTGACCGCCGAACCCGGCGTGCGCTTCTTCGCCGGACGCGGCGTGGGCACCGTGACCCGACCCGGGCTGGTGCTGGACGTCGGCGAACCGGCGATCAACCCGGTCCCACGCAAAATGATCAGCGATCACCTCGGCCGGCTCGCCGCAGCTACCGGCTATGCCGGCGGTTTCGAGGTTACCGTCAACGTCGAGGGCGGCGAGGCCCTGGCGCTGAAAACCATGAACCCGCGGCTAGGCATTCTCGGTGGCCTGTCGATCCTCGGCACCAGCGGCATCGTCCGGCCGTTTTCCTGCGCGGCCTACATTGCGTCCATCCACCAGGGCATCGATGTGGCGAAAACCAACGGTTACCTGCACATCGCCGCCTGCACCGGCAATGCCAGCGAAGACACCATGCGCCGGGTCTACAACTTGCCGGAAATCGCCCTGATCGAAATGGGCGACTTCGTCGGCGCCGTGCTCAAGCATCTGCGCAAGGTCCCGGTGGACAAACTCAGCCTGTGTGGCGGCTTTGGCAAAATCAGCAAACTCGCCGCCGGCCACATGGACCTGCACAGCCGTCACTCCAGCATCGACCTGCCGCAACTGGCCGAATGGGCAGCCGCAGTCGGTGCCGATGCGGCCCTGCAGCAGCAAATCCGCGCCGCCAACACCAGCCAGCAAGCCCTGGCATTGGCCAGCGCCGCCGGCATCGCCCTTGGTGATGCAGTTTGCGGGCACGCCCTGGCTTTCACCCGCAGCGTCGTGCCGCCTCAGGTCCAGGTCGAAGTCTTCGCCATTGACCGCCAGGGCGGGATCGTCGGCCACGCAGGAGCACTGGAATGAAACGTATCCTGTTGTTGGGCGGGGTCACCGAAGCCCTGACCATCGCCCGCACGCTCGGACCGCAACATATCTACAGCCTGGCGGGCATCGGTCGCGTCCCGACGGACCTGACCTGCCAGGTCCGCGTGGGCGGCTATGGCGGGGCCGAAGGGCTGGCACAATTCATTCGCGAACAAGGCATCGACCTGCTGCTCGACGCAACGCACCCCTACGCCGCGCAAATCAGCCACAACGCCGCCCAGGCAGCCCGTGCCTGCGCCATCCCGTGCTGGGCCCTGCGCCGCCCGGCATGGCAACCCCAGGCCGGCGACGACTGGCGCGAAGTCGCCGACTGGGCCGAACTGACCCAGACGCTGAAACCCTTCCACCGCCCCCTGTTCACCCTTGGCCGCGAACCGCTGCAACATCTGGATGAAATTCCTCCTAGGCAATTCTGGACCCTGCGCGCCCTGGATGTTTATCCCGGCAACGAACGCTGCGAAGTCATCGGCGCCCGCGGGCCATTCCACCTCGAAGACGAGCGCGAGCTGTTCCAACGGCGGCAGATCGATGTGCTGGTCAGCAAGAACAGCGGCAGCACCGCCACCGAGCCGAAGCTGGAAGTGGCCCGGGAGCTTGGGGTGCCGGTGTTGGTGTTGAAGCGGCCGGTGTTGCCGGTTGTTGATCGGGAGTTTCGAATGGTCGACGAGGTATTGGCAGCACTGCCAGTGTCAGACGAGTCGTGAAACCGGCCCGTATTAATGAAATTTCCTGCAAGTTTTCAGGACGTAGCCGGCTATTTCAGCCAAGCCGCTCGACTCTATAGTTGCGCCCCTGAATGCCCGCAACCAACTCCTGACAGTCACTCATTCAGCTGGAGGTGTCCTGGCACCCGTCGGGGAAGGTGTTGCTTGCCAATGTGTATCCCAAGGAATACGATCCACATGATCGAACTTGAACAATCCCGCACATTCTCACAGTGGCTTGATGGGTTGAAGGACCTCGCAGGGAAAGCTCGCATCATTGCCAGACTCCGAGCAGCAGGGCATGGAAATTTTGGTGATTGCGAACCGGTAGGCAACTCAGTCTATGAGATGCGTATTCACTCAGGCCCAGGCTACAGAGTGTATTTTACCCGCCGGGGTGCCGTGTTGTATTTGCTGCTCATAGGCGGTGACAAATCGACTCAGAGACGGGATATCACACGCGCTATTGAGATGGCGCGCACCAAGGGCTATGAGGAATAAATCATGGTTGATGAATACACGCGTTTCGATGCCGCCACCTACCTCAAAACACCTGAGGATATGGCCGCTTATCTGGATGCTTGTTTAGAAGAGGATGCAGGTGACGGGGTATTGGTCCGAGCAGCCCTTAATGATATTGCTCGTGCAAAAGGGATGACCCAGATTGCCCGCGATGCAGGGCTTGGAAGAGAGAGTCTCTATAAGGCTTTGGGAAGCACAGGCAATCCTGAATTCGCAACCATCATGAAAGTCATGAAAGCATTGGGTCTGCGATTACATGCGACAGCTATTTGAATTGTATTCACATGTTCCGCAAGTGCTTGCAGCACAACGGAGAAAGTCTCTTCGCCCACAAGAGCACTAACCCGACAATCTGTTGCTACTGTTAACCCAAGCCCTGCGACCCTACACCGCACGTGGCCTTTTTACTTCTTACCCCCGATCAGGCTAAATACCGCCACCTGATCGCCCAACCGAGCGGATTCGCCCATGTCCCGACAACGGCTTGCATTTGCCTGGATCGCCTGCTTCGCAGTGCTGTTCAACATGCTTGCCATGCCGCTTTCCGGCAGCGCTGTCGCAAGGGCTGAGGCTCCGGCGGAGCAGTTGTTGTGGGGCAGTTTCTGTTCGTCCAGCGGCACGAAGATGGTGGCGGTTTCCCTCGGTAAATTCGAGCAGAGCGCACCGCAGCAAGACGATCATTCCAACATGCAGCATTGCTGGTGCTGCGCAGGTTCAGCCGCGCTGCTGGCGCTGACCGGGCACGCGCCACAGCTGTACCTGGACGCACGCCAGGCCCATCGCGTCATGGCCCAACCATCGCTCGACAGCCCCACACCCCGCCAGCAATGGCCCAGTCTCAACCCCCGCGCCTCGCCTCTGGTCTGATTCTTCCCGCAAAAACCTGCGCCTTGAATCGTTTCGGAGAATTGCCATGTTGAACAGACTCATCCTGCTGGCTGTCCTGCTGCTGCCCATGGGTTTCGCCCAAGCTCATCAATACAAAGTGGGCGAGCTTGAGATTGCCCACCCGTGGTCCCAGGAACTGCCGCCGAACGCGCCGACCGTAGCCGCGTACTTCGTGATCCATAACGCCGGCTCCGGCGCCGACCGGCTGCTCAGTGTCGACTCGCCGATTGCCGGCAAGGCCGAGCTCCATGAGCATGTGAAAAAAGACGACCTGATGAAGATGCAACCGGTGCCCGTGGTGGACATCGCCCCGGGCGCGACCGTGACCTTCGCACCAATGGCCTATCACGTGATGCTGCTGGACCTTAAGGACCGCAGCCTGCTGACCGATGGCAAACGCTTCCCCATGACGTTGCATTTCGAGAAAGCCGGGGACGTCGTCGTGGATGTGGCGGTGCAGAAAAAAGCCCCCGAGGGCACGCAGACGCACATGCACGCCCAGTAACCGTAGCCGCCCATGCAATCGCTACGCACCAGACTGTCCACGCCCCGCCGCCAGCCCATGAGCCTGGCACGCGGCAGCTGGATCAGCCTGTTCGCCATGCTGATGATCTTTATCGGTCCACTGATTTCTCAGTCGATGCCGATGGATCAGCGCATGGCGCCGGCCATGAACATGTCCATGCCAATGGACATGGATATGTCGGCGAGTGCCCACGGTGACCATAAAGCACCGGCTGCCGAACACTGCCGGCCCCAGAGCGAGCATCACGCACTGTGGGAAAAATGTGGCTATTGCAGCCTGCTGTTCAACTGCCCGGCCCTGCCTGGCGGCCAGTCCTTCGCCGTTTTCGACACGCCACAAGCCAACAACTTTACCGCTCCCTCTCCACGGCTGGGCCACGCCCGTCCGTCATTCTTCCCGGGTGCCCGCACCCGCGCCCCACCCCTCGACGCGTAACCCCCCGACACTTACCTCACCCGGTCGCACAAGACAGCTCCAGGCTGCCCGACCGTGTCGTTTACGTCTGTTCGATGGAATCATCATGTCCAGGTTTTCTGCTGGCATCGCTTTGGGCACTGCCCAGGTTCGCTGCCCCCCGAACGAGCCACGGGTTCGTTTTCGCCATACGGTCGCCGCGCTGTGCGGCCTGCTGCTCACACCCCAGGTACTGGCCGATGAGCACGAGCATCACGAGGCCCAGGTCGAGGAACTGAGCCCGACGGTCATTACCGCCATTGCTCCCAGCTCGCCACTGACCGTGGTCACCAACCCCAAGGACCCGCGCCAACCGGTCCCGGCCAGTGACGGCGGTGACTACCTCAAGACCATTCCCGGCTTTGCCCTGGTGCGCAACGGCGGCACCAACGGCGACCCGGTGCTGCGGGGCATGTTCGGCTCGCGGCTCAATATCCTCACCAACGGCAGCATGTTGCTGGGGGCCTGCCCCGGGCGGATGGACGCGCCGACGTCCTACATCTCGCCGGAAACCTACGACAAGCTCACCGTCATCAAGGGCCCGCAGACCGTGCTCTGGGGCCCTGGCTCATCGGCCGGGACCATCCTGTTCGACCGCGAGCCGGAGCAGTTCGGCGAACTCGGCACCCGGGTCAACGCCAGCGTGCTGGCCGGTTCCAACGGGCGCTTCGACAAAGTGGTGGATACCGCCGCCGGTGGTTCGCTGGGCTACGTGCGAGTGATCGGCAACACCGCCCATTCCGACGATTACCGTGACGGCAACAACGACACGGTGCCGTCGCGCTACGAGAAGTGGAACGGTGACGTCACACTCGGCTGGACGCCGGACGCCGATACCCTGCTGGAATTGACTGCGGGCAAGGGCGACGGCGAAGCGCGATACGCCGGGCGCGGCATGGACGGTTCTCAGTTCAAGCGCGAAAGCCTCGGGCTGCGTTTCGAGCGCTCGAACCTCGGCGAGGTGCTGGATAAGGTCGAGGCGCAGGTCTACTACAACTACGCCGACCATGTGATGGACAACTACACGCTGCGTACACCGTCCGGCACCGGAATGATGGCCGGGCCCATGGCCTCCAACGTCGACCGCCGGACCCTCGGCGCCCGCATCAAGGCCACCTGGCGCTGGGCAGAAGTGCAGTTGATCAGCGGCCTGGATGCCCAGACCAACGAGCATCGCCAGCGCAGCAGCATGGGCATCGACACCTACAAGGACCTGCCCCGGACCAAGGATGCCGACTTCCATAACTATGGGGTGTTCAGCGAACTGACCTGGTACGCCGCCGACCGCGACCGGCTGATCACCGGGGCCCGGCTCGACCGCGCCTCCGCCAAGGACTACCGGCAGACTGTCGGCTCCGGCATGTCGGCCCGCCCCAACCCCACCGCCGATGACACCCGCGCCGACACGCTGCCCAGTGGCTTCGTACGCTACGAACACGACCTGGACGACAGCCCAACCACGCTGTACGCAGGCCTGGGCCACGCGCAACGCTTCCCGGATTACTGGGAGCTGTTCTCACCGAACGCCGGCCCCAGCGGTTCGTTGAATGCCTTCGACGCGATCAAGCCGGAGAAAACCACCCAGCTGGACTTCGGCCTGCAATACAAGACCGATGTCCTCGAAGCCTGGGCATCGGGATACATCGGCCAGGTCCGCGATTACATCCTGTTCGACTACACCCCCGGCATGATGGGCAGCACTTCGCGGGCCGAGAACATCGATGCGCGGATCATGGGCGGTGAACTGGGCGCGGTCTACAAGCTGACCGAGCACTGGAAAGCCGATGCGACCCTGGCCTATGCCTGGGGCAAGAACAGCAGCGACGGCACGGCCCTGGCGCAGATGCCACCGCTGGACGTACGCCTGGGCCTGACCTACAGCGAAGACCGCTGGAGCGCCGGAGCCTTGTGGCGGGTAGTGGCGGCCCAGCATCGCGTCGATGAAAACAAGGGCAACGTGGTGGGCAAGGATTATGGCCAAAGCTCGGGCTTCGGCGTGTTCTCCGTCAATGGCGCCTATCGCATCAACCAACACTGGAAGGTCAGCAGCGGCGTCGACAACCTGTTCGGCAAAGCCTACGCCGAGCACCTGAACCTGGCCGGCAACGCCGGGTTCGGCTACCCGGCGAACGACCCGCAAGCCATCAACGAACCGGGGCGCACGCTCTGGACGAAGGTGGATATGAGTTTTTAACACCATCGCAGGCAAGGCCTGACACCTAACCCTGTGGCGAGGGAGCTTGCTCCCGCTCGGTTGCGTAGCAACTGAAAAACCAGGACTGCTGCGCAGTCCAGCGGGAGCAAGCTCCCTCGCCACAGGGTCTGTGTTTTACCGCACTACATAACAACCCAATTTGCCCTGCGGAGCGCTTTTCAATGAGCCAACCGAAACCGAATTTCTACAACCTGGCCTGGCGCTGGCATTTTTATGCCGGGCTGTTCGTCGCGCCATTCATGGTGATGCTGGCGCTGACCGGCATCATTTACCTGTTCAAGCCACAACTCGATCCACTGATGTATGGCAGCCTGCTGAACGTACCCGCCGGGCACCACAGCCTGGCGGCGGACGACCTGCTCAAACAGGTCCGCCAGGCCTACCCGGAAGGCAAGGTCAAGCAGTACCTGCCGCCGGTCAATGCCGAGCGCAGCGCGCAGTTCGTGGTGATCGACAAGGGTCGGGAATTGAACGTATTCATCGACCCATACCATGGCGATGTACTGGGCGAGCAGGATGCGAAAAACAACCTGCAAGCCATGGCCCGGGCGATTCACGGCGAGCTGCTGATCGGCACGGTCGGCGACCGCCTGGTGGAAATGGCCGCCGGTTGGGGCGTGGTGCTGGTGGTGTCGGGGCTGTACCTGTGGTGGCCACGCGGGCAATCGACGGCCGGAGTGCTGTGGCCACGCTGGCGCGCTCGCGGACGGCTGCTCTGGCGTGACCTGCATGTGGTGGTCGGTTTCTGGGGCGCGGCGTTCCTGCTGGTGATGCTGCTCAGCGGCATGACCTGGACCGGCTTCTGGGGCAAGCAGTACGCCAACTTGTGGAACCGCTTCCCGGCGGCGATGTGGAACGACGTGCCCAAGTCCGACGTCGAGGCTGGCAGTCTCAACAACGCGCATCGCCAGACCGTGCCCTGGGCCATGGAAAACACGCCGATGCCGATGTCCGGCGACCATGCCGAACACATGGCCCACGGCGGGGCCCACGAGGGTCCGGCGGCCCCGGTCGTCAGCCTGCAAGCGGTGCAGGACATCGCCACCCAGCGCAACGTCGAGGCCGGCTACAGCATCACCCTGCCGACCACCGCCAGCGGCGTGTTCACCATCGCCGTGTTCGCCGACGACCCGCGCAACGACGCGACCCTGCATGTGGACCAGTACACCGGCAAGGTCCTGGCGGACGTGCGCTGGGAGCATTACAGCCTGGTGGCCCGCGCCACCGAGACCGGCGTGATGCTGCACGAGGGCAAGATGTTCGGCCCTTTGAACCAGATCATCGTCCTGCTGGTCTGCCTGATGATCCTGCTCAGCGCCGTCAGTGGCCTGGTGATCTGGTGGAAGCGCCGGCCCCAGGGCAAGTTCGGCGTACCGCCGCTGCGCCATGACCTGCCGACCTGGAAAGGCGGCGTGTTCATCATGCTCGCCCTGGCGGTGGTGTTCCCGCTGGTGGGGGCGTCGCTGGTAGTAGTGTGGCTGCTGGACCGGCTCGTCACCCGACGCAATCGCCAGCCTGAGGTGGCTTCATCTTCAAGTTGAACACGGTGAGTTAACGGCAAGCGGCGCGAAGCCTCTACAATCGCGTCCGCTGTCCAGTTGCGAACACAGGTTAAATTGTGGGAGCGGGCTTGCTCGCGAAAGCGGTGTGTCTGTCACATCAATGTCGGATGTGCCGACGCTTTCGCGAGCAAGCCCGCTCCCACATTGCGAACAGTGTGTCGATCCATTATTCGAGTACATGCATGACCGCCCTCACCCTCTCCCACCTCGCCTGGACACCCCTGGGCCACGGGCACTGCCATCACCAGTTCCAGCTGCGTGACGTCACGTTGCAGGTGGCGGACGGGGAGTTCGTCGGGTTGATCGGGCCCAATGGCAGTGGCAAGACCAGCCTGTTGCGCTGCGCCTATCGCTTCAGCCGGCCGGAACGTGGCGAGGTGAAGTTCGAGCATCACAATGTGTGGAAACAGTCGTCGCGCTGGTGCGCGCAACGCATCGCCGTGGTGCTGCAAGAGTTTCCCGAGGCCTTTGGCCTGACGGTGGAAGAAGTGGTCGCCATGGGCCGCACGCCACACAAAGGTCTGTTCGACACCGACACCCACGACGACCGTCGCCTGGTGATCCAGGCACTGGCCGCGGCAGGCCTTGAAGGCTTCGGCGAGCATGCCTTCGCTACGCTGTCGGGTGGAGAGAAGCAACGAGTAATCCTGGCTCGCGCCCTGGCCCAGCAACCGCGATTGCTGATCCTCGATGAGCCGACCAATCACCTCGATCCGCACTATCAACTGCAATTGCTGCAACTGATCAAGGGCCTGGGCATCGGCACCCTCGCCAGCCTCCACGACCTGAACCTGGCCGCCGCATTCTGCGATCGGCTGTACGTAATCGAACACGGACGCATCGTCGCCAGCGGCACACCCCGGGACGTCCTCACCGCAGAACTGTTGCGCGAGGTGTTCGGCGTGCAGGCGCTGGTGGACGAGCACCCGCTGTCCGGCTACCCCCGAATCACCTGGATAACCCAACCATGACTTTGCGTTTTCTGCTGTTCCTGCCCCTGCTGCTGGGCAGCGCCCAGGCCCTGGCCGAGGCCACTCGCTATCCACTGACGATCCAGAGCTGCAACCGCCAGGTGCTGTTCAACCAGGCGCCGCGACATGCGGTCAGTCATGACATCAACATGACCCAGATGATGCTCGCCCTGGGGCTCAAGCCACGCATGGTCGGCTACAGCGGTATCAGCGGCTGGAAATCCGTCACGCCCGAGATGGCGCAGATCCTCGATGGCCTGCCGGAACTGGCCGCCAAGTACCCGTCGGTGGAAACCCTGCTCAATGCCAACGTGGATTTTTTCTTCGCCGGTTGGGACTACGGCATGCGCGTGGGCGGCGACCTGACACCGCAAACCCTGCAACCGCTGGGCATCAATGTGTATGAACTGACCGAGTCCTGCGCCTTCGTGATGAAACGCCCGTCGGCCTCGCTGGAAGACACTTACAACGACCTGCGCAACCTGGGGAAAATTTTCGACGTGCAGGAGCGCGCCGAGGCACTGATCGCGACGATGCAGGCCCAAGTGGCCGAGGTCCGTACACAGCTGCCAGCTGATCGACCTCGCGTATTCCTCTACGACAGCGGCGAAGACCGGGCCATGACCTCCGGCCGCCTGGGCATGCCCCAGGCGCTGATCGACGCCGCTGGCGGGCGCAATATTCTCGATGACGTCGAGGCCAGTTGGACCCGGGTCAATTGGGAAAACGTGGTGGAACGCAATCCCCAGGTCATCGTGATCGTCGACTACAGCGAAGTCAGCGCCGAGCAGAAGCAGCAGTTCCTGCTGGACAACCCGGCCCTGCAATCGGTGGACGCGATCAAGCACCGACGCTTCATCGTGATCCCCTACGTCCAGGCCACACCGGGCATCGATAACGTACTGGCAGTGCAAACCCTGGCGAAGGGTTTTCACCATCCATGAATGATCGTCGCTATGGCGCGCTGCTGGCGCTGCTCGGCACGCTGATGCTGGTGTCATGCGTGGTGTCCCTGGGCTTCGGCCCGGCGCGAGTGCCGGTGGCCGTGGTCTGGGACATCCTGCTGAACAAGGCTTTCGGTATCGGCGACGTCCACTGGACGCCCGGCCAGGAACACATCGTGTGGCTGATCCGCGTGCCGCGCCTGCTGCTCGGGGCCCTGGTGGGTGCGGGGCTGGCGTTGATCGGCGCGGTGCTGCAAGCGGTCACGCGCAACCCGCTGGCCGATCCGCACCTGCTGGGGGTCACGTCCGGCGCAACCCTGGGCGCGGTCATCGTGGTGCTGCATGTCGGCGAAATCGTCGGCCTGCTGACCCTGCCCCTCGCCGCCTTCATTGGTGCACTGTTGAGCATGTTGCTGGTGCTGGCGATTGCCAGTCGCCAGGGCCGTCTGGAAAGTGATCGCCTGTTGCTGTGCGGCGTGGCGGTGTCGTTCGTGATGATGGCGGCGGCCAACCTGCTGCTGTTCCTCGGCGACCACCGCGCCAGTTCGGCGGTGATGTTCTGGATGCTCGGCGGCCTGGGCCTGGCCCGTTGGGAGCTGCTGGCGGTGCCGGCCATCAGCGTACTGCTGGGGCTGGTGTTGCTGTTGGGCATGGCCCGGCCACTGAACGCGTTGATGGCCGGCGAGCAGACCGCCGTGACCCTGGGTCTGAACGCGGCGCGAGTGCGCTTGTGGATTTTCCTGATCGCCTCGCTGATGACCGGCGTGCTGGTGTCCATCAGCGGCTCCATCGGGTTCGTCGGGCTGATGGTGCCGCACATCGCCCGGCGCCTGGTGGGCGCCGAGCATCGTCGGCTGCTACCGGCCTGCGTGCTGCTGGGCAGCTTGTTCCTGGTGTGGGTGGATGTCGCCGCCCGGACCTTGATCGCCCCCGAGGACTTGCCGATTGGCGTCGCCACCGCGGCCATTGGCGGGCTGTTCTTCATTGGTTTGATGCGCCGCCGATAAAAGCAGGCTGACGCCAACCTGTGGCGAGGGAGCTTGCTCCCGCTGGGGTGCGAAGCGCCCCCCGGGTTCTAAGTTCTGAAGCAATCGCTGATGACCTGCCAAATGGGGCTGCTTCGCAGCCCAGCGGGAGCAAGCTCCCTCGCCACGGGTTTGTATTCACCAGTAGAGTCATGCCAAGGCTCAACCCCACGCTCCAATGTGGCGCACCTCTTCGCACCAACCCCCATGATGCGGTCGTTCGTGGTGCATCTGCATTTCTCCCGCCCCTGCCAACTCCCTGATTCCAAGCCTTTGCGCAACCGGGCACACCCCTTGCAAAAGCCCCCTTCAGCGTCCGCATCTGCCAACCAAGAAAACTCATAAAGTCCACGGAGATCGCACAATGAAGCGTCGTAGCTTGATCAAGGCTTTTACACTCTCGGCAAGCATTGCCGCGATGGGCATGGCCTGGACCGTCCAGGCCGCCGAGACCATCAAGGTCGGCATCCTGCATTCGCTGTCCGGGACCATGGCGATCTCCGAGACGTCCCTCAAGGACATGGCCCTGATGACCATTGACGAGATCAACGCCAAAGGCGGGGTGAACGGCAAGAAGCTCGAAGCGGTGGTGGTGGACCCGGCGTCGAACTGGCCGCTGTTCGCGGAAAAAGGCCGGCAGTTGCTGACCCAGGACAAGGTCGCCGTTGTGTTTGGCTGCTGGACCTCGGTGTCGCGTAAATCGGTGTTGCCGGTATTCGAAGAACTCAATGGCCTGCTGTTCTACCCGGTGCAGTACGAAGGCGAAGAGATGTCGCCGAACGTGTTCTACACCGGCGCGGCGCCGAACCAGCAGGCGATCCCGGCGGTGGAATACCTGATGAGTGAAGAAGGCGGCAGTGCCAAGCGCTACTTCCTGCTGGGCACCGACTACGTCTATCCACGCACCACCAACAAGATCCTGCGCGCGTTCCTGCACTCCAAAGGCGTGGCGGACAAAGACATCGAAGAGGTCTATACGCCGTTCGGCCACAGCGATTACCAGACCATCGTGGCGAGCATCAAGAAGTTCTCGGCCGGCGGCAAGACTGCGGTCATTTCCACGGTCAACGGCGACTCCAACGTGCCGTTCTATAAGGAACTGGCGAACCAGGGCCTGAAAGCCACCGACGTTCCGGTGGTCGCGTTCTCGGTGGGCGAAGAAGAGCTGCGCGGCATCGACACCAAGCCGCTGGTGGGCAACCTGGCGGCGTGGAACTACTTCGAGTCGGTGGATAACCCGGCGAACAAGAAATTCGTCGACGCCTGGAAAGCCTACGCCAAGGCCAAGAACCTGCCGGGCGCCGATAAGGCGGTGACCAACGACCCGATGGAAGCCACCTACGTGGGTATCCACATGTGGGCGCAAGCGGCGGAGAAAGCCAAGTCCACCGACGTCGACAAAGTCCGCGAAGCCCTGGCCGGCCAGACCTTCGCCGCACCGTCGGGCTACACCCTGACCATGGACAAGACCAACCACCACCTGCACAAGCCGGTGATGATCGGCGAGATCCAGGACGATGGTCAGTTCAACGTCGTCTGGCAGACCGAAGGCCCGATCCGTGCTCAGCCGTGGAGCCCCTTCATCAGCGGCAACGACAAGAAGCCTGATTATGCGGTGAAGAGCAACTGAGCCCATGGGTGTTGGCTTGAGCATGGAGCTCAAGTCAACACAACTCCCTTGTGGGAGCGGGCTTGCTCGCGAAGGCGTCCAGTCAGTCACACTTTGAGTGTCTGACCCACCGCATTCGCGAGCAAGTCGGATCGCCGCACCGCCGCTCCCACAAAAGAAGACCGCGCAAGGCCTGACATATGCCCACTGCCCTTTACCGTCTGATTCTCGCCCTGGTGATGTTACTGCCACTGGGAGCCCACGCCGGCGACGCCGAAGACTTCGTTGCCGCCAACCCGACCCAGCAGGCCAAGCTCCTGGAAACCTGGGCCGCGCAGCCTGAACCTGGGCGCGTCGAGCTGATCGACGCCTTGCAGCAAGGCCAATTGACCATCGATGGCCAGCCCAAGACCCTGCGCCTGAACAACCGCTTGCGTGGGCTGATCGAAACCGCCCTCGCCAGTCACCAATTGCTCGCCAGTGATCCCGGCATACGCCTTGACGCCGCCCGGCAATTGCAGAAAAGCGCACGCCCAGCCCAACTGGCGTTTCTCGACCGACAACTGGCCGGCGAACAGAACGAAGACGTGCATGCCGCCCTGAGCCTGGCCCTGGCCAATCTGCAACTGGTGGACGCCAATCCCAGCGTGCGGCTGGCCGCCGTCCGGCTGCTGGGGGAAACCGGTGATCCGCTGGCCCGCACCCGCCTCGAAGGGCTGCTGGAACCGGGCGTCGAAGCTGACAACGATGTGCGCACCGCCGCCCAGACCAGCCTCAGCCAGGTCAAGCGCAAGCTGCTGGTGGGCGAGTTGCTGGGCCAGGCTTTCAGCGGCATGTCCCTGGGCTCGATCCTGCTGCTTGCTGCCCTTGGCCTGGCGATCACCTTCGGTCTGCTAGGGGTGATCAACATGGCCCACGGCGAAATGCTGATGCTCGGCGCCTACTCCACTTATGTGGTGCAGATGCTGTTCCAGCGCTTCGCCCCCAATGCCATCGAGTTCTACCCGCTGGTCGCTTTGCCGGTGGCGTTTTTCATCACCGCCGCCATTGGCATGGCCCTGGAACGCACTGTGATCCGCCACCTGTATGGCCGTCCGCTGGAGACCCTGCTCGCCACCTGGGGCATCAGCCTGATGCTGATCCAACTGGTGCGCCTGGTGTTCGGTGCGCAGAACGTCGAAGTCGCCAACCCGGCCTGGCTGTCGGGCGGGATCCAGGTGTTGCCGAACCTGGTGCTGCCGTACAACCGCATCGTGATCATCGCCTTTGCGCTGTTCGTGGTGGTGCTGACGTGGCTGCTGCTGAACAAGACCCGCCTGGGTCTGAACGTGCGCGCCGTGACCCAGAACCGCAACATGGCGGCCTGCTGCGGCGTGCCCACCGGCCGCGTCGACATGCTCGCCTTCGGCCTGGGTTCGGGCATCGCCGGGCTCGGCGGCGTCGCCCTGAGCCAGATCGGCAACGTCGGCCCGGACCTCGGCCAGAGCTACATCATCGATTCCTTCCTCGTGGTGGTGCTCGGCGGCGTCGGTCAACTGGCCGGTAGCGTCTACGCGGCCTTCGGCCTGGGCATCGCCAACAAGATTCTCGAACCGCAGATCGGCGCCGTGCTCGGCAAGATCCTGATCCTGGCGTTGATCATTCTGTTCATCCAGAAGCGTCCGCAAGGCCTCTTCGCGCTCAAAGGACGGGTAATCGACTGATGAACCAGCCCCTGATCGTCACGGCCACGCAAAAGGCCGGTCCCAAAGTCACCCTTGCGCTCGGCGCATTGGTGTTCGCCGTGCTGCTGATCCTGCCGCTGCTGTCGCTGTTGTCGGCGGACAATCCGTTGCAGGTCTCGGCCTATACCTTGACGCTGGTGGGCAAGATCCTCTGCTACGCCATCGTTGCCCTGGCGCTGGACCTGGTCTGGGGTTACGCCGGCCTGCTCTCCCTGGGCCACGGCCTGTTCTTCGCCCTGGGCGGTTACGCCATGGGCATGTACCTGATGCGCCAGGCGGCTGGCGATGGCCTGCCGGCGTTCATGACCTTCCTGTCGTGGACCGAGCTGCCCTGGTATTGGGCCGGCACCGACAGCTTCCTCTGGGCGCTGGCCCTGGTGGTGCTGGCGCCGGGTTTGCTGGCCCTGGTGTTCGGCTTCTTCGCCTTCCGCTCGCGGATCAAGGGCGTGTATTTCTCGATCATGACCCAGGCCCTGACCTTCGCCGGCATGTTGCTGTTCTTCCGCAACGAGACCGGGTTTGGCGGCAACAACGGCTTCACCAATTTCCGTTCGATCCTGGGCTTCGGCATCACCGAACCGGGCACCCGGGCGGTGCTGTTCCTGGCCACGGTGCTGCTGTTGGTGGCGAGCCTGTTCCTCGGCTGGCGACTGGCCCGTAGCAAGTTCGGTCGGGTGCTGACCGCCGTGCGCGACGCGGAAAACCGACTGATGTTCTGCGGCTACGATCCCCGAGGCTTCAAGCTGTTCGTCTGGGTATTGAGCGCGGTGCTGTGCGGCCTGGCCGGTGCGTTGTATGTGCCTCAGGTCGGCATCATCAACCCCAGCGAAATGTCGCCGACCAACTCCATCGAAGCCGCCGTGTGGGTGGCCCTCGGCGGACGTGGCACCTTGATCGGGCCGCTGCTGGGGGCCGGCGTGGTCAATGGCATGAAGAGCTGGTTCACCGTGGCCTTTCCTGAGTACTGGCTGTTTTTCCTCGGTGCGCTGTTCATCGTCGTGACCCTGTACCTGCCCAAGGGTGTGATCGGTCTGCTGAAGAAAAGAGGTGAACAATGAGAATCACACCCACCGCCGAATTCATGCTCGAGCCCGCGTTCTTTCCGCCGGAACCCAACAAGGACGCCGGCAGCAGCCGCGACGCCATCGGCCTCGGCCAGGCCGCAGGCATTGGCCTGAACACCCGCCACGGCACGATCCTGACCCTGGAAGACATCAGCGTCAGCTTCGACGGCTTCAAGGCCCTGAACGACCTGAACCTGTACATCGGCGTCGGCGAGTTGCGCTGCATCATCGGCCCCAACGGCGCGGGCAAGACCACGCTGATGGACGTGATCACCGGCAAGACCCGCCCCAGCCATGGCAAGGCCTGGTTCGGCGAAACCCTGGACCTGACGAGCATGAGCGAGGTGCAAATTGCCCAGGCCGGCATCGGTCGCAAGTTCCAGAAACCCACGGTGTTCGAAGCCTTGAGCGTGTTCGAGAACCTGGAGCTGGCGCTCAAGACCGACAAGTCGGTGTGGGCCAGCCTGCGGGCCAAACTGACGGGCGAGCAGCACGACCGCATCAGCGAGGTGCTGGAAACCATTCGCCTCGCCACCTCGCTCAATCGCGCCGCGGGGCTGCTGTCCCACGGCCAGAAGCAGTTCCTGGAGATCGGCATGTTGCTGGTGCAGGACCCGCAGCTGTTGCTGCTGGACGAGCCCGTGGCCGGCATGACCGACGCCGAGACCGACTTCACCGCCGAGCTGTTCAAATCCCTGGCCGGCAAACATTCGCTGATGGTGGTGGAACATGACATGGGCTTCGTCGGCACGATTGCCGACCACGTCACCGTGCTGCACCAGGGCAGCGTGCTGGCCGAAGGGTCGCTGGCGCAGGTGCAGGACAATGAGCGGGTGATCGAGGTGTATCTCGGTCGGTAACCTGCCAACAGATTGCCCCTGTGGGAGCGGGCTTGCTCGCGAAGGCGGTGTGCCAGCCAACCATGATGCCGGATGTGCCGGCCTCTTCGCGAGCAAGCTCGCTCCCACAGGGACTTGAGGAGAATTTGGAAGATGCTGCAAGTCGACAAGCTGCACCAGTACTACGGCGGAAGCCACATCCTGCGGGGCCTGTCGTTCGACGTGAAGGTCGGAGAGGTGACGTGCCTGTTGGGGCGTAACGGTGTGGGCAAGACCACCCTGCTCAAGTGCCTGATGGGCCTGTTGCCGGCCAAGGAAGGTGCGGTGAACTGGGAGGGCAAGCCGATCACCACGTTCAAGCCGCACCAACGGGTGCATGCCGGCATCGCCTATGTGCCCCAGGGCCGGGAGATTTTCGGTCGGCTGACCGTGGAAGAAAACCTGCTGATGGGCCTGTCGCGTTTCCCAGGTTCGGAGGCCAAGGAGGTGCCGGCGTTTATCTATGAATTGTTCCCGGTGCTGCTGCAGATGAAACAGCGTCGTGGCGGTGATTTGTCCGGCGGCCAGCAACAACAACTGGCGATTGGCCGGGCGCTGGCGAGCCGGCCGCGACTGCTGATCCTCGACGAACCCACCGAAGGCATCCAGCCGTCGGTGATCAAGGAAATCGGCGCGGTCATCAAGAAACTGGCGGCCCGTGGCGACATGGCGATTTTGCTGGTGGAGCAGTTCTACGACTTCGCCGCCGAACTGGCCGATCAATACCTGGTGATGTCCCGGGGCGAGATCGTGCAACAGGGACGCGGCGAAAATATGGAAGCCGAGGGTGTGCGCGGACTGGTTACGATCTAGTCTGTAGTGTCCCGATAATAATCAGAAATCATGAACCTACCTGTCTCTCCACTGGCGCCTGCGGCGCTGTTCACCCCCAGCTGGTACGCGGAGCTGGAGCTCGGCTACGCCCGTTTCGGTGACTGCACCCGCCCGGTACAGCGCCGTCATAAGGGCCCGCTGCGGGTGCAGAAGCACTTGTATGCCGAAGGGCCCGAGGTGTGCCAACACATCATCGTCCACCCACCGGGCGGGATTGCCGGCGGCGACCGCCTGGATATCTCGGCCCATGTCGGTCCTGGCGCCTGGGCACAACTGACCAGCCCTGGCGCGGCCAAGTGGTATCGCGCCGGCGGCCCGGCGTACCAGCAATTGACCTTGCACGTCGCCCCCGGCGCGACCCTGGAATGGCTGCCCCAGGAAACCATCGTCTTCAGCGCGGCCCAGGCCGAACTCAGCACCCGCATCGACCTGCACGGCGACGGGCGGCTGTTCTACTGGGACGTGGTCGCCCTGGGCCGACCGGCCAGCGGCGAGCGCTTCGACCTCGGGCATTTCCAGTCGCGGCTGGACATCCGCCGCGACGGCCAGCTGCTGTGGCATGAGCGCCAGCGAATTCTCGGCGACGACGGGCTGCTCGACTCGCCGATCGGCCTGGGCGGCGACCCGGTGTTCGCCACGCTGCTGGTGACCGGCGAGATCGACAGCGAGTTGCTGGAGCGATGCCGGTCCCTGGGGCATGCCGTGCGGGGGGACCTGACGCAGTTGCCGGGTCTGGTGGTGGCGCGGTGCCTGGCGAGCGAGGCGCTGCTCGCGCGGGGGTGGTTGATTGAATTGTGGCGGTTGCTAAGGCCTGCGCTGCTCGGTCGAGAGGCCGTCCCCCCCAGGATCTGGAGCACATGAAACCCTGTGGGAGCGGGCTTGCTCGCGAAGAGGGCGTGTCAGTCGACTCAAACTGTGAATGTGAATCCGCATTCGCGAGCAAGCCCGCTCCCACAAGGGAACTTGAACATAGCCCGAATTTTTTATCTGCCTTTATGGACTGCACATGGACCTGACTCCACGCGAAAAAGACAAGCTGCTGATCTTCACCGCCGGCCTCGTGGCCGAGCGACGGCTGGCTCGTGGCCTGAAGCTCAATTACCCGGAGGCCATGGCCTACATTTCCGCCGCCCTGCTCGAAGGCGCCCGGGACGGTCAGACCGTGGCGGAGCTGATGCATTACGGCACCACGTTGCTGAGCCGCGAACAGGTGATGGAGGGCATCCCGGAAATGATCCCGGAGATCCAGGTGGAGGCGACGTTTCCCGACGGCACCAAACTGGTCACCGTCCACCAACCGATCGCCTGAGGCCGCGCCATGACTTATCAAGTGCGTGACGCCCGGCACACTGACCTCCCAGCGATCCGCGATATCTACAACGACGCGGTACTGAACACCACGGCGATCTGGAACGAGCAGGCCGTGGATCTGGGCAATCGCCAGGCCTGGTTCAGCGCCCGGCAAGCCCAGGGTTATCCGGTGCTGGTGGTGGTCGATGCCGACGAAAACGTCCTCGGCTACGCTTCATTCGGCGACTGGCGACCGTTCGACGGCTTCCGCCACACCGTCGAGCATTCGGTGTATGTGCGCAACGACCAGCGCGGCAATGGCCTTGGCCCGCAGTTGATGAGCGCACTGATCGAGCGCGCCAGAAGCTGCGACAAACACGTCATGGTGGCCGCCATCGAGAGCGGCAACGTGGCCTCGATTCGCCTGCATGAACGGGCCGGTTTCGTCATCACCGGGCAAATGCCCCAGGTGGGCACCAAGTTCGGTCGCTGGCTGGACCTGACGTTCATGCAGCTGACCCTTAATCCCGGCGCACCTGCGCCTGCCGCCAACAAGGAGTGAACCCCGATGAACGCCGCCCAGTTGCGTCGAGTCCACGCTGAGAGCTTTGCGCATTATCGCCAGGGCCTGATCGATCTGTTGCTCGACGCCGTAGGGTACGGCGCCAGCGTCGGTTTCCTGGCCGACCTCGATGCGGCCCAGGCCCGTGCGTATTTCGACGAGGTCCAGGCCAGCCTCAACCAGGGCAACCTGTTGTTGTGGGTGGTGGTCAAGGATGAACAGGTCCAGGCCAGCGTCCAGCTGGCCCTCTGCCAGAAACCCAACGGCCTGAACCGGGCCGAAGTGCAGAAGTTGCTGGTGCGCGGCGAGGCCCGCCGCCGCGGCCTGGGCCAGCAATTGATGAATGCCCTGGAGCTCGGCGCGCGCCAGCACAAGCGCGGCCTGCTGTACCTCGACACCCAGGCCGGCTCCGAAGCCGAAGCGTTTTATAAAGCCCTGGGCTACACCCGGGTCGGCGAACTGCCGGACTACTGCCAGAGCCCGGACGGGACCTATACCCCGACCGTTATCTACTACAAGACTTTGGGACAACCGCAATGATTCCAGGCCAATACCAGGTCCAGCCCGGCGAGATCGAACTCAACGCCGGCCGCCGCACCCTGACGCTGAACGTTGCCAACAGCGGCGACCGGCCGATCCAGGTCGGCTCGCATTATCACTTTTTCGAAACCAACGACGCCCTGACCTTCGACCGCGCCGCCAGCCGCGGCATGCGCCTGAACATCCCGGCCGGCACCGCCGTGCGCTTCGAGCCGGGGCAGAGCCGCGAGGTAGAGCTTGTCGAACTGGCTGGGTTGCGGCGGGTGTTCGGGTTTGCCGGGCGGGTGATGGGCGATCTGTAAGTCATAGGGTGTCTGCACTGGCCCTTTCGCGGGCAAGCCCGCTCCCACAGGTGCCCGCATTCCAATGTGGGAGCGGGCTTGCTCGCGAACTGTGAGCGACAGCGAACAGCCTCAAACTCAATTGAATTCCAAGGCGAGCACATGAAGATTTCGAGACAAGCCTACGCCGACATGTTCGGCCCCACCGTCGGCGACAAGGTGCGCCTGGCCGACACCGAGCTGTGGATCGAAGTGGAAAAAGACTTCACCACCTACGGCGAAGAAGTGAAGTTCGGCGGTGGCAAGGTGATTCGCGATGGCATGGGCCAGAGCCAGCTGCTGGCCGCCGAGGTCGTGGACACCTTGATCACCAATGCGCTGATCATCGACCACTGGGGCATCGTCAAGGCCGACGTTGGCCTCAAGGACGGGCGCATCGCGGCCATCGGCAAGGCCGGCAACCCGGACATCCAGCCGGATGTGACCATCGCCATCGGCGCCAGCACCGAAGTGATTGCCGGCGAAGGCATGATCCTCACCGCTGGCGGCATCGACACCCACATCCACTTCATCTGCCCGCAGCAGATCGAAGAAGCGCTGATGAGCGGCGTCACCACCATGATCGGCGGCGGCACCGGCCCGGCCACCGGGACCAACGCCACCACTTGCACCTCTGGCCCGTGGCACCTGGCGCGCATGCTCCAGGCTGCCGATGCGTTCCCGATGAACATCGGCCTGACCGGCAAGGGCAACGCCAGCCTGCCGGAGCCACTGGTCGAACAGGTCAAGGCCGGGGCCATCGGCCTGAAACTGCACGAAGACTGGGGCACCACGCCGGCCTCCATCGACAACTGCCTGAGCGTGGCCGACCAATACGACGTCCAGGTGGCGATCCATACCGACACCCTCAACGAATCCGGTTTCGTCGAAACCACCCTGGCCGCGTTCAAGGGCCGCACCATCCACACCTACCACACCGAAGGCGCCGGTGGCGGTCACGCGCCGGACATCATCAAGGCCTGCGGCTTCGCCAACGTGCTGCCCAGTTCCACCAACCCGACGCGGCCGTTCACCCGCAACACCATCGACGAACACCTGGACATGCTGATGGTCTGCCATCACCTGGACCCGAGCATCGCCGAAGACGTGGCGTTCGCCGAAAGCCGCATCCGCCGCGAGACCATCGCCGCCGAAGACATTCTCCATGACCTCGGCGCGTTCTCGATGATCAGCTCCGACAGCCAGGCCATGGGCCGGGTCGGCGAAGTCATCACCCGCACTTGGCAGACCGCCGACAAGATGAAGAAACAGCGCGGCGCTTTGCCCGGCGATGGCGAAGGCAACGACAACTTCCGGATCAAGCGCTACATCGCCAAGTACACCATCAACCCGGCGATCACCCATGGCATCAGCCATGAAGTGGGCTCCATCGAAGTCGGCAAGTGGGCCGACCTGGTGCTGTGGCGCCCGGCGTTTTTCGGCGTCAAGCCGACCCTGATCCTCAAGGGCGGGGCCATCGCCGCCAGCCTGATGGGCGATGCCAACGCCTCGATCCCGACCCCGCAACCCGTGCACTACCGGCCGATGTTCGCAAGCTTTGGCGGCTCACGCCACGCCACCAGCCTGACCTTCATCAGCCAGGCCGCCGCCGAAGCTGGGCTGCCGGAACAACTTGGGTTGAAGAAACGAATCGCCGTGGTCAAAGGCTGCCGCGACGTGCAGAAGACCGATCTGATCCATAACGACTACCTGCCGGACATCGACGTCGATCCGCAGACTTATCAGGTCAAGGCCGATGGGGTGTTGTTGTGGTGTGAGCCGGCTGAAGTGCTGCCGATGGCGCAGCGGTATTTTCTGTTTTGAGGTGAATAACTGATAAGCACATAACCCTGTGGCGAGGGGATTTATCCCCGTTGGGCTGCGTAGCAGCCCCTGCTTTTCTTGCGGTTGCTGCGCAACCGAGCGGGGATAAATCCCCTCGCCACAGGTCAGCATACTGTCTGAAGGATTTACTTCACTCCACCAACCGCCCCAACCGCTGTTTGAGCATGCGGTTTTCATTGCGCAGGTGCTGCACTTCCTCCAGCAGGTCCAGCGCCAGGGCGACGCCTTCCCATTCCAGTTCCAGCTCGCGGCGCAACTTGGCCGCGCGGCGGGCCAGGACCAGTTCGTAGTCGGTAAAACGCCAATCCTTCGGGGCCGCGCCGTGGGGTTCGAGGATGCCATGGGCGACGATTTCGATGACATGGACATCCTGCAACGCGGCGGCTTCGCAGAACTCCTTCAGGTTCAGTTCAATGATCGGGTTGTTCATGGTCTGCTTCTCCCAATGCCTTGACTGTCGAGTCTAGCCCTCAAACAATCAGAAATTCTCCCGTGGGTCGAATGCGGCTTTCTTCGCCAGCTCCGCCCACAACCCCTTGATCGTGTCGTCGCTGGCCTTGGGCATCACGGCCTTGAGCTGCACGAACAGGTAGCCGCGCTCACCGGCCTTGTTACGCAGGCCGTGGCCCTTGGCGCGCATGCGCTGGCCGTTCTGGCTGCCGGCCGGGACCTTGAGGTTGATCTTGCCGGTGAGGGTCGGCACCGCCACTTCGGTGCCCAGAGCCAGTTCCCACGGCGCCAGGGGCAAGGTAATGATCAAGTCCTGGCCTTCGACGTCGAACTTGGGGTGCGGCGCGAAGCGGATGGTCAGGTACAAGTCGCCGTTGGCCCCGCCGCCGATTCCCGGCGCGCCCTGCCCCTTGAGGCGGATGCGCTCGCCGTCGGTCACGCCCAGCGGGATCTTCACGTTCAGGCTCTTGCTGGTGTTGCTCACGTGCTGGCCTGCCGCGTTGTATTGCGGCACCTGGTAGCTGACTTTTTTCGATTCGGCCGAAAGGGTTTCTTCCAGGAAGATCGGTAATTCCAATTCCACGTCTTGCCCTCGACGGCCGGCGCTGCGACCTGATTGTCCGCCGCCGAAACCCGGCCCGCGATTACCGAAAATCGAACTGAAGAAATCCGAAAAATCGCCGGTGTCCTGACCACCGAAACCACCACGGCTCTGCCAGCCCGGCGGGCCCTGGAACGGTTGGCCGTGCTGCCCGTAACGGCGCAGGTCGTCGTATTCGGCGCGCTTGTCAGCGCTTTTGAGCGCTTCGTAGGCTTCGGAGACGTCCTTGAACTTGGTCTCGGCGTCCTTTTCCTTGCTCACATCCGGGTGATATTTGCGCGCCAGTTTTCGATAGGCGGCCTTGATCGTGGCATCGTCGGCCGTCGGCTCGACACCCAGGATCTTGTAGTAGTCTTTGAAATCCATCTAAGCATCACCATCCGTTATCGATGTCGCACCGCCACGCACAGCATGCCCGGATGCCCGGACAGCGGGTTGACCGGCCTCAAGGTTGGGACCGGGCGGCACGTCAGAAGTTTATCGGCAGCCGGCGGCGGTTCCTGTAACCGCCCTGTGCTGCCAGACCCATGCCAGCAAGTTTGGGGACAAAACCGCGTCTTTCAAGGCCAATGTTGCGGAATTAGCAGATCACCGGCCTTCGAATCCGCGTCGCACTGGCATACACTGCGCGGCCGTTTTTTCACCCGGAACCCGAAAGACATGAAAAACGCATCCCCAGCCCGTGCCTGCGGCATCGACTTCGGCACGTCCAACTCCACCGTCGGCTGGCAGCGCCCCGGCATGGAAACGCTGATCGCGCTGGAGGACGACAAGATCACCCTGCCCTCGGTGGTCTTTTTCAATCTTGAGGAACGCCGCCCGGTGTACGGCCGCCTGGCCCTGCACGAATACCTGGAAGGCTACGAAGGCCGGCTGATGCGCTCGCTCAAGAGCCTGCTGGGCTCCAAGCTGATCAAGCACGACACCAGCGTGTTGGGCACGGCGATGCCGTTCAAGGATTTGCTGGGGTTGTTCATCGGCCAGCTGAAAAAACGCGCCGAAGCCACCGCCGGTCGGGAGTTCGAAGAAGTGGTGCTGGGCCGTCCGGTGTTTTTCGTCGATGACGATGAACTGGCCGACCAGGAAGCGGAAAACACCCTGGCGGACGTGGCCCGCGCCATCGGTTTCAAGGAAGTCTCGTTCCAGTACGAGCCGATCGCGGCGGCGTTCGACTATGAGTCGACCATCGAGAAAGAAGAGCTGGTGCTGATTGTCGACATCGGCGGCGGTACGTCGGACTTTTCCCTGGTACGCCTGTCACCCGAGCGCCGCACCCACGACAACCGCCACGCTGACATCCTCGCCACCGGGGGCGTGCACATCGGCGGGACCGACTTCGACAAGCAGCTTTCATTGGCGGGCCTGATGCCGCTGTTCGGCTACGGCAGCCGCATGAAGAGCGGCGCCTACATGCCCACCAGCCACCACATGAACCTGGCGACCTGGCACACCATCAACGGGGTGTATTCACAGAAATCCACCCTGGCCCTGAGCAGCATGCGCTACGACATCGAAGACACCGGCGGCATCGACCGGTTGTTCAAGCTGATCGAACAGCGCGCCGGGCATTGGCTGGCGATGGAAGTGGAAGAAACCAAGATCCATCTGACCCACGCCGACCAGCGCCACGTGGCCCTGGACCGGATCGAGCCGGGCCTGAGCGTGGACCTGAGCCGGGCCTTGTTCGAGTCGGCCATCGACGGTCTGCTTGAGCGGGTGCGCAACAGCGTCACGCAAATGCTGAGCGATGCCAACATCGGTGTCGATCAGGTGGACACGGTGTTCTTCACCGGTGGTTCCAGCGGCATTCCGGCGTTGCGCAACAGCGTCTCGGCCATGCTGCCGCGGGCACGACATGTGGAAGGCAACATCTTCGGCAGCATCGGCAGCGGCTTGGCGATCGAGGCGATGAAGCGCTACGGGACCGAGGCCTGATTCGAGACCGAGGTGCGCCCTTCGCGAGCAAGCCCGCTCCCACAATTGACCGAGTTCTTTCAGACACAATGCGGTCAACTGTGGGAGCGGGCTTGCTCGCGAAGACGCCAGGCCAGGCGCCACAATTGTCGGATCAAACCATCCCGATCTGCTTCAACTCACTCTTGAGATACGCATAGTAGATCGGCCCCGCCACCACTCCCGGCAGCCCGAACGCGGCTTCGAACACCAGCATCGCCATGAGCAGTTCCCAGGACTTGGCGCTGATCTGCCCGCCGACGATGCGGGCATTGAGGAAATACTCCAGCTTGTGGATCACGATCAGGTAACCCAGCGCCGCGACCGCCACCCAGATCGACAGCGACAGGCCGACGATGGTGATCAGGGTGTTGGAGAGCAGGTTGCCGATGACCGGTAGCAGCCCCAGCAGGAAGGTCATCACGATCAGGGTCTTGGTCAGCGGCAGCTTGATGCCGAACAGCGGCAGCACCACCGCCAGGAAAATCCCGGTGAAGAAGGTGTTGAGCAGGGAAATCTTGATCTGTGCGAAGACGATATTGCGAAACGCCTTGACCAGCAGGTTCAGGCGGTCGAACAGCGCGGCGGCCAGGGGTTTGCGCTTGGTCAGGTCGGGGATGCGTTGCAAGGCGACGATGGCGCCCAGGACCATGCCGATCAGCAGCGTCACGAACATATGGGCCGCGTCCTTGCCCACCAGTTGCAGTTCGCTCAGGTGCTTGCTCATCCAGTCACCGATGGCCACCCGGAATTCCGCGGCACTGGCCGGCAGGTAGGCGTCAATGAACGGCGGCAGTTGCCCGCGGGCGCGGTCGACCACGCCCATGAACTTGTCCAGGGACGCGCCAGGGTTTTCGGCTTCGTGCAGGAGGAAACTGATGGCGCCGGCGAAGATCAACGACAGCACACTGACCACCAGCGTGCCCAGCAGCGCCACCGCCAGCCAGCGGGCCCGTCGGCCTTCGATCAGCCGCTGCAACTGGGGCGTGAGCATGTTGACCAGTTCGAACACCAGCAGCCCGGCGAGCAGGCTCGGCAACAGGCGCAGCGGCAACACCAGCAACAACCCACCGAAAATGATCACCCAACTGATCACCAACAACACATGACGCTGAGAAAACGTTGGCATACAGCCTCAAGAACGAACGGCGTGAAAGGATTGGCAGTCTGCCAGCCTTCAGCTGGCAGCACTAGAGATTGTATCGGCCGATCTTTGGCGCAGTTCAGATGTTTTTTGCAGCGTCTGTGCGGGCCCATCGCGAGCAGGCTCGCTCCCACAGGGACCAACCCAATGTGGGAGCGAGCCTGCTCGCGATGAGGCCCGCGCGGACGCAGAACCTCACTTGTTCTTCAGGCAATTACTCATGAACGCCTTGCGCTCATCACCCTTGAGCGCCTTGGTGGTGGCGTCCGCATTACAAGTCTTCATGCGCTCCTGCGGCGTGCCGGTTTTAGCGGCCGGAGCGGCCTTGAGGCAACTGCTCATGAACGCTTTGCGCTCGTCGCCCTTGAGCGACTTGGCGGTGGCGTCGGCGTTGCAGGTGGTCATCTTGGTCTGTTGCGCCGTCGCGGCGAAGCCCTGGGAGCACGCCAGCAAACCGATCAGCAACAACGGGACACGCAGCATTTTCATGGGGTTTCTCCTGATTGCCGACCGAAAGGTACGGCGGTGTGTTGCAGTGTAGACAAACCCTGTTACACCTTCCTCAGCTGGAAAAAAGACTGTTTCCCAAGGCGGTTTTTTTAGCGCCGGATAGATCGCTTTCGCGAGCAAGCCCGCTCCCACAGTCGACCTGATTGTGTCAGGAAGAACCCGGTCGACTGTGGGAGCGGGCTTGCTCGCGAAGAACGATTACGCGGTGTTCCTGGATGACCTAAACCCCCGCCACCTTCAACCGCTCCGCATGCTCGACAAACAACCGGACCGGCTCCGCCCCCTTGCCCACCAGCCCCAGCGACTGGTTGACGATGTCGAAGTGATCCAGCGGATAGTCGTCGCGGATGACCGTACCCAGGTGCGAGCTGAACCGCCCGACCATGCCGTCGCACTGCCCCGCCTCGCGGACAAAGGTTCGGGCGAACAGGCGGCAGCTGCGGTTGGTGCCGTCGAACAGGTTGCGGCCCTTGTCAGTCTTGCCCGGCTGCAAGGTCCCGGACCAGGAGTAATAGCGCACGCCATTGACCTCTTCCGGCCCGTGCCCGCCCCAGGTCTGCGGCAACCCTTGCGGATAACGCTGATTGAACAGCGCCACGCCCGCCGTGGTGAGCGAAGCATGGGAGGCATTGATATCCACCGGCAGCCTGGGCCCGCGATAACCGGTGTCCAACAGGCTCATCAGGGCGTTGACCAGACGTAGCACAGCGCTGAGCACGCGCCCCTTGGCGCTGTCGGACGGGTAGTGGGCTTGCAGGTAATCGGCCAGTTCAGAGCCGTGATTGGTGCCGGCCACCGAAGTGACCGAGGCTACCAGGTCCGGACGTTTGGCGGCGGCGTAGCGGGCGGTGAGACTGCCCTGGCTGTGGCCGATCAGGTTGACCTTCTGCGCGCCAGTCTGGCGCAGGATGTCCTCGATCCGCACCAACAACTGTTCGCCACGCACCTCGGAGCAATGCAGTGGCGAAACCTTCACCTCCACCACCACCGCCCCTTCCTGGCGCAATGCCGAGACGATCCCATACCAGTAGGGATACCACACCAGGCGAATGAACCCGAGCATGCCCGGGACCAGTACCAGCGGGTAACGAGTGGCGCAGCGTTGCGACATGGCAACATCCTTGTGATCAAGAGGTGGTCAGCATCGACATCGATGATGACCAGTCTATGACACCCGTGTCACTTCAGCCCGGCTACGCCTGCCACAATCAACCCCACTGAGAGCACCTTCATCAACGTCAGGCTCTCACCGAGCAAGGCGAACCCCAGGAACACCGTGCCCAATGAACCGATAGCGGTCCAGATCGGGTACGCCACGCTCACTGGCAGTTCGCGCATCGACAGGGTCAGGCAGCCGATCCCACCCACGGCGGCCAGCACCGTGACCAGCGAAGGCCAGAACCGCGTGAAGCCCTCGGCGTATTTCATGCCCATGGCAAAGGTGACTTCGAACCCGGCGGCGATCAGCAACAGGACCCAGGCCATCAGAAGCTCCGGGCCAAGGTCAGCAAGCGCTGCTCGGCCTCGGCGCAGGACAACGCAAAGCTGCGCTCGGCCGACTCCTCGCCCTCGGCGGCCACCACCGTTACGTCGGTGATGCCAATAAAACCCAGGACCGTACGCAGCAGCGTGTCGGCGTGGTTCATGCCCTCCAACGGGCCACCGGGGCTGAAACCGAAGTCGCCACGGCTGGTCACGATCAAGGCCTTTTTGCCCAGCAGCAACGGCTCGTAGTGCGACACACCATTGTCCAGGCTGTGATTGAAGGTCAGGCCGATCCGCACGATCTGGTCGATCCAGGCCTTCACGCCGCTGGGCACGCTGAAGTTATGCATGGGTGCGGAAATCACCAGCCGGTCGTGGGCCTGCAGTTCCGCAACCAGAGCGTCGCTCAGGGCCAGGTCCGCCTGCATGGTCAGTGGCCGGGCCTGGGGCTGGGGGTAGAACGCGGCGGCGATGAAGGCTTCGTTGACTGGAGGAACCAGCGTGCGCCCCACTTCGCGACGGGTCGGCACAGCGTCGGGATGCACCGCCTGCCAGGCTGAGAGAAATGTCTCGGCCAGACGCCGCGAATGGGAACGCTCGCCACGGGGACTGCCATGTACCACAAGAATATTGCTCATCTGAAGCTCCTGTTGTTCAGCTACACTCAGAACTGCCTGGAGCCTCCAGATTGGAGGGCAAGTGCATTTCCCGGCAAATGAACGCTAATCAAGTTGGATGAGCTTTTCTCAGCTATAACCGAGCGCCGTCGATGTTTTCTGCCCTGCCTCTCAACGCCTTGCGTGCCTTCGAATCCGCCGCACGCTTGCTCAGTTTCAAGGCGGCCGCCGAAGAGTTATCGGTGACGCCCACGGCGGTTTCCCATCAGATCCGAGCCCTGGAAACCTGGCTCGGCGTGCAACTGTTCGAGCGCCTGCCACGCCAGGTGCGCCTCACCGACGGCGGCCAGCGGTTGTTCCATAGCCTGCACGGGGCCTTGCTGGACGTGGCGCAAAGCATCGAGACGCTGCGCCCGCAACGCAGCAACGCACACCTGACACTCTCCACCACCGCGGCGTTTGCCGCGCTCTGGCTGGTGCCGCGCCTGGGGCGGTTTTATGCACGGCATCCGCACATCAACGTGCGTCTGGATACCCATTGCGAGGTGATCGACCTGCATCAGGACGCCAGCGTCGACCTGGTGCTGCGCTACAGCCTGGACAACTACCCGAACCTCTATGGCCTGTGTCTGTTCGACGAACAATTTGGCGTCTATGGCTCGCCCGAACAGGTGGCCCTGGCGGCGCGGCGTCCACCGACGCTGATCAGCGTGCACTGGCACAACTCCAAGCTCTATGCCCACGGCTGGGACGCTTGGTGCGCCCAGGCCGGTGAGAATTGGCTGACCCGGCAACCTTGTGTGCGCGAGTACGACGAGGAGCATTACGCCTTACAGGCGGCGATTGCCGGACAGGGCCTGGTGCTGGCCAGCAACATCCTGGTTTCCGAGAGCGTCGCCAGCGGTGTGCTGGTGGCTTATCGCCCCGAGATCCAGGTCAAAGGCGCCGGCTACAGTGCCCTGTGCGTACCGGGGCGCGAACGCCATCCGCCGGTGCGCGCATTCTTCCAGTGGCTGGAGGAAGAGGCGCGCGGATCCGTCGTTTGATCGAGGCGCAAGTGAGGTGCCTGCTGAAAGATCCGGTAAAACTTTTCAAGGCGCATGTCACTCAGATTTAAAGCGATCGCGCCAGCAGAGCGCGACACCTTAACCGGATCAGCCTCCAGGAGAACGAGATGAACGACATGCACTTGACCGATGTAACGACCCTGCGCGAACGCGCGCGGCAGAACGTGCAGAACGGCGCGGTGACCGAGGGCTACGGTGCCGATCGACAGGAAGTCATCCGCCTGCTCAACGAAGCCCTGGCCACCGAACTGGTGTGCGTGCTGCGCTACAAGCGCCACTATTTCATGGCGACCGGCCTCAAGGCCGGCGTGGCGGCTGGCGAGTTTCTCGAACACGCGAACCAGGAAGCCGAACACGCCGACAAACTCGCCGAGCGCATCGTGCAACTGGGCGGCGAGCCGGAGTTCAACCCCGACCTGTTGACCCGGCATTCCCACGCGCAATACGTGGCCGGCAACACTCTCAAGGAAATGGTCTATGAAGACCTGGTGGCCGAACGGATCGCCATCGACAGCTATCGGGAAATCATCCAGTACATCGGCGAAAAAGACCCGACCACCCGGCGCATCTTCGAAGACATCCTGGCTCAGGAAGAAGAGCATGCCGATGATATGGCCGATATCCTCGCTGACCTCTGAGATTTCCGTAGACCCCTTCGCGAGCAAGCCCGCTCCCACATTCGACCGTGTTTCTTCTGAAAGAACGCCGTCATCTGTGGGAGCGGGCTTGCTCGCGAAGAGGCCAGTTGCCTCAACACAGATCCATGATTGATCAACGCGTCGGCTTCACCGTCACCGGCGCCTTGCCCGCCTTCATCTGCTCCAGCAACGGCGCGCACTGGTTCGGTTCACCACCGCTGGGCGCAACCAGCGCCAACAGCCCGGCCGCTGGCGCGGCGATCACTCCCAACGCCACCATCCCGGCGCCGCGCAGCATCAGCGGCACCGCCTTGACCCCGGCGGCGGGCTTGGCGAACGTGCCCCGCACGTACAGCGGCGAGCGCAGTGAAATCAGCCGCCAGCCCTTGGACTCGGGGGTCACGGTCAAATCCAGTTGTTCGGTGGCCATGTTCGCGGTGCCATCGATGTAGATGATCGCGTTCTCGGTGTCGAACACGAACAGGCGGCTGGTCGCCAGGCCAGTCTTGATGTCGAAATCCGCCGCCGCGCAATTGATCTTCACTTCCTTGTCGCCAAAGATTTTCCCCACGACGTAGTTACCGACGTTCAGCCCTGCCAGCTCCATCAGCTCGCGACTGATGGCGCCATCGTTGATAAGCATTTTCAGGGTGCCGTTGGAAGTGCCCAGCAGCGCCGCCACCGAGTTACCGCGCCCGCTGATATCGGCATCGCCATTCAATTCACCGAAGCTGGTTTTCATCGGCTCGAAACCCGGGAACAGTTGCTTGAGCTTGAAGCCACGCGCCGTCAACTTTGCCTGGCCTTCAAGGGGCTGAGCGTGGCCGTTGAGGCGAATCTGTGCATCGAGCTTGCCACCGGCCACGCCAAAGCGCAGGGGTTCGAGGCTCAACTGGCCGTCGTTGAGCACCAGGTGGGTGTAAAGATCCGTGAAAGGTAACTGCTCGCTGTGAACGATGCGTTTACCGGTGAATTCCACGTCGGCGTCCATCGCACTCCAACGCTCGGTGCGAAACTCTTCCACCGGCAAGACCTTGTCGCTCGGCTGCTTGCTCGCAGCGCCACGGGCCTTTTGCTCGGCGCTGGAGTCCGCACCGATCAGCGGCGCCAGGTCGCTGAACAGCAGTTGATTGGAAACCAGCGCTCCACTGAGTTTCGGCCGGGGCTGGCTGGCGACGTAGGCCAGGTCACCATGGATATCGCTGTCACCGATCTTGCCGTTGAACCCTTCATAGCGAAACAGCGCGCCCGTCGGCTCGTGGAGCTTGGCGATCAGGTGGCCGTCGGTGGCATACGGCGGCGAATCAGGGAGTGTCACGCCGGTGAGCGGATACAGATGAGCCAGGCTTTTTCCGGCCAGTTTCAAGCGCAGATCCAGGGCGCCGAGGTTCATCGGATCGGTGAGAGTACCGGCCAGTTCTACGCGGGTTTCGGCGATCTGCGCCTGGACCTGCAACGGAAAGGGCTTGGCAGCGTCTTGCAATGCCAACAACCCACCGACCTTGCCGGAGCCGCTCAGGTCCTGCCCGTGATACTGACCGTTGACCCTGAAGGCGAATGCGTAGTCTTGGGGTGACGCACCTTCGTCCCGGGCTTTGTTCGCAGCCTTTTCACCGACAATGTCGCTGAAGGGAATGGGTTTGCCCAACGGGTCGATCAACAGGTCGAGCCGGGTCTTGAGCGTCTGGTCGTCCAGGGTGACGTGACCTTTGTCAAAGCCGATCGCGCCAATGTCCACTACCCAACTGGAGGGTTCGGCGTCCGGATCCTTCGGGTCGAACTGGAAGGTCCAGTTGGCGCGCCCATCGGCCAGTCGTTGCAGGTTGGCGTTGGGCTCGGTCAGGTCAATACGCGGGATCGTCACCCTTCGGGCCAGCAGTGCCAACGGCGAGATGCGCAATTCAACACGCTTGAGCGTCGCCATCTGCGGGATTTTCGACCAGTCAGGGTTGCCCAGGCTCAAATCCTCAGCCACCACGTGGGGCCAGGGCAGCCAGGCTCGCCAACCGCTCTCCTCAGGCTCGCGCTGCCAGACCACCGCCAGATTGCCGTTGATGGCGAACGGGCGATGCAGTTCCTCGGACACCTTGGCGTTGAGCGTGGGTTTGATCCGGTTCCAATCGAAGAACGCGATAAGCAGCACCAACACGGCCAGCAGGACGAAAAGACTGGCGAAGCTCCAGGCGAGGATTTTTGAGGTGCGCGTCATGCACAAGGCTCCTGATGACAAATATGGCGTCCAGACCGCGACGCTTGTAAAGACGAGCCTGTGATCGGCTCGTTCGTAAAGAATAGGACTGGCGAAACGGCCAACTGGTTTAACGCCAAGGCCGATGAACGGCACAAAAGCCCTGGAAAATCCTGACCAATCCGACAGCTACCTGTTACCGCACCCGCACTTTTGCGAGGCACGAGTGAGTACAAAATACCCACTACAGCGCAAAACGATACCGCTGAAAGGCCCGTTCTAGAGCCCTCCCCCAGAACAATCAATTCCGTTGATTATTACCATTGCGTTTATGAACTTTTATATCGACTTATCGAGAGTAGCATTGCCTCCGTACCCACTTTATCGCCCTCCCAAGGAGCACTGATCATGAAACGCCAATTACTGATGAGCTTGTCCCTTTCACTGCTGGCCTCCACTGCTTTCGCACTGCCAGCCTCCGAACAAGCCACGCCGCAGGCCAAAGACAGCCATTCTGCCTATAGCCAGACTGTTGCAGAAGGCGGTCGTGATCGCCTGGAAGAAAAAGGCCTGGTTGAAGGGGGTTCCGACCGCACTCCACAAGGCCAGACTCTGGCAGCCGATGGCTCCGACCGCACCCCACAAGGCCAGACCCTGGCAGCTGATGGCTCCGACCGCACTCCATTGGGCGAAGCCCTGGCCGAAGGCGGTGGTGACCGTGTGATCGAACGCAACAGCACTGCGAGCTGAGCCCATGGTGGCCCAGAAAAAAGCCCGATTCCTGCAATCGGGCTTTTGACTTTTCAGACCCCTCGTTTTTCCTGCTTAGTCCCTTCCGCCCGTTCGACGCCTGCAAAGCCGATTTGCTAAAGTGCATCGCTCCGTGAACCAGAAGCCAGCCTAGCGATGCTGCCCCGCGCCGAACAGAAACAACAGACCCGAATTGCCCTGATGGACGCTGCCCGTCACTTGATGGAGTGTGGCCGGGGGTTTGGCAGCCTGAGCCTGCGGGAAGTCGCGAGGACGGCGGGCATCGTGCCCACCGGGTTCTACCGGCACTTCGACGACATGGACCAACTGGGCCTGGCGCTGGTCTGCGAGGTCGGCCAGACCTTTCGCGAAACCATCCGCCTGGTGCGCCACAACGAATTCGTCATGGGCGGCATCATCGATGCGTCGGTGCGGATCTTCCTCGATGTGGTGCAAGCCAACCGGTCACAGTTCCTGTTCCTGGCTCGCGAACAATATGGCGGCTCCCTGCCGGTGCGCCAGGCCATTGCCCGGCTGCGCGAAGGCATCAGCTCGGACCTGGCGGCCGACCTGGCGTTGATGCCCAAGCTGCAGCATCTGGACTTCGCCGGGTTGAGCGTCATGGCCGATCTCATCGTCAAGAGTGTGTTCGCCACCCTGCCCGACATCATCGACCCACCCGCTGAAGCCTTGCCTGAACATCTCACGCCCCAGGCGAAGATCACCCAGCAACTGCGGTTCATCTTTATCGGCCTCAAGCATTGGCAGGGGCTGGGAAGCGTCGAATAGCCGCTGACACAGGTCCTTGTGGGAGCGGGCTTGCTCGCGAAAGCGGTTTCTCATTCTGTATCACTATTGCCTGACCCACCGCCTTCGCGAGCAAGCCCGCTCCCACAAAAGCCATCAGGCCGCAAAATAGTGCGCACTCAGAAGCAACGCACCAAAAAAGCTCACCCTGCACTACCTTCTTCCCCCTGTTTCTCCACCGTTTCCTACAGCCCCCTCAATTGGCAAGCCCCTTGCTCTAAACACAGCACTGTTCATTGCTGGAAGCACGCCGATGCTGGTGATTCACCGCAGAATCGACACTCAACCCCACTGGGACGCCGAGCTGCACCTGACCTTCGACGCCCGCAGTAAAAGCCGCCTGCGCTGTTTCAGTGCCGAAGGTGAAGACGTCGGGTTGTTTCTGGAACGAGGTCAGTCGCCGCTATACGACGGCGAATGCCTACAGGCCGAGGACGGTCGCATCGTGCGGGTCTGCGCCCGCCCTGAACTGTTACTGCATGTCACCTGCGCCAACGCCTTCGAACTGACCCGTGCCGCCTACCATCTAGGCAATCGCCATGTTGCCCTGCAGGTGGGCGAGGGTTGGTTGCGTCTGCTGGACGACTACGTGCTCAAGGCAATGCTCGAACAACTGGGCGCCGTCGCCGAAGCCATCGAAGCCCCGTTCCAGCCGGAACACGGCGCGTATGGCGGCGGCCATCATCATTCCCGACACGGCGACGAAGATTTCAACTACGCACCGCGCCTGCATCAGTTCGGCGTGCGCACATGAACCCGGCCTGGGCGCTTCTGCGTCTGGCCAGCCCGCAATTGCCGATTGGTGGCTACAGCTATTCCCAAGGCCTGGAAATGGCGGTGGATAACGGTCAGGTCAAGACTTGCGACGACGCCCGACGCTGGATCAGCGATCAACTGCTGTTGAACCTGGCACGCTTCGAGGCGCCCTTGCTGCTGGCGCACTGCACCGCAGCGGCCGCCGATGACTGGGAAACCCTGGTGCAACATTGCCAGGCACACCGCGCCAGCCGGGAAACCCGCGAGTTGTATCAGGAGAGCCGGCAGATGGGCTACTCGCTGCGACAGCTGCTCAACGGTTTGCCGGAACTGGACGCCGCCGCAAGGCGCTTCCTTGAACACACCAGCGAACCGCACCTGGCCTTGTGCTGGGCCCTGGCCGCCCGCGCCTGGCAGATCGCGCCCCAGGACGCCCTCGCCGCCTGGCTGTGGAGCTGGCTGGAAAACCAACTCGCCGTGCTGATGAAAACCCTGCCGCTGGGCCAGCAGGCCGCCCAGCGCCTGACCAGCGAATTGCTGCCGCTGCTGCAAAAGGCCCAGCAGCACGCCTCGAACATCGAGCCCGATCACTATGGCAGCGCCGCGTTTGGCCTGTCCCTGGCGTGCATGGCTCATGAGCGCCAGTACAGCCGTCTGTTCCGTTCCTAGGAGACATACCTTGAATACACAACCTCTGCGCGTCGGCATCGGCGGCCCGGTAGGTTCCGGCAAGACCGCCCTGACCCTGGCCCTGTGCCTGGCCCTGCGTGATCGCTACAACCTGGCGGTGGTCACCAACGACATCTACACCCGCGAAGACGCCGATTTCCTGGTGCGCAACGAGGCCCTGGCGCCGGAGCGGATCATCGGCGTGGAAACCGGTGGCTGCCCGCACACCGCCATTCGCGAGGATGCCTCGATCAACCTCGAGGCGGTGGATCAGTTGAACCGGCGCTTCCCGGGCCTGGACCTGATCCTGGTGGAATCGGGTGGCGACAACCTGTCGGCAACCTTCAGCCCGGAACTGTCGGACCTGACGATTTACGTGATCGACGTCTCGGCCGGCGACAAGCTGCCACGCAAGGGTGGGCCGGGCATCTGCAAATCCGATCTGCTGGTGATCAACAAGATCGACCTGGCGCCGCTGGTGGGCGCTTCCCTGGAAATGATGGACGGCGATACCCGGCGGATGCGCAACGGCAAGCCGTTCGTGTTCAGCAACCAGAAAACCGGCCAGGGCCTGGACGAGATCATTGCCTTCATCGAACGCCAGGGCCTGCTGACCGGCGCGTGAGATTCACTTTCAACGTTTGTGACTGACAACAAGGAAAGCCTCCCATGACATTCAAACGCATCCTCGGCGCCCTCGCCCTGCTACTGGCCCCGGCCCTGGCCTTCGCCCACCCGGGCCATGGCGACAATGGCCTGATGGCCGGCCTCGGACACCCCATCGGCGGCCTGGATCATCTGCTGGCGATGCTGGCGGTCGGCTTGTGGGCCGCGCAGCAACAAGGCGCGGCGCGCTGGGCGCTGCCATGCACGTTCGTCGGCACGATGTTGATCGGCGGCTTGCTGGGTTTTGAAGGCCTGGAACTGCCGGCGTTGGAAAGCGGGATTGCCGCTTCGGTGCTGGCCCTGGGCCTGGCGGTGGCGCTGGCGGTGCGTCCGCCGTTGAGCCTGGCGGTCGGCGCCACGGCTGCGTTCGCATTGTTCCATGGCGTAGCCCATGGCCTGGAACTGCCGGACATGTCGAGCCCTTGGGCCTACGCGGCAGGGTTCGTCGCAGCCACGGCAGCGCTGCATGGCGCAGGTTTCGCGGTGGTGCGTGTACTGCCCCGGGCAGCCGCGCCGCTGGTGCGGCTGGCTGGAGCGGCTTCGGCGGGGGCTGGGGTGTGGTTGCTGGCGGGTTGATTTCCTGAGTCTTCAGAGGCCCCTTCGCGAGCAAGCCCGCTCCCACAGGGTACGGTGTACGCCGACCAAATGTGGGAGCGGGCTTGCCCGCGAAGGCGGCCTGACAGGCACCGCATCTATCAAGCCAGCCACTCTGCTACCATGTCGCGCAATCGCCCCTCCAGCCGTGACGAAAGCCGCCCATGCCTGATGCTTCCCGCCCCGCCCCTTCACTTGAATTGACCACGCTGTTCACAGCGGTGCGCCGGCATTTTCATGAGGTGATCGTGCCGATGTGGCAAGGCCCGGGCTGGAATGCCGAATTGGCATTGCCCTATGAATCCCTCGACGCCGACCACATTCCCCTGCCGCCGCAACGTTACCGCGCCATGGCCTGCGCGCGGCAGCTATACGTGTTCGCCAGCCTGATCGGCGAGGTGCCGCAAGCCGAAGAACGCGCGGCTGCGCTATTCCGCTCGTTGCAGCGGCACTTCCACGATGCCGAACACGGCGGCTGGTTCTACAGCATCGACCCGCAAGGCGCGCCGCTGGACACTGGCAAGGACCTCTACACCCACGCCTTCATCCTGTTCGCCTGCGCCCACTACTGGGGCAAGGTTCGCGAACCGCTGGTGGAATCGGTGCTCAACGCCGCGCTGGAAGTCATCGCCCGGCGCTTCGCCACGGGCGACGGTCTCTACGAAGCCAGCCTCAAGCGCGACTGGTCGACCGTCGAATCCGGCCCGCTGCAAAATCCATTGATGCACCTGGCCGAAGCGTTCCTTGCCGTCCTCTCGGTTCGCGAAGACGCCAACGTGCGCCAGGCATTGCTGAGCCTGTGCGACGCAATGTTCAAGAATTTCACCGATCCGCAGCTGGGCGTGATGATGGAGAAACCGCTCAAGGCTGTGGATAACTGGTTCGAGCCCGGGCATCAGTTCGAATGGTATTACCTGCTCGCATCATCGCCCTTGTTGCGCGACAGCAAACTGCGCATGGCCCTTGAGCGCAGCTTCGAATACACCGAGCAACGTGGTTTAGACCGAAAGTCCGGCGCGGTGTGCGCAATGCTGAGTCTGGAGCCGCACCCTAACCCGCGCGACGCGACCCAACGCATCTGGGCCCAGGCCGAGTACCTGCGCGCACTGACCTTGCGTGCGGACGGCCAGCAGGCTTTGCTGCCGCAGCTACAGGCGCTGCAACAGCACTTCCTGCACGCCAAGGGCTGGAATGAATGCCTGGATGCCGATGGCCTCGTCAGCCGCCGGGATATGCCGTCCACCACGCCCTATCATCTGATGACCTGCTATCTCGGGTTGGCCGATTACCTGGCGTAGTGCTTTTGTGGCGAGGGCGCTTGCTCCCGCTCGGCTGCGAAGCAGTCGCAAAAATCCTGGGCCTGCTTCGCAGTCCAGCGGGAGCAAGCTCCCTCGCCACAGGGGTCCATCAACAACCCCACCCCAAGTCAGGCCTTGTTACGCTCAATCGCAAACCCGGCCCAGGTCTGGCTCACCGGCATCAATTCCAGGCTGTTGATGTTGATGTGCGCCGGGGCATTGAGCACCCAGAAAATGGTATCGGCGATGTCCTGCGGCTGGATCGGCTCGGCGCCAGCGTAGGTCGCGTTGTAGCGCTCCTGATCGCCGCCGAAGCGCACCAGGGAGAATTCACTTTCGCACAGGCCCGGCTCGATGTTGCTCACCCGCACGCCAGTGCCTTGCAGGTCGCAGCGCAGGTTCAGGGAGAACTGTTTGACGAACGCTTTGCTCGCGCCATACACGTGGCTGCCTGGGTACGGGTAGTTACCGGCGATTGAACCCAGGTTGATAATGCTCGCGCCACGGCCGTGGGCGATCAGCCGCGGCAGCAGCAGGCGAGTGCTGTAGATCAGCCCTTTCACATTGGTGTCGACCATGGTGTCCCAGTCATCGAGATCGCACTTGGGTGCCGGATCTACGCCCAGGGCCAGCCCCGCGTTGTTGATCAATCCACGCAACTTGGCAAACGACGGTGGCAGGTTGGCGATCGCTTCTTCCATGGCCTTGCGGTCACGCACGTCCAGCACCAGGCCATGGACTTCGGTCTGCTTCGACAATTCGGCGCACAAGGCATTGAGGCGCTCTTCACGACGACCGGTCAGCACCAGTTTCCAGCCGGCCTCGGCGAAACGACGGGCGCAGGCTTCACCAAAACCGGACGTCGCGCCGGTGATAAACAGGGTGTTGGACATCGTGTTCTCCTTGCTTGGGCTTTCGCTGTTGAATAGAAATCGGCCCACAGCATGCCCGGCCAGACACGCCAGGGGCAAGGTTTGCGGAAACCCGGCTTCGCCAAATGACTGATCATAAAACAACCAACTCGCGCCAAGCCTTATCAATCGTGGCTCGCAGCTGGTTGCCCGCACCTTATCCACAGGCACGTCCACAGTAATCGGGGGCAAGTGCGAACGCTGTATGCCGCTGTGTATAAGGCTTTGCGAGGGATTTGGAATATTTTTTCCCTTGACCGTGCAAGTCAGGTTGTGCAAACCCGGTTACCTGCTATAAGCCGGACGCTTAATCCGAGATGGCTCCAAGCCAGCAACGACGGCCCTTCGGGCGGTCTTTCCAGAGTTTAATCACAGAGTTATCCACAGGCTTACCCACTCTGCAGGTGCCCGTTGCAAGCCTTATAAAAGGGTTGACAATCGCCATTGCAGCTTGGGAAAAAATACCTGATCAAAAAACAACCACACCTCTGAAGGCCACGTATTTAAAGGGCTACAGCCAGCTACACCCACGTTACCCACAGCCCGCTCCACAGCAAACGGGGACAAGTCAAAACCGTGACAAAACAACTGTTTGCGGCGACTTTATGTCGCGGTTTGGCAAGGGTTCAGAAGTGTTGTCCACAATTTTATATGTCGCGTATAGCCCCTTGTGGGAGCGAGCCTGCTCGCGATAGCGGTGGATCAGCCGACCTCAATGTTGCTGATGCGCCGCTATCGCGAGCAGGCTCGCTCCCACAGGGGGTGTAGTGAACTGGACAATAAAAAACCGGCGATCTCTCGCCGGTTTTTTATTACAGCAACCGCGTCAATGCCCACCCAGGTACGCGTTACGCACCTCTTCGTTGGCCAGCAGCTCCTTGCCCGTGCCGGTCAAACGGATTTCGCCGTTGACCATCACGTAGGCGCGGTCCGACAACTTGAGGGCGTGGTTGGCGTTCTGCTCCACCAGGAAGATCGTCATCCCGGTGGCCGCCAGTTCACGCAGCGTGGCGAAGATCTGTTTCACCACGATCGGCGCCAGCCCCAGGCTCGGTTCGTCGAGCAGCAACAACTTCGGCCGGCTCATCAACGCCCGGGCAATGGCGAGCATTTGCTGCTCGCCGCCGGACATGGTCATGGCGCGCTGGTTTCGACGTTCCTTGAGCCGTGGGAACAGTTCGAACATGCGTTGCATGTCCTCGCCGACGTACTTGTCGCCAATGGGGATGGTGCCCATCAGCAGGTTTTCCTCGACGGTCATGTCGGGGAACACCCGCCGGCCTTCCGGCGACTGGGCGATGCCGTTGGAGGCAATGTAATGGGACGATTTATGAGTGATGTCCACGCCCTGATAGATGATCTGCCCACCCGCCGCACGCGGCTGGCCGAAGATCGACATCAGCAAGGTGGACTTGCCGGCACCGTTGGAGCCGATCAGGCTCACGGTTTCACCTTCACCAATGTGCATCGAGACTTTCTTCAGGGCCTGGATCGGCCCGTAGAACACGTCCAGTTCCTTGAGTTCGAGGATAGACCCACTCATACCAGTTCCTCTTCATCGGCACCCAGGTAGGCGGCGATCACCTTCGGATCGTTGCGAATCGCCTCGGGACCGCCCTCGGCGATCACGTTGCCGTGGTCCAGCACCACGATGTGGTCGGAAATGCTCATTACCATGCCCATGTCGTGTTCGATCAGCACCACGGTCAGATCATGCTCGTCGCGCAGCAGCCGGATCATCGCGCTGAGCGCTTCGGTTTCCTGAGGGTTGAGACCCGCAGCCGGCTCGTCCAGGCAGATGATCTGCGGACGGGTGCACATGGCCCGGGCGATTTCCAGACGCCGTTGCTGGCCGTAGGAAAGCTCCCCCGCCAGGCGGTTGGCGCAGTCCACCAGATCCACCACTTCAAGCCAGTAGAAAGCGTGGTCCAGGGCATCGCTTTCAGCCTTGCGGTAGCCCTTGGTGTTGAGGATGCCGGCCACCAGGCTGCGGTTGACCCACATGTGCTGGGCCACCAGCAAGTTTTCCAGCACCGACATTTCCTTGAACAGACGGATGTTCTGGAAGGTACGCGCCAGGCCGGCGCGGTTCACCAGGTGGGTGCCGCCGAACATTTTGTAGTACAGCCGGCTGGCAAAGGTCTTCGGTGACACGAAGTCCGTCGGGCGAAACGCTTCGCCCAACAACTGGATCACGTTGGTCCGCTCGCCACGCACGTTGAGCTCGATCTTGCCGCCGGTGGCCTTGTAGAAGCCGGTCAGGCAGTTGAACACGGTAGTCTTGCCCGCACCGTTGGGTCCGATCAGGGCGAAGATCGAGTTGCGCTTGACTTGCAGGCTGACGTCGCTGAGGGCCTTGATCCCGCCGAACTGCATCATCAGGTTTTCAACACTGAGTACGACTTCGCTCATGGCGCTACTCCCTTACGCGGCGTCACCCCGGTACGACTGATCCGGATCAGGCCACGAGGGCGCCAGATCATCATCAGCACCATCAACACGCCGAACAACAGCACCCGGTATTCGGAGAAGCTGCGCAGCAGCTCCGGTGCCACGGTGAGCACGAATGCCGCGATCACCACACCCACCGTCGAGCCCATGCCGCCCAGGACCACGATGGCCAGGATCAGCGCCGACTCGAAGAAGGTGAACGACGACGGGTTGACGAAGCCCTGGTAACTGGCGAAGAACACCCCGGCCAGGCCAGCGGTGGAAGCGCCGATGGTGAACGCCGAGAGCTTGACCAGCACATGGTTCAGGCCCATGGAACGGCAGGCGATCTCATCCTCACGCAGGGCTTCCCAGGCGCGCCCGACCGGCATGCGAGTCAGGCGGTGCTTGATGTACAGCACCAGCAGTACAACGATGAACAGCACGATGTAGATGAACAGGAATTTCAGGTTCGGGTTGTATTCGAGACCGAAGAACTCATGGAACGGCACCCCGCCATCCTTGGCCCTACGGCCAAATTCCAGGCCGAAAATGGTCGGCGACGGTACCGGCATGCCGTTTGGTCCACCGGTGAACGACAACCAGTTATTGAGCACCAGGCGAATGATTTCGCCGAATCCCAGGGTCACGATCGCCAGGTAGTCACCGTGCATTCGCAAGACCGGGAAGCCGAGTATGCAACCGGCCAGCGCCGCGGCAATCGCCGCCAGTGGCAGCACCGTCCAGAAACCCAGCCCCAGGTATTGGTAGCCCAACGCCAATCCGTAGGCACCGATGGCGTAGAACGCCACATACCCCAGGTCGAGCAGCCCGGCCAAGCCGACCACGATGTTCAGGCCCAAGCCCAGCAGCACGTAGATCAGCCCGAGAATGACCACGGTGAGCACATATTTGTTGGCGAAGAACGGGAACACGATGGCAATCACGATCAGCGCCGGGATGATCCAGCGCAGGCGCGACTTGTAGTCCGGCGGCAGTACATGCACCCCGGAGCCGGTGCTTTCGAATCCCTGGAGCACCTTCAGGCCCTTGGGCGTTTGCAGGAACAGGCTCAAGGCGAAGCGCCCGACCATCACGATCGCCACCAGCCAGCCGACGCGGGCCGGCTGCAGATTGAAGCTGTAGCCGTCGAGCACCACGCCGACAATCGGCCCGAACACGATCAGTGAAATCAGGCCGGCCAGGATCGCGTCGATGACGCTCTGTTTGATATCAAGCGGTTTATTGGCAGCAGACATACTTATACCTTCGCCACGAGTGGGCGACCCAACAGGCCTTGGGGACGGAAAATCAGAATCAGCACCAGCAGCGAGAAACTGAACACGTCTTTGTAGTCAGAGTTGATCAGACCGGAGAACAGCGACTCGGAGATCCCGAGGATGATCCCGCCCAGCATCGCCCCAGGCAGGGAACCGATGCCGCCGAGTACCGCCGCGGTGAACGCCTTGATGCCGATGATGAAGCCGGCATAGAAGTCGAACGTGCCGTAGTTCATGGTGATCAGCACACCGGCCAGGGCCGCCATGGCGGCACCGATGACAAACACGTAGGAAATCACCCGGTCGGTGTTGATCCCCAGGATCGAGGCCATCTTGCGGTCTTGCTGGGTGGCGCGGCACATGCGCCCCAGCTTGGTGTACTTGATGACATAGGTCAGCAAGGCCATACCGGCGAATGCAGCGACCAGGATGAAGATCTTGGTGTAGGTCAGCTGGACGAAGCCGGTGCCGATCTCGACGCGCATGGCGCCTTCAAGCAGTGTCGGCACACCCTGTTGGCGGGCACCCTGGCTGATCTGTGCGTAGTTCTGCAGGATCAGCGAGATGCCGATGGCGCTGATCAGCGGTGCCAGTCGGGTGGAGTTGCGCAGGGGTTTGTAGGCGACGCGTTCAATGACCCAGCCGTACACCCCGGTGACCACTACGGTGAACACCAGTGTGCCAAGGATCATAAGCGGGAAGGATTCGATACCGAAGTAAGCCAGCAGAGCCAGACTGATTGCCGCCAGGTAAGCGGAAATCATGTAAACCTCGCCGTGGGCGAAGTTGATCATGCCGATGATGCCGTAGACCATTGTGTAGCCGATGGCGATCAGACCATAGACCGACCCGAGGGTCAGGCCATTGATCAGTTGCTGCAGGAAAATACCATCCATAACGCGATCTCACGCAGTAAGAGACTGCACACCCCCGGAAGGCGCGAAGACGACCCGAGATGTGCGGCTCGTAGAGAAAAAACAGACGGGCCTGCTGGCGCTTGCCAGCGAGGGAAGGCCGAACGCAGTCTCTGTGGCGAAGGAGCAGGCTCCCTCGCCACAGGCTGGTCATCCCTTCAAATTACTTCTGTTTTTCAAGCTGATGGTATTTACCTTTGTCGTCCCACTGGTAAACCACGTAGTCGGAGACTTTCAAGTCACCCTTGGCGTCCCATTCCTTCTTGCCCATCACGGTCTGGACCGGGTTGGCCTTGAGCCACTTGGCTGCATCTTCGCCTTTGTTGGACTTGGCACCGTTGAAACCGGCAGCCAGTGCCTGGACCGAGGCATAGGCGTACAGGGTGTAGCCTTCAGGCTCGACGCCCTGGGCACGGAAAGCGTCGACTACGGCCTTGCTGTCCGGCAGCAGGCGTGGATCGGCGCCGAAGGTCATGTAGACGCCGTCGACGTACTGCGCGCCGCCAGCGGTGGCAACCAGTTCGTCGGTCACGATGCCGTCGTCGGACATGAACTTCACATCCTTGAGGCCTTGCTCACGCAGTTGACGCACCAGTGGGCCAGCCTCCGGGTGCAGGCCACCAAAGTAGACCACGTCGGCACCAACGGAGCGGATCTTGGTGACCACGGCGCTGAAGTCTTTTTCACCACGGGTCAGGCCTTCATACAGAGCTGCCTTCACGCCGCGCTTTTCCAACTGTGCCTTGGTGGCATCCGCCAGGCCTTGGCCGTAGGTGTCCTTGTCGTGCAGCACCGCGACTTTCTTGCCCTTGAGCACGTCGACGATGTAGTTGCCTGCCACGATGCCTTGCTGGTCGTCACGACCGCACATACGGAACATCGCGCTCAGGCCGCGTTCGGTCACCGCGGGGTTGGTCGAGCCAGGAGTCATGGCGATGACACCGGCTTCGTCGTAGACCTCGGAAGCGGGGATGGTGTTGGACGAGCAGAAGTGCCCGACCACACCGATCACTTTGTCCTGGTCAACCAAGCGGTTGGCCACGGCCACGGCCTGCTTGGGTTCGCAGGCATCGTCGCCGGCGACCAGGACGATTTTTTCCCCGTTGACGCCACCCGCCTTGTTGATGACATCGGCTGCCGCCTGGGCACCCTTCATGTACTGCTCGCCAAATGCAGCGTTGGCCCCCGTCATCGGCCCCGCCACACCAAATTTCACATCAGCTTGAGCAAACGCAGAAACACCCAGCGCAGTTGCCACTGCGAGGGCCAGGAAGCCTTTCTTGTAAAACGTCTGGGACATGAGGTGGTGCTCCAAGGTTTTTTTTAGTTGGCACTGCGACTTCATTTCACTGAAAAGCTCAGAGCAAGGGCCGTGCCATCGGTTTTTTATTCTTCAAAAAGTCGCTGCTTTATTGTTATTTCGACTGTTTCGGACCCTTTTTCACAGGGCGTGCAACCGTCTAAACCGCACGAGGTGCAACCTTTCATTCAAATGGGTAAAACCCTCCATGAGCCATCATTGCAACCAAGACACGAAACGGCGTGCAACCACGCTGTAACAACCAGCGTCACCGAACTGCACACTGTCGGTGCGCGATTGCTACAACGCGCACCATAACAGGCTAGACGCTATGCCGGAAAAGGCCTGTCCCTGCAACACTTTTCAACACTCAAATGACAATGCGCAGGCACTGGCCCGCGTGATACAGCGAGAAGCCCGCTTCGTACAGGTAACTGCGCAGTCCGACTCCGGCCAGTGGCTGCATGGGCGCGAACGGAATCGGAAGCGCCTTGGCGTCACCATGACACAGGTAGTCGGCGAAGGCCTTGCCCACCACCGTTCCGGTGGTCACGCCCCGACCGTTATAGCCAGTCACTGCCACCAGGCCGGGGGCCGGTTCGAACAGGCGCATCAGGTGATCGGGCGTGAAGGCGATGCAACCGGTCCAGGTGCATTCCCACTCCACCGACTTGAGGTAGGGGAAATAGTGCTGCTGCACCCGGTCGGCCCAGGCCTTGAGGAACCAGGTCGGCTTGCGGTTGCCATTGCCCAGGCTGCCCAGTAGCAGGCGCCCGTCCTTGTCCCGGCGGATGCTGCTCAGTACCTGCCGGGTGTCCCACGAGCCCTGCCCGCCCGGCAGGATGCGCCGGGCCGCCTCATCGGTCAGCGGGACCGACGCGACTTGATAGTAATAGCCGGGGAAGAAGTTGCGCCGCAGTTCGGTCCAGTCGCCCTCGGTGTAGGCGTTGGAGGCGATCACCACTTGTTCGGCCAACACCGAACCCCGGGCGGTCTGTACCGACCAGCGCTGTCCCTGGCGCTCCAGCCGCGTCACGGCGGAATGATCGAACAGCTGGCCGCCAAGGTCCTTGGCCGCCTTCGCCAACCCGCTGGTGTAGGCCATTGGGTTGAGGGTCCCGGCGCGCCGGTCAAGCAACGCGGCGGCGATTTTCGTCGTACCGGTCGCTTCGACACAGGCCTGACCGGTCAGCAGTTGCACCGGGGCGCCACGACGCGTCCATTGCTCTTCACGACTGCGCAGGTCCGCCTCGCCTCGGGCGTTATGGGCCATGTGCAGGGTGCCTTCGCGGCGCAGCTGGCAATCGATGTTGTATTTATCGATGAGGCTGAACACCAGCGCCGGCGCCGCGCCCAACATGCGGTTGAGCTGGCTGCCCACTTTTTCGCCGAACCCGGCCTCGATGTCATCCGGCGGGATCCACAGGCCGGCGTTCACCAGCCCGACGTTACGCCCCGAACCGCCCTGCCCGGCCCGATGCGCCTCCAACACCGCGACACGCTTGCCTTGCTCCAGCAAATGCACCGCCGCCGACAACCCGGTGAAGCCGGCGCCGATCACACAGACATCCACCGTGATTTCGCCGGTGAGCGGTGTGTTTTCAGGCCTTTGCGGCGTCAGTTTTTCCCACAGACATTCTTCGCGTAACGGCATTGCCAGACTCCAGACAGAAACCCAACCATTGCACCATTCAAACTGTGGGAGCGGGCTTGCTCGCGAAGGCGGTGGGTCAGTCGACATAAATGTTGAATGACCGTCCGCTTTCGCGAGCAAGCCCGCTCCCACAGGGGATCGCCGCTCGGCTTAAACCTTAATCAAAGGTAATCCCCTGTGCCAACGGCAGTTCCAGCGAATAGTTCACGGTGTTGGTCTGGCGACGCATGTAGCCGCGCCAGGCGTCGGAGCCGGATTCGCGGCCACCGCCGGTTTCCTTCTCGCCACCGAACGCGCCGCCGATTTCCGCGCCGCTCGGGCCGATGTTGACGTTGGCGATGCCACAGTCGCTGCCCACCGCCGACATGAACTGCTCGGCCTCACGCACATCGGTGGTGAAAATGCAGGACGACAGGCCTTGAGGGACGCAATTGTTCAGGTGCAGGGCCTCGGCGAAGTCCTTGTAGCCGACTACATAGAGGATCGGAGCGAAGGTTTCGTGGCGCACCACATCGCTCTGCTCCGGCATTTCGACGATGGCTGGCGACACGTAATAGGCATTCGGGAACTGATCTTCGAGTTGGCGCTTGCCGCCGAATACCCGTCCACCTTCGCTCAAGGCCTGCTCCAGTGCATCCTGCATGTTCTCGAAGCTTTGCTTGTCGATCAGCGGGCCTACCAGGTTGCCTTCCAGTGGATGGCCGATGCGCACTTTCGAATAGGCGGCCTTGAGGCGGGTGACGATCTCTTCCTTGACCGACTCGTGGGCAATCAACCGGCGCAGGGTGGTGCAGCGTTGGCCGGCGGTGCCGACTGCGCTGAACAGGATGGCGCGCACGGCCATGTCCAGGTCGGCGCTCGGTGCCAGGATCATGGCGTTGTTGCCGCCCAGTTCCAGGATGCTGCGGGCGAAACGCGCCGCGACCTTCGGCGCCACTTCACGGCCCATGCGGGTGCTGCCGGTGGCGCTGATCAACGCCACGCGCGGGTCATCCACCAGCGCTTCGCCGGCATCGCGACCACCGATGATCACCTGGCTCAGGTACGGCGGCGCATCACTGAAATTCTTCAGCACGCGCTCGAACAGCGCTTGGCATGCCAGGGCGGTCAGCGGTGTTTTTTCCGAGGGTTTCCAGATCACGGAGTTGCCGCAGACCAGCGCCAGCGTGGTGTTCCAGGCCCACACCGCGACCGGGAAGTTGAAGGCGCTGATCACGCCGACCACACCCAGCGGATGCCAGGACTCACGCATGTGGTGACCCGGACGCTCGGAAGCGATGGTCAAGCCGTACAACTGGCGGGACAGGCCGACGGCGAAATCGCAGATGTCGATCATCTCCTGCACTTCACCCAGGCCTTCCTGGGTGATCTTGCCGGCTTCCCAAGACACCAGCTCGCCAAGGTCAGCCTTGTATTCGCGCAACAGGTCGCCGAACTGACGCACCAGCTCGCCACGGCGTGGCGCCGGGACCTGGCGCCACAGGTCAAAGGCGTGTTCGGCACGGCTGACCTGCTGCTCGACTTCGGCGGCGCCTTCCCAGTTCACGGCGCCAATGCGACTGCCGTCGATGGGCGAATGCACCGGATGTGTGCCGTTCTGGTACAGGGCCGGGGAGACGCCCAGACGATCAAGCAATGCAGCAACCATGGAAAATTTCCTCAAGCGAAAGACAAAGGATTGGCAGCCGGACGGAAACGGCTGATCAGACCTGTAGTTGTAGCCGTCCCGAGACTTGCCAACAAACGACCTTTAAGCGAGATATCATTCCGTTTATTCATGCTGCCTCCCGGAATAAGCAGAGCGACACGAAATAAGGCCTCATCATGCTCAATAAACGCTATTTGCCCTCGATCACGGCGCTGCAATGCTTTGAAGCGGTGACCCGTCACTTGAGCTTCACCCGTGCCGCCGAGGAACTGAACCTGACCCAGAGTGCCGTCAGCAAGCAGGTGGCGCAACTGGAGGAATTGCTCCAACACTTGCTGTTCCGCCGCGTGCGTCGTCGCCTGCAACTGACACCGGCCGGGGATCTGTACCTGGGCGAAGTGCGAAAAATTCTCACGCAAGTGGAAATGTCCACCCATTACCTGCGTTCCTACGGCGGTGACACCGAAGTCCTGCGAGTCTCCACGCCACCCACCTTCGGCGCACGCTGGCTGGTCCCCCGGCTGAAAGGCTGGCGCCTGCGCCACCCGACGATTCATCTGGACCTGTGCAGCGAGCAGGAGGCCGACGACTTGCTGCAAGGTCGCAGTGACCTGGCGTTCTATTTCGGCCAGGGTTCACGGCCTGGCAGCGAATCCCTCAAGCTGTTTGGCGAAGAATTGGTGCCGGTCTGCGCGCCGGGCAGCCTGCCGGACCAGCCATTCAGCGACCCGACGCAACTGGCGGACCTGGTGCTGCTGCAAAACGCCTCGCGCCCCCAGGCCTGGCACGACTGGTTCGACAGCCAGGGCTACCACACCGAACACAGCTACCACGGGCCGCGTTTCGAAACCTTCTACATGTGCATCCGCGCCGCCCAGGTCGGCTGCGGCGTGGCCCTGCTGCCAAGGTTTCTGGTGGAAGAAGAACTGGCCGACGGCAAACTGGTGATCCCCTGGCAACATGCGATGCCCAGCACCAGCGCCTATTACCTGGCCTACCCGGAACACTCGGCGGAAGTGCCGAAGGTGAGGCTGTTCGTGGAGTGGATGCTGGAGCAGATCAATAACCCAGATCTGCCACAGTAACCGCATCCCCCCCGTGGCGAGGGAGCTTGCTCCCGCTCGGCTGCGAAGCAGCCGCAAATGAGCAACCACGATGCCGCGAGAGGGGCGCTTCGCACCCCAGCGGGAGCAAGCTCCCTCGCCACAAAGGTCTGCGGCGCTAAAAAATCACTGGCAATACCCACCCAGGTTATGCGCCACTAACCCTTTCAACAAACCGCTACACCCCGCTGCCCATCGCGGCGACCTGCCTGGAGATCCCGCCATGAGCGAGAGTGTATTTGCCGATCGCATCGTGCAGAACCTGCTCGACACTGACTTCTACAAACTGACGATGATGCAGGCGGTGCTGCACAACTACCCCAACGTCGAAGTCGAATGGGAATTCCGTTGCCGCAACAGCGAAGACCTGCGCCCGTACCTGGCGGAGATCCGCTTTCAGATCGAACGCCTGGCCGAGCTGAGCCTGAGCGCCGATCAGCTGGGGTTCCTGGAGCGCATCAGCTTCCTCAAGCCGGACTTCCTGCGCTTCCTGGGCCTGTTTCGCTTCAACCTGCGCTATGTCCACACCGGCATCGACAACGGCGAGTTGTTTATTCGGCTGCGCGGGCCATGGCTGCACGTGATCCTGTTCGAGGTGCCGCTGCTGGCCATCGTCAGTGAAGTACGCAATCGCTATCGCTACCGCGAAGTCGTCCTGGAGCAGGCGCGTGAGCAGTTGTATCGCAAGTTCGACTGGCTGAGCGCCAACGCCAGCGCCGATGAATTGTCCGAACTGCAGGTCGCCGACTTCGGCACCCGTCGCAGGTTTTCATACCGCGTCCAGGAAGAAGTGGTGAACGTGCTCAAGCATGACTTCCCGGGGCGCTTTGTCGGCACCAGTAACGTGCACCTGTCCCGCGAACTGGACATGAAACCCTTGGGCACGATGGCCCACGAATGGATCATGGCCCACCAGCAACTGGGGCCGCGGCTGATCGACAGCCAGATCGCCGCACTCGACTGCTGGGTGCGTGAATACCGGGGCCTGCTGGGGATCGCACTGACCGACTGCATCACCATGGACGCCTTCCTCAGCGACTTCGATCTGTTCTTCGCCAAGCTGTTCGACGGTTTGCGCCATGACTCCGGCGACCCGGTGCTCTGGGCCGAAAAGGCCATCGCCCACTACCACAAGCTCGGCATCGACCCGATGAGCAAGACCCTGGTGTTCTCCGATAGTCTGACATTGCCCAAATGCCTGGAGATTTTCCGCGCCTTGCGTGGTCGCATTAATGTCAGCTTCGGTATTGGCACCAACCTGACCTGCGACATCCCGGGTGTAGAGCCCATGAGCATCGTGCTTAAAATGATCAGCTGTGACGGGCAACCCGTGGCCAAGATTTCAGATGAGCCCGGCAAGACCCACTGCAAGGATCCGAATTTCGTCGCCTACATGCGACATGTTTTCCAAGTACCTGCCGCCCTTTCTGACACATCAAGCAAGGAGTGAATCATGCAAGCCGTACAGCGTGAGATTGCTGAACAGCTCAAGGTCCAGCCCCCGTTCGCCGATGACGCCGCCCTGAAGGCCGAGATCGCTCGCCGGGTGAGCTTCATCCAGGACTGCCTGGTCAATTCCGGGCTCAAGACCCTCGTCCTGGGCATCAGCGGCGGGGTCGACTCATTGACCGCCGGCCTGCTGGCCCAGCGCGCTGCGCGTGAGTTGCGGGAGAAAACCGGTAACCCGGCCTACAAATTCATCGCCGTACGCCTGCCCTACGAAACCCAGTTCGATGAACACGAGGCCCAGGCCTGCGTGGACTTCATCGAGCCGGACGAGCGCCATACCGTCAACATCGGCCCGGCGGTCAAGGCGCTGGCCAAGGAAATCCTGGCGTTCGAAGGCAAGGCACCGGGCTCGCGGGATTTCGTTCTGGGCAATACCAAGGCGCGGATGCGCATGGTGGCGCAGTACTCCATCGCCGGCGCCGAGCAAGGCCTGGTGATCGGCACCGACCACGCCGCCGAAGCGGTAATGGGCTTTTTCACCAAGTTCGGTGACGGTGCCTGTGACCTGGCACCCCTGAGCGGCCTGGTGAAAAACCAGGTGCGGGCCATCGCTCGGGACTTCGGTGCGCCGGAATCGCTGGTAGAGAAAGTCCCTACCGCCGACCTCGAAGACCTGTCCCCCGGCAAGCCCGACGAAGCGGCCCACGGCGTGACTTATGGCGAGATCGATGCCTTCCTGCATGGCAAGACAATCAGGGAAGAAGCAGCCAGGATCATTTGCGAGACCTATCGCAAGACCGAGCACAAGCGGGTGCTGCCGTACGCACCATAGCCAAACCCAACATCCCCTATGGGAATACCATCCCCTGTGGGAGCGAGCTTGCTCGCGATAGCGCCAGGTCAGGCAGCATTGAGGTCGACTGACCCTCAGCTATCGCGAGCAAGCTCGCTCCCACAAGGGATCGGGTTCAAACTGTCAGTTCGCGCCGAATAGAATTCTGATGTGGGAGCGGGCTTGCTCGCGAAAGCGGTGTGTCTGCGACATCAATGCTGGATGTCGACCGCTTTCGCGAGCAAGCCCGCTCCCACAGAAATTATTTCAGGGTAACAGTGCCCTTCATCATCGAGATGTGGCCCGGGAACGAGCAGAAGAAGCCATATTTTTCTGCCGCGTTAAGTTTCGAAACGTCGAAAGTCACCGAGTCTTTCTCGCCGGCACCGATGATTTTGGTATGGGCGATGATGCGTGCGTCACCTTCCTTCAGGTAGTTCTTGTCGATACCCGCAGCCAGGCCGTCGGTAGCGATCGGCTGCATATCGGCCTCTTTGCTCAGTACCCAGTTATGGCCCATGACGTTCTTCGGCAAGTTGCCGGAGTGGGTCAGTTCAACGGTGAAGGTCTTGCAGCTCTTATCGATTTCGATGGCCTTGGTGTTGAAGGACATCTGGTCGGTCGAGTCGATGGTGGTCTTGCACTCCGCTGCCATCAGCTGGCTGCTGGCCAGGGTCAACAGGGATACCGCTACAAGTTTGGCAAACATCATGAATCTCCAAGGCATGGTTAGAAAATTCCTTCAAAGGGGAAGACTGCCCTAATTTCAGACAAGTTCCTATGACCTGAATCAAAAATTGTATACAACTTAAGGCTATCAGCCTGATGGACACAATCAACCAGCCAGGCGAGCGACAGCCCCCTATGATCGGCTCCATCACCCACCAGGAGAACCGGTCATGAACCTCAACAGCCTGTTACGCAGCATGCTTGCCGCCTACGCCTGTGGCGCCAGCGGCACCTACGAAGAACCCCTGCGCGAGGATTAAGCCCTTTGCACACCACAGCGGCCAGGCTTTACTCTGGACCGGTCTATGACCTCGGAGTAAAGCATGACCATTGCCGCTGTTTGTGTATTTTGTGGTGCCAGCACCGGCGCCAACCCAGCCTATCGTGAAGCAGCCCAAGCGCTGGGGCGGGCATTGGCGCAACGTAAGCTGACGCTGGTCTACGGCGGCGGTGCCGTGGGCCTGATGGGCATCGTGGCCGACGCAGCCCTGGCGGCCGGCGGCGAAGTCATCGGCATCATTCCGCAAAGCCTCAAGGACAAGGAAATCGGCCACAGCGGCCTGACCCGCCTGGAAGTGGTGGACGGCATGCATGCCCGCAAGGCGCGCATGGCCGAACTCAGCGATGCCTTCATCGCCCTGCCCGGCGGCCTTGGCACGCTGGAAGAACTGTTCGAAGTCTGGACCTGGGGTCAGCTCGGTTACCACGGCAAACCCCTGGGCCTGCTGGAAGTGAATGGGTTCTATAGCAAACTCACCGGCTTTCTCGACCACATTGTCGAAGAAGGCTTCGTTCGCGCCGCCCATCGCGACATGCTGCAAGTGAGCGAATCGCCACAAGACCTGCTCGATGCGTTGGACGAATGGCAACCCTCGCAGCCGCCCAAATGGGCCGAACGAAAACCCGGCTAACGGCTCGACGCCGTTACAGGGCAGAATACCCGCCGCTCAACCTCACCTTCGACCCCAGAGGATCGCCCATGGCCAAACCTAATTATTCCTTCGCCAAACGTCAGAGAGACTTGGCCAAGGAGCAGAAGAAAGAGGAAAAGCTGCAGCGCAAGAAAGCGTCAGCCGAAGAAGCGGCACTGAACCCGGATATCGAAGGCGAAGTGGCGGCCGAAGACGATGCCGATACGCCGAAAGGCCAGGCACCCGACGCCTGAACCTTGCTGAGCCGGCAGCCCCACTGCCGGCTCTCACAGCCCCAGCGCCTTGATGATCGACTCGCGATAACCGGTTGGCAGATTTTCCGGCAAGCGGCTCGGTTCGAACAACCCGATCTGCTTGTGCTCATGGCTGATCGTCGGCACAAAACCGCCCAGCAACTGGCAGCGGTAAGTGGCAATGAACACATGCCGGCCGGCAATCACCTCGAACAGGTAAGAGTCCAGCGGCTCCCCCACGCTCACCTCGACCGCCAGTTCCTCGGCAATCTCCCGCGCCAGGCATTGCGGCGCCGTTTCGCCCACTTCGATCCGCCCGCCGGGCAACTCCCATTCATCCCGCTCGTTGAGCATCAGCACGACCAGGCCTTCGGGGGATTGCAGCACGCCTTTGATGGAAACCGGGAACATTACACAAACCTCACGACTGATGAATGACCCGTGGCGAGGGAGCTTGCTCCCGCTCGGTTGCGCAGCGACCGCCCCAGCATTTTGGGGCCGCTGCGCGGCCCAGCGGGAGCAAGCTCCCTCGCCACAATTGTCTACATCTTAAAGTCCCATTTTTACTCGAGTGGCATCACCGTCACCCGCACCTCGGGATCATGGCTGCCGCCTCCCAGGATCACCCCCCGCAACGGCGACACATCGGAAAAATCCCGCCCCCAGGCCAGGGTGATGTGCTCCAGGGCCGGCTGCACGTTGTTGGTCGGATCGAAGTCCACCCAGCCCAGCACCGGGCAATACACCGAGACCCAGGCGTGGGACGCATCGGCGCCGATCAGTCGCGCCTGGCCGGGAGGTGGCTGGGTCAGCAGGTAGCCACTGACGTAGCGCGCCGCCAGCCCACGGGAGCGCAGGCAGGCCAGCATCAGGTGGGCGAAGTCCTGACACACCCCGCGCCGTCGCTCCAGCACCTCTACCAGCGGCGTCGCCACCTGCGTCGCGTCGGCGTCGAAAGTGAATTCCTCGAAGATTTTCTCCATCAGCGCCCGAACACCCAGCATCAACGGACGCCCAGGGACAAAGCAGCTTTCGGAAAACTCGACGAAACTGCGCTTGAGGTGCACGTACGGTGACTCGAAACGATAACGACAGGCCTCCAGCAGCGGCGCAGCCAGGGGCCGGCCGCCGTAGGTCAGCGCGTCACGGGTCGATTCCCAGGTCGGCGACTGATTGAAATCCAGCAGCGGACGGGCCAGCACTTCGACGCTCAGGCGGGCGTTGACCAACAACTCATCATGGGGCCGTTCGAAGGCCAGACGGGTCAGCGGGTTGCCGAACACATCCAGCTCATCGCGACGGGTCGTCGGCTCAGGACTGATCAACAACTGCTGCTCGGTGCAACGTTGCCAGTCACACGCCCGCGGCCACAGGTGCGCGAGCTGCTGGGCCAGGGACACCGGGCTGTCGTAGTGGTAATGCGTGTCGTGGAAAATCTGGTAACGAGCGTTCATCAGACGGACACCGTGCGCTGGCTGACGTCATCGACGTGGGCAAAATGGCGCAAGGCCAGACGGTCGGACACCTGGCCGCTGACGTCGGCCACTTCCTGCAACAGATCCGCCAATCCATCCAGCGCGGACCGCAGGCTGGTGTCGCCGAACAGCGGGTTTTCCAGGCAGCGCAAATCAAAGCGCGACAGGCGCGTCACCAATTCTGGCAGTGCCATATCCCTGGGCGCGCCGAAATCGTCGTTCAGGCGCTTGAGCGTGCGTGCCACCAGTTTCAGCTGGAAGAGCACCGCATGGGGGTTCTGTTCGTCCAGTAGCAACAGGTCGAGCACCGGAATCAGCTGGGCCACCGCCAAGTAACGCGAGCGGTAGGTAATGCTGCTGTTGCCCAGCTCAAGCAACCACTCCAACCCAGCCTGGTCGAACACTGCCTCGCTGCGCAGGAACGCCGCCAGGCTGCTGCTGAGAAATTGCAGGCGTTCCAGGCGCCGGCCCATCATCAAGAAGCGCCAGCCTTCGTCACGGGTCATGTCGTCCAGGGCGAAGCCGGACAGCGCCGCCAGGGACATCACCAAGCGGTTGAGGAAATCCAGCATCTCGCCGAAATCCGGCTCACTGGTTTCCAGTTCCAGGGCTTCGCGCTGCAACTCCACCAGCGCCTGCCAGTTCTCTCGGGACAGCTTGCCGCGCACCTGCGAGGCCGCCCACTGCAAGCGTTGCAGGTTGGAGCGCAGGCTGAACGACCAGTCTTCACCCAGCAGCGCCGCCAGCAAACGCTCGGGCAGCTCGCCCTCATCGGGCAGCAGCATCAGGCTCTCACCCAACGACACTGCCGATTGCAGGGCTTGCGGGTCATCGCCATCGACATAGCGCGCCAGCATGATCCGCAGCAGCCGCGCACTGTCGTCGCAGCGTTCGCTGTAGCGACCGAACCAGAACAGGTTTTCCACCACCCGCGAAGGCAGGTACGGATCGCGCCGGACCAGATCGTGCACGCCGACGGTTCGCTGGGCGGCCCACTGTTCGCTGCCGGGCGCCTGTTCCCCGAGCACCCAGGTATCCTTGCTGGCGCCGCCGCGCTGCATCGACACCACCTCGGCGTCCGCCTTGGCGGCGACGCGGGTCAGGCCACCCGAGAGCACCCGATAATCGTCTTTCCCGGAGACGGCATACACCCGCATGCCAATGGCCCGGGGCTGGATCTGGCCATCCTCGGCTTGCCACACCGGAGCCTGGGACAACTGCGCCAGCTCCTGAGCGACATACGCGTAGGGCCGCGCTTGCATGCGCGCCGCCAGTTTCGCACGCTGCGCCTCGTTCAGGTCACGACCCAATACCGGCCTGAAACTCTGGGACGGGAAGGCCGGTTTGATCAGCAACTGCGGCAGCTTTTCCAGGGCCTGGGCCAGCACCGGTGGCTCACCGCACCACCACGTGGCAATGGACGGCAGCAGCAGTTCCTCGCCAAACAGGAACTCATTGATTTTTGGCAAAAAGCCCAACAGGCCCGGCGACTCCAGCACGCCGCTGCCCAGGGCATTGGCCACCAGCACCCGGCCCTGGCGCACTGCCTCCAGCAACCCCGGCACACCGAGGGCCGAGTCGGTCCGCAGCTCCAGCGGGTCACAGAAATCATCGTCGAGTCGGCGCATGATCGCGTGGACCCGGCGCAATCCGCTGAGGGTCTTGAGGTAGACGGTGGCGTCCCGAACCGTCAGGTCGCCGCCTTCCACCAGCGGATAGCCCAGCTGGCGCGCCAGGTAGAGGTGCTCGAAATAACTTTCGTTGAACCGCCCCGGCGTCAGCAGCACCACCAGCGGTGGCTCGCCATCGCTGGGCGCCTGGCGCGCCAGGGTTTCCTGCAGGGTACGGAAGAAGCCGGACAGGTGCCGCACGTTCAGGTCGCGATACAGGTCGGGGAAGGCGCGGGAGACGATCATGCGGTTTTCCAGCGCATAACCGGCCCCCGACGGTGCCTGGGTCCGATCCGCCGTCACCCACCAGCGACCATCGGGAGTACGCGCCAGATCCACCGCATACAGGTGCAGGAAAGTGCCATCCGGTGGCGCGATGCCTTGGCACGGCCAGAGGAAATTGTTGTGCCCGAAAATCAGTTCCGCCGGCAACAGTCCTTCGCTGATCAGCCGCTGCGGCCCGTACAGGTCAGCCAGTACCGCATTGAGCAGCCGCCCGCGCTGGGCAATCCCGGCCGACAGGTGCTTCCATTCCTGCGCATCGATCACATGGGGCAGCAGATCCAGTTCCCACGGCCGATCGGCGCCTTTCGGGTCGGCATAGACGTTGTAGGTGACACCGTTTTCCTGGATCTGCCGGGCCAGCAGGGCCTGGCGCTGCACCAACTGCGCCGGCGTGCTGCGCTGCAACTGGTCGAACAATGGCCGCCAGTGCACGCGCACCGCGCCATTGTCGTCCAGCAGTTCGTGATAAGTGCCCGTTGTCAGCGGGTAACGGTCAAGCAGGTCAGGCATGGAAAGCTCGGCAGACGGCAATGAAAGATCAGACTAGCGCAAGCAGATGACGCGCGGATAGATGCAATCTGTTTGGATCGAGGCAAGGTGTGGCGAGGGGATTTATCCCCGCTGGGCTGCGTAGCGGCCCTTGATCCAGGCGACTCTATATATCAGATAGACCGCGTTGCCTGGTTTGGGGCTGCTTCGCAGCCCAGCGGGGATAAATCCCCTCGCCACAGGGGGTATGCATCTAGATTTTCGGAGCCCCGTGGAAACGCCGCAGATCGAGCGTGAGCGGGAATTCGTCGTCCGTTGCCAGCTCCGGTATCGGAAGTTTCCCAGGCGTGTGCCCGAGCCGGAAAAAACGCGCCATCCGCCGGCTCTCGGCCTCGTTGGCGTTGACCGGCAGGCTCTCGTAGTTGCGCCCGCCCGGGTGGGCCACGTGGTACTGGCAGCCGCCCACGGAGCGGTGCATCCAGGTGTCAAGCAGGTCGAAGACCAACGGGGCGTGCACCGGGATGGTCGGTTGCAGGCAACTGGCGGGTTGCCAGGCGCGGAAACGCACACCAGCGACAAACTCACCGACCCGGCCAGTGGCTTGCAATGGCACCGGCACGCCATTGCAGGTCAGCACATAGCGTTGTGGCGCCAGGCCACTGAGCTTGACCTGCAAACGCTCCAGGGAAGAGTCCACATAGCGCACCGTGCCGCCTGCCGCGCCCTCTTCCCCCAGCACATGCCAGGGCTCCAGGGCCTGGCGCAATTGCAGCTCGATACCACTGACCGCGTAGTCGCCGACCTTGGGAAAACGAAACTCCAGGTGCGCAGCGAACCACTCGGCTCGCAACGGGTAGCCGGCGGCGTTCAGCTCGTGGATGACATCGGCAAAATCCTGCTCGATGAAGTGCGGCAGCAGGAACCGGTCATGCAGCTCGGTGCCCCAGCGCGCCAGTTTCGGCGGCGCGTAGGGTTCACGCCAGAACCGCGCCACCAGGGCCCGCAACAGCAGTTGCTGGGCCAGGCTCATACGGGCGTGGGGCGGCATCTCGAAAGCACGCAGCTCCAACAGGCCAAGACGCCCGGTGGCGCCGTCCGGTGAATAAAGCTTGTCGATGCAGAACTCGGCGCGATGGGTATTGCCGGTCACGTCGATCAACAGGTTGCGCAGCAGCCGGTCCACCAGCCAGGGCGGACACTCTTCGCCGGGCTGCGGCATTTGTGCAAAGGCGATTTCCAATTCATACAACGCATCGTTGCGTGCCTCATCCACCCGTGGAGCCTGGGAAGTCGGGCCGATGAACAACCCGGAAAACAGGTAGGACAGCGACGGGTGGTTATGCCAGTAGCTGATCAGGCTACGCAGCAGGTCGGGGCGACGCAGGAACGGTGAATCAGCCGGTGTCGCGCCACCCAGTACGAAATGGTTACCGCCGCCGGTGCCGGTGTGTCGGCCATCGATCATGAACTTCTCGGTGGTCAGCCGGGTCAGTCGCGCCTGTCCATAGAGGAATTCGGTGCGCTCGACCAACTCATCCCAGGTCGCCGAAGGTTGCACGTTGACCTCGATCACGCCGGGATCAGGGGTGACGCGGAAGTTGCTCAGGCGCGGATCGCTCGGCGGCTCATAGCCTTCCAACAGCACCGGGCAATGCAGCTCCTCGGCGGTCGCCTCGATGGCGCTGACCAGTTCCAGGTAATCCTCGACCCGCTCCAATGGCGGCATGAACAGGTACAGCCGGCCAGCACGAGCCTCGGCGCAGAAAGCCGTGCGGGTCAGCCAATCGGCGGATTGGTCGATTTGCGGAGCCCGGCCGTCCTCGATGACCGCTTCACCGTGGTGGGCCAGTCGCTCGGTGTCGGGCAGCTCAGGCAAATCCTGGTTCGGATCGGTGGGATGGATGAACGGGTACTCGGCCGCCGTCACCCAGGGCTGCGACGCCAGTGGCAAGCGATAGCCCAGGGGCGAATCCCCCGGCACCAACCGGCAGTGGTTGTCCCGCAGGTACCAACGACCGCTTTGCCACTGATCACCCTTGGCGGTGCGGGCCAGCGGCAGCACTTGGCCGATCACTTTGTCCAGGCCCTGGCTGAAGACCTTGCGCAGGCGTGCCCGCTCCAATGGATCTTCAAGACGCGGGTCCTGAGCCGTGACATTCGAAGGCAACACGCCTTCACGCCATAGGTAATAGAAATTGTCTTCGTAGGCGGGAAACACGAAGCGTGTCGGAATTTTCAAGCGTTCGGCGACGCTGCTCAGGAAGCGACCCGCCAGTTCGCTGTCCGCGCCGTAGTCCTGCTGCTCATCGGCGATCAACGCAGGGTTGTGCCAGATCGGCACCCCGTCACGCCGCCAGTAGCAATTGAGCGACCAGCGCGGCAGTTGCTCGCCGGGGTACCACTTGCCCTGGCCGAAATGCACCAGCCCCTTGGGTGCGTAATGATTGCGCAGGCGCAGGAACAGCTCGGCGGAGAGCCGTCGCTTGTCCGGCCCGAGCGCCGCGGTGTTCCATTCGGCGCCGTCGGGGTCGTCGATGGAAACGAAGGTCGGTTCGCCGCCCATGGTCAGGCGCACGTCGCCCTCCAGCAAGTCGGCATCGATCTGCCGCCCCAGCGCCTGGATCGCCCGCCATTGTTCTTCGGTGTAAGGCTTGGTCACCCGCGGCGCTTCCCAGACCCGCTCGACGGACATCTCGTGGCTGAACTCACACTCGCAAGGCTCCACCAGACCAGTGATGGGCGCCGCCGATGTCGGATCCGGACTACAGGCCAGCGGGATATGCCCTTCACCGGCGAACAACCCGGATGTCGCGTCCAGGCCGATCCAACCGGCGCCGGGCAGATAGACTTCGCACCAGGCATGCAGGTCGGTGAAGTCCACGTCGGTTCCGGACGGCCCATCGAGGCTTTTCACGTCGGCGGTCAACTGGATCAGGTAGCCGGACACAAAACGCGCGGCCAGCCCGAGATGGCGCAACAACTGCACCAGCAACCAGGCCGAGTCGCGGCAGGAACCGGAGGCATGCTCCAGGGTGTGTTCGGGGGTCTGGACGCCGGGTTCCATGCGGATCAGGTAGTTGATGTCTTCGCTCAGGCGCTGGTTGAGCGCCACCAGGAAGTCCACCGCCGGCAACGGCGTACGGTCGATGCTGTCCAGGTAAGCCTGGAACTTGGGCGTCAGCGGCAGCTTTTCCAGATACGGCATCAGCTCGTGCTTTTCATCGACCGCGTAGGTGAAGGGAATCTGCTCGGCGTAGGGTTCGAGGAAAAAGTCGAAGGGATTGAACACCGCCATTTCCGCCAGCAGGTCGACCTCGATCCGCAGCTCGCTGGTTTTTTCCGGGAACACCAGCCGCGCCAGGTAATTGCCCTGGGGATCCTGCTGCCAATTGATGAAATGCTGCTCGGGCGAGACCTTCAACGAATACGAAAGGATGCGCGTGCGACTATGGGCTGCCGGGCGCAGGCGAACGATCTGCGGACCGAGTTCGACAGCGCGGTCGTAGCGGTAATGCGTGACGTGGTGCAAAGCAACATGGATCGACACGGCGTGCCTCCTGCGTACTGGGCGTAAGCCAACCTGCGCAAGACTTATGCCATCAGGGCAAGTCCTGCGCTCTGGCACTTGGGTCGTGTTCCATAGCTAAGCACAGCACCACAATGGCGCCACTCGGTGCACCATTCCCGCAAATGAAGCGAAGGCGCATACGGTATGCAAATGTTCAGCGCGGCTTGCGCTGAGTGTTTTTCATGGCCTTGATCAGCGATTCACGTTGATGGCGAATCTCGACGAGCTTGCTGCGCATCTCGCGGTGGCGTTTGCTGTTGAGTAGCAATAGCCCCAACAAAGGGAAAAGCAGACTCAGACTATAAATCAGCTTATTTGGCCGATATTCGATTGCGGGTAATACGCTTAGAAAACATCCCCCCAGCACCATCACCAACGGCCAGACCCAGGATGGCCGCCCACGTGCAATCATGAAGTTGCAGTGCACGATGACTAGAGTAAGCGCCATCCCCCCCAAGAACGACCACTTCGTGCTGTCGGCCAAGGGGAGATTTCGAAAATAACTGTCAATGAATAATGGAATGGCAAGAGCGAGAGAAAAGATCGACGCGAATATTCCACCTATGAAAACGGGAAAGTAGTTAGACAGGAAACTGCGGATGCTGGGCAGGTCATTCACCGTCGATCTCCTCGTATAGACCTACGGCAAGGGTCCGGACGTTCCCAGAAATCGCGCTCCCGGCGAAGCCAATGGTCGCCCCCAAAGCGTCCCGTATCTGGGTAACTGTGGCATGCCTGATCTGTGTGGGTGAAAACCGCTTGGGCAATTCACCAGACAATTGTTTTAACTTGAGCATCTTTGACGTCAAGCGAGGGTCATTAATGCTCAATAACTCCTTGGTCAGCTTGGCTCGCTCCTGTCGATTCAGCCCCCTGAGCACCTCTCTCAGACTTTTGCCCGTTGTGGCTTTATTCAGCCGGACCAATTTAAGGGTTGTCAGGGACGAAGCCCCTACTCCCACCAGCGACACGGCATCTAGCGCAATCATCGTGTACTGATACCACTCTTCGCTGTCGAGCTGATCGTTTCGCGCAGGATTACTTATTTCATTACGCAGGCGATAGCCACTTGCAAAACACTGGGCCGTGCTGGCAGTTGCGGCGGCATAACCCAGAACAGCGACCGCCGTGCTGGCCCCCGCTGAAAAGGGGATAGCAACGGAGCCGCTGAGCACCACGACCCAACCAATAACAGCACCCGCACACGACAAAGTGGTATTGATCGCCTCCCCAACCAGACGCGACTGTCGGGGATTGTCTTGCACCTGCTGGGCAAATTGCGCCGGCGCGATGTACTTCTGCGCCTCGTGCAAAATGACCCGCTTGGGCTTGATGCTACAGATCGGTTTGAACTCACGCAGGGTCACCACGTTGAACTCGGCATCGATGTACACCACCCCCGCGCCGACAATGCCGGGATCAGCATCAATGGCGGCGAACAGCCGTGGCAAGTTGATCTGGCTTTCGATGCGTTGGCGGGCCATGAACTGGGAGTAGGTATTGTCCATGCCGATGCCCGGCAGCGGGGTGCTCATTGCTATCATCCTTGGCAGTCGAGGAATGTCTTTATCAACACATCAAACCTGTGGCGAGGGAGCTTGCTCCCGCTGGGGTGCGAAGCAGCCCCAAAGCCATGCACCTCAAGGTGTCAGGTCATCTCGGTGGTGTATTCAGGGGGGCCGCTTCGCCCGAGGCGTCGGACCGTCCCAGCGGGAGCAAGCTCCCTCGCCACAGGAGTACCACCGCCCTTATTGGCGGGCGCCACGATAACAAACGGCCAGCAGCGTCGCTAGAAAGCAAAACGCCAGCACGAAGGCTGGCGTTTTCTCCGATCGCTCAGGGATCAGCGCGGCACGACTGGCTTGCGCGCAGGTTTCGGCCCCTTGCCCTTGGCAGCGTCCTTACGCTCCTTGGCGGCCTTCTGGTTACGGGCGAAGGCCGCGGCCTTGGCTTGCTCGCGCTTGTCCCAGGGGTTGCCGCCGTCGCTGGCACGTGGTGGCAGGCCGGTGTGCTGGGTCAGGATCTTGGTGGTTTCCTTGCCCACCTTGTGGCTGCCGGCCGGCGTCGAGTTCTTGCGGCGGGCGCTCTGGTAGCTGTCGGTCGCTGGCTGGTGCAGCGGGATCAGCTGGTGCTTGCCCGGCCCGATCAGGTCGGCGCGCCCCATGCGGGTCAGCGCTTCACGCAGCATCGGCCAACCCTTCGGGTCGTGATAGCGCAGGAAGGCCTTGTGCAGGCGGCGCTGCTCTTCGCTCTTGACGATGGTCACGCCGTCACTCTTGTAAGTGACCTTGCGCAGCGGGTTCTTGCCCGAGTGGTACATCGCGGTGGCGCTGGCCATCGGCGACGGATAGAACGCCTGCACCTGGTCGGCACGGAACCCGTTGCCCTTGAGCCACAGCGCCAGGTTCATCATGTCTTCGTCGGTGGTGCCCGGGTGAGCGGCGATGAAGTACGGAATCAGGTACTGCTCTTTCCCGGCTTCCTTGCTGAACTTCTCGAACATCCGCTTGAACCGGTCATAAGTACCGATACCCGGTTTCATCATCTGGTTGAGCGGGCCTTCCTCGGTGTGTTCCGGCGCGATCTTCAGGTAGCCACCCACGTGGTGAGTCACCAGTTCCTTGACGTATTCCGGCGACTCGACCGCCAGGTCGTAACGCAGGCCGGAGGCGATCAGGATCTTCTTCACCCCCGGTAATGCCCGGGCGCTGCGATACAGCTGGATCAATGAGGAATGGTCGGTGTTCAGGTTCGGGCAGATGCCGGGGAACACGCAGGACGGCTTGCGGCATGCCGACTCGATTTCCGGGCTCTTGCAGGCGATGCGATACATGTTCGCGGTCGGGCCGCCGAGGTCGGAAATGACCCCGGTGAAGCCCGGGACCTTGTCACGGATCTCTTCGATCTCGCGAATGATCGACTCTTCGGAACGGTTCTGGATGATCCGGCCTTCGTGCTCGGTGATCGAGCAGAAGGTGCAGCCGCCAAAGCAGCCACGCATGATGTTCACCGAGAAACGGATCATCTCGTAAGCCGGAATCTTTTCCTTGCCGTACGCCGGATGCGGAACACGTGCGTAAGGCATGCCGAACACGTAGTCCATTTCCTCGGTGGTCATCGGAATGGGCGGCGGGTTGAACCAGACATCGACCTCGCCGTGTTTCTGCACCAGTGCACGGGCATTACCCGGGTTGGTTTCCAGGTGCAGCACGCGGTTGGCGTGGGCGTAGAGCACCGGGTCGTTACGCACCTTTTCCACCGACGGCAGGCGGATCACGGTCTTGTCGCGGGTCATCTTCGGGCTGGCCAGGATCTGCACGACCTTGGCTTCGCTCGGGTCTTCAACCGGCCCCTTCTCTTGCTCGATGGCACAGGCGGCGGTGTCCTGGGTGTTCACGTACGGGTTGATGATCTTGTCGATCTTGCCCGGACGGTCGATGCGGGTGGAGTCCACCTCGTACCAGCCTTGCGGCGTGTCGCGGCGGATGAACGCGGTGCCGCGCACATCGGTGATGTCTTCGATCTTGTGGCCGTAGGACAGGCGCTGGGCGACCTCGACAATCGCCCGCTCGGCGTTGCCGTAGAGCAGGATGTCGGCGCAGGCATCGATCAGGATCGAGTTACGCACCCGGTCCTGCCAGTAGTCGTAGTGGGCGATGCGTCGCAGGGACGCTTCGATGCCACCGAGCACGATAGGCACGTGCTTGTAGGCTTCCTTGCAGCGCTGGCTGTAGACCAGGCTCGCGCGGTCCGGCCGCTTGCCCGCCAGGCCGCCGGGTGTGTAGGCGTCGTCGGAGCGGATTTTCTTGTCGGCGGTGTAGCGGTTGATCATCGAGTCCATGTTGCCGGCCGCGACACCGAAGAACAGGTTGGGCTCGCCGAGCTTCATGAAGTCGTCTTTGGACTGCCAGTTTGGCTGGGCAATGATCCCGACGCGAAAGCCCTGGGCCTCCAGCAGACGACCGATGATCGCCATGCCGAACGACGGGTGGTCGACGTATGCGTCACCGGTCACGATGATGATGTCGCACGAATCCCAGCCGAGCTGATCCATCTCCTCCCTGCTCATGGGCAGGAACGGCGCCGGGCCGAAACATTCGGCCCAGTACTTGGGATAGTCAAATAACGGCTTGGCTGCTTGCATGTCGATGACCGGTATAAAGGATGAAAAATCGCGGGCGCGGAATATAGCACAAAAAATGATCAAATCCGACGGCTATGGTCGGAAATCGGCGGCGCACCTATCGCGAGCAGGCTCGCTCCCACCCTGGAATGCATTCTCCTGTGGGAGCGAGCCTGCTCGCGATGGCGGTAGATCAGGCAACGACGAACTTATTCATCATCATCAAAGTTATAGCTACCCGGCGCCAGGTTCTCGAAGCGCGTGTATTTACCGATGAACGCCAGGCGAATAAACCCGATCGGGCCGTTCCGCTGCTTGCCGATGATGATTTCGGCGATGCCCTTGTGCTCCGTCTCGGGGTGATAGACCTCGTCGCGGTACACGAACATGATCACGTCGGCGTCCTGCTCGATCGCACCCGATTCCCGCAAGTCGGAGTTCACCGGACGCTTGTTGGGGCGCTGTTCCAGGGAGCGGTTCAGCTGGGAGAGCGCCACCACCGGGCAGTTGAATTCCTTGGCCAAGGCCTTGAGGGAACGGGAGATCTCGGAAATCTCGTTGGTCCGGTTGTCGCCACTGGAGCCGGGGATCTGCATCAATTGCAGGTAGTCGATCATGATCAGGCCGATCTCACCGTGCTCACGTACCAGGCGTCGGGTACGGGCGCGCATTTCCGACGGGCTGATGCCGGCCGTATCGTCGATGAACAGTTTGCGGTCGTTGAGCAGGTTCACTGCCGAGGTCAGGCGTGGCCAATCGTCGTCTTCCAGCTGGCCGGAACGGACCTTGGTCTGGTCGATACGCCCCAGGGAAGAAAGCATACGCATGATCAGCGATTCGCCTGGCATTTCCAGGGAGTAGACCAGGACCGCCTTGTCGCTGCGCAGCACGGCGTTTTCCACCAGGTTCATCGCAAAGGTGGTCTTACCCATCGATGGACGGCCGGCGACGATGATCAGGTCGGCCGGTTGCAGGCCGCTGGTTTTCTCGTCGAGGTCGGTATAGCCGGTAGACAGGCCGGTGATCGAGTCGGCGGTGTTGAACAGCGTATCGATACGGTCGATGGCCTTGGTCAACAGCTCGTTGACCCCTACCGGGCCGCCGGTCTTCGGCCGAGCCTCGGCGATCTGGAAGATCTGCCGTTCGGCTTCGTCGAGAATCTCTTCGGCGGTACGGCCTTCAGGGTTGAACGCGCTGTCGGCGATTTCGTTGCTGATGCCGATCAGCTGACGCAAGGTCGCACGCTGGCGCACGATTTGCGCATAGGCCTTGATGTTGGCGACGGACGGCGTGTTTTTCGCCAGCTCACCCAGGTAACCAAGGCCGCCGACCTGGGACGTCTGGCCTTCCTTGTCCAATTGCTCGGCCAGGGTCACGACGTCGATCGGCATGTTCTGATCGGCCAACTTGGCGATCGCACGGAAGATCAGGCGGTGGTCATGTCGATAGAAATCGCCGTCGGATACTTGATCGAGCACGCGTTCCCAGGCGTTGTTGTCCAGCATCAGGCCACCGAGCACGGCCTGTTCGGCCTCGATGGAATGCGGCGGCACCTTCAGGGCAGCGGTTTGCAGATCATATTGCTCAGGAGCGGTGATTTCGTTCATGGCCACAGGGATTCTGGTGATGAAAACAGGAATTGCAGAAAGACAAAGGGCACGACCTGTAAACAGGATCGTGCCCGATGTTACCGACTAGTACCCGAGGGTGCCAGCCGACAGGTGTTGCTTAGGCTGCTACCACGACAACGCGTACGGTGGCTTCAACTTCGGCGTGCAGGTGCACGGCTACGTCGAATTCGCCTACGTTGCGGATGGTGCCGTTCGGCAGACGAACTTCGCTTTTCGCAACTTCAACGCCGGAGGCGGTCAGTGCGTCAGCGATGTCGTGAGTACCGATCGAACCGAACAGCTTGCCTTCGTCGCCAGCGGTGGCAGTGATGGTCACTTCCAGCTCGGCCAGTTGGGCAGCACGGCTTTCAGCCGAGGCTTTACGGTCAGCAGCGGCTTTTTCCAGCTCAGCACGACGCTCTTCGAACGCTGCCAGGTTGGCAGGGGTCGCAGCGGTGGCTTTGCCGTAAGGCAGCAGGTAGTTACGACCGTAGCCGGCCTTAACGTTTACTTTGTCACCCAGGTTGCCCAGGTTGGTGACTTTTTCCAGAAGGATCAGTTGCATGTGAAAATCCTCTAACTTTTAACCTTCACCGTTCGCGTTGTCGGCATCCTTGGATGCCATACGACCGCGAAAATCAATCAGGCTGTCAACGATGGCCAAAACCACGAGCAACGGACCGAGCAAGTGCATGAAAGGCAACAACGTCACGTACATCCCCACCAGCCAGAAAGCAGCCAGTCGTTTCTGCGCCACCAACCCGTGAACCAGGGCCAGGCCGGCGAAGACCAGCGGTACACTGCACAACGGCAACAGGATCAGTGCCTGCGCTCCGAAAAACGGCGCGACAAACATGACGGCCAGCAGTGACAGTGCCACGTTCTTGGGGAATCGGATTGCGCGAAACTCGCGCCCGAAACCACCGGGGTTATACAACGACGCCTGCCAATAGCGCCCAAGCATCAGGCACAGCACGCTAAAGACCTGCAACGAAGCCGCTATCGAAATGATCGTCAGCGGAGTGGCCAAGCCGGTGAAAAACGCCTTTTCGTCTGCCGAGAGTGTCTCGTAGACCCCACCCATCGCCAGCGGCAGGACGTCTTCGAACGTCTGCGCCAGTGATTCGATGAGGGAACTGAATACCGTTCCCAGGCTCACCGCACTCAACAACCCCACGGCCACACTGCATAGCAGCACGCGGTTCCAGGTGTGCCCGGCGCGCAGAATCAACGCCAGGCCGCTTGCCCCGAGCAACACCAGAAGTGTCGTCGGGTCTTTCAGGAAGTACCAGCTCACCAACGCTGACAACAACCCGACACCCAGGACGCTCAAGGCGTCCGAACCGCGCCGCAGGAGCACCAGGCTCCCGGCGGCGGCACTCAACCAGAACAACAGCGGCAATGCCGCGGATCCGGCCACAACCAGCGTGGCCTGCACACGTCCTCGCATGATGAAGTCAGCTAAGGCGCGCATGCATTCAATCCCTTACTACTCGTTGACTGCCCGGTCTCAGCGGCCGTGGCTGTCGGTGTAGGCCAGCAGGGCCAGGAAGCGGGCGCGCTTGATAGCGGTGGCCAGCTGACGCTGATAACGAGCTTTGGTACCGGTGATGCGGCTTGGAACGATTTTGCCGGTCTCGGATACGTAGGCTTTCAGAGTGTTGAGATCTTTGTAGTCGATCTCTTTCACGTCTTCAGCGGTGAAGCGGCAGAATTTACGACGACGGAAGAAACGTGCCATGTGATTGGCTCCTTAAAAGGTCCGTGGATTACTCGTCAGCGTTATCGCTGTTGTCGCTGTCGCTATCGCTGTCATCGCCATCGGCGCTGTCAGAGTGCTCAGGACGGTCGCGACGCTCACGGCGCTCACTGCGGTTTTCTTCAGCCTTGAGCATCTCGGATTGGCCGGTAACGGCTTCGTCGCGACGGATGACCAGGTTACGGATCACAGCATCGTTGTAGCGGAAGTTGTCTTCCAGCTCGGCCAGGGCCTTGCCGGTGCACTCAACGTTCAGCATCACGTAGTGAGCCTTGTGAACATTGTTGATTGCATAGGCCAGTTGACGACGGCCCCAGTCTTCCAGACGGTGGATTTTGCCGCCGTCTTCTTCGATCAGCTTGGTGTAACGCTCAACCATGCCGCCGACTTGCTCGCTTTGATCCGGGTGGACCAAAAAGATGATTTCGTAATGACGCATGAATGCTCCTTACGGGTTGTAGCCTGCCGCTCAAAAACGGTCAGACAAGGAGTGAATGACACTTATGGACTTGAGGACGCTAGACACATAAGTGCCTGCCATCACAGCAAGGGGCGCAATTGTAGAGAAGGGTCGAGGGCGGCGCAAGGAAATTGGTGATTATTTGAACAGCCCCAATCCTTCACCCTACACAAAACCAAATGTGGGAGCGGGCTTGCTCGCGAAAGCGGCCTGACAGTCAACACATCCGCTGATGACAGTCCGCATTCGCGAGCAAGCCCGCTCCCACAGTTTGGATTGCGTCAGGCCTTAAGGCTTCTTGGCTGCCGCCTTGGCCCCACGCTGACGCATCGCCTCGAACAGACACACCCCGGTCGCCACCGAGACGTTGAGACTGCTGACGCTGCCGGCCATCGGCAGCTTCACCAGGTAGTCGCAGTGCTCGCGGGTCAGGCGGCGCATGCCTTTGCCTTCGGCGCCCATGATCAGGATGGTCGGGCCGGTGAGGTCCTGGTCGTAGATACTGACTTCGGCCTCGCCCGCCGTGCCGACGATCCACAAGCCACGCTGCTGGAGTTTTTCCAGAGTGCGCGCCAGGTTGGTCACCGCCACCAGCGGAATGACTTCCGCCGCGCCGCAGGCGACTTTACGCACCACCGGTGTCAGGGTCGCCGACTTGTCCTTGGGCACGATCACCGCCAGTGCCCCAGCGGCGTCCGCCGAACGCAGGCAGGCGCCGAGGTTGTGGGGATCCGTCACACCGTCCAACACCAACAGCAAGGGCGCGCCCTCGGTGCGGTCGAGCAACTCGTCGAGCATCGCCTCGCCCCAGACCTGGCTCGGGCTGACTTCGGCCACGACGCCCTGATGGACGCCTTCGACCCAGGCATCCATCTCACGCCGTTCAGCCTGGCCGACCGCCACGCGATTTTCGTTGGCCAGTTCGACCAGGGTCTGGACCCGTGGCTCGCTGCGGCCTTCGGCCAACCAGATCTGCTTGACCCGCTTGGGGTGATGACGCAGCAACGCTTCCACGGCATGCACGCCGTAGATTTTTTCCAACTGACTCATGACTTGGCCTTGGGTTTACGCGCCCCGCCACTCTTGGCCGGGGCCGAGCCCGCTTTCGGCGGGCCTTTACGGTGTTTGCTCGGTTTACTGGCCGCCTTGTCCGGAGCCGACCGTCCGGTCTTTCCGGACGCCGCTTTGCCGCCGTTCTTGGCTTCGGCCAGCAATGCCTGCTTCATCTCACGGCTTTTGCGCACTTCGGCGTTTTTCGCTGCGGCATCGCTCGGGCGATAGGCTTCGACGGCTTTTTCCTTGGCCGGACCACGACGCCCGGACTTGGACGAAGCAGGTTCGGCAGCAGTCTTGCCTGCTGGCGCGGAGGTTTCGGTACCGCGCTTCTTACGGCCAATCGGCGCACTGATGGTTTTTTCCGCCATCTCGAAGTCGATCTTGCGCTCGTCCAGGTCGACACGCATCACCCGCACTTCGACGGTATCGCCCAGACGGAAGCTGCGACCGGTGCGCTCGCCCGCCAGACGGTGATGCACAGGGTCGAAGTGGTAGTAATCGGCCGGCAGCGCGGTGACATGCACCAGGCCTTCGACGTAGATATCGGTCAGCTCGACGAACAGGCCGAAACCGGTCACGGCCGTGATCACGCCCGGGAACGACTCACCCACGCGATCCTTCATGTATTCGCACTTGAGCCAGTTCACCACGTCGCGAGTCGCTTCGTCGGCACGCCGCTCGCTCATCGAGCACTGCTCGCCAAGCTGCTCCAGGGCCGCCTCGTCGTACGGATAGATACGCGCTTTCGGAATGGTCATCGCACCGGCACGCTTGACGTGCGGGGTGTTCATCTTCGAATGGATCACGCTGCGGATCGCCCGGTGCGTGAGCAGGTCCGGGTAGCGGCGGATCGGCGAAGTGAAGTGGGTATAGGCTTCGTAATTCAGGCCGAAGTGGCCCTGGTTGTCCGCGCTGTACACCGCCTGGCTCAACGAGCGCAGCATCACGGTCTGGATCAGGTGGAAATCCGGACGATCCTTGATGCTGGCCAGCAGCGCCTGGTAATCCTTGGGCGTCGGACCTTCCTTGCCTTTGTGCAGCGACAGACCCAGCTCACCGAGGAATGCGCGCAATTTTTCCAGGCGCTCCGGCGGCGGACCGTCATGGACCCGGTACAGCGCAGGAATCTCGTGCTTCTTCAGGAATTCGGCGGTGGCCACGTTGGCCGCCAGCATGCACTCCTCGATCAACTTGTGCGCGTCGTTACGCACGGTCGGCCGGATCTCGGCGATCTTGCGCTCGGAACCGAAGATGATCCGGGTTTCCTGGGTCTCGAAATCAATCGCGCCACGGGCATGGCGGGCTCCCAGCAGCACCTTGTACAAGGCATAGAGCTGCTTGAGATCCGGCAGCACTTCTTTGTATTCGCCGCGCAGCTTGCGCGACTCGGCCAGCTTCGGCGTCTCGAGCATCGCGCTGACCTTGTTGTAGGTCAGGCGGGCGTGGGAATGGATCACCGCTTCGTAGAAGCAGTAGTCGGTCATTTCGCCGGATTTGGAGATGTTCATCTCGCAAACCATGGCCAGGCGATCGACATGGGGATTGAGCGAGCACAGGCCGTTGGACAATTGCTCAGGCAACATCGGCACGACACGCTCGGGGAAATACACCGAGTTGCCACGGACCTGGGCCTCGGCGTCCAGCGCCGAACCGAGTTTCACGTAGCTGGATACGTCGGCAATCGCCACGTACAGCTTCCAGCCACCGGAGAACAGGCGCAGCTTGCCCGGACGGGCTTCGCAGTAGACGGCGTCGTCGAAGTCCCGGGCATCCTCGCCATCGATGGTGACGAACGGCAGGTGACGCAGGTCGATGCGCTTCTCTTTGTCCTTCTCTTCGACTTCCGGCTTGAGCTTGGCGGCCTCTTTGAGGACCGCTTCAGGCCAGACGTGAGGAATGTCATAGGTACGCAGGGCAACGTCGATTTCCATGCCCGGCGCCATGTAGTTGCCGACCACTTCCACCACGTCACCTTGCGGCTGGAAGCGCGGGGTTGGCCAGTGGGTGATCTTCACCTCGACGAACTGACCGACCTTGGCGTCGGCATTGCGGCCCGGGGTGACCAGCACTTCCTGCTGGATCTTCGGGTTGTCGGCGACGACAAAGCCAATGCCGCCTTCTTCGAAGTAACGGCCGACGATGCTTTCGTGGGCGCGGGACACCACTTCGACGATTACGCCTTCACGACGACCGCGGCGGTCCAGACCGGACACCCGGGCCAGGGCCCGGTCGCCGTCGAACACCAGGCGCATCTGCGCCGGGCTCATGAACAGGTCGTCACTGCCGTCGTCCGGGATCAGGAAGCCGAAGCCATCGCGGTGACCGGCGATGCGCCCCAGGATCAGGTCGAGCTTGTCCACCGGCGCGTAAGTGCCGCGACGGGTGTAGATCAGTTGAGCGTCGCGCTCCATGGCACGCAGGCGGCGGCGCAGGGCTTCGAGCTGGTCTTCGGTGGTCAGACCGAATTCTTCGACCAACTGCTCGCGGCTGGCGGGCGAACCCCGATCGGCGAGGTGCGCCAGGATCAGTTCGCGGCTGGGGATAGGGTTTTCATATTTTTCCGCTTCACGAGCGGCCTCGGGATCGAGGGACTGCCAATCGGCCATTAGAGAGTTTTCACCTTGTCTATATGCGGGTTAGTTTGGCATAGGCTTAATGAAACGGGAAATTTCAGGGATCTGAATCGCCTTTCTGTTGCCCTTCGACCCTTCTTTGGAGCCTGTGATCGCGCCACTCGTGAAATTTCCAGGTTTTTTTATCAGGAGGGGTTTACAGTTAAAAACACGCTCCGTATAGTGCGCGCCATCGACGACGTACACACGTTGCCGATACTGCCCAGATGGTGAAATTGGTAGACACGCCAGCTTCAGGTGCTGGTGACCGCAAGGTCGTGGAAGTTCGAGTCTTCTTCTGGGCACCAATTTCAAGCGGTAGATCAGCTGGTCTACACGCTTTACAAAAACCCGCGAAAGCGGGTTTTTGCGTTTCTACCCCCTACAAATTCATTTTGGTAATTACTAAAACAAAAACAGGGGTTTACAGATTAAAACGCGCTCCGTATAGTGCGCCACATCAACAGCGGCAACGCTGAAGATGCTGCCCAGATGGTGAAATTGGTAGACACGCCAGCTTCAGGTGCTGGTGACCGCAAGGTCGTGGAAGTTCGAGTCTTCTTCTGGGCACCAATTCAAGCTTCAAGGCTACGACCTTGGATCTCACGAAAACCCGCGAAAGCGGGTTTTCGCGTTTCAGGGGTTTGAATTTACCGCCAGAACCGCATGAACCGCTATCGCAAGCAGGCTCGCTCCCACAATTGATCCCGGATGTTCAATCGGGCCAATGTGGGAGCGAGCCTGCTCGCGATAAAGCCAGCCCAGCCATCAAGCCCTGAATTGCCCCAGGCTCGCCTTCAACTGTGCCGCCAGACTGTCCAGCACCTTGCCGCTGGCCGTGGTTTCGACCACCGCCTGAGCCGCTTTTTCAGCCTGGACGTGAATGGTTTCGACCCTTGCGCGTACCGCTTGCGCGCCCTGGGCCTGATGGGCCGCCGCCTGGGTCGCCAGACCGATGGCCGCGTGCACCTGCTCGACAGAAGCTTGAACCGATTGCTGCAAGCGCGCACTGTCACGCAGCACCAGCAAGCCTTCACTGGCCTGACGCCCGGCCTGCCCGATCGCCGCCACCGCTTCACGCGCGCCCTGCTGCAACGCCACGATATGGGCCTGGATGTCGCCGGTGGAGCTTTGGGTCTTGCTTGCCAGCGCCCGCACCTCATCCGCCACCACCGCAAAACCACGCCCGGTTTCCCCAGCCCGCGCCGCTTCGATGGCCGCGTTCAAGGCCAGCAGGTTGGTCTGCTCGGCGATGCCATGGATCACCGTCAGCACCACCTCAATCTGCTCGCTTTGCTGCGCCAGCCGCTCGATGACTTTCGCCCCGGTATCCACCTGTCCAGCCAACGCCTCGATCAAACCGCTGACCTTGGCTGACGTGCGAGTGTTTTCATCGGTGGCCTGGCGAATCTCCACCACTTGCTGCAAGGCCGCCTGCATAGCCTGGCTTTCCGATTGCGCTTCATCCGCCATTTGCGACAGCGCACGCAGGCTCTCGGCGACCTCGTCACGCTGCATCCCGGCCGCCGCGTCGGCGCCGGAGTTGCGCAACGTCATCGCGCCGATTTCCACACCCGTACGCTGGGCCACGTCGCCCGCTTCACGCACGATGGGCTGCAACTTATCCACAAACCGATTGACCGCCGAGGCCATGTCGCCGATTTCGTCCTTGCTGCTGATTTGCACGCGCTTGGTCAGGTCACCCTCGCCCGCCGCCAGATCATTCATCGCCGCGATCAACAGCTTCAGGCGATTGACCACCCGGCGCCCCAGCACCACGGCCAACAGCAGCAACACACCAGCGCCCACCAGTGCCAGCCCCAGGCCGATGCGCCAGCGCAGGGTGCCGGCAGCTTCCTGGACGGTGCTGGCGGTATTGGTCTGCATTTGCGTGGCGGTGGCCTGGGCTGATTGCAGGCGGCCGCGCATGGCCGCGGCGCTGTCGGCCGCTGCGCCCTTGAGGCTGTCGCCGACCAACTGGTCGCTGCTGGCAATCAATGCCGAGAATCGCTGGTCCAGCGCCTTCAGGTCGGTTTCAACCGAGGCCGTGGAAACCCCCATCAACACTTTGCCGATCTCAACGCCATTGGGGTTGATCGAGGCCTCGATGTAGTACACAGAGGGATCGTTCTTCGCCGCATCCAGGACCTTGTCCAGCGCCCGCTCACCCTTGCCCTTTTCCAGCAAGGCCTTGTTGATCGGGTTTTCCCGGTTCAGGTAGCGGGTCAGGTGCTCACCGGCCGCGTCGTCATAAATCACGAACAGCACGTTGGGATTGCGCTGGGCCCGACGAGCGAACTCAGACAGCGTAGGGACGTCGCTATCCCACATGGCGCGAGGCGCAACGGAGGCAAGGAGTTGCGCCATATCGTTGGCGGAATCCCTCAAGTCTTTTTCCAACGTGCCACGCAACTGCGCCTGTTCGTCTTTCAGACGAGCCGAGAGACCGGCATTCAGGCGTTGGCGGGTATTGGCGGACAGACTGTCCAGACTCGAGGTGACCTCGCGCCCGGCCTGCTCCAGCTCGCCAGACAGTTTCTGGCTATCAGCGCCCAGGCGCGAACCCAGGTCAGCCTCCAGCGCCGTGACCGTGCTACGGGTCAGCGCAACAGCCACCAACACTTGCACCAAAAGCGCGATACCAAGGGTAACGAACACCGGCCGTAGCAAACGGCTTTGTAACAGTGAGAGAACAGCCGACACGGGAAATCCCTCTACCAAACGCCATTAATTTGATGGCACTCGTCAAGAGATGCCTGTAATGGACTTCCATAGCAAGTGTCGTGCCGCCGGGCAGCCAGAAACGACAAAGGACCCAAACGAGGGTCCTTTGCTTTTTACATCAACGAGTTATCAGCCGAATGGATGACGCAGAACGATAGTTTCGTTGCGGTCCGGCCCCGTCGAAATAATGTCGATCGGTGCACCGACCAACTCTTCGACGCGCTTGATGTAGTTGCGGGCGGCCACTGGCAGCTCTTCCAGGGTCTTGGCGCCCACGGTCGACTCAGCCCAGCCCGGCATCTGCTCGTACACCGGCTCCAGGCCGATGTAGCTGTCGGCGTCGGTCGGTGCGTCGATGACGGCGCCGTCCTGATTCTTGTAGCCCACGCAGATGTTGATGGTTTCCAGGCCGTCCAGAACGTCCAGCTTGGTCAGGCACAGGCCCGAGATGCTGTTGACGTCGATGGCGCGACGCAGGATCACGGCATCGAACCAGCCGCAACGACGGGCACGCCCGGTGGTGGCACCGAACTCATGACCGCGCTTGGCCAGGAAGGCACCAACGTCGTCGAACAGCTCGGTCGGGAACGGGCCCGAACCGACGCGGGTGGTGTAGGCCTTGGTGATGCCCAGGATGTAGTCCACGTACATCGGTCCGAAACCCGAACCGGTGGCAATGCCGCCGGCGGTGGTGTTGGAGCTGGTGACGTACGGGTAGGTGCCGTGGTCGATGTCCAGCAACGAGCCCTGGGCACCTTCGAACATGATGTCCTTGCCGGCGCGACGCAGCTCGTGCAGTTCGGCGGTGACGTCGAGCATCATCGGCTTGAGCAGCTCGGCGTACTCCATGCATTCGTCCAGGGTTTTCTGGAAGTCGATGGCCGGCTCTTTGTAGTAATTGACCAGGACAAAGTTGTGGTAGTCCAACAACTCGCCCAGCTTGGCGGCGAAACGCTCACGGTGGAACAGGTCACCGATGCGCAGGCCACGACGGGCCACTTTGTCTTCGTAAGCCGGGCCGATACCACGGCCGGTGGTGCCGATCTTCAGCTCGCCACGGGCCTTTTCACGGGCCTGGTCCAGCGCAACGTGGTAGGACAGGATCAGCGGGCAGGACGGGCTGATGCGCAGGCGCTCGCGCACCGGTACGCCCTTCTCTTCCAGCTTGATGATTTCCCGCAGCAGCGCGTCGGGCGCCACCACCACACCGTTGCCGATCAGGCACTGCACGCCTTCGCGCAGCACGCCCGATGGGATCAGGTGCAGAACGGTTTTTTCACCGTCGATCACCAGGGTGTGGCCTGCGTTGTGGCCACCCTGGTAGCGCACTACGGCGGCAGCATGTTCGGTCAGCAGATCAACGATCTTGCCTTTGCCCTCATCACCCCACTGGGTGCCCAGGACTACGACATTCTTACCCATAACACTTGTCCTCATTCGCGCAAACTTGGTGCCGGCCGCAGCCGGCGGGAAAACTCAAGAAGCCAGCGGCAATACTTGCCAAAGCCCGTTCTGCTGAATCAATTGCCGGTCGCAGTCCGCTTCACGGGCGGCGGCCAATGGTTGCCCGGGCAACGCCTGGACGACACGCTGACCCTCACTGCGCAACTGGCAGACTGCCTGCCAGAGTGCCGCATCCGTACTGTCAGGCATCCAGATACCGCCAGACGGTAGCTCGATTTCAGCACGCCCCAGGGTCACCAGGGTTTTCAAATCGGTAGAGAAGCCGGTCGCCGGACGGGCGCGCCCGAAGTCGGCGCCGATATCGTCGTAGCGACCGCCCTGGGCAATGGACTGGCCCACGCCCGGCACGAACACCGCGAACACGACGCCGGTGTGGTAGTGATAACCGCGCAACTCGCCCAGATCGAAGTACAGCGGCAGCTCGGGGAAGCGCACCGACAGCCGCTCGGCAATCGCCAGCAGGTCGTCCAGGGCCGCCAGCACCGGTGCAGGCGCATTGGCCAGGCGCTCACGGGCAGCGGCCAGCACTTCACGGTCGCCACACAGGTCGACCAACGCCCGCAACATGCCCGACAGGTCGGCCGGCAGGCCTTCGGTCAGGCTGATGACTTCGTCGATAGCCTTGCGCTGCAGGGCGTCGAACAGCTGTTGTTCCACTTCGCCGGACAGACCGGCCGCACGGGCCAGGCCGCGATAGATGCCGACATGACCCAGATCCATGTGGACATCCGGCACGTCGGCCAGTTGCAGCATAGCCAACATCAGGCTGATGACTTCTACGTCGCTGACGGGGCTGGCGTCGCCATACAGCTCGGCGCCCAATTGGATCGGGCTGCGCGACGATGACAAGGCGCGCGGTTGGGCGTGCAGCACACTGCCGGCGTAGCACAAGCGGCTCGGGCCCTCGCGACGCAGGGTGTGGGCATCGATGCGCGCCACTTGCGGCGTGATGTCGGCCCGAAAGCCCATCTGCCGGCCCGACTGTGGGTCGATAACCTTGAAGGTGCGCAGATCCAGGTCCTGGCCCGCGCCGGTCAGCAGGGATTCCAGGTACTCGATATGCGGCGTCACGACGAACTCGTAACCCCAGCTCTGGAACAGATCCAACACCTGCCGGCGCGCTACTTCGATACGCGCGGCTTCCGGTGGCAGTACTTCTTCGATGCCATCTGGCAGCAGCCAGCGGTCTACCGTTGCCATTACGCCATTCCCCTATGGTCCGGGCGGCCAGCCCTCGGGCAAGCCTTGAGTGAAGCAGAAAGTGCCTGGCCCGCGCACAAAACACGCGCAAGGGCGACGTGACGAATGGCCCGCAATCGGCCTCGTCCGGCACTTTCCTCGAAAAACCTGTCGAGTCGTTCAACCCGACGCCTGCAACTTGAAACCACAATCGAACGTGCAGACGCAAAAAAGCCGGGAATTTCCCGGCTGCCGCATCATACACACGTTTTCCCGAAGGATCACCCCACCCGACGTTTTAGCCGCCGGGCGGAGTGCTCAGGTCAACGGCGCATCAAGGCTTGGACTTCTCCAGGAACCGGAAGAAGTCGCTGCTTGGGTCCAGGACCATGACGTCGGATTTGTTCGCGAAGCTTTCACGGTAGGCCTGCAGGCTACGGTAGAACGCGTAGAAGTCCTGATCCTGGCCGTAGGCCTTGGCGTAGATCGCAGCGGCCTGGGCGTCGCCATCACCTCGGACCTCTTCCGACTCACGGTAGGCTTCGGCCAGCAGCACGCGACGTTGGCGATCGGCGTCGGCACGGATGCCTTCGGCCAGCTCGTTACCCTTGGCGCGGTGCTCGCGGGCTTCACGCTCACGCTCGGTGCTCATACGCTCGAACACGCTGCGGTTCACTTCCTTCGGCAGATCGATGGCCTTGACCCGGACGTCGACCACTTCGATGCCCAGCTCTTTCTCGGCCATCGCGTTCAGCGAACGGGTGATGTCGGCCATGAGCGCATCACGCTCGCCGGACACCACTTCGTGCAGCGTGCGCTTACCGAACTGGTCACGCAGGCCCGATTCCAGGCGACGGGACAGACGCTCGTCGGCGATCTGCTTGAGACCGGATGTCGCGGTGTAGAAGCGCTCGGCATCCTTCACGCGCCACTTGGCGTAGGCGTCCACCATCACGGCTTTCTTTTCCAGCGTCAGGAAGCGTTGCGTCGGCGCATCCAACGTCATCAGGCGGGCGTCGAACTTGCGCACCTTGTTGACGTACGGCACTTTCACATGCAGCCCCGGCTGGACATCCGCCTGGACCACGCGACCGAATTGCAGCAACACCGCGCGCTCGGTCTGAGACACGATGTAGAAGCAGTTCCAGGCAGCGATCGCCACGACGACGCCGACAATAAGGGCGATCAGCGATTTATTGCTCATCAGCGACTCTCCCTGGTACGTGCTTGCTGTTGTTGCAGGTCCGCCGCCGCACGGGTGTTGGCTTCATTGCTGGCGCCCGATGTGGTGGTCGGCGCCGGACTGATGTTGCGACTGCCTTCGACCATCTTGTCCAGCGGCAGGTACAGCAGGTTGCTCTGGCCGTTCTTGTTGCCGGTCACGAGCACCTTGCTGGTGTTGCTGAAGACTTCCTGCATGGTGTCCAGGTACAGACGCTGACGGGTCACTTCAGGCGCCTTGCGGTACTCGGCCACCAGCTTGGTGAAGCGATCGGCCTCACCCTTGGCGCGCGAGACCACTTCGTCGCGGTAACCGTTGGCATCTTCGATGATGCGCTGGGCCTGGCCACGAGCCTCCGGCACGACGCCGTTGGCATAGGTTTCAGCCTGGTTGCGCGAACGCTGCTCGTCTTCACGGGCACGGATCACGTCGTCGAAGGCTTCCTGGACTTCACGCGGCGCCGCAGCGCTCTGCACGTTGACCTGGGTCACGGTGATGCCGGTGCGATAGGTGTCAAGGAACCGTTGCAGGCGCTCCTTGATCTCGCTGGCCATCAATTCACGGCCTTCGGTCAGCACCTGGTCCATGGCGGTGGAACCCACCACATGGCGCAGGGCGCTTTCGGTTGCGTGTTGCAGGCTGATTTCCGGCTGGTCGACGTTCAGCACGAAGTCCTGCAGGTTGGTGATCTTGTACTGCACGGTCAGCGGCACTTCGACGATGTTTTCATCTTCGGTGAGCATCTGGCCCTGCTTGGTGTAGGCACGCTCGCGCGTGACGTTCTCCATGTACTTCTGATCGATTGGCGGGAAATAGATGTTCAGGCCCGGGCCAACCGTCTCGTAGTACTTGCCGAAGCGCAGCACCACGGCTTGCTCCTGCTCGTCCACGACATAAACGGCGCTGTACAGCCAGACAGCCGCGAGCACGACGAGACCGATGCCGAGCAGGCCGAAACCGCCGCCCTTGCCCGGACGACCGCCGCCATCGTCACCGCGTTTCTTACCACCACCGAACAAACCGTTCAGGCTTTCCTGCAGCTTGCGGAAGGCCTCGTCGAGATCCGGTGGCCCCTTGCGGTCGCCGTTGTTACGACGCTTGCCGCCCCAGGGATCCTGATTATTCGAGTTGCCACCCGGCTCATTCCAAGCCATAGCGCTCTCCATCTGATAAAGCAAAGACGCACCCACGGCGCGCCGGCCAATGCTACAGAATGCCTGACACAGCTATCTCAGGCTTTTATTGCAAAGTGTGTTGCTCGATGAATTCCATCGGTTGCAGCCCTTCGCGACTGACCAGTCGGTTCAGTTCCGACCGGGGCAGGCGAACCGCCAGCAGGCAGACGCCCTCGTCGTCGTGTTCTTCTTTTTGCACCGCCCCCAGCTCAAAGAACTGGGCGCGCAGCCGGGCGAAACGCTGCGGCAGTTTCAATGTGCCGACAAACAGATCGTCGCCCAGCAACTCGGCCACCGCCTGCTTGAGCAGGTCCAGGCCGGTACCGTCGCGGGCCGACAACCAGACCCGTTGCGGCTTGCCATCGGCATCGCGCTGGATCTGGGGCTCTACCCCTTCGAGCAAATCGAGTTTGTTGTATACCTCGAGGATCGGCAAGTCCTGGGCCCCGATCTCGCCCAGCACCACCATCACCTGCTCGATCTGCAGCATGCGGTCCGGTTCGGCGGCATCGATCACATGCAGCAACAAGTCGGAATTGCTCGACTCTTCGAGCGTAGCCCGGAAAGCCTCGACCAGCTTGTGCGGCAGGTGGCGGATAAAGCCCACGGTGTCGGCCAGCACGATCGGCCCAAGGTCGTCCAGGTCGAGCCGGCGCAGGGTCGGGTCGAGCGTGGCGAACAGCTGGTCGGCGGCGTAGACGTCGGATTGGGTGACGTTATTGAACAGGGTCGATTTGCCGGCGTTGGTATAGCCCACCAGTGAAACCGTCGGGATTTCCGCGCGCTTGCGGCCACGGCGCGACTGCTCGCGCTGGCTGCGGACTTTCTCCAGACGCCCCTTGATCTGCCGCAGGCGCACCCGCAACAGGCGCCGGTCGGTTTCCAGCTGGGTTTCACCCGGGCCGCGCAGGCCGATACCGCCCTTTTGCCGCTCAAGGTGAGTCCAGCCGCGAACCAGCCGCGTACTCATGTGCTCAAGCTGGGCCAGTTCGACCTGGAGCTTGCCTTCATGGGTACGGGCGCGTTGGGCAAAGATATCGAGGATCAGCCCGGTACGGTCGATCACGCGACACTCGAAGACACGTTCGAGGTTGCGTTCCTGACTGGGCGTAAGGATGTGATTGAAAATCACCAGATCGACCTGTTCGGCCTTGACCAGGTCGCGTAGTTCTTCGACCTTGCCACTGCCGATCAGGAACTTGGCCGTTGGCCGATGACGCGGCACGTTGAAAAACGCGACGGTCTCGGCGCCGGCCGAAAGTGCCAATTCCTGAAACTCCTGCGGATCTTCGCGCGCCTCAGGGTCCTGTCCATCCAAGTGAACGAGAATCGTCCGTTCACCACCACCGTGGCGCTCAAAGAACAAAGGAGACTCCTATCAGGCGTTACCCGGCTCAGCATCGCCGCCTTCGGATTCGGTTGCACTAGGCAGACGAATCGGACGAACCGGCACTACTGTCGAGATAGCGTGCTTGTAGACCATCTGGCTGACGGTGTTTTTCAGAAGGATGACGAACTGGTCGAAAGACTCGATCGTGCCTTGCAGTTTGATCCCGTTGACCAGATAGATGGACACCCCAACTTTCTCTTTACGTAAAGTGTTCAAGTAAGGGTCTTGTAGCGAATGCCCTTTTGACATGTGCCGCACTCCTTTAAGGATCAATAATAAAAATCGGAATCAGATGGCTTGGACCGTCACACCCCCAAGGATAGACGGCAATTGCAAGGACTCAGCTCAATATGGAGATGGTCCCGAGGTATTTCAAGGCGCGTGGCAGATTGTCGCAATCGAGACTGTCAAGCCAATGCAGATCAGTCCAACTGCGCAGCCAGGTGAACTGGCGCTTCGCCAATTGGCGCGTGGCAATGATCCCCCGCTCCTGCATCTCGGCTGACGTCAGCTTGCCGTCCAGGTAATCCCAGACCTGTCGATAACCCACCGCACGTATAGACGGCAACCCGGCATGCAGGTCACTTCGCTCACGCAGGGCTACGACCTCGTCGATGAATCCCTGTTCCAACATTAATGTGAATCTTTGTTCAATACGCCGATGCAGCACCTGCCGGTTCGCCGGAGCGATGGCCAGATTCGCGACAGTATAGGGCAATTGTTGCAGTCCCGAAGCGGCTGCTTCAGTACTTTGCGCAGATTGTCGCTGGCGCAGGGCCGTCATGCTCTGGCCACTGACCCGGTAAACCTCCAGGGCCCGGCTGAGCCGCTGCGGGTCGTTGGGATGAATCCGCGCCGCCGATTCCGGATCAATGACCGCCAATTGTTCGTGCAACGCCTGCCAGCCAAGGCGCGCAGCCTCTTCTTCGATCTGCGCACGCACCTCGGGATCGGCCGCCGGCATGTCCGCCAGTCCATCGACCAGGGCTTTGTAATAGAGCATGGTGCCGCCTACCAGCAGCGGAATCTTGCCCCGCGCGGTGATCTCGGCCATGGCCTGCAGCGCATCGCGGCGAAAATCGGCGGCCGAATAGGCCTCGGCCGGATCGAGAATGTCGATCAGGCGGTGAGGAAATTCGGCCAGCAATTCTTTGGACGGCTTGGCGGTGCCGATGTCCATGCCCCGGTAGACCAGGGCCGAATCGACGCTGATCAGCTCGCAGGGCAGGACCTTGGTCAGTTCGATGGCCAGGTCGGTCTTGCCCGCGGCAGTCGGGCCCATCAGGAAAATCGCCGGAGGCAGCTGGCTCATCAACGACCGCGCAAGAACAGTTTGTCCAGGTCGTCCAGGCCCAATTGGGTCCAGGTCGGCCGGCCATGGTTGCATTGACCGCTGCGCTCGGTGTTTTCCATGTCCCGCAGCAAGCCGTTCATTTCCGGCAAGGCCAGACGCCGGTTGGCGCGGATCGCGCCGTGGCAGGCCATGGTGCCGAGCAGCTCGTTCAAATGTGCCTGGATCCGGTCGCTGGTGCCGTACTCCATCAGGTCCGCCAGCACGTCGCTGACCAACCGATTGGCCTCGGCCTGTTTCAACAACGCTGGAATCTGGCGGATCGCCAGGGTTTCCGGGCCCAGGCGCTGCAACTCGAAGCCCAGGCGCTGGAACCAGCTCACATGCTCTTCGGCGCAATCGGCCTCGCGCTGGCTGACGGCCAGGGATTCGGGCACCAACAGCGGCTGGCCACTCAAGCCTTCGCTGGCCATGGCGATTTTCAGCCGTTCGTACATGATCCGCTCGTGGGCGGCGTGCATGTCCACCAGCACCAGGCCCTGGGCGTTTTCCGCAAGGATGTAGATGCCCTTGAGCTGCGCCAGGGCGTAGCCCAGCGGCGGAATGTCGCCCTGGCCGTCAGGCAACGCGGGCGCTGCGCTTTCCGGCAACGGTTTGAAGAACTCGCGATAGGCCGCCTGGGCCTCGGCGGCCGGCACGTTCGCTTGCGGACGCGGAGTGTATTGGTACTGATAGCCGCTGCCTGCACCGCTGCCCGGCGCGTTGTAGCTCGGCTGGGCCTGGGGCTGTTCCAACAACGTATTGGATGCCAGGCGCATTTCGCCCTGGGGTCCGAATTCGCCGGCCTCCAGCCCGGTCGGCCGGACCATGCCGGCCACCGCAGCCGGCGCCGCCAGTTGATCTTCCGGCCGCACATCGCCCAGGGCCCGGTGCAAGGTGCCGTAGAGGAAATCGTGGACCATGCGCCCGTCGCGGAACCGCACTTCGTGCTTGGTTGGGTGCACATTGACATCGACCACCGAAGGGTCGACTTCGAAAAACAGCACGAAGGTCGGATGCCGACCGTTGAAAAGCACGTCGCGATACGCCTGGCGCACCGCGTGAGCCACCAGCTTGTCGCGCACCGCCCGGCCGTTCACGTAGAAATACTGCAAGTCCGCCTGACTGCGAGAGAACGTCGGCAGCCCGACCCAGCCCCACAGATGCAAGCCATTGCGCTCCACTTCGATGGGCAATGCCTGCTCCAGGAAACCTGAGCCGCACACCGCGCCCACGCGCCGGGCACGGGCCGCATCGTCATGGGCCTCGTGCAGGCTGAGGACGGTTTTGCCGTTGTGGCGCAAATGGAACGCCACGTCAAAACGCGCCAGCGCCAGGCGCTTGATGACTTCCTGCAAATGATCGAATTCGGTCTTCTCGGCCTTGAGGAATTTACGCCGGGCCGGGGTGTTGAAGAACAGATCGCGCACTTCCACCGAGGTCCCCACCGGATGGGCCGCGGGTTGGACACGAGAAGCCATGTCCCGGCCTTCGGTCTCGACCTGCCAGGCCTGCTCGGCGTCGCGGGTGCGCGAGGTGAGGGTCAGGCGTGACACCGAACTGATGGACGCCAGTGCCTCGCCCCGGAACCCCAGGCTCATGACCCGCTCAAGGTCTTCCAGGTCGCGGATCTTGCTGGTGGCATGCCGCGCCAGGGCCAGCGGCAGGTCGTCGGAAGAAATGCCGCCGCCGTCATCGCGCACTCGCAGCAGTTTGACGCCACCCTGTTCGACATCCACATCGATGCGTTTGGCCCCGGAATCGAGGCTGTTTTCCAGCAGTTCCTTGATGACCGACGCCGGGCGCTCCACCACCTCGCCAGCGGCGATCTGGTTCGCCAGCCGCGGGCTGAGCAGCTCGATGCGAGCGTTGTTGGCGATCACTTCACTGCTCATTCTTTAGACGCCACTTCGTTGCCCGGAATGGTCAGGGTCTGGCCGATCTTGAGCTCATCGCTCTTGAGATTGTTGGCGCTGCGCAGGGTGGCGGGTGACACCTGGTAGCGCACGGCGATCATCGCCAGGGTTTCGCCGGGGCTGACCCGATGGTCCCGTGGGCCTTGGGCGATCTTGCCGGAATCACGCAGCCAGGCGATGTAGGTGCCGGGCGGCGGGTTCTGTTGGAAGAACTGTCGCACGCCGCTGCTGATAGAACGTGCCAATGCCTGCTGATGATTGGACGACGACAGCTTGGACGCCTCGTTGGCGTTGGAGATGAAGCCGGTTTCCACCAGGATCGACGGGATATCCGGCGACTTCAGCACCATGAACCCGGCCTGTTCGACACGCTGCTTGTGCAGCGGCGTAACGCGACCGATGTTGCTCAGCACTTTCTGGCCGACATTGAGGCTGGAGGTCAGCGAGGCGGTCATCGACAGGTCTAGCAACACACCGGCGAGCATCCGGTCCTTGTCGTCGAGGCTGACGTTACCGGCCCCACCGATCAGGTCGGAACGGTTTTCGCTGTCGGCCAGCCAACGGGCGGTCTCGGAGGTGGCGCCGCGGTCGGACAAGGCAAACACCGAAGCACCGAAGGCCGCCGCCGAAGGTGCGGCGTCGGCGTGAATGGAAACGAACAGGTCGGCGCCTTTCTTGCGGGCGATTTCGGTACGGCCGCGCAACGGAATGAAGTAGTCGCCGGTACGGGTCAGTTCGGCGCGGAAACCTTTCATGCCGTTGACCTGGCGCTGCAGCTCGCGGGCGATGGACAGCACCACGTCTTTTTCCCGCTGACCGCGTGAACCCGAGGCCCCCGGGTCTTCGCCACCGTGACCGGCGTCGATCACCACGATGATGTCACGCTTGCCGGCCGGGGCCGGTGGCAGCTTGATCGCAGGTTCAGACGGAGTGACGGGTACCGCCGGCACCGTGGCGACATTGGTCGGCGGCGGCGGTGGCGGCGCGGCGTCGGCCGGATTGTCGAACAGGTCCACCACCAGCCGGTTGCCATACTGGGCGTTCGGGGCCAGGGTGAAGCTTTTCGGGGTCACGGCTTTTTTCAGGTCGATGACCACCCGCAGGTCGGTCGGCGTGCGCTGGGCCGAGCGCATCGCGGTAATCGGTGTGTTGGCGGTCGGCACGTTCAGCGGCGCGCCGAGGGAAGCGCCGTTGATATCAATCACCAGGCGATCCGGGGCGGCCAGGGTGAATACGCTGTGTTGCACCGGGCCTGTCAGGTCGAACACCAGACGTGTGTTGTCCGGCGCACGCCAGAGGCGAACGCTGTTGACCTTCGTCTCAGCCACAGCATCGACGGCCAGTGCCGTAAGCAACAGTCCTACGACAGCAACCACCGCGCGAAAGCGCATACCAAACCCCATCATCAATTAGTTTTCCAAGGCCAAAGCGGCACACCACGACTCGCCACGCGAGCCTTGCGGCGTCAGTTTCAGCGAACGCCCGCCGTTCTGCGCGCCAATGGTAATGGTCAGGTCAGGCTTTGGCAAAAAGCCTGCACCCTTCTGGGGCCATTCGATCAGGCACAGCGCGTCATCTTCGAAATAATCGCGGATGCCGAGAAATTCCAGTTCCTCGGGATCCACCAGTCGGTACAGGTCGAAATGGAAAGCGCGAATGTCGCCGATCTCGTAGGGCTCGACCAAGGTGAAGGTCGGACTCTTGACCGAACCGACGTGTCCAAGGCCACGAATGATGCCCCTGGACAGGGTGGTCTTGCCCGCGCCGAGATCCCCTTCGAGAAAAATCAGGCCATGGCCTTCGGTGGTGCGCGCAATGCGGGCACCGAGCTCCGTCATGGCGTGTTCGTCCGCCACGTACAGGGTTACTTCAGACACGGTGAATGCTCCTCCAACAACTGACGAATGGCCGGGATCAGATCGGTGGCCGCCAGCCCCCGGCCTGCCCGTCCGACCTGGGCACCGGCGTTGGCGTGCAACCAGACCGCCAGGCACGCGGCCTCGAAATGTTCCATGCCCTGCGCCAGCAAGGCGCCGACCACACCGGCCAGCACATCCCCCAGGCCGGCGGTGGCCATGGCCGGATGGCCCTGGCTGCAAACCGCCAGGCGACCGTCCGGGCTGGCAATCAGGCTGCCGGCGCCCTTGAGAATCACCGTGGCGGTGTATTTCTGGCTCAGGGCACGGGCCGCCGCCGGTCGATCGGCCTGCACCTGGGCGGTGGATATTTCCAGTAATCGCGCGGCCTCGCCCGGGTGCGGGGTGATGACACAGTGCTCCGGCAGACTGACCGCACCGCTGCCGAGCAGGTTCAGCGCATCGGCATCCCACACCTGAGGCAGTGGCGCATCGGCGGCCGCCGACAACAGACTGCGCCCCCAGGCCATCTGGCCCAGGCCCGGCCCGACTACCAGCACACTGGCCTGCTGCAGCAATCCCATTAATTGATTTGCCGAGTGAGTGCCCTGCACCATCACTTCCGGCAGACGCGTCAACGCAGCAGCGACGTGTTCGCTGCGGGTCGCCATTGAAAGCATGCCGGCACCGCAGCGCAGGGCGCTTTCGGCACTCATCTGGATCGCACCGCCGAAGCCCCGGTCGCCGCCGATCAACAGCACATGGCCGAACTTGCCTTTGTGGGACGTGGCAGGGCGTGGCGTCAGACGAGGCAGATTGCGCGGTGAGAGCAATCGGGCGCAGGCCGGTGCTGCTTCGATAAGGTCAGGATCGGCATGCAGGTCGTTGAAAACCAGTTCGCCAACCCGGTCCGCCGCTTCGCCGGTGAACAGTCCCAGCTTCATGCCGATGAAGGTTACGGTCAGGTCAGCCGAGACCGCCGTACCCAGCACCCGCCCCGTGTCGGCGCACAACCCCGAAGGAATATCCACCGCCGCGACCGGCAGGCCGCTGACATTGATCGTGTCGATGGCGCGGATATACGGCTCGCGAACCTCGCCGCTCAAACCGGTGCCGAGCAAGGCGTCCAGCAACACGCCGCGCATCGCTGATTCATCCGACCACGGCTCCATCGGCACGCCCACGGCGACCGCCTCGGCGTGGGCATTAGCCGCATCGCCCTGCAATCGTCGGGGTTCGCCCACCGTCAGCACCCGCACCGACCAGCCGGCGCGCCGGGCCAGGGTCGCCACCAGGTAACCGTCGCCAGCGTTGTTGCCATGCCCGGCCAGCACCGTCAACTCATCGGCATCCGGCCAACGCCGCACGATGGCCCGCCAGGTGGCACGGGCGGCGCGCTGCATCAATTCAAAGCCGGCCGTGCCCGCCGCGATCAGTCGTGCATCGAGGGCCCGGACCTGCGCGGCGCTGTACAGCGCGTCGGGAAAATCATCTTTAGTGTGCGGCATGCGTCTTCGGGCTCCGATGTCTGGCAGAATTATACGCATCTCAGCTCCGGTTTCTCTCGCCTCATGCCTGCCATTCCCACAGACCTGCCCGCCCTCGCCCAATCGATCAAGGATTGGGGTCGCGAGCTGGGCTTCCAACAGGTCGGCATCAGCGGCCTGGACCTGGCCGAGCACGAGCAACACCTGGAACGCTGGCTGGAAGCCGGCTACCACGGCGAGATGGACTACATGGGCGCCCATGGCAGCAAGCGTTCGCACCCTGAGGAGCTGGTGCCGGGCACGTTGCGGGTGGTATCCCTGCGTATGGACTACCTGCCGGGCGACACACACATGGCGCAAATGCTCGGTCAACCGGAAAAAGCCTACGTCTCGCGTTATGCGTTGGGCCGCGATTACCACAAATTGATCCGTAAACGCGTGCAGCAACTGGCAGAAAAAATCCAGGCGGCCATCGGTCCCTTTGGCTATCGCGCCTTCGTCGACAGCGCACCGGTGCTGGAAAAAGCCATCGCCGAACAGGCCGGGCTGGGCTGGATCGGCAAAAACACCCTGGTGCTGAACCGCAAGGCCGGCAGTTATTTCTTTTTGAGCGAGCTGTTTGTCGACCTGCCATTGCCGGTGGACCCACCCCAGACCAGCGAACACTGTGGAAAATGCACCGCGTGCCTGGACATCTGTCCTACGAACGCTTTCGTCGGGCCTTACGTGCTGGATGCCCGCCGCTGCATTTCCTACCTGACCATCGAACTGAAGAGCGCCATCCCCGAAGAGTTGCGTCCGCTGATCGGCAACCGCGTGTTCGGTTGCGATGATTGCCAGATCGTCTGCCCGTGGAACCGCTTCGCCCGACCATCGGCGGAGAGCGATTTCAAACCGCGGCACAACCTGGACAACGCCGGGCTGGCCGAGCTGTTTCTGTGGGACGAGGAAAAATTCCTCAGCAGCACCGAAGGCTCGCCGCTGCGCCGCGCCGGTTACGAGCGCTGGCTGCGTAATCTGGCGGTAGGGCTGGGCAATGCCCCGTCAACGATCCCGGTGATGCAGGCGCTGGAGGCGCGGCGCGATTATCCGTCGGAACTGGTGCGCGAACATGTGGAATGGGCGCTGCGCCAGCACGCCGAGCGTCAGACCTCGTCGTTGTAGACGAACTTCGGCATTTCCCAGTGGAAGCGGATCGCCAGGAGCCGCAGCAGAAAACCGCCAAACAAGGTGATGAGAATGGCCTGTTCGCTGGGTAATTGCAGGAACACGCACAGCAGATAACACCACGCAGCGGCAAACGAAACGCTGGCATACAGTTCGCGACGGAAGATCAGCGGAATATCGTTGCAGAAGATGTCTCGGAGGATGCCGCCGAACACACCGGTGATCACACCGCTGACCGATGCCACCAGCATGCCATGGCCCATTTCCAGGGCGGTCATGCAACCGATCAGGGTGAAGGCCACCAGCCCCACGGCGTCGAGCACCAAAAACAGCGAACGCAGATGACGCATCCAGCGCGCCAGGAACACCGTCAGCATTGCCGCCGCCGTGGTCAGCACCAGGTATTCCGGGTGCTTGACCCAGGTCAGCGGGTAATGCCCAAGCAGCACGTCGCGCACCGAACCGCCACCCAGCGCCGTGACACAGGCGATCAGCACCACGCCGAACCAGTCCATGCCACGCCGCCCGGCAGACAGGGCACCGGTCATGGCTTCGGCGGTGATGGCGATCAGATAGAGCATCAACAACATGATGGCGGTCCTTACAGGAAGGCGCGCAGTCTAGCCATTTCGGGCAGGCACCAAAAGAGGGCGCACTTCGTTAACCGTGGCAGCTCAAAACCTGGGGCTGCTTCGCAACCCAGCGGGAGCAAGCTCCCTCGCCACAAGAGCAGCAGCCAATCAGCGCTTTTTGCGGTGACTCGGCCAACGCTATGCATGGGGCAGATCCAAAGCCTGGAATCACCGCCCGTGGCGAGGGAGCTTGCTCCCGCTCGGCTGCGCAGCAGTCGCAAACCGGACAATGCGGTCTACCTGAAGGACTGCTGGGGCCTGCTTCGCAGGCCAGCGGGAGCAAGCTCCCCCGCCACAAGAGCAATGTGGCCAGTCGCCGGGGTGTCGGTTAGAACTTGATGAAGTGCTTGCGGTAATGCTGCAACTCGGCGATGGACTCGCGGATGTCGTCCAGGGCCAGGTGGCTGCCGCCCTTCTTGAAGCTGTCACGCACTTGCGGGGCCCAGCGCGCGGCCAGTTCCTTGAGGGTGGAGACGTCCAGGTTGCGGTAATGGAAGTAGCTTTCCAGGGATTTCATGTGGGTGTACAGGAAGCGCCGGTCCTGGCAGATGCTGTTGCCGCAGATCGGCGACTTGCCCTTGGGTACCCACTGTTCCAGGAACGCAATGGTCTGGGCCTCGGCTTCGGCCATGCTGATCTTGCTCTCGCGCACCCGCTGGGTCAGGCCCGAGCCGCCGTGCTGACGGGTGTTCCATTCATCCATGCCGGCCAGGATCTCATCACTGTGGTGGATTGCGATCACCGGGCCTTCGGCCAGGGTGTTGAGATCGCTGTCGGTGACGATGGTGGCCATCTCGATGATGACGTCGGTATCAGGGTTCAGACCGGTCATTTCCAGGTCGATCCAGATCAGGTTCTGCGGGTTTTGCATAGGGGGAGCTCCTCGGCGTAGCTGCGCAGTTTAGCCTAGGCAGGCCCTGAGGCGTGCTAAACTCGCCGCCGTTTTACCTATTCGCTGCATTTCTTCATACGGAACACCCATGGCCAAACGCCAACTCAATCGTCGTCAAAACTGGCGCATCGAAAAGATCCAGGGCGAGCGCGCTGCCCGCGCAGCCAAACGCGAGTCCAGTGCTGTCGAAGCCCTGGAGGGTGGCGACCTGGGCCCTGAACAGACGGGCCTGGTGATTGCTCACTTCGGCGTGCAGGTCGAGGTCGAGGCTCGCGAGGGTGAGCTGGCCGGCCAGGTGTTCCGCTGCCATTTACGCGCCAACCTGCCGGCGCTGGTCACCGGCGACCAGGTGGTCTGGCGGGCCGGCAACCAGGGTATCGGCGTGATCGTCGCGCAATTGCCGCGCCACACCGAGCTGTGCCGTCCGGACAGCCGAGGCCAGCTCAAGCCGGTGGCGGCCAACGTCGACATGATCGTGATCGTGTTCGCGCCGCTGCCCGAGCCCCATGCCAACCTGATCGACCGCTACCTGGTGGCTGCCGAACACGCCGGCATCCGCCCGCTGCTGCTGCTCAACAAATTCGACCTGATCGACGAACACAACGCGCCGGCGCTGAACGCCCTGCTGTCGGTCTATCGGCAATTGGGTTACCCGGTGCTGGAAGTCTCGGCCCACCACGGCAATGGCATGGAGCAACTGCAACAGCAACTGGACGGGCGTATCAGCGTGTTCGTCGGCCAGTCCGGTGTCGGCAAGTCGTCGCTGGTCAACAGCCTGTTGCCAGAGGTCGAGACCCGCGTCGGGCCGTTGTCCGAGCTGTCCGGCCAGGGCACCCACACCACCACCACCGCGCGCTTGTTCCACTTCCCTCGCGGCGGTGAACTGATCGACTCGCCGGGCATCCGCGAATTCGGTTTGGGCCACGTCAGCCGGGCGGATGTCGAGGCCGGGTTCATCGAATTCAACGACCTGATCGGCACCTGCCGCTTCCGCGATTGCAAGCACGACCGCGAACCCGGCTGCGCCCTGCTCAAGGCCCTGGAAGACGGACGCGTGCAACAACAACGGATGAACAGCTACCGCTCGATCATCGCCAGTTTGCCGCAGAGCACCTATTGACCTGAAGGCAAAGTTTCTGTGGCGAGGGAGCTTGCTCCCGCTTGAGCGCGCAGCGCTCACTCAAGGGGCTGCTACGCACCCCAGCGGGAGCAAGCTCCCTCGCCACGAAAGCCAGAGTTTCAAATAAAAAGCCGCGAATAATCGCGGCTTTTTATTTGGTGTTACTGCGCTGGCGGTTCCGCCGGTTTCGCCGCCGGGGCGTCGAACAGGTTCAGGCGCTCGCGCAGCTCATGGGCCGGCACGGGTTGCTGGTCTGCCGGCAGAGCGTTCGGATCCACCGCAGCGCCAGGTGTCGTCGCCGGCGCTTCGCCCGGAGCGCCCTGGCCCTGGGCCGGATCCGGTGCCGGGTCATCGGTTTGCGAACCTTCGATGGCCTGCTGGGCCTTCTTGGTCAACACCACGATGTCGATACGCCGGTTGACCGGGTTGAACGGGTCCTTGCGATCGAACAGTGCCGAGGAGGCATAGCCGACCACTCGCGCTACCTGCTCGTCCGGATAACTGCCGGCCACCAGGGCCCGACGTGCCGCGTTGGCGCGGTTGGCGGACAGTTCCCAGTTCCCGTAGTCGCCTTTGCCAACGTAAGGCTTGGCGTCGGTGTGACCGCTGATGCTGATCTTGTTCGGCACCGCCTTGATGGTATCGGCCATGGCCAGCAGGATGTCTTCGAAATACGGCTTCAGGCGCGCACTGCCGGAGTCGAACATCGGACGGTTCTCGGCGTCCATGATCTGGATACGCAAGCCGTTCGGCGTGATCTCGAACAGGATCTGGTCCTTGAACTTCTGCAGTTGCGGGTTCTCTTCGACCTTGTTCTGCAATTCCTGCAAGAGCAATTCCAGGCGCTCGCGCTCGATCTGCTCGGCCATACCTTCGACCTGCTCGGAATCCACCGTCACCTTGTCGGGCTGGGGCTGGGATTTGACTTCAGGATTCAGGGTGTTTTCAGGGGCCAGGGTCGGCGTGCCGCCCAGGTCGATGATGTACGGCGTGCCGCTCTCGGAGAAACCGACCGGGTCCTTGAAATAGCCGGCGATGGCGATTTTCTGCTCAGGGGTTGCGGTGGACAGCAGCCACAACACCAGGAAGAATGCCATCATCGCCGTCGCGAAGTCGGCGAACGCGATTTTCCAGGCGCCGCCGTGATGCCCGCCGGCGATGCGCTTGACGCGCTTTACGATGATCGGCTGATTATTTTCCATCTCAGCGACCGCGAACCGCTTGTTCCAGCTCGGCGAAGCTTGGACGGTGCGCCGGGTACAGGACCTTGCGACCGAACTCCACTGCCAGCGACGGTGGCATGCCCGAGGCCGAGGCCACCAGGGACGCCTTGATGGCTTCGTAGACGTTGAGCTCTTCCTTGGCGTCATGGGCCAGGGAGTGGGCCAGCGGACCGAAGAAACCATAGGCCGCCAGAATACCGAAGAACGTACCCACCAGTGCCGCACCTACGTGCAGACCGATGGACTTCTGGTCGCCATCACCCAGGGAAGCCATGGTCACCACGATACCCAGTACCGCAGCGACGATACCAAAACCAGGCATGGCGTCGGCGATACCGGTCACGGCGTGGGATGGATGCTCCAGGTCTTCCTTGAGGCTGTACAGCTCCATGTCGAACAGGCCTTCCAGCTCATGGGGGGCCATGTTGCCGGACGACATGATGCGCAGGTAATCGCAGATGAACGCGGTCATGCGAGCGTCCTTGAGCACGGCGGGATACTTGGCGAAGATCGGGCTGGCGGCCGCGTCTTCGATATCACCTTCGATGGCCATCATGCCTTCGCGGCGGCTCTTGTTGAGGATCTCGTAGACCAGCCCCAGCACTTCGAGATAGAAGGTGTGGCTAAAGCGCGAACTGAACATGCTCAGGGACTTCTTGAGCACGTGCATGGTCATATAGCCAGGGTTGGCCTGCAAAAATGCACCGAGGGCCGCGCCACCGATGATCATCACCTCGAAGGGTTGGATCAGGGCGGCAATCTTGCCATGGGAGAGCACGTATCCGCCGAGCACGCTCGCGAACACGACAATGATGCCGATAATTTTAGCCATAGATAGAAAGTACTTACTTAAGTCGGGTTCAAGGTCATATTCGGAAGCTGAAAAATCTCTTCTTCTACTTATCGGCAAAACTGCGCCAGACTATAGCCAGTTCTGGCGAAAAGCCAATTTGCCCCGCTTTGGGCGTAGATACTTCTGGGATGACCGCGTCCAGCCATGACTCACGAAACCAAGGTTCCAACGCCCCGACCGACCACGCTCCAAGGCTGGGTACAGCTGCTGGAAGGCGTGCATTTGCCGGTCCCCCAGGTCAGTCACGACCTGGTCTGCAAAGCCCTTGCCGACAGCCGCCGCTCCTTGCGTGACATCGCCGAGCTGATGCAAAACAGCCCTGCCCTGGCCCTGAGCGTGATCCGTGAAGCCAACCAGCACACCCACGGCACCCTCGCCGAGCCTGCGGAAAATCTCGAAGTCGCCATCAACCGCCTCGGCCTCAAGCGCACCGAAGAATTGCTGGCCCGCCTGCCCTCGCTGCCGGAGCAACAGATACCCGTCGCCCTGCGCCAGATGCAATTGATCAGCCAGCATGCGACGCAACAGGCCAACGGTTTCTTTGCCAGCCGCCTGGCGCGACTGTGGCAAGACATCCACTGGGGCAGCCTGCTGTTTCTGTCGCCGCTCTGGGCCCTGGCCCTGACTCATCCACGCTTGCTGGGCGAATGGGAATTGCGGGTCGTCCATAAGGGCCAGCCCGCCAGCAAGGTGGAGCGTGAGCTGTTCGGCGTCAGCCTGTTGAATATCTGCCTGGCGCTGGTGGAAACCTGGCGCCTGCCGATCTGGGTGGTCCAGGGCTACCGCCTGATGCTCACCGAGCGCCGCGAACTGGTGAAAGTGCTGCGCATCGCCCGGGACAGTGAACACCCGTTGCGCCAGCAGAATCGCCTGGACGATGACCCGACCTTGCGCCGCTGGCTCAATCAGCCGGCCAACACCGTGCTGCTGGCCAACGGACTGGCGCTTTCAGCCCACCAGGCCTGGGATTGTCCACATAGCTCGCGCTGGCAGTACCTCACCAGTTTGTATTTGCAAATGTCGATGGATGAGCTGCAACAGCAATTGCACCAACAAGCCGTCATCAGTGCCCGCCACCACGCCATGCCGGATCTCTGGCACCCGGCCGTGGCGCTGATCTGGCCGTCGGGCCGCCGGCGCATCCACCCCGGCTTGCTGCCACCGGCCGCGCCCAGCGCCGAAGACCTGAGCCAATGGCGCAAGCAGTGCTCCGCGCTGCTGGTAGAGCCGAGCCCGTTCCGCAATGCCATGCACCTGACCACCTCGGCGCGGGATGTATTGGCAGCCTGCGGCATGCGCCGGGTCATGATTCTGATGGCCGACCGCAGCCAGACCAGCCTGCGCGTACACCAGACCGCAGGCCTGCCCAGCGAAGCCGCAGCCATGAGTTTCACCATCAGCCAAAGCAAAGTCTTGCAACGATTGCTGGCCCAGCAGGCTCAGGTTCGCCTGAATCCGCAGAACAACGCGCAGTTCTCCGCGTTGCTGCCACTGGGCCTGCGCGCCCTGTTCAAGGGCGAGCACCTGATCTTGCGTTCGCTGACCTGCAACGGCCGGGTCATCATGTTGGTGGTGGTGGACCAGGGCGGCGGGCCGTTCTCGGACGTGACCGTACAAGCCTTTGGCAAAACCGTGCAATGCATCGAACGGGCCCTGCATACCTTTACCAACCGCGGTCGCTGAACTTGCTACAATCCTTTCCCTTTGCGCCCCTGGAGACCTCACATGCCTGACTTCTCTGGCTTGCCGCTGGTGATCGAACCGAGCGAGCTGCTTGCGCGCCTCGACGCCCGCGAACTGATTCTGGTGGACCTCACCAGCGCCGCCCGCTACAGCACCGGCCACATTCCCGGCGCACGCTTCGTCGACCCCAAGCGCACGCAACTGGGCCAGCCGCCGGCACCGGGCCTGTTGCCGGCCAAAGCCGATCTGGAAGCCCTGTTCGGTGAACTCGGGCATCACCCTGAAGCGGTCTATGTGGTCTATGACGACGAAGGCGGCGGCTGGGCCGGGCGTTTCATCTGGCTGTTGGACGTGATCGGCCACAGCCGGTATCACTACCTCGACGGCGGCCTCTTGTCGTGGCTGGATGAAGGCCTGCCGGTATCGGTCGACGCCCCGGCGCCCGCCGCAGGCCCGGTGAGCCTGACCCTGCATGAAGCCCCCACCGCGACCCGCGAATACCTGCAAAGCCGTCTCGGTGCCGCCGACCTGGCGATCTGGGACGCACGCGGCCCGCTGGAATATTCCGGCGAGAAAGTCGTCGCAGCCCGGGGCGGACACATCCCCGGCGCGGTCAACTTTGAATGGACCGCCGGCATGGATCAGGCGCGCAACCTGCGCATCCGCAAGGACATGCCACAGATCCTCGAACAATTGGGCATCACGCCTGACAAAGAAATCATCACTCACTGCCAGACTCACCACCGCTCTGGCTTCACCTATCTGGTGGCCAAGGCACTCGGTTATCCGCGGGTCAAAGGCTATGCCGGTTCCTGGGGCGAATGGGGCAACCACCCTGACACCCCCGTCGAGCTTTGAAGGTTCTTAAGGACAGTTAATGAAAAACCGTTTGTTCATCCTCTCTCAGTACCTGCTGCCCCACCACCTGCTGTCGCGGCTGGCCGGCTGCATCGCCGAATGCCGCGTGCGCTGGTTCAAGAACGCGTTCACGGCGTGGTTCGCCAAGCGCTATCAAGTGGACATGTCCCAGGCCCTGGTGGAAGACCTGACTGCCTACGAGCACTTCAATGCGTTCTTCACCCGCGCGTTGAAAGACGGCGCACGCCCGCTGGACCCGACCCCGGGCGCGATCCTCAGCCCTGCCGACGGCGCGGTCAGCCAACTCGGTCCGATCGAGCATGGCCGGGTGTTCCAGGCCAAGGGCCACAGCTTCAGCGTGCTGGAGCTGCTGGGCGGTGACGCGGCCAACGCCGCGCCGTTCATGGGCGGCGATTTTGCCACCATCTACCTGTCGCCCAAGGATTACCACCGCGTGCACATGCCGCTGGCCGGCACCCTGCGGGAAATGGTCTACATTCCGGGGCGGATTTTCTCGGTCAACCAGACCACTGCGGAAAACGTTCCGGAACTGTTCGCCCGCAACGAACGCGTAGCGTGCATTTTCGACACCGAACGCGGGCCGATGGCCGTGGTGCTGGTGGGCGCGATGATCGTCGCCTCCATCGAAACCGTCTGGGCCGGGCTGGTCACGCCGCCCAAGCGCGAGCTGAAAACCTTCCGCTACGACGAAGCCGCCCGTGCGCCGATCCACCTGGAAAAAGGCGCTGAACTGGGGCGCTTCAAGCTGGGTTCCACGGCCATCGTGCTGTTCGGGCCGGGCCAGGTGAAATGGGCTGAAGAATTAGTAGCGGGCTCGCCAGTGCGGATGGGCCAGGGTTTGGCGCTGCCAACTGTTTGAGGCGCTGAACACTCTGTGGGAGCGAGCCTGCTCGCGATAGCGGTGCATCAGTCGGCGAAAGTGCTGGCAGATACGCCGTCATCGCGAGCAGGCTCGCTCCCACAGTTGTTATGGGGTTCCAAAATAGATAGGGCACTTCTTTTCAGCCACAGCTGCTAGAGTTGAGGAGATCCTTTTCATTTTTCCGGCCGGAGCCCGTCCACGGCATGAATGAGACCAGCCCTCTCCAGCTATTGCGCGTCTCGACCCCGACGCAGTCACGCCTGTCGTTCTGCGATGGCACGCCACGCGACCTCAAGCGCTGGATCGCCAACCTGCCCAAGGCCAACATTGGCGAAACGGCTCGCCTGTTGTACCAGGCCCTTGGCGAACTCAACCAGTTCCTCACTCCCAGCGACAATCGCCTGCAACTGCTCGAATTGCTGCGGCCCGAGGTGTATTACGTCTGCAAACACCTGGAGCGGCATTTCCTGCAACAGGCTATCGTGCTGGACGACCGCTCGCGCAAGATCGTCAACCTGTGCCAGGCCCTGCAAACCCATCTGGCGATGGGCTACAAGCAGATCGTGGCGCGCATCGCCGCGAAATACACCAAGGACCGGGCGCGCCTGCTCAGCACCGCGTTGCAGCGGGCCATGCATGCCCTCGACAGCCTGCTGGTGCGGGTCAGCCAGATCTATAGCCCGGTGCCTGAAGGGTTGTGGCTCGACTTGCACCAGTTGTATCGGATCGCCGTCCAGCACCGCTTGCAGCATTTGAGCGTGAGCGACGAGTTGGCGAGCCAGGTCCATCAGCTGAACGCCGAACAAACCTACGTCGTCGCCCTGCTGTTGGGGGCGTCACGCAGCAATCAACTGCGCCAGAGCCAGATCGCTCGACTGGCCGAAGTGCTGGAATCCTGGAGCCAATGGGTCAAGCTGGACCCGGCGACCACCGCCACCAGCCTGTTCGCCGTCGCACCGGAACTGGACGTCGGACCCCGCTATCGCTCCAAGTTCAGGGCCGAGCAGCAGCCGACCTTGCAGGGGTTTGACCCACAGCCATTGGTGAATGCGATCACCGCTCACCTGGATAAACCGGCGGACCTGCCGGTGCCCAGCGGTATGAGCGCCGACACCCTGCATCATCTGCGGGCTGCCTGGGGCGAAGCGGCCGAGCGCAGCTTCCAACGCACCGAGGGCAACGGCACGCTGACCCTGTGTGTGGGCATGAGTGCGCTGCATTACTTTCTCGGCGGCGAACGCTCGTTCAGCGATATCCTGAAAACCCCCACCACCCGTAAAGCCCGGTTCGAGGCTGCGCCGACCAAGACCAGCGACACCTGGAAGCAGGCCTTCGATGCCGCCCCCAGCGGCGACAGCGACATGCTGCCTTACGAAGAAATCGAGTACCCGGTGAACCCGGCCGATGACGACGGCAGCAGCTCCGACAACCAACATCACTTCCCGACCTACGATCTACCGATCGTCAACCACAGCCCCGGCGGCTACTGCCTCGCCTGGCCGAAGGAAGTGCCGGAACAACTGCAAGCCGGAGAGATGATCGGCATCCGCGACGCCAACGACCAGGCCTGGAGCGTCGCCGTGGTGCGCTGGATCCGGCAAGTGCGCAACGGCGCCATGCAAATGGGCATCGAACTGGTCGCACCGCATGCACAACCTTGCGGCCTGCAACTGGTACGCGAAGCGAACGAGCACGGTCACTACCTACGGGGGCTGCTACTGCCGGAGATCAGCGCCATCGACCTGCCGCCCACCATGATCGCCCCGCGCCTGCCTTTCCAGGAGGGCCAGCAGATCCTGATCAACACCAACGGCCAGGAACGCCGGGCCGGCCTGGATCGACGGCTCACCAGCACCCACAGCTTCAACCAGTTTTCGTATCACCAGGAGGACACGGTGGCCTCCGGGGGGGGCGACGACGCTGAGGGGGATTTCGATTCGCTGTGGAAGTCGCTCTAGGCAGCGCCAGAAAACCCTGTGGCGAGGGAGCTTGCTCCCGCTGGGGCGCGAAGCGGCCCTGAAAACCTGACACCCTGGTGTGTCAGGTTGACCGCATCGGGCCTGCTGCGCAGGCCAGCGGGAGCAAGCTCCCTCGCCACAAAAACGCTCACTCCCAACGGTGTATTGGCTCAGAGCTGCCCATCCCGATCCCTGAAGCCCAGCAGGTACAACACCCCATCCAGCCCCAGGGTCGAAATCGCCTGCCTGGCCGATTGCTTGACCAAAGGTTTGGCGCGAAACGCCACGCCCAGGCCGGCGATCGCCAGCATCGGCAAGTCGTTGGCGCCGTCGCCCACGGCGATGGTCTGTTCCAGGCGCAGGCCTTCTTTCGCGGCCAGTTCCCGCAGCAGGTCCGCTTTACGCTGGGCGTCGACGATCGGCTCGACGGCCACGCCGGTGACCTTGCCGTCCACCACTTCCAGTTCGTTGGCGAACACGTAGTCGATGCCGAGTTTGGCCTGCAATTGCTTGGCGAAGTAGGTGAAACCACCGGACAGGATCGCCGTCTTGTAGCCCAGGCGCTTGAGTTCGGCGAACAGGGTTTCGGCGCCCTCGGTCAGGCGCAGGGAGGCCCCGATGGAGTCCAGCACGCTGACGTCCAGGCCTTGCAGCAGCGCCAGGCGCTCCTTGAAGCTGGCACGGAAATCCAACTCGCCGGCCATGGCCCGTTCGGTGATGGCCGAAACCTTGTCGCCCACGCCAGCCGCTTTCGCCAACTCGTCGATGACTTCGGCTTCGATCAGCGTCGAATCCATGTCGAACACCGCCAGGCGGCGGTTACGCCGGAACAGCGAATCTTCCTGGAAGGCGATGTCGACGTTCAGTTCCTGGGCCACGCTGAGGAATTCGGCACGCAGCGCTTGGGGATCGGCCGGTTCACCGCGTACGGAAAACTCGATGCAGCCCTTGCCCTTGTCCATCGGGGTGTCCAGGGGCATACGCCCGGAGAGCCGGTCGATGTGGTCGATGTTCAGCCCGTATTGGGCGGTGATCGAACTGACGCGCTGCAACTGCTCAGCGGTCACCTTGCGGGTCAACAGGGTCACGATATGGCGCTTCTTGCCCTGGCCAGCCACCCAATGCTGGTAATCGGCTTCGGAAACCGGGGTGAAACGTACCTGCTGGTCGAGCTTATAGGCAGTGAACAGAATGTCCTTGAGCACCGATTTGCTCTGTTCGGCGTCCGGGATCTCTACCAGGATGCCAAACGACAGCGTGTCATGAATCACCGCCTGACCGATGTCGAGAATGTTCACACCACCCTGGGCCAGAACGCCGGTAATGGCCGCAGTCAGACCCGGACGGTCGCTGCCAGTGATGTTTATCAGGACGATTTCGCGCAAGGCGCACCCCCGCAGGTGGAAAAAAAGCGCATTCTACCCACATTCAGTGACCATCGGGCACCGCCGGTGCTTTGCCGGTCATGGGCCTGTCGCTATACTGCGCGTCAATTTCACGGACAAAGAGCCGAGCTCAGTGAACCGGCCCACGCCAGTCAAGACCGACAATTTCTTCCTGCTGATCTTCCGTGCACTGCGCCACCGTCGCGTGCCGATCGCATTGCGCATTGCCAGCCATAACGTGATCCTGGTCGCCCTGGCCCTGGTCATCTATGCCTGCGTGATGGGGTTGCAGTTCAAGCAGGCCATGCATGAGCAGGCCGATGCGCTGGGGGAAAGCCTGACCACCCAGACCGCCACGTCCGCCACCGAACTGCTGGTGTCCAACGACATCCTCAGCCTCAATGTGCTGCTCAACAACCTGACCAAGAACAAGTTGGTGGCCCACGCGGCCATCTACAGCGTGGACAACCGTATCCTCGCCGAGGCCGGCCAGCGCCCCAAGCCGGGGCTGCTGGGTGAGTCCGGCGGCATGTACCAGAGCAAGATCACCTTCCAGGACGTGACCGCCGGGCAACTGCGCATCAGCCTGGACATGGACCAGTTCCAACAGCCGATGACCATCAGCCTGCAAAGCATGGGCATCCTCAGCGCGATTCTGTTGGCGCTGGCGCTGGCCTTGAGCCTGCGCCTGGGCCGGCACCTCTCCACGCCGCTGCTGCAATTGCGCGTATGGCTGCGAGACATCGACGAACACACGCCGGCCACCCAGCGCCAGGACGAAATCGGCGATCTGGCCCGGCAGCTGCACGCCAGTTTCGCGCCGGAACCTGCCCCCGTTCCAGAGCCGGAAGAACTCGACTTCGTTGACGAGGACGAGGTCGAGCCGGGCTTCGAAGTGCGAAACCTGCGCGATCCGGGCTTCGACGAAAGCCCGCCGATGCCAGCCGCCAAGCCCGCTCCACGGCATGTGGTGCGCACCGTAGAGGACGATGAAGACGACGACGCCTTCGCCGACCTGCGCGACGAGTCGGTGGCCGGTGAGCCAAAACCGCTTGCACGACCTGTGGTTTCGAACCTGCCCCAGCACAGCGCCGTACTGGCGGTGCAACTGGGCGCCCAGGACCAACTGCGCCGCCTGCCCCAGGCGCGCCTGAAGGAACTGCTGGAACGCTATCGCGATTGCCTCGACCAGGCCGCGTCGCTTTATCAAGGCGAACTGCACACCCTCAACGATGGCAGCACGTTGATGCTGTTCCACACCGAGGACAGCGGCGACGACTACCTGACCAACGCCATTTGCTGCGGCGAGCTGCTGCGGGCCCTGGGGCACCAGTTACAGATCGAAGTCGCCGACAGCGGCATCACCCTGCAACTGCAACTGGGCCTGACCCTGGGCGACGGGCTGTTCGGCCTGAGCCAGATCGACCTGCTGCTGACCGAGACCGCCCAGGACGCCCTGGCACTGTCGCAACACAGCCGCAACCTGCTGCTGGTGGAGCGCAAGATCAACGATGACGCCCTGATCCGCCAGCGCGCCCGTATCCGTCCGATCGCCAGTCCTGAAGGCGCCTGCTGCGTGGAGCGGCTGATGGAGCCGTATCCGTCGATGCTGGAGCGGCAGTTGGCGCGGATGCATGAGCGCCAGGCCTGAGGTTCAGTAGCTGATCCAAAGAAGCCCGCAGATGAGTGATTGTCTGTGGGCTTTTTTGTTGGCTGTGCTGGCCTCTTCGCGGGCAAGCCCGCTCCCACGGGGTTCTCCAGTGGAAGCAGATTCTGCGGACCCTTCAGATCCTTTGTGGGAGCGGGCTTGCTCGCGAAGAGGCCAGCGCGGGCACCGGTAATCCACCCGCCAGAAACAACAAAGCCCGCATCAACGCGGGCTTTGTTTCAATCCAGTCCAACCATCAGAACCTGAACACTTCCATATCCGTACGAATCGGCAAGGCCATCGGAATTTTCGGTGACTTTTCCGCTTCGGCAGGCTTGGCCTGGGCCGGAGCGGACTTGCGCACTGGAGCTTCGACGATCGGCGGCTGGTTGGCCAATGGCTTGAGTGCCACGGAAAGCTGCTCGGCCAGACGCTGCACCAGCACGCCCTGGGCCTGGACCTGGGCGGCAGTGGTACCCGCATGTTGTTCTTGCAGATGCACGATGCGGTTTTCCCGCACTTTGCCGCGACGATCGATCAACCGCCACTGGGCATCTAACACCGCCGGCTGGTTTTTACCGGAATCCAGACGGGTAATCGACAACAGCACCTGGACATCCGGGGCGAACCCCTGGGTGGCGGGCGCCAGCACTACACGTTGGCTGTCCAGATGTCCGGCAACCTGACGCAACAGCAGTTGATCGATGTCCGAGGATAGACTCCCGGCCCAGCGACCGTCCGTAGCAGCCTGCAAGCTGCCGTCCGGTTGGCGTTGCAAAAGGGCTTCGCGTTGCAGGTAGTCGGCGATCAACACCGGCCCCAGCAATACCGCCATGCCCGTGCTTTGCGCAGGCTGGGCCGGGTTGCCGCTGTCGAGTTGGTACAGCGACACCGGCTGGTTGACGGCGCAGCCCGCCAGGCCAAGCAGGCCGGCGAGCCACAAAATAGGAAGGCGCAGAGCAGTCATCATCCCGTCCAAGTGGCGGCCACAAGGCATACCACAGTGAAAAAATACTTGGTCATTAAAAAGAACGCTCAGCCACGCCGGCGCTTGAAAGGGCCTATCATCCGTGAATATGCGTCCCGACTCCAGCGCCAAAGCGTCGGCCTGCGACTTTTAATCGCAGACCGAGCCCTCTAGCACGCCTAATTCAAGTTTTCGACGAGCAGTGCATCGACCCGCTGAAAACCCCTCGGAAGCTTGTTGCCCCGCCGACCGCGTTCACCTTTGTAATGTTCAAGATCGTCTGCTTTCAACGACAGCGTCCGCTTTCCAGCCTGCAGAACAAGCGTGGCGCCATCCGGTAACACTGCAATATCCGTGACAAACTCCTCACGACTCGCCACCCGTTCGCCGGAAATACCGATAATCTTGTTGCCCTTGCCTTTACCCAGTTGCGGCAGGTCGCTGATTTTGAACACCAGCAGCCTGCCCTCGGTCGTCACCGAAGCCAGCCAATTACTCTCACGGTCAGCGACCGGGCGCGGCGCAATCACCTTGGCGTTGTTCGGCAGGCTCAACAGCGCCTTGCCCGCCTTGTTCTTGGCTTGCAGATCCTCACCCTTGACCACGAAACCGTAACCTGCGTCCGACGCAATAACGTACAGCCCGTCATCATCAGGCATCAGCAAGCATTCAAAAGTTGCACCCGGTGGCGGCGTTAATCGACCGGTCAGCGGTTCGCCCTGGCCGCGAGCCGACGGCAGGGTATGGGCCGCCACCGAATAGCTGCGCCCCGTTGAGTCGATGAACACCGCAAACTGGTTCGAGCGCCCAGGCGCCAAGGCCTTGAAGCTATCCCCAGCCTTGTAGGAGAGCCCGGCAGCGTCAATATCGTGACCCTTGGCGGAGCGCACCCAGCCTTTTTCCGACAATACGACGGTGACTTTCTCATTCGGCAGCAGGTCGTGCTCACTCAAGGCCTTGGCTTCGGCGCGCTCGACGATCGGCGAACGACGGTCGTCGCCGTAGGTTTCGGCATCCTTGAGCAACTCGGTGCGCACCAGCTTCTTGAGCTTGGCTTCGCTGCCCAGCAGGGCGAGCAACTTGGCCTGCTCCTTGAGCAATTCATCCTGTTCGGCCCGCAACTTCATCTCTTCCAGTCGCGCCAATTGCCGCAGGCGGGTATCGAGGATGTAGTCGGCCTGGATCTCGCTCAGGGCAAAACGCTCGATCAGCTTGGCCTTGGGGTGATCCTCGGTGCGGATGATGTGGATCACTTCGTCCAGGTTGAGGTAGGCGATCAGCAAGCCGTCCAACAGATGCAGACGGCGCTCGACCTTGTCCAGGCGGAATTGCAGCCGTCGGCGCACGGTCTTGACCCGGAACTCAAGCCACTCCACCAGCAACGCCCGCAGGTTCTTCAACTGCGGTTTGCCATCCAGGCCGATGATGTTGATGTTGACCCGGTAGCTGGACTCCAGATCGGTGCTGGCGAACAGATGCTGCATCAGGGCTTCATGGTCCACCCGGCTGTTGGCCGGGATGATCACGATCCGGCACGGGTTTTCATGGTCGGATTCGTCGCGCAAGTCAGCCACTTGCGGAGCTTTCGACGGTTTTGCCTGCATCATCGCGGCAATCTGTTCCAACACCTTGGCCCCGGACACCTGATGCGGCAGCGCCGTGACAATGATGTCGCCGTCCTCGATGTGGTACACGGCGCGCATGCGCACCGAACCGCGACCGTTCTCGTAGATTTTCAGCAGTTCGGCGCGCGGCGTGATGATTTCCGCCTCGGTCGGATAATCCGGGCCCTGGATATGCTCACAGAGTTGCTCCACCGTGGCCTTTGGCTCGTCCAGCAGGCGCACGCAGGCGGTCGCCACTTCCCGCAGGTTGTGGGGCGGCACGTCCGTGGCCATGCCCACGGCGATGCCGGTGGTGCCATTGAGCAGGATGTTCGGCAAACGCGCCGGCAACACCAGAGGTTCGTCGAGAGTACCGTCGAAATTCGGCCCCCAGTCCGCCGTGCCCTGGCCCAGTTCGCTGAGCAACACTTCGGAGTAACGCGACAGCCGCGCCTCGGTGTACCGCATGGCCGCGAAGGATTTGGGATCGTCCGGCGCACCCCAGTTGCCCTGCCCGTCCACCAGGGTGTAGCGATAGCTGAACGGCTGCGCCATCAGCACCATGGCTTCGTAGCAGGCCGAGTCGCCGTGGGGGTGGAACTTGCCGAGCACGTCACCGACGGTGCGCGCCGACTTCTTGTGCTTGGAGTCGGCGTCCAGCCCCAGCTCACTCATGGCGTAGACGATCCGCCGCTGGACCGGCTTCAAGCCGTCGCCGATATGCGGCAGGGCGCGGTCCATGATCACGTACATGGAGTAGTTGAGGTAGGCATTTTCGGTGAAGTCAGCCAGCGATCGGCGTTCTACGCCATCTAAGCTGTCTGCAAGAATGTCGCTCATGCGGGCCTCATCAGTTCGTTGTCTGGCGCAGCAGCATGGTGCCGTCGCGCTGGGTAAATTCAAGTTTGTTCAGGGCGCTCATGCCCAGCAGCACTTGCGTGCCACCCAGGCCTGGCGCCACCAGGGCCCGGACATCGCGCAAGACAATGTCGCCCAGTTGCAGCCGGTCGATGCGGGTGCGATAGCCCTCGCTCAAGCCGTTGGCCGTGCTTAATGTCACGCCGAAACCTTTTTCCAGCCCGAGGCGCTCGGCCAACTCCACCGGGATCGCCACGTCGGTGGCGCCGGTGTCGAGCATGAAGTCCACCGGCTGGCCGTTGATCTGGCCACTGGCGACGAAATGCCCCTGGGTATTGCCGACCAGCTTAACCTCGATAAATCCGTCACCCCGTTGCGAATACACCTGGGTATTGGGATTCTGCTGGCGTTCTTCCAACTGGGCAAAAAACCGCGTGGCGAGGAACAGCGCCGCGCACCAGGCCAGGATCATCAGCACGCGACCGGCGCGCTTGCCCGGCGGTTGACTCATGGCGAGGCGCTCCATCCGCCATCCGGCGCGGCAAAGCGCCAGACAATCGGACGTTCTTCGCCGTCGGCCCGACGCCCATCGTTGTTGTCCAGGCCGATCCAGGCCCCCTCGGCATCTACCACCAGCGCTTCGGCCAGCCCATACTTCTGGGAATAGCGACGGTTTTCCTGCAAGGCTTCGGCAGCGAACGACCAGCAACGCTCCACCTTGGCGGTCTGCGGGTCACGCCGGCAGACCTGAAAGGCGTTGCGCTCCAGGGTAAACAGCTTGCCGTCGAATAGCGAAATATCGGCGAAATCCCGGGAAACCGGCTTGGCCTTGGGGAATTGCGCCGGCTGCATCTCCAGCCCCGCTTCACTTAACAGCACGCAGTTGCCATCGCAATCCCACACCGTCTGCTGACGCTTGATCAGCAACAGGCCACGACGTTCACGCTCAGCCGCCAACCACAGCTGGTCGCCAGCCGGGTCCACCGCCAAACCTTCGAACAGCGCATTGAAATGCAGCAGCATGCCACTGGCCCGGGCCTGACGAATCAAGGTCGGGGCGATTTTCAACCACGACGCCTCGCCTGTCGTCGGCACCTGCAACACCGCCGCATAGGCCTCGCTGACCACATAGCGATTGCCGGCACTGTCGCAACTGATGCCTTCGAAATCCAGCGCCCCGCCGCGCAGGAACGATGCCGCCCAGGTCCGCGAACGCAAACCCCAGGGCAAACCGTTGTCGGGCACCTCTGGCACGTCGATGGTCAGCGCCTGGGCCTGCCAGACCTTCGCATCGGACATGTCCAGGCGATAAATACGGTCATCATCGCGATCGGACACCGTCCACAATTCACTGCCGCACATCGCCAGCCCGGACAGGTTACCGCCGCGCATACCCTCAACGACGTGCTCGGACAACAACGTCAGTTCCGGTGCGGGCTCTGCCGCCACAACTCCCGCCCACAGCAACAAGGCCAGGGCGAACCTGTTGCGCATCAGACCAGCACCTCGGCCAGGTCGCCTTTGGATTCGAGCCACGATTTGCGGTCGCCCGCACGTTTCTTCGCCAACAGCATGTCCATGATTTCCGAAGTCGCCTCGAAGTCATCCAGGGTCAATTGCACCAGGCGACGGGTGTTCGGGTCCATGGTGGTTTCGCGCAGCTGCGGCGGGTTCATCTCGCCCAGGCCTTTGAATCGGGTAACCTGCGGCTTGCCACGCTTCTTCTCGGCCACCAGACGATCGAGGATGCCGTCGCGCTCGGCTTCGTCCAGGGCGTAGTAGATCTCCTTGCCCAGGTCGATACGGTACAGCGGTGGCATCGCGACATACACGTGGCCGGCGTCCACCAGCGGACGGAAATGCTGGACGAACAAGGCGCACAGCAAGGTTGCGATGTGCAGGCCGTCGGAGTCGGCGTCGGCGAGGATGCAGATCTTGCCGTAACGCAGCTGGCTCATGTCCTCGGCGCCTGGATCGACACCGATGGCGACGGCAATGTTGTGCACTTCCTGGCTCGCCAGCACTTCGCTGCCGTCCACTTCCCAAGTGTTGAGGATCTTGCCCCGCAGCGGCAGGATCGCCTGGAACTCTTTGTCCCGCGCCTGCTTGGCCGAACCGCCGGCGGAGTCACCTTCCACCAGGAACAGCTCGGAACGCATCGGGTCCTGCCCGGCGCAATCGGCGAGCTTGCCCGGCAGCGCCGGCCCCTGGGTGATGCGCTTGCGCTCGACCTTCTTGCTGGCCTTGAGCCGACGACCGGCGTTGCTGATCGCCAGCTCCGCCAGGGCCAGGCCAGTTTCCGGGTTGGCGTTGAGCCACAGGCTGAAGGCGTCCTTGACCACCCCGGAGACAAACGCCGCCGCTTCACGGGACGACAAACGTTCCTTGGTCTGGCCAGAGAATTGCGGCTCCTGCATCTTCATCGACAGCACGAAGGCGATGCGTTCCCAGACGTCTTCCGGTGCCAGTTTCACACCGCGGGGCAGCAGGTTGCGGAACTCACAGAACTCGCGCATCGCATCGAGCAAGCCTTGGCGCAAGCCGTTGACGTGGGTGCCGCCCTGAGCCGTGGGGATCAGGTTGACGTAGCTTTCCTGGACGCTTTCGCCGCCCTCGGGCAGCCACAACAGCGCCCAATCCACGGCTTCCTTGTTACCGGCCAGGCTGCCGCAGAACGGCTCATTTGGCAGGCGTTCGAAACCGTTGACCGCATCCACCAGATACGAGCGCAAGCCGTCCTCGTAATGCCATTCGACTTTCTCGCCGGTGGATTTGTCCTCGAAACTGACCAGCAGCCCCGGGCACAACACGGCCTTGGCCTTGAGGACATGCTTGAGGCGGGTGACGGAGAACTTCGGCGAATCGAAATACTTCGGGTCCGGGGCGAAATACACGCTGGTCCCGGTATTGCGCTTGCCGACGGTGCCCACCACTTCCAGCTCGGTGGCCTTGAAGCCATCGGCGAAGGTCATCTGATACTCGTTGCCGTCGCGCTTGACCCGCACCCGGACCTGGGTCGACAAGGCGTTGACCACGGAAATACCCACCCCGTGCAGACCGCCGGAGAACTGGTAGTTCTTGTTGGAAAACTTGCCGCCCGCATGGAGCTTGGTGAGGATCAGCTCGACGCCCGACACGCCCTCTTCGGGGTGGATGTCCACCGGCATGCCGCGCCCGTCATCGCTGACTTCCAGCGAATGATCGGCGTGCAGGATGACCTGCACCGACTTGGCGTGCCCGGCCAGGGCTTCGTCGACGCTGTTGTCGATGACTTCCTGGGCGAGGTGGTTCGGCCGACTGGTGTCGGTGTACATGCCGGGGCGCTTGCGCACCGGGTCGAGGCCCGAGAGGACTTCGATGGCGTCTGCGTTATAAGAGCTAGCGCTGGGAGTGGCCATGGGGTCTCGTCGTCAGTGTTCAATGAAATAGGGGCGATGGCTCACAGCGAGGTGAAATCGATCGCCTGGTACAAATCGGCGCCTATGCCGGCAAAACTCAACAGCGCAGGCAGTTGCTGGGCGAACCCTTGGAAACTGTGGTCGCCGCCAGCCTGGATGCGCAAGGCACAGGCGCGGTAATACTGCTGGGCGTGGCGATAATCCAGCGTTTCGTCACCGGTTTGCAACCATACCTGAAATCGCTGCGGATCCCGGGGCGCCGGCACTTGCAGTTCGGCCAGGGTTGTGACGTGGTCGAGGGTCAGGTCCCAGGTTTCGTCGGTGTACAGGTTCTTTTGCGGGCCCAGGTAGCCGTCGAACATCCGATGGGGGCTGACGGCCGGGTTGATCAACAACGCCTTGAGGCCGTGGCGCTCGGCCAAGTGAGTGGCATAGTAGCCGCCGAGCGAGCTGCCGACCAGCAGCGGGCGCCCCAGTTGGGTAATCGCCTGTTCCAGCTGGGCCATGGCTTCGCGGGGGTGATGGTGCAGGGCCGGCACTTGCAGTCGGTCGGCCAGGCCCAGGCGGGTCATCACGTCGATGAGTTGGCGGGCCTTGGTCGAGGCTGGGGCGCTGTTGAAGCCGTGGATGTAGAGGATCGAGGCGGACATGCCAGCTTCCTGTTTCGGGGGCAGAGGCCGGAGTTTACAGGGAGTTTGTGGCGGTTTGGGGGGATTTGGCCGTATCGTTGGTCCATCTCTATCAGCTGTACTCCGATCCAACTGTGGGAGCGGGCTTGCTCGCGATGGCTGTGTCATAGTCGACTTGGATTTCCGGGTACATATCCATTGCTGCGGTAACGGCGGCTTAGGGTTCCGCCCTTACGGCGGCTTACTTTTGATAGAGCGCAAAAGTAAGCAAAACGCTCTTGCCCCCACCACTGGGCACCTCGCTTACGCTCGGTGTTCCCTCACTCCGGCATTGCTCCGTGGGCCCGCCGCGAAGGGCCATCCATGGCCCAGCGCGGCTAATCCGGCATCCATGCCGGATTGCCCACTACGCAATGCCTGCGTTCGGCCCTTGTGGTTAATGGGGCGCTCAAGATCAAGATCAAAGCAAAGCAAAGCAAAGCAAAGCAAAGCAAAGCAAAGCAAAAGCGAGTTGGCCTGACAGCCGACCTATCTACCCGGTCATACTCCGATCCAACTGTGGGAGCGAGCCTGCTCGCGATGGCGGTGAGTCAGGTTGCATCAATGTCGAATGTTTCGACGTCAGCGCGGGTCAACGATATCCAATGCCCGATTCGCCAATAGCTCACTGAGCTCGATCATCTGCTGGACACCCGAGGCGATATGCCGACGTGATCCGCCCAGGTCAAAGGTCAAGTCGCCGATCATTGCATTGGCTGATGCCAGGGTTTCGGTGAGGTTGGCTAGGAGGGTTTCGGTGTCGAGTTGTTTGTTTACGGTAAACACTTCGCGTGAAACCGAAGGTTCCGGGGTGTCGGATTTTGGTTTGAGGTAAAAGTCCAAAGCTCTCTTGGCTGCCTCATCAAGTGTTGGGGGATTCTGGCTGGCTTCGGGAGAATTGGAACCATTTTTCGCTGGACCAGCGTTATCTTCAGACATGTAGGCGCTCCACTAGAATTGAAATATCGCCCCTTTTTTTTCAGGTTTCCAGGCCCGGTCGCTGAATTGGCAGCGACGGCCCGAGGTTAACGAGCGCCCTTCCCACCCGACAACCGCCAGAACTCGTCGGAAAAATCTGCCTGAATTAAAAGTGTGTCCGACCATTCCCACACATTTTGGTCGGCTGTCAGGCCACCATCGCGAGCGAGCTCGCTCCCACAGAGGGGAGCGATGGCTGTTTATCAGTTTTCCGAACAGGGCAAAAACTGTGGGAGCGGGCTTGCTCGCGAAGGCGGTGGGTCAGCTTGAATCTGTGTTGGATGTGCTGGCGCATTCGCGGGCAAGCCCGCTCCCACAGTTTGATTGGGTTACGACCGAGAGACAGGCCGGCCGTTAGGGCCGCCTCGCTTTTGCTTTGCTTTGCTTTGGCTTTTGATTTTAGACGCCCCGTTAACCACAAGGGCCGAACGCAGGCATTGCGTAGTGGGCAATCCGGCATGGATGCCGGATTAGCCGCGCTGGACCATGGATGATCCTTCGCGGCGGGCCCACGGAGCAATGCCGGAGTGAGGGAACACCTCGCCTTGGCGAGGTGCCCGGTGGTGGGGCGAAGACCTTTTGGTTACTTTTGGGGCGTTTGCCAAAAGTGACCCGCCGTAAGGGCGGAACCATAGGCGGCCGTTACCACAGAAATGGATATGTACTCGATGAGGCCGTCTTCGCGGGCAAGCCCGCTCCCACAGTTGGATCTGGGTAGGACCGAAGATATAGGTCGGCTGTCAGGCCGCCTCGCGAGCAGGCTCGCTCCCACAGTTTGATTGGGTTACGACCGGGAGACAGGCCGGCCGTTAGGCCGCCTCGCTTTGCTTTTGCTTTGGCTTTTGATCTTAGACGCCCCGTCAACCACAAGGGCCGAACGCAGGCGTTGCGTAGTGGGCATCCCGGCATGGATGCCGGGATAGCCGCGCTGGACCATGGATGGTCCTTCGCGGCGGGCCCACGGAGCAATGCCGGAGTGAGGGAACACCTCGCCTTGGCGAGGTGCCCAGTGGTGGGGCGAGGCGCTTTTGGTTACTTTTGGCGCCTTATCAAAAGTGACCCGCCGTCAGGGCGGAACCCTAAGCGGCCGTTATCGCAGCAATGGATATGTACCCGGAAATCCAGGTCGACGATGACACAGCCATCGCGAGCAAGCTCGCTCCCACAGTTTGATCGAACTCAGTAACCGTTGGAGTCATAGTCAGGGGTAAAAGCAAACCCAACCACCCGCTCAACCCCCGTCTCCAACCGCCCATCCGGCCAAAGCCGCAACCACCGATACCCCGGCGCCTGCGCCCCCACCGCAAAATCCTCACTCCCCGGCTCGAACTGAATGCACGTCGAAGGCGAAGCCAACAACCGCACCCCATTGCGCTGCTGATCCACCTCCTGATGCACATGCCCCCACAACACCGCCCGCACCTGGGGAAACCGATCCAGCACCGCGAACAGCGCCTCCGGATTACGCAACCCGATCGGCTCCATCCACGCACAGCCAATCGACACCGGATGATGGTGCAGACACACCAGGTGATGCCGCTCCGGCGCTTCGCTCAAGGCATTGGCCAGCAGGATCAATTGTTCCTCAGCCAGAAACCCCGGCACCGAACCCGGCACGGCAGAATCCAACAGGGTGACTCGCCAATTGCCGATATCCACCACCGGATCGAGCAGCGTGCTCTTCACCGCTGCTTCAAGCATGACCTGCGGCTCGTCATGATTGCCCGGAATCCAGCGTGCCGGCGCATCGATTCGCCCGCTCATCTGCCGGAACGCCTCGTAGGATTGCAGCGTGCCGTCCTGGGACAAGTCGCCCGTGGCAAGCAGCAGGTCGATCTGCGGCTGCTGCTTGAGCACCAGGTCGATCACCGCCCGCAGGCTGTCGCGGGTGTTCATGCCCAGCAACGAGGCGTCGGCCTCGGCGTACAGGTGGCTGTCGGAGAGTTGGACCAGCAACGCCGCGTCGGCGGTGGTCAAGGTGGATACGCTCGGCAAATCGCTCACTCCCAGGCGCACTCACGCCGCTGGATGAAGCCGCAATTATGCTGGGGATAGTCGAAAGGGGAAACCCGCGAACCGGAACCGGTTCACAACCCACAACCGGTAAAGCTAGCGAACCACTTCGAACTCGTGACCCAGCGCCAGGCAATGACTCAGCCATTCACCCAGGAACAGATTCAACTGGGCCTTTTCATCCGGCTGGTGCATCGAGGCATTGGGGTAAGGATAGATGCCACGAAAGCGTCGTGCATGTTCGGCGCTGACCACTTCGGCCATGCGCGCGTCGTGATAGACCTGGACCTCCAGCTGCGGCACCGGCAGCCAGGGCAGGCTGTGCTCCTGGCGGACTTGAAGCGTGGTGGTGTAGGGACAGGTTTGCAGCACTTCGAGGGCCAGCACGCCGAGCATCTGGTCACCGTGGGTCACGGCGATGCGCCGCGGGGCCGGGTCGTTGCGCATGTCCGGCAACAAGCGCATCAGGCGGGCGTAGTTGGCCTCGCAGGCGGCCTGCAACCCCACCAGATCGACGCGATAACGATCGCGTAGCTTGTTTAAGACCATAGCCCCCTCACTTCATCGCGATTCAAGGCCAGCCATTGCAAGGCAATGATGCTGGCCGCGTTGCAGATACGCCCGTCGCGCACCGCTTGCAGGGCGTCCTCGTAAGCCCAGGCCTTCACGCGAATGTCTTCGGCTTCTTCCAGCAGGCCATGCAGGCCGCCCGCGTCTGTGCTGTCGCAACGCCCCAGGAACAAATGCACGAATTCGTTGCTGCCGCCCGGCGATGGAAAATATTGGGTCATCGGCCACAACGCAGCGAATGTCAGCCCAGCTTCCTCCTGCGCCTCGCGATGAGCAACTTCTTCCGGTTGCTCGTCCTTGTCGATCAGACCGGCCACCAGCTCCACCAGCCAGGGGTTGGTCGTCTTGCCGATCGCGCCGACGCGAAACTGTTCGATCAGCACCACTTCGTCGCGCTGCGGGTCGTAGGGCAGCACGCACACGGCGTCATGGCGCACGAACAGTTCACGGTTGATTTCACGGCTCATGCCACCGGCAAACAACTCGTGGCGCAGCACGAGGCGGTCGAGCTTGTAGAAACCCTTGAAGCAGGTTTCACGCTTGACGATGTCCACGGTGGTCGGCGCGGCATGGGCGAAATCGGTCATGACTATCCTCGTGTGCAATGGCTCAGTACGAGGTTCCTACCTCGGCTTCGCGCCATCCTAACGCGCCCGTTGTGTTTGATGCAGCCCCTTTCCACTCATCGGGATAGACGGCAGAAGATGAAAGAACTCTAATTAGCTTAGTGGCGAACTGATTGCCCTGCCGACAGTCGAAGCGGGTAACTTTTTGCCTTTCCCTGTTCCATGAAGGACGCCCATGTCGCTTTTCAAAACTGCCTCCGTGGCCGCCATTGCCCTGACCTTGGGCGCTTGCCAGAGTCTGTTCCAACCCAATTACCGTGCGCCGCTGGAAACCACCCGCGATGCTTCGGAGCAATTGCAACCCGGCTGCGCCAGCGCCGATTGCCCGCTGGTGAATATCGACACCCTGCACTTTCCCGCCGAGCCGGCCCTGGACGGCATCATCGAAAAACGCCTGCTGCAAATGACCCGCACCAGCCCGGACGCCCCGGCGGCACCGACGCTGGCGGCCTACCGCGAGCAGTTTTTGCGCAGCGCCGGGCCGCGTAACAGCAGCTATCTGCAAGCCAAGGTACGCGAGCAGCATGACGGCCTGGTGATCATCGAGCTGTCCAGCTACCTGGATACCGGCGGCGCCCACGGCACGCCCGGGCGTGGTTTCATCAACTATTCGCGCCAGCAGCATAAGGTGCTGACGCTGTCGGACATGCTGCTGCCCGGCCAGGAAGAAGCGTTCTGGAAAGCCGCGCAGGTCGCCCATAACAGCTGGCTGATCAGCACCAAGCTGGACCAGGAACCCGACTTCCTGAAACAGTGGTCCTTCCAGAAAACCCCGCACATCGCACTGACCTACGGCGGGGTGATCCTCAAGTACGAAACCAGCACCATCGCGCCCTACGCGTTGGGCCACATCGAACTGAAGATCGCTTACCCGCGCCTCAACGGTATTCTCAAGCCCGAGCTGTTTCCCGGCCGTAGCTGAAAGCCCGGCCCAGCAGCAGTTGCAGCAGCCCTGCCAGGATGAGTGATGGCAGGGTCGCGCCGATGTCCGGGTAGACATTGGCGAGCAAGTGATAAGTGCTCACCCCACCCAGCCAGGCCAACAGTGCCGGCCAGCGCAACGCGGCCGAGGCCACCTGGCTGCTGCGTTTGCGCAGGATGAAGTGGTCCACCAGCACCACGCCGAACAGCGGCGCGAACACCGAGCCGATCAGCAACAGGAAGTTCTGGTACTGGGCCAGTGGCGCGAAGCAGGCAATCAAGGTGCAGATCAGGCCAATCGTCAACGCCAGGTGTTCGACCTTCAGCCCCGAGAGCATGCCGCTGGACACCGCCGCCGAGTGGATGTCGGCGAAGGCGTTTTCCGACTCGTCCAACAGGATCAGCAGCAGCGGAATCCCCAACCCGGCGCCGGCCAGGGCCAGCAGCAATGCATTGACTTCACCGCTCGGCGCGAACGCCAGGGTGTAAGCGACGCCCAGGCTCATCAGCCAGACGTTACCGATGAAGAAGCCCAGCGCGGTGCCGCCGAACACGTTCTTGGCGCGCTGGCCGAAGCGCGAGTAGTCGGCGATCAGTGGCAGCCAGGACAGCGGCATGGCAATGGCGATATCGAACCCCACCGCCAGCGGCATCGAACCGTCACCCGCCTGGGCCCACAACGCTGGCAGATCGGCCTTGGCGAACAGGTTCCAGGTCAGCCAGATGCACGCGGCCAACAGCAGCCAGATACCCCATTTGCGCAGCACCTTGCGCACGAAGGTCAGCGGCCCACTCACCGCCAGCAGCGTTGCCAGGGCGCCGAAGAACAGCGTCCACAGCAGCGGATTCGAACCCAGGCTGCCTTCACTGAAGGCCCGGGCGCCGAGCAGGCTGGCAGCGTCACGCATGACGATGATTTCGAACGAGCCCCAGCCGATCAGCTGCAGCAGGTTCAACACCGCCGGCACGCTCGCGCCCTTTCTGCCGAGGCTGAGCTTGAGGGCGGCCATGGCCGACAGGCCGGTGTCGCTGCCGATCACACCGACCGCGGCCAGCAGCAGAACGCCTACCAGCGTGCCGAGGACAATCGCCAGCAACGAGCCGCTAAGGCCCAGGCCCGGTGCGAGCAAGGCCCCGACCTGCAAGACCATCAGGCCGATCCCTAAGGAGAACCACAGGGAGAAGAGATCGCGGGCGCCGAACACGCGCTTGTCCAGGGGGACTGGGGTGTCTGGGGAATAGGTGCTGGGTTGGATGTTCACAGAGATATCTCAAAGGAGATTATTGTTTTGGGTCGATGATCATCCCTGTGGCGAGGGAGCTTGCTCCCGCTGGGCTGCGAAGCAGACCCAATATCGGACACCGCGTCCTGCCAGGCAGAATCGCGGTGTCGGTCTTACGGCTGCTTCGCAGCCGAGCGGGAGCAAGCTCCCTCGCCACAGGGTTAGCGGTGCTCTTGCGAACACCGCCCCGATCACACTTTCTTGTAAAGCTGACTACCTTCCTGCTTGAACCGCTCGGCCTGTTCCGCCATCCCCTGGGCGACGTCCACGTCCACCGCTTCGATACGCTGGTTGGCCGCGTATTCGCGCACTTCCTGGGTGATTTTCATCGAGCAGAACTTCGGCCCGCACATCGAGCAGAAGTGCGCGACCTTGGCCGAGTCCTTCGGCAGGGTTTCGTCGTGGTACGCGCGGGCGGTGTCCGGGTCCAGGCCGAGGTTGAACTGGTCTTCCCAGCGGAATTCGAAGCGGGCCTTGCTCAGGGCGTTGTCGCGGATCTGTGCGCCTGGGTGACCTTTCGCCAAATCTGCTGCGTGAGCCGCGATCTTGTAGGTGATGATCCCGGTCTTCACGTCATCCTTGTTCGGCAAGCCCAGGTGTTCCTTCGGGGTCACGTAGCAGAGCATGGCGCAACCGAACCAGCCGATCATCGCCGCGCCGATGCCGGAGGTGATGTGGTCGTAGCCCGGCGCGATGTCGGTGGTCAGCGGGCCGAGGGTATAGAACGGCGCCTCGTCGCAGCATTCGAGCTGCTTGTCCATGTTCTCCTTGATCAACTGCATCGGCACGTGGCCCGGGCCTTCGATCATGCACTGCACGTCGTGCTTCCAGGCGATCTTGGTCAGCTCGCCGAGGGTTTCCAGCTCGCCGAACTGCGCTTCGTCGTTGGCGTCGGCAATCGAGCCCGGACGCAGGCCATCGCCCAGCGAGAAGCTGACGTCGTAGGCCTTCATGATTTCGCAGATGTCTTCGAAATGGGTGTAGAGGAAATTTTCCTTGTGGTGCGCCAGGCACCACTTGGCCATGATCGAACCGCCACGGCTGACGATGCCGGTGACACGCTTGGCGGTCATCGGCACATAACGCAGCAGCACGCCGGCATGGATAGTGAAGTAGTCGACGCCCTGCTCGGCCTGTTCGATCAGCGTGTCGCGGAACAGCTCCCAGGTCAGGTCCTCGGCCACGCCGCCGACTTTTTCCAAGGCCTGGTAGATCGGCACGGTGCCGATCGGCACCGGCGAGTTACGGATAATCCACTCACGGGTTTCGTGGATGTGCTTGCCGGTGGACAGGTCCATGACCGTGTCCGAGCCCCAGCGGATGCCCCAGGTCAGTTTCGCCACTTCTTCTTCGATGGACGAACCCAGGGCGCTGTTGCCGATGTTGCCGTTGATCTTCACCAGGAAGTTCCGGCCGATGATCATCGGTTCCAGTTCGGTGTGGTTGATGTTGGCCGGGATGATCGCGCGGCCACGGGCGATTTCGTCACGCACGAATTCCGGGGTGATGACCTTCGGAATGCTGGCGCCGAAGCTATGGCCGGCGTGTTGCTGGTCCAGCAGGCCGGCAGCACGGGCCACTTCCAGCTTCATGTTTTCGCGGATGGCGACGTATTCCATCTCGGCGGTGATGATGCCTTTGCGCGCGTAGTGCATCTGGCTGACATTGGCGCCCGGCTTGGCCCGACGCGGATTGTTCACGTGGGCAAAACGCAGCTTGGTCAGTTCGGGGTCGGCCAGGCGCTCCTGGCCGAAATTGGAGCTCAAGCCCGCCAGGCGCTCGGTGTCGCCACGGGCCTCGATCCACGGCGAGCGCACGTCGGCCAGGCCTTTGCGCACGTCGATGATCACGTTCGGGTCGGTGTAGGGGCCCGAGGTGTCGTAGACCATTACCGGCGCGTTGATCTCACCGCCGAAGTCGGTGGGGGTCACGTCGAGGCTGATCTCGCGCATGGGCACGCGGATATCCGGGCGGCTGCCCTGGACGTAGATTTTTTGCGAGCGGGTAAAAGGCTGAACCGATTGCTGATCGACCTGGGCCGAATCACTGAGGTTGATCGCATTTTTTGATTTTGTCGTCATCACGGGCTCTCCAGACACACATCCAGGCAGTGGATTTTTGTCGGAGCGAACCTGTAACGAATGGACGCACCCCTGCACGACTGTGCGGATGCTGTGCTTGATGCAAGACGGTTCGATGGTCGAACGACATCCCGGACGAAGCACAAGAGGACTCGCCGGGTGACGAGAAATCTTGTTCCCTACGCAGGCGCTAACCTGATCAGGTTCAACGGGATCCGAAATTATTCGATCTCAGCCTCATAGCAAGGCACCCCGACAAGAACCCGGCCAGTCTAGACACAACCACCAGAGAACGCCATCGCCGCGGCAAAAGCCGTGATGAATGGCGCATATACAGGATTGTTGCCGTGCCTGCGCGCAACTACACTCGCTACGCCGCGCCTCTTGTGCGCACTCATCGTGAAATAGGGATCGCCTCATGCTGCGCAAACTCTCACTGGCCCTCGCCGTGTCTTGTGCGTCCAATGGAATGGCCTGGGCTGCCGAAGCGCCCCTCACCACTAAAACCGATCTGGTGAGCGTGTATCAGGAAGCGGTGGACAACAACGCCGACCTCGCCGCCGCCCGCGCCCAATATGGCGCTCAGAAGGAAGTGGTGCCCCAGGCGCGCGCCGGGTTGTTGCCCAACCTGTCCGGCGGCGCCGAAGTCGCCAACGTGCGCACCGATATCGACCAGCCGGCCGCCGTTGCGACCCGTAGCGCCCGTTCGTACCAGGCGACACTGTCCCAGCCGCTGTTTCGCGCCGATCGCTGGTTCCAGTTCCAGGCCGCCAAGTCGGTGAATGAACAGGCCGCGCTGCAACTGTCGGCCACCGAGCAGAACATGATCCTGCAAAGCGCCGAGAGTTATTTCAATGTGCTGCGCAGCCAGGACAACCTGGCCTCGACCAAGGCTGAAGAAGCGGCGTTCAAGCGTCAGCTCGACCAGTCGAACGAACGCTTCGACGTGGGCCTGTCGGACAAGACCGATGTGCTGCAATCCCAGGCCAGCTATGACACCGCCCGGGCCAACCGGATCCTCGCCCAACGCCAGGTCGAAGACGCCTTCGAGGCTCTGATCACCCTGACCAACCGCCAGTACAATTCGATCCAGGGCATCGTCCACACCCTGCCGATCCTGCCGCCGACCCCGAACGACGCCAAGGCCTGGGTCGACACTGCCGCCAAGCAGAACCTCAACCTGTTGGCCAGCAACTATGCCGTCGATGCCGCCGAAGACACCCTGCGCCAACGCAAGGCCGGGCACGCGCCGACCCTGGACGCCGTGGCGAAGTATGAGAAAGGTGACAACGACGCGCTGGGCTTCAGTAACCCGAACACGATTGGCCGGCCTTATGGCGGCGACGTCGAGCAGCGCACCCTGGCCTTGCAGCTGAATATCCCGATCTACAGCGGCGGGTTGACCAGCTCCCAGGTCCGCGAGTCCTACTCGCAACTGACCCAGACCGAACAGCAGCGCGAAGGCCTGCGCCGGCAGGTGGTGGAAAACACCCGCAACCTGCATCGCGCGGTGAACACCGATGTGGAGCAGGTCCAGGCCCGGCGCCAGTCGATCATTTCCAACCAGAGCGCGGTGGAGGCCACGGAGATTGGTTATCAGGTCGGGACGCGCAACATTGTCGATGTGTTGGATGCCCAGCGTCAGCTGTACACCTCGGTGCGCAACTACAACAATGCCCGCTACGACTACATCCTCGACAACCTGCGCCTCAAGCAAGCCGCCGGCACCCTGAGCCCGGCCGACTTGCAGGACCTGTCGCGCTACCTCAAGCCCGACTACAACCCCGACCGGGACTTCCTGCCGCCGGACCTGGCCCAGGCAGCGGCGGAGCAGTTGCGCTCAAGGCCAAATCAATAATCCACCACCCTCAAGGCAAAAGAGCAGTTGTGGCGAGGGAGCTTGCTCCCGCTGGGTTGCGCAGCGACCCCAAAAGCTGGATGCGGTCAGCCTGGTACACCGTGGCGCCTGGCTTGGGTCTGCTGCGCAGCCCAGCGGGAGCAAGCTCCCTCGCCACAACAGCGTTCGCCAGACACAAGTTATTCAGCCAATCAACCGCCCCAACCCATCCAACAACCGCTGCAACGCCCCCTGATTGCGGCGCATCACCACAAGCCCGGCCTCGGCCATGCGCTGGGCATCGCGGGGCAGTTCGAACAGGCGTTGCACGGCCAGGGCCAGGCTTTCGGCGTCTTCGACTTCCTGCAACGCCCCGGCACTGCGCAATTGCGCGGCGATTTCGAGAAAGTTGAACAGGTGCGGCCCACTCAGCACCGGCTTGGCCAGCGCCGCCGGCTCCAGCAGATTGTGCCCGCCGTTGGGCACCAGGCTGCCGCCGACGAACGCGCTGTCGGCCAACGCATAGAGAAACAGCAACTCGCCCATGGTGTCGCCCAGCAGCACTGAGGTCTGCGCGGTGACCGCTTGCGCACTGGAGCGCCGGACCGTGGCAAAGCCCTGGGTTTCGCACAGTTGATGCACCGAGTCGAAACGTTCGGGGTGACGCGGCACCAGGATCAGCAAGGCATCGGGGTAGCTGTCCAGCAACCGCCGGTGAGCGGCCAGCACCACTTCGTCCTCGCCTTCATGGGTGCTGGCGGCGATCCACACCGGGCGCTCGGTGGCTTGCCATTGGCGGCGCAAGGCGCCGGCGCTGTCGAGCAGTTGCGGGTCGATGGTCAGGTCGAACTTGATCGAGCCTGTGACCTCGACGGTTTCAGCCCGGGCGCCCAACTGACGAAAACGCTCGGCCTCGGCTTCGGTCTGGACCGCGAACAGGCTCATCTCGGCGAGCATCGGCCGGGTCAGTTTGGGAAAGCGCGCATAACCGCGAGCCGAACGCTCGGACAGCCGGGCGTTCGCCAACGCCACCGGAATGCCGCGCCGGGCGCATTGATGAATGTGGTTGGGCCACAGCTCGGTTTCCATGATCACCGCCAGGGACGGTCGGACCCGGTCGAGAAAACGTTTGGCCGCGCAAGGCAAGTCGTAAGGCAGGTAGCAATGCTGGATGCGTGGCTCGTTGGCGAACAACGCGCGGATCCGCTCGGAGCCGGTGGGCGTCATGCAGGTCACGGTGATCGGCAGCTGTGGATAACGTTGCAGCAAGGCGCGGATCATTGGCGCGGCGGCAATGCTTTCGCCCACCGACACCGCGTGGACCCAGATGCCACCCGGCGCCATGGCTGGCAAGCCCCAGGAAAACCGCTCGCCGATACGCCGGGCATACGCCGGCGCCTTGCGCGAGCGCAACCACAGCCGAATCGCTACCAGTGGCAGCCCCAGATAAAACAATGCGCTATAGAGAGTTCTGTTCATGGCGGCGGAGTTTATCGGTTTTTCAACCGATCGCCTGCAACTGCACGGCAAAACGTTCTGCCAACCAGCGCGCCGCCGGGCCCAGGGGCTCGTCGCGCCGCCAGACCAGCTCCACCACCAGCGCCGGCGGGGTCCATTCGCTGTTGAGCTCGACCATGTCGCCCAGGTACGCCGGGTATTGCACCACGTGGCGCGGCAACCAGGCCCAACCCAGGCCACTCCTCAACCATTCGGCGAGGACGTAGAAGCTGTCGGCGCGCCAGACCTGCGGGCTGGCCTGCTCGCTGCCCGGGTAGACGCTCGACTGGGTCGCCATCAGCAATTGCCGGTGCCGGGCCATTTCCAAGCAGGTCACATAGACCAGATCGGCCATAGGATGCCCTCGACCGCACACCGTCACCATCTCGACGCTACCCAACACCCGGCGCTCCAACTCCCCGGGGATCTGCTCGTGGTAGAACAGCAGCCCCAGGTCGGCGCGGCGCTCCACCAGCTTGCGCGCCACATCGCCCTGGGCGGCGCTCGCCAGTTGCACTTCGAGGGTGGGGAACTGCTCGGCCAGGGCCGCCAGGCTGTCGATCACTGGCTGATACGGCATCGCCTCGTCCTGGGCCAGGCGCAGCCGCGCCTCCTGGCCGCGCATCAAGGCCTGGGCCCGGCCGTTGAGACGCTCGCACTGGCGCAACACTTCCCGCGCCTCTTCCAGCAGCGCCGCGCCGGCCTCGGTGAGTTGCGGCTGTCGCCCGCTGCTGCGCTCGAACAGGCTGACGCCCAGGTCGGCTTCCAGCAGAGCAATCGCGCTGCTGATGGCTGATTGAGCCTTGCGCTGGTCACGGGCCACCGCGGAAAACGAGCGCTTTTCAGCGACACCGACAAACAACCGCAGTTGCTCCAGATTCCACTGAATGTTCATGGCGCATCCTATCTCGAATACAGATAGGTAATGACTTTACCGCATCTGCCCAATCTCTAGAATCGCCCCATCGAAAGACGCTGCATACAAAGAGGAATTGTCTATGAACGCTTACTACTACCTGGCCATCGCCATTTGCGCCGAAGTGATCGCCACCGTTTCGATGAAAGCGATCAAGGGCTTGAGCACACCGCTGCCGCTGTTGCTGGTCATCGTCGGCTACGGCACCGCGTTCTGGATGCTCACCCTGGTGGTGCGCACCGTTCCGGTGGGCGTGGCATATGCGGTCTGGGCCGGGCTAGGGATCGTCATGGTCAGCGTGGCGGCCTTGTTTATCTATGGACAGAAGCTGGACGTACCAGCAATGCTGGGGATGGCGTTGATTGTGTTGGGGGTCGTGGTCATCCAACTCTTTTCCAAGACCGCCGGGCATTGAAAGCACCGACCAATAAAGCTGAAACACCCTTGTGGCGAGGGGATTTATCCCCGCTGGGGTGCGAAGCACCCCCATTTAAACCATCTGACACACCGCGTCGTCAGGTTTTGGGGCTGCTACGCAGCCCAGCGGGGATAAATCCCCTCGCCACAGATGAGTTCCGTCGCCACAGAGAAATCCGCTTGCCACAGTTTTAGCGGCGCCACTGCATAGGTGGCAAAACTCCGTGCATCGAGTCTGTATACTGCGCCCTCGTCTTGAATACTGAGGTCGCTGCATGCCATCCGTTATTTCCACCGACGTTCTGATTGTCGGCGCCGGAGTCGCCGGCCTCTGGCTCAATGCACGCCTGCGCCGCCAGGGCTTTTCGACCGTGCTGGTGGAAAGCGCCAGCCTCGGCGGCGGGCAGACCGTCAAATCCCAAGGCATCATCCATGGCGGCGCCAAATATGCGCTGCACGGCGCCCTGACCGGGGCCTCGGAAGCGATTGCCGACATGCCGCGCCGCTGGCGCGAAGCCCTGAAGGGCGACGGTGAGCTGGACCTGTCCGGCGTGCGCATGTTGTCCGATGCCCATTACCTCTGGTCCCCAGGCACCCTGGCCGGCAATCTCACCAGTTTCTTCGCCAGCAAGGCCGTGCGCGGACGGGTCGATCAGGTCAAGGGCGAACAACTGCCACCGGCCCTGCAAGACAAGCGTTTCAAGGGCAAGGTCTATCGCCTCGCCGAACTGGTGGTGGACGTCCCCAGCCTGATCACCCGCCTGGCGGAACTGGCTGGCGACAGCCTGCTGGCCGGGCAACACATCGAACCGCTGCGCGAAGGTGGCGAACTGGTGGGCCTGAAGGTGGATGAGCGCGAGATCCGCGCCCAACGCATCGTCCTCAGTGCCGGCGGCGGCACCGCCGACCTGCTCAACGCCCTGGGCCTGGACCAGCCGGCCATGCAGCGCCGCCCCCTGCACATGGTCCTGGTCAAGGGCCCTAGCCTCAAGCCGCTGTATGCTCACTGCCTGGGCGGCGGGCCGAAGCCGCGGGTCACCGTGACCACCCACCCGGCCGCCGACGGCCAGTGGGTCTGGTACCTGGGAGGCGACCTTGCCGAAGGGGACGCCGTGGCCCGCGAGCCCGCCGTGCAGATCGCCGCCGCCCAGAAAGAAATCAGTCAGTTGCTGCCCTGGATCGACCTCAGCACCGCGCAATGGGCCACGCTGCGGGTCGATCGCGCCGAACCCCTGCAGTCGGGCCTGACCCGGCCCGACAACGCCTTCCTCGCCGAACAGGAGCGCCTGCTGGTGGGCTGGCCGACCAAACTGGCCCTGGCCCCGGACTTTGCCGACCGGGTGATCAACGCACTGCAACGCGATGGCATCCAGCCAAGCCATCCGGCACCGCTACCCGAGCTGCCGAAACCGCCCATGGGCGTCGCTGCCTGGGAGCAACTGCTGCCATGAGCCAACCGACCCTGCACGAGCTCTATCGCCCGCTGGGCCATGACGGCCCGCGGGTCTCGCCCCTGGGCCTGGGTACCGTCAAGCTCGGCCGCGACCAGGGCGTCAAATACCCCAACGGTTTCCGGATTCCCGATGACGACGAAGCGCGCATGCTGCTCAAGTTGGCACGGGACCTGGGCATCAACCTGATCGACACCGCGCCGGCCTATGGCCTGAGCGAAGAGCGCCTCGGCCCATTGTTGCGCGGCCAGCGCCAGGACTGGGTGATTGTCAGCAAGGTCGGCGAAGAGTTCAGCGACGGCCAGTCGCGCCACGACTTCAGCGCCGCCCATACCCGGTTCTCGGTGGAACGCAGCCTCAAGCGCCTGGAAACCGACTACATCGACCTGGTTTTGGTGCACTCCGACGGCAACGACCTGGCGATCCTCAATGACAGCGAGGTCTACCCGACCCTGGCGGCGCTCAAGCGCGAGGGCAAGATCGGCGGCTTCGGCTTTTCCGGCAAAACCGTCGACGGCGGCCTCAAAGCCCTTGAACAAGGCGATTGCGCGATGGTCACCTACAATCTGAACGAACGAAACGAGAAGACTGTCATTGACTACGCCGCCGGGCACGGCAAAGCGATCCTGGTGAAGAAAGCCCTGGCCAGCGGCCATGTCTGCCTGAGCCCCGGAGTGGACCCGGTGCGCGCCAGCTTCGAACTGTTGTTTGAACATCCCGGCGTCGCCAGTGCTATTGTCGGCACCATCAATCCGCTGCACCTCGCCCATAACGTCGCGACCGTTGCCAAGGTCCTGCGTGACAACTGACGCCGCCTGACGCGGCATGAAGAAGGAGTCGACATGCCGCGTACGCTCATCAGGAAGAACCCCAGCAACTTCAAGACCCTGCCCCTGCTCGTCGAAGCGACTCCCGAAGGCCTGACTTACCAGAGCGTCGGGATGCCGCTTAATTTTTCCCAGACCCTACAGCGTCGCCGCCCGGTCACGGTGGCCGATGCCGAGCGCTTCTCCCTTGAGCTGGCGAACCTGGGCGTGTCGGTGCGACTGACCCTGCATTGGCAGAATCGCGACTACTGGGTACTGGTGCGCCAGCGGCGGCAGGATCGCGGCGACGTGGTACTCAAGTTGATTTCCGGCTACGTCCCGGCCCATGAGCTGAACCTGCCGCTGCTCACCGCCATCAGTGAGATCGCCGAGGAATGCCTGCTGGAAACCCCTGAAGGCTGGCTCGGCGGGCGGTTCAATGACACCTGGCTGCCGGCCCCCTACGCCGCTGCCCTGCACTATCGTGAAGCGCTGCCATTTCGCCTGACGCCGCTGTCGGGTTCGGCCCGTCCGGTGCGCACCGGTAACCTGCAACTGATCGAGCGGCCACGGGCCTACGTGCATCTGCCGACCGCGTCCTTGCAATTGATTTATGACTTACGCCTGGATGTGCCCAAGGAAGCCAAGTCACTGAGCCTGTTTCATGTGGATGAACGCCTGGAGGGCGACCAGTTGGTGGCGCGCCTGGATCGCAAGCGCCCGGACCTTTACCTGATGCCGCTCAAGGACGGCAAGCCGACGGGCGAGCTGTTTACCGTCAAGCGCGACCAATTGATCCCGGCCAGCACCCGCGGCCTGCATCTGGCGGAGAGCTTCGCCAGTCAGGACGGATGGGTGGTTCGTGAAGAGCGCATTCGCTGGAAGGACTGGATGGTGCAGCAAAGCCTGGAAATGCCCTCGTCCCGTCGCCACGGCCTGACCCGCCTGCGCAAAAAGGCCCTGGGCCTGATGCGCATGGTCCGCGGTACGCTGCAAAAATAGCCTCAGGCAGAACGGCGCTTGTCCAGCCAGGTGCGCCAGCGGGCGAACAGATGGAAGTAGCGGTTCTCGCGCTTGCCCATGCCGCGCTTGGGCGAGAACGACTCCTCGGCAAACTCGCCATTGATCCGCACCCGCGAGGCGGTGGTCGGCAGGGTGCAGACCCTGACATGCGCCTGCTGCAACGCGTATTTGAGCAGACGCTCGGAGTGCAGCTTCCTGCCGGTGGCCTGGCAGAAATCAAAAATACGCTCGATGCGCCGGCCATAGGCCCGGTAGGCGTCACGCCCGCAAATCGCGAACCGGTCATTCAAGCCGCCCCACCACTGCCAGTCCGGAATATAGGCGTTCATCCGACGGGCATCGGGGTGCGCAAACACATAGCTCGGAAGCGCGGTGTGGTAGCAGTTGTCCGGGCGTACGAACACGACGAAATCCGGATCGAACGGCTCCATCATTGCCGTCACGGTGTACAGCGAGTTGAGCTGGTAGATCAGGTTGCGCAGCGATGCGTGCTCGTCCGCCCAGGTATCGCCCAGGGCCTTGACCCGCTCAAAGTCCCAGCGCTCCAGCACGCCTTCGGTGGAGTCGAGCTGACCGGTCATGGTGCTGAACGGCGCATAGTTGTCGGCTTTCAGCGCGCCTTGCTCGCCGGAGCGCGGGTTGTTGATCTCGTCGATCTTGTACAGATGATAGAAACACCGCACGTCGCTGCCTGCGGGGATCTGCGCCAGGACGTTTTCCTGGATCGAGGGAAAGCAGATTTCCGAGTTTCTCGGGATACCAAAGAATGCCACCGCAACTTTCAACACGCGTCCTGCCCCTGTAAAAAAGAAAACACCTGCGGTAACGCATCAGCCGATGCGACCGGGCTCAGCGGCGACGAAACCATCGCTGCCACCAGCGACCAGGCTGCAACGGCACCACTGTCACGTCAGCGTCCAGCAACCATTGCCGCTCATAATCCCAGGCGTGTCCGCCCCAGAGTTTTCCCGCTTCGTTGGAGAAACCCAGGGTCATCAGTGTGTAGGTATAACCTGCGTGCCCGCGCAGCCAATCGAAAACCACCAACGCATTGAAGCCCGTGGAGGGACCGACATAGCGTTTGCCGCCAGGCCGCTCGACCGGGTAGTTCCACAACGCTGGCAGCGGAATACGTTCGCGATACAAGGTGACGCCCGGCAACGGCGACATGGGCCCTGTGCAGCCGACCAGCATCGTGAAGCAGCGAGCCTGGGGTGATTCGAACAATCGCTGCACCTCGGGCTTGTAAGGCAGGCCGAAGAAGTACGCATCGGGTGCGTTGAAACCATGCACGAACACATTGACGCTCTGGCGATCGAGCAGCGCCGACTTTACGCAGGTGTTGAAGGTCACCACTACATCGTCACGACCAATGCCCAGGGCCTGGAAGTCCGCCTCGGTGATCGCCGGATTGTTCGCCACCAGCACCACTCGCGAGGCTTTGCCCAGGCAGTCCTTCAATGCCTGGGGGATCGCGTCGAATACCGATTGATCGCCGCCAGGCAGCCGATCAAGTGCCATTTCTCCGGATTGCGCCGCATGCTCGTTCATGCCTACCCCGGCACCTGCATGCCATAGCGAAGCTTGACCCACCAGCGGATGAGCGCCGAGGGTGGCTGCCAGGGGCGCATTTCGCGCTGGATTTCGGCAGCCAGGTCCTGGCCGACGCGAGCGAACGAATACCGACTCTCGGCGAAGGCCTGGCCCTTGCTGGCGATGCGCGCCGCCAGTTCCGGCTCACGCTGCAGCAGCTCCAGCTTCTGCACCGCCTCGTCCTCGGAGTGGTAGAAAACCACGTTCTCCATGTCCTCGAAACCCAGCAACTTGTCCTCTTCGCCCTGGCTCCAGGCCAACAACACGCACCCGCAGGCCATGGCTTCGAAGTTCTTGATCATGAACTCCCCCATGCCCAGGTCAGCGCTGACGAAAATCTTGATGCGATTGAGGGTTTCCAGATACTCGCGCCCCGACGCGGTGCGCGTCACGAGCATACCGGTGCGCCGTGCCAGAGATTCGAGCAATGCTTTGCGCTGGGCGTATTCGGTGCTCTTGAGGCTACCGAGGAACCCGACGGGGATATCGCGGGCGGTGCCAGTGTTATGCAGCATCTGTTCGTCATAGCCTTTGGAGACGAACACTGCATCGATGTCCTCGGCCTGCATCCGGCGGGCAACCACGGCCCCCGACACCAGCGCGCGACAACTGGGCAACCGGCGATACAAACGCGAGTAGACGCCTATGTATTTACTCTCGGGCATGTAGTTCTGATAAGCGTCATGCTCCAGGAAGATCAGGCCCGGGATGCACTTCAATACGCTCAGTTGCCGAACCAGGCGCTTGACCCGCGAGAAAATCACCACACGGTCAAAGTCCTGGTAATTGACGGACGCCAGGAACGGGCCGAGATTCATTTGCTGCTGCTTACTCAAGCGATAGATGACACAGTCGTCGCAATGATCCCGCGCCACCTCGTAGAGGCGGTCAAGGATCACACGCTGTTCATCCATCACCAGGAGCATGACTTTCATAAACTGATTGACCACAAAACGAATAGGGTTGGGGCGACGGACGGGTCCATCGTCCTGCGTGGGAGGCGCTTGTCTCGCGTCCCCCGAGGTGAAGCCTGGCTTGACTCAGCGACCGCGGATCTTTTCGACAATGGCGGTCGTCGAGCTGTTTTCCACCAACCCCAGCACTTTCACGGTGCCGCCATAAGCCGTGACGATGTCCGCCCCCACGACTTGATCGATCCCGTAGTCACCGCCCTTGACCAGCACATCGGGCTTGACCTGGCGCAGCAGGTTTTCCGGCGTGCCTTCGCTGAAGCTGATCACCCAGTCCACCGCGCCAAGGCCGGCCAGGACCGCCATGCGACGGTCCACGCTGTTGATCGGACGGCCCGGCCCCTTGAGACGACTCACCGAGGCGTCGTCATTGACCGCGACGATCAGACGATCACCCTGTGCCCTGGCCTGTTCGAGGTAGGTCACGTGGCCGGCATGCAGGATGTCAAAGCAGCCATTGGTAAACACGATTTTTTCGTTGTGGGCACGGGCGTCGTCAACCGCCAGCAACAGCTGCTCCAGGCCCAGCACGCCACGCTCGGAACCTTCTTCACGCTGGATGGCGCGACGCAGTTCGGGGGCGCTGATGGCTGCCGTACCGAGCTTGCCGACCACAATGCCCGCCGCCAGGTTCGCCAGGGCCACCGCATGGGGCAGTTCCTCGCCGGCAGCGATGGCCGCGGCCAGGGTCGAAATCACGGTGTCACCGGCACCGGTCACGTCGAACACTTCACGGGCTCGGGCCGGCAGGTGCAAGGCAGGATGGTCGGGACGCAGCAGGGTCATGCCGTGCTCACCCCGGGTCACCAGCAAGGCACCCAGGTCAAGCTCTTGCATCAGTTGCGCGCCCTTGCTGACCAACTCGTGCTCATCGACGCAGCCACCGACGATGGTTTCGAACTCGTTGAGGTTCGGGGTGATCAGGCTGGCGCCACGGTAGATGGAAAAATCCTTGCCCTTGGGATCGGCCAGGACCGGGATGTTACGGGCACGGGCGGCCTGGATCAGCACCTGGTGATTTTTCAAGGCACCTTTGCCGTAGTCCGACAACACCAGCACCTTGATGCCTTCAAGCAGCTTCTCGACATCGTCGCCAAGGGCCAGGGGATCGGTGGCGAAAGACTCTTCGAAGTCGATCCGCAGCAATTGCTGGTGACGACTCATGACCCGCAGCTTGACGATGGTCGGCTGGTGCGCGATGCGCTGGAAAATCGCCCGCACGCCCGCACCTTTCAGGCTGTTGGTCAGGCTGTCGGCCGCCTCATCGTCACCGGTCACCCCCACCAGGGAGGCCGGCGCGCCGAGGGCGGCGATGTTCAGGGCAACGTTGGCGGCGCCACCGGGGCGGTCCTCGATGTGTTCGACCTTGACCACCGGCACCGGTGCTTCAGGGGAGATTCGTGAGGTTCCGCCATGCCAATAGCGGTCGAGCATGACATCGCCGACCACCAATACAGGGGCTTGATCGAATCGCGGCATGGACAACTTCATGGAACATCCCACATACAAAATGAACAGGGGCGCGATATTAGCACAGGGTTTGACGAAGGCTTATCCGTGGCTGCGATGTGATATCGGTGTGCGTGCTTGATCAGCCCAGCAGCAATGCCAACAGCCGGTCGCAGGCCTGGGCCAGCTCCACCTCGTCGGTATTGATTGCACAGTCCGGCTCAAGCGGCGCTTCGTAGGGGCTGTCGAGCCCGGTGAAGTGCTTGATCCGTCCAGCGCGGGCTTCGCGGTATAGCCCCTTGGGGTCGCGCTCTGCACAGACCTCGAAAGGTGTGTTCACATAAACTTCCAGGAAGCTGCCTTGGGGGAATAGCTGTCGGGCCGCATCCCGATCGGCGCGGAAAGGCGAGATCGCGGCGACGATCACGATCAGTCCGGCATCGACCATCAGGCGCGCAACTTCGGCGATGCGCCGGATGTTTTCCTTGCGCGACTCGGCATCCATGCCCAGCCCCCGGCACAGCCCCTGGCGCAAGTTGTCACCGTCCAGCAGCGAGGTATGCAAGCCTCGCTGGTTGAGTTGCACTTCCAAAGCATTGGCCAGGGTCGACTTGCCCGCCCCCGAAAGCCCGGTCAACCAGATGCAGCGGGGCTGCTGGGCTTTGATAGCGGCCCGATCCCGGGGCGTGACAGCTGGCGCATGCAGGCTTATCTGCGCCGGTTGCTTCAATACCTTTGACGTTTCATCCACAGGCGAGCATCTCCTTGTCGCATGAGGACATCCGCCGGATCATTCGGCGGCCCCGCCCTCCAGCATAGCTTCCCGTACCGACACAGCTGCGCGCTGCGGCTCGGTTCAAACGACGACCAACTGCCGTAGGCCAGCTGCCCCTCAGGCCATATCCTGCGCCGGGGCATCCAGCCCCATGGCGTTCAGACGTGCGTAATAGCCGTTCTGCGCCAGGAGTTCGCCGTGGGTCCCACGCTCGACGATGCGCCCCTGATCCATCACCAGGATCAGGTCGGCCTTCTCGATGGTCGACAACCGGTGGGCTATCACCAGGGTGGTCCGGCCTTTCATGACCTGATCCAGCGCGGATTGGATGTGCCGTTCAGACTCGGTGTCCAGGGCCGAAGTGGCCTCGTCGAGAATCAACAACGGGGCGTTTTTCAACAGGGCCCTGGCGATGGCCAGGCGTTGACGCTGCCCACCGGACAACAGCACGCCGTTTTCACCGACCTGGGTGTCCAGGCCTTGAGGCAACTGTCTGATGAAGTCCATGGCATAGGCGTCCTGGGCCGCCTTCTCGATATCGGCACGCGGGGCACCCGCCAGATCGCCGTAGGCAATGTTGTTGGCCACCGTGTCACTGAACAGTGTCACGTGCTGAGTCACCTGGGCGATATGACGACGCAGGTTCAACAGTTTGTACTGCTCGATTTCAACGCCATCGAGCAGGATTTCCCCGTCGTTGTGATGATAGAAACGCGGGATCAGGTTAGCCAGAGTGGACTTGCCGCTGCCCGAACGCCCCACGAGCGCCACCATTTGCCCAGGCTCGACCGAGAAACTGATGTCGTCGAGCACCTGCCGGTCAGTGTCCGGGTAGGTGAAGCTCAGATGGCGCACGTCCAGACGCCCGCTGACAGCCTGACGCTCGACGGTACCGGTGTCGGTCTCCGGCGTGACGTCCAGTTGCTCGAAAATACTTTCCGCACCCGCGACACCTTTCTGAATGGTGGAACTGACTTCGGACAACTGGCGGATGGGCTTGGGCAGCAGACCGGCCAGGGTGATGTAGGCCACCAGGTCACCCGCAGAAGCATCCCCGCGCAGAAACAGCACCAGGAACATCAGCGCGGCCATGGCGCTGTAGATCACCAATTGCAACAGGGGGGTGTAGATCGCCCCGGTACGCGTCATGCGCAACTGTTTGTCGGTATTGCTGTGACTGGCGTCGAGAAAGCGCTTCTGCTCATAGACCTCGCCACCGAAGCTGCGCACCACGCGATAGCTCTGGATGGTTTCGGAGGCCACATGCGTTACATCCCCCATCGCGACCTGGATTTTCTTGCTCTGTTTTCGAAATTTCTTGCTCGCGGTGCGGACCATGAACGCGATCAACGGCAGGATCGCTACCATCACCAGTGTGAGGCGCCAATTCATGACCAACAACGAGGCGAACAGGAAGATGACCGTCATGCCTTCGCGGATCACGACCTTGATCGCGTCCGTCGCGGCGCCTGTGACCATGGTCACGTTGAAGGTAATCCGGGAAATCAGGTGACCGGAGTTGTGCTTGTCGAAATAACGGTTGGGCAGGGTCAGCAGGTTGTTGAACAACTGCACCCGCAGGTCATGCACCAGTCCCAAAGAGACCTTGGCCAGGAAATAATTGCCTAGGTACGAGCCCAATCCCTGCCAGGCGGCGATCAGGATGATCAGCAGCGGTACGGCCTGCAACAGTTGCAGGTCGCGCAGGTAAGGCACCGACGGGAACAGCACCGCGTTCGGGTTGGAGAGGCCATCGACAAAGTACTTAAGGATGTAACCGAGCATCGGCTGGGTAGAGGCGAAAATCAGGAAGCCAACGATGCTCAACCCGAACAAGCCGATGTAGGGCTTCACGTAGCCGAGCAGGCGGAAATAGATTTTCAAGCTCGAAGGGCTTGCTGGAAGACTTGAGTCGGCCATATCACGCGAATGTCGATAAAAAGGTCGCTGACTTTAACACAGCTTCTTCAGTGTTCTGGCAAACCGGTAAGGCTGTTATTGTTATGCGGCTGCCAAATACTCCACAGCCATCACCGTGAATGGTCCACTCGATTCCAGAAATGAATTCTAAGCATGCTATCCAAGCACTTCGCCACACCCCAGAGGGTTTTCGATTTCATCTGCCTGTGGATACTTCCGCTTGGCTTCCTGCTGCTTCTGTGTGCCTTGTTCTTTCTGCCGGGGCGCAGCCAGCACCATAAATTATTCTATGGGCTGTTCAGCATTCCGACTCTGATAGCGCTGTGCCTCAGACCCGGCACGCTGAAGGAGCTGGTCCGTGAACCGATTTTCATCGCGCTTCTGATATTCGCGGGCTGGGCGCTGATCAGTTTGTCGTGGACCCCGGAGATCGAGAGTATCGGGCGCCCGTTCAAGATCGCATTGCATACCGTGCTGCTGTTTGCCGGATGTTATCTGCTGGTGCGCTATCGCGGCGACCTGCTTCATCCCCTGTTGTTCTGCGCCGCCACGGTAGCCCTGATCGCCTCACTCTATAATTTGTACATGTTTGCCAGGATATACGAGCCTGGGATGCGCCTGATCGGCTCCGGCGCCTTGGACAATCCGCTACTCAGCTCTCACTTGTACGGGTTCTTTTGCGTCTATTGGATCAGCCTGGGCATGCTCTGGAAGAATCGCCATATCCTCTGGCTCGCGCTGCCTGCCGCCCTGGTCATGCTGGCGGCTATCATCGCGACCGGCTCAAGGACGCCCTTGGTCGCATTGGCGGCAGCCATTATCTGGATAGGTCTGCTGTGCTGGAGTCGCCGCTCGATTGCATTGTTCGCACTGCTGGCCCTGGGTTCAATCATCGTCAGCGTGTTGTTCAGCGATATCATTTTCGCCCGTGGCGTCTCATATCGCTTCGAAATCTGGCAAATAGTGCTGCAGATGATCGCCCAGCATCCATGGATCGGCCACGGCTACGGGGCGGACCTGCAGGTTGATCCAGGCATCGGCTACATGCTATCCGAACCTCACAACTTTGCCCTTGGCGTGCTGTACTACGTCGGCATCGTCGGACTGGTGCCATGGCTGTTCTTCCAGGCCTGGGGCTTGTTGAGCAGTTGGCGCTACCGGGTCCATCCGTTGTTGATCGTGGCCTCGACCTGGTTGATATACGGCATGAGCGCAGCGCTCACGGAAGGCGGAGGCATCCTGTCCCGTCCAAAGGAGCACTGGTTCCTGTTGTGGATTCCACTGGCCCTGATCGCTGCCTTGAGCATCAACTACCGCGCCAGGCGCCTGCTGAATATCCCTGTGGAGCAACTGACGCCGCAAGCCCTGGAAACCCTCTCGACAGACGCCCAAGTGATTGAGTCCGACGGGCTCGGGCCAAAAGTGCTGCGCCTGTCGGGGGGCAACTTCCTCAAGTTGTTTCGGGCCCGTCGCTGGTACACCTCGGGCGGCTTCAACCCTTATTCCGAGCGTTTTGCCGTCAACAGCCAGCTGTTGCGCAACCTGGGCATCCAGAGCCCGACGATAATCGCGCTTTACCATCTGCAAGACAGCAGCAGCGCAGTGCACTACGTTCCGTTGCCCGGTATGACCTTACGCCAGGCGCTGCAAGCTGCCTCTACACCCGCGCAACGCCACGCCCTGGTCCAGGGCTTCGGTAAATTCCTGGCGCAGCTGCATGAGCGAGGCGTTTATTTCCGCTCCCTGCACCTGGGCAACGTACTGGTGCTGGAGAACGGGGAATTCGGCCTCATCGATATAGCCGACATGTATGTCTATCCGTCTGCGCTCAGGCTCGCACTTCGCCAGCGCAACCTGCGCCACATGCGACGTTACAAAGAAGATCACGGGTGGCTCTTTGAAGAGCACCTCGATGCATTGCTCGATGGCTACGCGACGATCGCCCCGAAACCGGCGGTCGATGACCTGCAAAAGCGGATTCTATCGGGGAGCAGCCCAGCCCGGGCGTAACGAGCCGCCTGGCGCAAACCGCCGTTCGCTATTGCAATGGCGGTCCCGCTCCTTTCTGATCCGTTGAGCGCGGCTCAGTGTTTTTCCAGCGGACAAAAAAACATGCGCCCCAGGCCACGCCAGGTTTTCTTGTTCCAGGCCCTGAAGGGAATCTGCGCCAGCAGCTCACGAGCGAACGCGTGGTCGCGGTTCGACGTCTTCAGGAACATGGAATTGAGGAACTTGTAACGCACCGTGTCATAAAGCGGATGGTCGCTGAACAAGGCGTAGGTCCGCAGAATGCTGTCGGTCATGAATCGATGGTTCTTATAGGAATTGGTCGCGTGTTTGCGGTAGCGCGCCATCAATACATTCAGGCCATCGATGAAATAACCTGCATGGGTCACTTTCAGTTCGATCAATAAATCTTCCAGGCGAATCTGCGGGTCGAAGCCCCCTACCTTCTCCAGCGCCTCGCGACGAATCATCAACGTCGGAGCCGGCGGATAGGGTTTGCGCTCCATGAGCATGTCTTCGAAATCAAGCCGCCGGAAAGGCACATCCCGACGCTGGCGACTCTCAGGATAAAGGTTCCCGTCGGCATCGATCAGTTCGATATTGCCTGCACAGATACCGACTTCCGGCTTGCCGTCCATGTACGCCACTTGAACGGCGATCCGCTCCGGCAACATGATGTCGTCGGAACCAAACGGCACGATCAGACTGCCGCTGGAGCGGGCAATCGCGTCGTTCAGGGTATTGGTCAGTCCTTGGTTCTGCTGGACGCGAAAGTCGAAGCCATGGGTCGCCTGCAAGCGCTGGATACGCTCGACACTGTCATCGGTGGAACCGTCATCGATCACCAGCAGCTCAATGTTCGGGTAAGTCTGACCCAGCACGCTGAGGATGCACTCTTCGATATAGCGACCATGGTTATAGGAGGCGATGATCACCGTGACGACGGGTTGTGCGACGCTCATGATTGCTCCTTGAGGGTTTCATTCAGGCCGTTCTCGATCAACTCAAGGTACTGCCGGCGAAACACATCGATGTCGTGCTGCTCGACCAGGTAACGGTAGGCTCGCTCGCCACAGGCCTTTAGCTCGGCGTCCGAAAGCCCCAGGTAAGTGTCGAGTGCCTTTATCAGGCTTGGCACATCGGCCGGCTTTACCGCCAGCCCACCGGCCCCTTGGATCAAAGGCAGCATGGCCGGCACGTCCGATGCGATCACAGGCAGATGTCCGCTCATGCCTTCCAGTAGCGCCAGCCCCAGGCCCTCGGCCAGCGACGGCATGGTCCAGATGTCGAATGCCCGCACATATTGCAGGGCATTTTCCTTGAAGCCCAGCAGGTGCGCCCGGCCGTTCAGCCCCAGTTGCTCGATCTGCGCCGCCAGGCGGGCCTCTTCACGCCCGGCGCCGATAATCGCCAGTTGGACAGTGGGATATTTATCCTTGAGCGCGGCAAAAGCCTGAAGCAGGTAGGTATGCCCTTTGACTGGCACTAACCGGCCCAGAGCACCGATCAGCCTCACCGAAGGGTCGATACCGAGCAACTCGCGGGCACGCTCGCGTGGATGCTGCAAGGCCTCAGCTTGCTCAATATCGATGGCATTGGTGATGGCGTAGGTGTTGGTGTCGGTAAAACCGCAACGACAGTCCAGCAAGTACTGCTTGACCGCCGGCGAAACACCCACGAACCGCCAGTGGCGATCCACCTGCCGCTCGGTCTGGCGTCGGCGATAAAACCGGTCATATTCGCCGAACCCGTGGGAAATACCGATGCACAATGGGATCCTCAACCATCGATTGAGCTGCAACATCATGTTGACGGGCTTGAAGCGGTTGCACACGACCACGTCGAATTTTTCCCTGCGGCAGAACTGGTACAACTGCCACATCGCGCGAAGACGCAGGCCTTTGAGGGCCTTGTCGGAAAATTCGAAATAAACCGAATGATCGGCCCGACTCACCGCCTCGCCAGGTCCTGGGCGACCTCGCAGGAACGCTGCCGTCACCTCATAACGCTCGCCAGGCAGGGCCTTGACGATCTGCTCCGCCAGATCAGCGAAATCGTGTTGCTTGACGTTGTAGTCCGGCTGCAACTGCAGCACTTTCACCCGCTGACTCATAATTCTCCCTGATGGAAACCAGTCGCATCGATCATCCAGGACGGCGTTGTCGCCAGTTGCAGGACCCCGGCAGAATCCGGCTCCGGCAGTACCGACCACTCGTTGCGCTTCCAGCATACGAAATGAAAATACGGGAAAGTACGATCCCCATCCCGGTCATTGGTCAGGCGGCCGTCGCGCCAGTACCAGCGAAGGGGAAACTGCTGCGAACCGTCGTGCCATTTTATGCAGCCACCCGGGGTACTGAAGGCTTCAGTGAACTCACTGCGGCGACGCCACGGATTGAACTTACCCACCAGGTTAAACAAAGGGTCGGGAAAGTTCTTGCGCCAAAGGAAAATCCGACTGAACGCGCCCTCATCCAGAGCAAGGTGCCGATGATCGACAAAGCGCTCTTGCCAATTCTTGATCCGCTTGAACACTTCACGACCGGCGGCTGTATTGCGGATCAGGCACAAATGCCCGGCAACGCGGCGTTCATGGGTTGAAAACAGATCACGACTGGCGAGGCGTTCAGGGGTGAAATATTGCCGGAGATCACCGTACACCACGTCAATATCGCCAAAGGCCCAGAAATCATAGCCTTGCAGGCGATCGACATGAATGTATCCGAGGGCCGGCTTGATGTCGCACAGCTTGTAGGCCTGTGCCGGCTTGAACTCGATCCCCAGCCGCCGGGAAACCAACTGGCAGTACGCCTCGAACGTGGTGGTTTCGATGGTCACGTTAGCCGGCAGATTTTCCGGAACGCCGCAATCGCTGAACAGCAGCCAATCGATATCGGGGTTATGCCGACAGCTTTCGAGAAACAACGGCATCCAGAAAGGCCAACGCCCGAAATACGGAATGACAAAAAGAATACGCGGGCAAGGTTTGCTCAAGACACGCTCACATTTACCAGGGCAGGGGCGCCGGGCCCGTTCTGCGTCATCTTTGTTTTGTCTGTGGGTCAGAAGGCTCAATCAGCCAGAACAGTTCGTGACGCCTGACTGCCTTACGGAAAAACTCGTTCTCGCCATAGGCGGAACTGACCCTGGTGGTCAGCACCCCCTGTATCAAACGTCTCAACCGCCGCTTCAATGGTAAAGGGGGCTGCAGATCATGCATCATGCCCAGCGCCATGGCCTTGTCTCGCTGGAGTGCCGAGGACAGTGGCAGGCTCACAGGTTGCATCGGCCGTTCCGGGTCAAAGACCGGCGGCAACGCTACACCCTCTCCGGTGTTGCCCATGGGCCAGCGGTCATTGTCATGCAGGTGATTGGCGTACCCCAGCAGCGTGGCTGGCTGCCATTCCAGGCCTTCCAGCGCCTGCATCACCGCGTCGTGTGCGCAGACGTGATCGGCGTGCGGGTCGAGCGTCGGGTGCGGCAGCACAATCACTTCGGGACGCGCCTTGAGCAGCAGTTCGCGCAGGTCTGCCAGCAGGTTGTTCCAGGTAGGCGCACCGTCGGCATCACCCGGCAGCACGAAAGGGTTCATCCGGCGAAACAGCCGGGTGTCGCTCAGGTCAGCTTCGCGAGAGGCCTGGGGCTGGCTTGGCGCCGCTTGCATGGCGGCCAATTGCAGGCAGAAATAACCCAACTGGACACATCGCGCCTGCGACACCCCTGCCCAGCGAGGCACGGCAATGCTATCCCAGGCCCGCAGACGCCCCTTGAGCCGGGCCGCTTCGACGCTATCCATGCCCATCCGCTGGTAATGCTCGGCTTCAATCTCGCCTGCGGTCAGGGTGACGATCCAGGTTTCGTCAGCCTGGCTGTACAACCCGTAGGCGGCCAACTCCGCATCGTCGGCATGGGGGGCGATGACCATTACGCGCCGATGTTCAAGCTCTGGCGAGATGAAAGACCATAGCGTCGGCTCCCCCAGCAGACGACAAAAGCGCCCGCGCAGCCGCAACACGCCTTGGGACAGCGCAGCCCCCTGCTCGCTCAGGTTGAGGTAGCGCAGGCCGTCGACACCGCGTTCGAAGGTTTGCCGGTCAGAAGCTTCTCCCCCCGATAACTCGACAAACGGGTCGATAAAGCGCCCCAGCCAGCTACTTTTGACCCGCACCGCCAGAATCAAGGTCGCGCCCTCGTCCAGGATCACCCCCTCATCCAGCCGTAGCCGCCCGGCATTCAGATGGACCTTGGGCTGCTGGGTGAACGGCGGGAAGCTGTATTGATAGTCATCCCTGGGCGAGTAGAACAGATGGTCAGCGAACCACGCCTCATGGGCGACCCAGCCCAGAACCGCAAGCACCAACGGCAGCCACCAGGCCACCAGCACGCCCGACAATGCCAGCACAACGAGCGCGAGCAACAGGCTCACGCGCTTGTTGCGACGGTGGCGCTTGAGCAACTGTTGCTTGCGACTCGTCGATGGGTTCATACGGCAAACACCGGCACGGAGTTGCACCAACGGTCCTTGTACTCCCGGTCCGCCCGACCGAATGAAAAACGCAACGGCTTGCCGGCGGCACGGGCATGTTCCCAGGCGCTTTGGGTGTTAAGAAAGCTCAACACGCTACCGGGACTGAACTCGCGGGTCTGCGGATCGACACCGCCATTGATGTATTCGACGCTGATCCACTCGGGAGCTTCGACGCGATACACCAACTGAATGGCGATGGGCGCATCGTTGAGGAAAATCACCGAGCCGATCAACCACTGGCGCAGCAGTTCGATCACCTCGCCCATGCGCTCGGCACCGGTGGCGGCAAAGCCCCAGCGGCGCAGGAACAGGTCGCAGTAGATCGCCGCCAGGTCGGCGCTGGAAAACGCTTCGACCGGCCGCACCAATCCGCCCGCCTCTTCCAGCAAACGCAGTTCTCGGCGCTGGTTGTAGCGAAACTTCTTCGACAGCTCTTCCGGCGTGCGAGCCATGGCCAGCTGCTCCTGTTGCAGCTTCAAGCCACTGAAACGCCCCTGGTTCAGTTGCGACAGGTACCGTGCGCGATGGCGCAACGGTGCATGGGCGTCCGGTGCCCCCGGAAGGATCAGCTCGGCATTACCCAGGTCGAACAAACCTTTCTTGCCGCAGCGCTTGAGCACGTCCTTGGACAGCGCCAGGTCGCGGCCCCAGGTTGGAATCGCGGCCTTCACTTCGCCCTGCTGTTCATACGCCAGGTAACGCACGGGAATCCCCGCCAACGCAGCCAGACGCTCGACCACCAGCGGATGGGTGGCCACACTGCCACCAAAACGCTGCCAGGCCTGGGCATAAATTGAAGCATCTACGGCGGTCCAGCCACGCTCGCGCCAGCTTTGGAATCGATTGAGCATCAGGCTCTCGGCGCCAGATCGATAACTTGCGGCAAACGCCAGAACGCCTCGCGCACTGCGCGATCCGAAAAGCGCTCACGCAAACGATCGAGCATCAACTCGGCGCATTGACGACGTTGCAACTCGTCCATGCCTGCCAGGTGTCGCAGCCCTTGGGCCATGTGCTCAGCGTCGCCTAGCGGGAACAGGATGCCCACGCCTTCGACCACTTCCTTCGCACCACCACAAGCCGTGGCCAGCAACGGTACCCCCGTCGCCATGGCTTCAAGCAGCACCATGCCAAACGGTTCATGGTTGGAACTCAGGGCGAATACATCAAAAGCGCGGAAATAGCGACGTGCCTCCGGCACTTGGCCAAGAAACATCACGCGATCGGCAATGCCCAACTCCAGAGCCAGTTTGCGAAGCTCCTGCTCCAGACGGCCCTCACCGAGAATCGCCAGCTGACTGTTAGCGGGCAGGTAGGCCAGCGCGGCGGCAAAGCCACGCAACAGCGTGGCCTGATCCTTGTCCGGGTGCAGACGACCGACATGTCCGACAATCCACGCGTGGGTATCCAGTCCCAAGGCGTTTCGCGCTTGCTCCCGGGTCATGAGGCAGGCCTGGGTGGCTTCGAGATCGATGCGGTTGTAAAGAGTCTGGATCCGAACGGCCGGCCACTTCGGCAGGCAGCGGCGCATGTCGTCGCGCACCGCATCGGAAACTCCGAGCAGGCTCAAGCGCTTGCGGAAAATATGGGCGAACAGCCGACGATTGCGCCGCTTATAGTCACCAAACGCATGGTGTACGCCAATCACCGGCAGACGGGTGCCGAGCAAGGCGATGTAGATCGGCTTGAAGCGATGGGCGATACAGAAGCTGAAATTGCGCGATGCGGCGATCCTGCGCAGATCGCCGATGGCACCCAGCTTCAGGCCACGAATGGCGCTGGAGCTGTATTCCATGAACAACACTTCGTCCGAGGCGCAATTGGCGGCGACCTGAGCATCCGCCGCCCCAGTGAGGAACACCGTGGTCACGCGATAGCCAGTGCCCGTGAACAGGCTGGCATACTGTCGCGCGCAGTCGAGAAACGGTCCGTCATAACCGTGACAGAACTGCAGTACGTGTCGCTCAGCCGAACGTGTCATAAGCATCCACACCCTCTTTGACCACCAGAATATCTTCCATGATCAAGTACTGCAGGTCGGAGCCAAAAAACATGTTCAACGCATCGGTCGGCGAGCAGATCATCGGTTCGCCACGACGGTTGAGCGAGGTGTTCAAGGACACGCCGTTGCCCGTCAGGACTTCCAGCGCTTTCATCATGTCGTAATAACGCGGATTGTATTCGCGCTTGAGCACCTGGGCCCGGGAGGTGCCATCTTCGTGGACAACTTCCGGGACACGGGTTTTCCATTCTTCGGCCACTTCAAAAGTAAAGGTCATGAACGGCGCGGGGTGATCGACCTTGATCATCTGCGGTGCAACGGTGTCGAGCATCGACGGGCAGAAAGGCCTCCAGCGCTCGCGGAACTTGATCTGTTCGTTGATGCGATCCGCTACGCCACTGGCACTTGGGCAACCGATGATCGAGCGACCACCCAGGGCTCGCGGACCAAACTCCATACGCCCTTGGAACCAGGCCACCGGGTTGCCGTCGACCATGATCCTGGCGATGCGCTCAGGGGTGTTGTCAATCTTGCGCCAGGCCGGCTTGCTCGGATGACGGGCACACGCGGCGATCACGTCTTCGTTGCTGTAGGCCGGGCCGAGATAGACGTGTTCCATCTTCTCCACCGGCACGCCACGGGCGTGGGACACATAAGCCGCCGCCCCTACAGCGGTGCCGGCGTCGCCGGAAGCCGGCTGCACGAACAGTTCCTTGACGTCGTCGCGGGCAATGATCTTCTGGTTCAGCTTGACGTTCAGGGCGCAGCCGCCGGCGAACGCCAGCTTGCCGGTTTCCTTGAGCACGTCGCCCAGGTAGTGATCGATCATTTGCAGCGCGAGCTTCTCGAACAGCGCCTGCATGCTGGCCGCGTAGTGGATGTACGGCTCATCGGCGATGTCGCCTTCACGCTTCGGGCCGAGCCATTCGATCAGCTTCGGCGAGAAGTAGAAGCCCTTGCCCTTCTCTTTATAGCGGCGCAGGCCGATCACGTTGGCGTAGTCGGTGTTGATCACCAATTCGCCGTTCTCGAACGAAGCCAAACGCGAGAAATCGTACTTGCTGGCGTCACCGTAAGGCGCCATGCCCATGACCTTGAACTCGCCGTCGAGCATTTCAAAGCCAAGGAACTCGGTGATGGCACCGTACAGGCCACCCAGGGAATCCGGATCGTAGAACTCCTTGATCTTGTGGATCTTGCCGTTCTCGCCGTAGCCGAAGAAGGTCGTGGCGTATTCGCCCTTGCCGTCGATGCCCAGGATCGCGGTTTTTTCCTGGAAACCCGAGCAATGGTAGGCGCTGGAGGCGTGGGCCAGGTGATGCTCGACCGGCTCGATCTTGATCTTTTTCGGGTCGAAGCCCAGTTGCTCCAGGCACCAGACGATCTTGCGGCGGTAGCGCTTGTAGCGACGATTGCCCATCAGGATCGCATCCAGGGCACGGTCCGGGGCGTACCAGTAGCGCTTGGCATAGTGCCAGCGCGCTTCGCCGAACAGGCTGATCGGGGCGAACGGAATCGCCACCACATCGACGTCGGACGGCTTGATGCCGGCCTGCTCCAGGCAGAACTTCGCCGACTCATAGGGCATGCGGTTCTTTGCGTGTTTATCGCGTACGAAGCGCTCTTCCTCGGCTGCCGCGATCAGCTTTCCGTCAATGTACAGCGCTGCGGAAGGATCATGGCTAAGGGCGCCGGACAGGCCAAGAATCGTCAATGCCACAGGGGTCTAGCCTCTTAATCTGCATACGGGCGACAAGCGCCTCGAAAAAATTGATGTGCCACGCGCCGGGGCGCGGGGCAGCCAAAGGGGGCGATTATAACTTAAAAGCCGCTTCAAACCTCTAGCGGTGAGGCGTGGAGCTTTGTGGGGAATTACTACAGCATGTACGTTGACAGCTATAGGCTACCCACATAGACTTCGCGCAAATGGACTGGGGGATCCCGGTCGGCGTCTAAGCCTCGGTGAGTTTCACCGGGGCTTTTCGCTTTCTGGAGGCGGAAATATTTTCAAGCCCCAGTTTTCAAAACCTTCCCCTGCCTTGTCGCGCCCTCCGCTGCAATAGAACTTGCGCTTAAGTACGTCAAAGGCCCGATTTTCCTGCCCAGCTCGTAGGACACTCATACCTACCGGTCTCGCAACGAGATCAGCCAGCTGCAAGCCGGTGGAGTTGACCTGTTTGGTCGCAAAGACAATATCAAACGGCAGCTGAATTCCCATACGATTAGTACCGTCACACATGCGACGAAATTCCAGCTCCAGCTCGTTATCTTCCTTTTTCCCTCTTCGCTCGACGATTACATGGGTCAACACGTCTTGCTGGGCTTTCTCCTTCAGAAACTCATAAAGGGTCTCCAGACAGAACCCCAGAGCAACGTGATAAGGATTATCGGCACCGCCCTGTCTATCCCTCAGCCTCGCCTTGTCTATAACGCAACTGATCAGAATGAAATTGCTCGCCTCGATAATACTGGTCAGCTCATCAAGAAAAGCATGCTTGTGCTGCCTGGAAACAAAGAGACTGGAGAAAGCGCCCTTTTCCTTGCGGATTTCCAACTCATGCAACCCAACCAGATCGTGCCCCATGTGATTGAACTTGAACTTCTGCAACGCCGGTATGACCTTCTCGCAATAGTGGCGCTTATGGAAAACGCAGAAAGCCAACACAAACATCGGATAATTGGGATCCAGCGTCTGCATTCCATGGTCGCCACTCTCATCCACGTACACGATGAAGTCGCTGAATTTACCGCCGGTAGCCGCCGGTTTATCTTCGCCATGGGGCTTGTCCGCTTCACTCTCGAAAAGTGAAAACTGCTGAGCGGGCAATGAACGATCTGGCATAGCGTCATGACTCCTTTCCAAGGCGCACTGAACACACAAAGCCAGAACACCCTGCATTTTGATCCGTTATATGACGTACCGCATAAAACCCAAATGGATGTCCGCCCCACTCTCAAGGCAGCCGCTCATCAATGACCCGATACAACGCACTATCTTGCGGCCAATTGCGCATGAACCGCGCCCGATCCCGGGCGTACGCCGGGGCGAAGCTGGCCTGGGTGCGGTGCTGGCACATGGAGTCCAGGTCAATCAGCGCCCAGCGGTCGCGCTGCCAGAACAGGTTGTGGCCCTTGAAGTCGCCATGACTGATGCGCTCGCGGATGAGGTCGGCGAACAACCGCTCCAGGGCAAGCAATTCGGATTCGGGTGCTTCGCCACTTTCCACATAAGGGGCGAAGCGCTCGATGATATCCGGTCCCGACAGATGCTCGGTGACCAAGTACGCACCACGGCGCAGCCACAGGAAACGCTTCTCCAGCAAGGCCAGCGGCTGGGGCGTGGCGATGCCGAGGAAGGCCAGGCGATGGCCTTCGCGCCAGGAATGCCAGGCACGGCTGGGGCGCCAGAAGCGTTTGAGCCAATGGGCAAAGTTCTTGATGTTGTAGCGTTTGATCACCAGGGTACGATGGCTCACCTCGACCTTGCCGACGCTCGCCGCGCCTCCGGTCTTGTACAAGTGGCCCCGGTCCAGCAGGGCATCAGCCTGGTCCAGTACCGGCACCATGGCAGCTTCTTCGTCACGGCGGATCGCCCGCAGGCCGAATGCGCCGCGCCGCACGCTGAACAGGCTGCACTCACGCCCGACCTTCTCAAGAAAGTCCTTCAAGCGCCAGGCCTGGACCTTGTCGATCTGCTTTTGCAGCGCTTCCATGGGCAACGCGTGCTCGGCATTACCTAGCAGGTAATGCACCAACAGCTCTTCGTTGAAGGGCGCCAGGGATTTGGGCAACTGCGCGAAAAACACCCCCAGGTTCTCCAGCACCTTCTGCCGAGACAAGGGCTGGCCCGGGGTTTCAGCGCGAATGCCGGCGCCGTCGATCAAATAGAGCTGGCCGTCGTGGCGCAGCAGGTTGTCCAGGTGCAGGTCTTCCTGCCACAGGCCTTTGCTGTGCAGTTGGGCGATGGCGCCCAGGGCTTCGGCCAGTACTGCCACCTGTTCGTCGGCCAGCAATGGCAAATGCTCGACTTGTTTCCAGGCGTCTCCCAGGCTCTCGGCACCTTCGAGCAGCTCAAATAACAACCAGCCGCCCTCGCCTTCTTTCAGCCCGTCAGCCAACAGCAACGGCGTGGTCAGCCCTTGCTCAGCCAGCAGGCGCACACCTTGCAGCTCCCGCTGGAAATGCCGGGCAGCCTTGCTGCCCACCAATAATTTGGCCAGCACCGGCCGGCCGCGCCAGACGCCCGCACCGACGTAACGCTGGCCGGGCAACACCCGCAACAGTGAAAGCAGCTGCAATTGCGCCGGCCCGGCGGCATCGGCCAATTCCAGGCTCAATGGCAGGACGGGATTGCGGCCGACGTTCTTCAATTCGGACAAACGCATCAACGGGCTCTCTTGTGGCTACGCCGGGCGGTCAGGCGACTCATCCAACTGTCCACCAGCCCGGCATCGGGCGGTTGGTCCAGATAGGTAGACAGCAGTTGCCGCACATCGGCATCACTCCAGATTGCCGCACGACGCAGCAACGGCTCCAGATCCCTGACCCGATCGCGCCAGCCGAACAACAGCGGCCGGGTCTTTTCCAGGTCGATCAGTTGCGCCTGATAGCCGCTGGCGGTGGCTTGCAGGAAAATGTGCTTGGGATAAAAACAGCCGTGCACCTGATGCATGCCGTGCAGGCGTCGCGCCAATTGGCCGCAGGCTTTCAGGACGGTGGTGCGCTGCGCTGCTGTCAGGGCCGACCAGCCTTGCAGGAGCGAATCCAGGTCATCCCAGCCATCCAGGGCGCGGGTCAGCAGGATCGCTCGCACTTCGCCATCCACCTTGCGCTGGCCATAGAACACCGCTTGCAAGGCCGGAATCCCCATCTGCCGATAACGACTGATGTTACGAAACTCCCGGGAAAAACTTGGCTCGCCGAAGGGGTGAGTCCAGGTTCGGGTCAGATAGTTGCTCTGGCGCTTGAGGTAATATCCCCGCCCTTCCAGGTCGAGCCGGAACACGCTGCTCCAGCCGCCGCCCGAAGTGTTGGGCTCATCCACCGCGTCCAGTTGCCGCGCCCACAGGGCCTCGAAGCTGTCCAGGCCATGACGCTGCAGCAACGCCCGGTCTTCAGCGGCCAGAAAATCAGTCATTCACGCCCCTCGAAAAATCTCACCACGTGACGGATGCGCTTTTTATCGCGAGCATCGAGCCGGTCGCGTTGGCGATACTGCAAGTAAAAGCGCAAGCGCTGAGTGGCGGACAAATGGTACTTGGCTACCTTGTCCAGGCACGCCAGATCCTTGGTGATGCGGTACTTGAGCCAGAAGCCGCTCCAGAAATCACCATTCGGGCAGTCGATCAGAAACAGCTGCGCCTGGTCGTCGATCAGCAGGTTGCGCCACTTCAGGTCGTTATGGGTGAAGCGGTGCTCATGCATGGTTCGCGTGTAGCCCGCCAGTTGCTCGCTCACACCATTGACCCAGCGACGATCGGTCAACCGCGGATCGTGACGATCGGCCAGGGCCGACAGGTCTTCGGTATGCGGCAGTTCGCGGGTGATCATCGCGCCACGGGCATAGGCGGCGCCATTGCGCTCCAGGCCCCAACCGACGATTTCGGCGGTGGGAATACCCCACTTGGCGAAGCGCTTGAGGTTCTGCCACTCGGACTTGACCCGCGGCTTGCCCAGATAGCGGCGCAACCCCTTGCCGGCCCCGACGTAGCGCTTGACGTAATAGTTCACGCCATTGCGCTGCACCCGGATCACTTCGGACAGCGGGTCGCGGGTCAGACGCTCGCCCTGCAAGGCAAACACCGCCTCCAGACTGCCGAAGTCCTGCGCCAGGTCGGCATAAGCCGGTTCCAGCTTCCAACCCGACATCAGAGTGCATCCCCGTAGCGCTGCTTGCGGGCATACAGTTTGTTGGCCTTGCCTTCGAGCCAGCTCAACAGCGAAGCCTCTTCGGCGAGGATCCGGCGCAGCGGCTGCTGAAAATAACCCTTGAGAAAGCGCAGCTTGTCGCGGCGGGTCAAGCCGATGTCCAGTGCCGAGAAATACAGCGCCGCCAGATCCTTATTGCGCCAGCGGGTGGTGATGGCCGGACGGGTCTGGGCGCGGTGCAGGTCGATCACCGACAGCTTGAAATCCTGCGGGGTGATCGGTTTGTCGGTGTGCAGCAGGAAATGGCAGATGTAGCAGTCCCGGTGATTGACCCCGGCACGGTGCATCATGCCGGTCATGCGCGCCACTTCGGCGATCAGTGCCCGCTTGAGTGCCGGAGGGGGCGGTTGCTTGACCCAGTCGATACTGAAATCTTCGAGACTGACAGTCGGCGCCAACTCTTCGGTGACAATGAACGAGTGCTGGTCTGCCGGATTGCTGCCCTTCTCTCCATACGCGACGGCGGTCATGGTCGGCACACCGACCTGCTGCAAGCGCTGGATCGCTTTCCATTCCTGTCCTGCACCGAGCACCGGCAGCTTGGCGGTGATGAGGTTCTTGGCGATCTCACCCCAACCGATGCCGCGGTGGATCTTCACGAAAAAACCGCGTCCGTCCACCTCCGTGCGCAAGGTGCGCCGGGCTTCCAGTTCGCGATAGACCTCGCCCTTGAGCGCCTCGACTTCGGCGAACGCATCGCGCCCGGCCCAGAGGCTCTTGAACGGTTCGGCCAGCATCAGTTTCATTGTGCGTGCTCCGCCAATATCACATCGGCCGCGTGCTGCGGCATGCTGTAGAGGTCGGCCGTCTCGGCGAAGGCCAGACCGTTGCGACTCCAGGCCGCCCGTGCATCGGCGTCACTCAACATACGACCCAGGTACTCGGTGAGCTGCGCCTGTTCGAACGGCTCGTCGAGCACCAGGCCGCTGTCGGCCTCGGCGATATAGTGGGCGTACCCACACACCGCACTGACCAGCACTGGCAAACCGGCCACCAGGGCTTCAAGCAATACCGTCCCGGTGTTTTCGTTGTACGCCGGATGGATCAACAGGTCGGCGCCCAGCAGGAAACGCGGGATGTCACTGCGGCCCTTGAGGAACCGCACGTTGTCGCCGAGCCCCAGCGTGGCACTCTGCAATTGGAATACTTTGGGGTCGTCCTGGCCGATTACAAACAGCCGGGTGCGCTTTTTCAGTTCCGGCGGCAGCGCGGCCAGGGCCTTGAGGCTGCGGTCCACGCCCTTGGTCTTGAATCCGGAACCGATCTGCACCAGCAGCAAATCATCCTCGGCCAGCGCGAATTCGGCACGGAACGCGGCCCGGATCTGCTCGGCATCGGCGGGCCGGCGGCGATCCTGGGCGATGCCCGGCGGCAGCAGGTGAAAGCGTTCCAGCGGCGTGTCGTAGTGCTTGATGAACAGCGGCTGCTGGACCTCGGAGATCATCAGCACCTCGGTTTTCGCGTCCCTGGCGAATACCGCCCGCTCGTACTCGGCGAAATGCCGGTAGCGACCCCAGCGCCGATACAACGAATTGCGCAGGTTCTGCGCCTTGTCTTCGAAACAGCCGTCGGCGGCGTAGTACACGTCCAGGCCGGGCATTTTGTTGAAACCGATCAAACGGTCCACTGGACGCTTGGCCAGGTCGGCTTCCATCCACGCGCTCAGCTTCTCGTTGCGCCGGTGATTGAACAGCGCCTTGACCGGTGCCACCAACACTTCGAAGCCCGGTGGAACGTCGCCTTCCCAGATCAGCGTGTAGACACGGATCTGATGGCCGCGACGCTGGCACTCCAGGGCGATGCGCATGAAGTCGCGCTGCAAGCCACCAAAGGGGAAGTACTTATAAAGGACAAAAGCCAATTGCATCAGCGCGGCTCCTCAGCCAATAACGTGCTCAGGTGGCTGGCAACACGCTCGGGGTTCAGACGCGTGAAGCACAGGGGCTGCTCGCGTTTCAGGTCAAACCGACGCGCATCTTCGGCCGTCGGCGGATAAGTGCATTGTTTCTGCATGCAAGGCGCGCAGGGGAAATCACTGGCCAGATGGACCTGCCCCTTGCCGTAGGCGCCGGTCAGCACCGGATTGGTCGGACCGAGCAGCGAAATGGTCGGGACGTCCAGGGCTGCGGCCAGATGACCGAGACCGGTGTCCACCGCCACGCAAGCCTGGGCACCGGCGAGGACCTTGCCCATCCCGCCCAGGTTCAGCTTCGGCAGGACTTCAACGTTGCGCAGGCCTTTGGCGATGCGCTCGGCCCGGGCTTTCTCCAGCGGGTTGCCCCACGGCAGCTTCACCACCACGCCGAACTGGCCCATGCGCTCGCAGAGCTGACGCCAGTAGAGTTCGGGCCAGTGCTTGGAGTCCCAGGTCGTGCCGTGCAGGAACACCACATAAGGGTATCGGCGTGGCAGCTCAACCAGGCGATCGACATTCAGCCCATAGTTGCCCAGGGTTTGCGGCAGGTCATAACCCAGGGCCACGGCGAACAATTGCCGTACCCGCTCCACCGCATGCTGACCACGGGCCACCGCCAGACGTCGTGAGTAAAAGCGCGCGGCGAGGGGTTCCCGGGCCGATTGCTTGTCCAGACCGGCGACCGGGGCCTTCACGTAACGGGTCAGCCAGGCGCTCTTCAACAGGCCCTGGGCATCGATCACCAGGTCGTATTTTTCGGCACGCAGGTTTTGCTTGAAGCGTCGCCATTCGCCGCTCTTGATGGTCTGCCAGAGGTTCTTGCGCCAGCGCCGGATGGCCACCGGAATGACCTTGCCCACAGCAGGATGCCAGGTGGGGATTTCGGCGAAGCCTTCTTCCACCACCCAATCGAACTTGATCCCTGGGATCGCCCGCGCGGCGTCGGTCAGGGCCGGCAGCGTGTGGACCACATCACCCAGCGAAGAGGTCTTGATCAGCAATACCCGCAAGTTACCGGACCTCCACGGGTGTGCCCTGCAATCGCTCCAGGGCATCGTTCACCGACACCGGCATGAGCTGACGCAGGCAATTGTAATGACCGAAGCGGCAGGTGCGGTCGAAGCATGGGCTGCACTCGATGCCCAGGCGCACGACTTCGACCTTGTCCGCCAGCGGCGGCGTGAAGCCGGGCGAGGTGGAGCCGTAGACGGCCACCAACGGTCGGTTCAAGGCGGCGGCCACGTGCATCAGGCCGGAGTCGTTGGAGACTACCGAATCGGCACAGGACAGCAGGTCGATGGCCTCGGCCAGGGACGTGTCGCCGCTGAGGTTCACCGACTCTTCCCTGAGGCCTGGAATCAGCCGCGAGCGGATGTCTTCGCCCACCGGGTGATCTTTTTTCGAGCCGAACAGCCAGACTTGCCAGCCTTCGCGAATCTTCGCCTCGGCCACCTGGGCGTAATGCTCCGCCGGCCAACGTTTGGATTCACCGAACTCGGCCCCCGGACACAGGGCTAGCACCGGGCGGTCCAGACTCAAGCCGAACTTGGCCAGCGCCGCCTCGCGGCTCACTGGGTCAATCGCCAGGCTGGGGCGCGGATACGGCTTGGGCAACTCATCGCCCGGCGCATAAGCCAGGGCCATGAAGCGCTCGATCATCAGCGGATAACGCTCTTTGTCCAGGGTGCGCACATCGTTGAGCAAGCCGTAGCGAAACTCGCCACGCCAGCCGGTGCGCTTGGGGATCCCGGCAAAGAACGGCACCAGTGCCGACTTCAACGAATTGGGCAGCAGGATCGCCTGGTCATATTGACCGGCCAGGGACTTGCCGATGCGCCGACGGGTCGCCAGCTCCAGCACGCCGTGGCCGAGCGGAAAGCTCAAGGCCTTGCGCACCTGGGGCATGCGCTCAAGGATCGGCCGGCTCCACTCGGGGGCCAGGACGTCGATTTCGCACTGCGGATGGCGCTGCTTCAGGCACTGGAACAGTGTCTGCGCCATCACCATGTCACCGACCCAACTGGGCCCAACGATCAGAATATTCATGTGGTTTCCAAAAACGCTACGGGGAGGCCTACGCCTCCCCGCCTAAAAAACACTGCAACCCATTGTGGGAGCGGGCTTGCTCGCGAAAGGGCCAACACATCCAATATCTGTGTTGCCTGACATTGCGCTATCGCGAGCAGGCTCGCTCCCACAAGGGTTCTTCATTGGTTCCAAGTCCAGTGCAGCACCGCAATTCCAACTGTGGGAGCGAGCCCGCTTTCGCGAGCAAGCCCGCTCCCACATTCAATCAATACTTAACTCAACCCCAGCTCTCGCCAGATCCGCAGCACCTGCCGGCGCTCTTCCACGAACTGGTCGCCTGCAATCACCCCGGCCTCTTTCTGCAAGGCCTGGCGGTGCGCGGCGGAGCGGTAGGCTTTATAGGCCTCGCGCAACAGGGTGGCGTCTTCGGCCGGCATCAACCCGACCTCCTGCAACCCTTCCAGGATGCGGATGTTATCGGTGTAGCGCAGCAGCGACGGGTGTTCCTCGGACCACGCCAGGGCCGCGTATTGCACCATAAATTCAATATCGACGATACCTCCGGCATCCTGCTTGAGATCGAACGGCGCGCCGGCCTCGAAGGCGTTCGCCGCGGTCCCGGCGGCGGTGGCCTTGCTGCCGAGGTTATCGCGCATCTTGGCGCGCATCTCGCTGACCTCCTGGCGCAACACTGGCAGATCGCGCTTGCGCCCCAGCACCTGGGCGCGAACCTTCTCGAACGCCTGCCCTACGTCCTGGCTACCCACCAGCACCCGCGCCCGCACCAGCGCCTGATGTTCCCAGGTCCAGGCTTCGTTCTCCTGATAACGGGCAAATGCCCCGAGGGAACTGACCAACAGCCCCGACGCTCCGGACGGACGCAGGCGCATGTCCACTTCATATAACTGCCCGGAGTTGGTCTGGGCAGTCAGCAGGTGGATGATCCGCTGGCCGAGCCGGGTGAAAAACTGCGCGCCATCGATCGGTTTCGGGCCATCGGTTTCCGCCTGGGGATCGCCGTCGTGGATGAACACCAGGTCCAGGTCCGAACCATGCCCCAGTTCCAGGCCGCCGACTTTCCCATAACCGACAATGATGAAGCCGGGATCGCACAGGCTGCCGTCGGTGCGCAGCGGCACGCCATGCTTGGCGGCCGTCTGGCGCCAGGCCAGGGCCAGTACTTGTTCGAGGATCGCCTCGGCGAGCCAGGTCAGGTAGTCGCTGACTTTCATCAACGGCAGGCTGCCGGCGATTTCCGAGGCGGCCACCCGCAGACGGTGGGCCAACTTGAAATGGCGCAGCGCTTCCATCTGTTGCTCCAGATCGTCCTCGGGGATGCGCGTCAGACGCTCGCGCAGCTCCGCCCCGAGCTCGGGTGCCAGGGGCGGCTTGAACAAGCGGCCCTCGTTAAGCAACTCATCGAGCAGCAGCGGGAAGCGGGTGATCTGCTCGGCGATCCACGGGCTCGCCGCACACAGCGTCAGCAAGCGCCGCAGGGCGCCGGGGTTTTCCGTCAACAGCACCAGGTAGGCCGAGCGACGGGCGACGGCTTCCACCAGCGGCAGGACCCGCTCCAGCACAAGGTCCGGGTTGGCATGCTCCACCGCCTGAGCCAGCAAGCGAGGGATGAACGCGTCCAGACGCTCGCGCCCCAGACGTTGCATGGCGCGTAACTGCGCGCTGCTGCGCAAGGCGGCCAGGGCCTTGAGCGCCTTGGGCGCATCGACGAAACCGCCCTCCTCCAGCTGACGGCAGGCCGCTTCTTCATCCTGGCTGTCTTCCCATAAAGGCAACCATTCGCCGCCCACCACCACTTCGCTTTCGCCACCCTCTTCTTCATCCGGGTCGGCGATGACCTGGCCGAAATGCCAGGCCACGCGGCCACGCCAGTGCATCAATCGTTCGTGGAAGGCCGGCCAGTCATCGAAGCCCAGCATGAACGCAATCCGCGCCTGGTCCTGGGCACTGTCCGGCAGCATCTGGGTCTGGCGGTCGGCGATGGCCTGGATCGCATGCTCGGTATAACGCAGGAATTCATAGCCCTGGCGCAGCTCATCGATCACCTTGGCCGGCAGGTAACCCTGGCCTTCCAGGGTCCCCAGCACCTTAAGCAGCGGGCGCTGCTGCAAGCTCAAGTCGCGACCGCCGTGGATCAACTGGAAGGCCTGGGCGATGAACTCCACCTCACGGATGCCGCCCGAGCCCAGCTTGATATTGTCGGCCATGCCCTTGCGCCGCACTTCCTGCTGGATCAACTGCTTCATGGTGCGCAGCGCTTCAATCGCGGAAAAGTCCAGGTACCGCCGATAGACGAACGGGCGCAGCATGTCGAGCAGTTGCGCGCCTGCCACCTGATCGCCAGCCACCACTCGCGCCTTGATCATGGCGTAGCGTTCCCAGTCGCGCCCCTGATCCTGGTAATACTGCTCCAGGGCGTTGAAGCTCAGCACCAACGCACCGGCCGAACCGTAGGGGCGCAAGCGCATGTCGACGCGGAACACGAAGCCGTCCACGGTCATCGGGTCCAGGGACTTGATCAGGCGCTGGCCGACGCGGATGAAGAACTCCTGGTTGTCCAGCGGCCGCTTGACCCCGACGGTTTCGCCGCCCTCGGGGTAGGCGAAAATCAGGTCGATGTCCGACGACAGGTTCAGTTCCACCGCACCCAGCTTGCCCATGCCGAGAATGACCATCTGCTGCGGTTCACCGCTGCGTCGTCCGGTAGGCGTGCCGAACTGCTGGCTGAGGCGCTGGTACAACCATTGGTAAGCCTGATCGATGCAGGCGTCGGCCAGGTCCGAGAGGTCGCGGCAGGTCTGGACCAGGTCGGCCTGGCGGGTCAGGTCGCGCCAGATGATCCGCACCTGCTGGCGGGTGCGCTGGCGGCGCAGGACGCGGCCCAGCTCATCCTCGGTTTCAGCAGCCTGCACCGCGGCGGCGATCTGCGCGCACAGCTCACCCGGGGCGAAGCTGCGATCCAGTTCACCGCTGCGCACCAGCTCCAGCAACATGATCGGGTCACGCAGGCTCTGCTCGATGACAAAGTCGCTGGCGGCAGCGATGCGGTTGAACGCCTCCCAGCGCTGCGGCGTCCAGGTCGACAGGCCATGGTCGTCGTCGAACAAGGCCACTGCCGCACGGAACGACTGCTCGGCGCGGCTGACCAATGACTGGAGAATCGCCGGTATCCGGGCTAGCGATGGCAGGCTCATGGTCTATCCTTGATCGGCGCGGGAAAGGCTGGATGTAGTGTTTTTTCCACTGACACTACCTGAACGACTGTCGAACAAAGATGATAAATAGCTGAAAATCTGATTTTATTGGCAGCCGGCATCAAGTTTTTACCTGTTCGAGTTGGCTGAAGACCAACAGTAACGATTATTCTCACAACGAAACGAGGGGCCAGAAGCCGCTCATGTGTAGTTTTACTACTCGTCTATACATTCGAAAGGCTGAAACGGCCAACGATTTGTAGTAAAACTACACGCCGCCGAGACAACCTTCGGCAATCCAAGAATTTATATCGTCTGCCCACAAGGCCAGTCGCAAACTCAGGCAACCGATTCTGGTAGCCTTTCCGCCCTGGAGCAAGCCATGCAAGACCTCGATCCCGTCGAAACCCAGGAATGGCTGGACGCCCTGGAATCGGTTCTCGACAAAGAAGGCGAAGACCGCGCGCATTACCTGATGACCCGTATGGGCGAACTCGCCACCCGCAGTGGTTCGCAACTGCCCTACGCCATCACCACGCCGTACCGCAACACGATCCCCGTTACCCACGAAGCACGCATGCCTGGCGACCTGTTCATGGAACGCCGCATTCGCTCGCTGGTACGCTGGAACGCGTTGGCCATGGTCATGCGTACCAACCTGAAAGATTCTGACCTGGGCGGTCACATCTCCAGCTTCGCCTCCAGCGCAACGCTGTATGACATCGGCTTCAACTACTTCTTCCAGGCCCCGACCAACGAACACGGCGGCGACCTGATCTACTTCCAGGGTCACGCATCGCCGGGCGTCTACGCCCGTGCGTTCATGGAAGGCCGCATCAGCGAAGAGCAGATGAACAACTTCCGTCAGGAAGTGGACGGTAACGGCCTGTCCTCGTACCCGCACCCTTGGCTGATGCCTGATTTCTGGCAGTTCCCGACCGTTTCCATGGGTCTGGGTCCGATCCAGGCGATCTACCAGGCGCGCTTCATGAAGTACCTGGAAGCCCGTGGCTTCATCCAGCCAGGCAAGCAGAAAGTCTGGTGCTTCATGGGCGACGGCGAGTGCGACGAGCCGGAATCCCTGGGCGCGATCTCCCTGGCCGGCCGCGAGAAGCTGGACAACCTGATCTTCGTCATCAACTGCAACCTGCAGCGCCTCGACGGCCCGGTTCGCGGCAACGGCAAGATCATCCAGGAACTCGAAGGCGTGTTCCGTGGTGCCCAGTGGAACGTCAACAAAGTCATCTGGGGCCGTTTCTGGGACCCACTGCTGGCCAAGGACGTCGACGGCATCCTGCAACGCCGCATGGACGAAGTCATCGACGGCGAGTACCAGAACTACAAGGCCAAGGACGGCGCGTTCGTCCGCGAGCACTTCTTCAACACGCCTGAACTCAAGGCGATGGTTGCCGATCTGTCCGACGACGAGATCTGGAAACTCAACCGTGGCGGCCACGACCCGTACAAGGTCTACGCGGCGTACCATCAGGCGGTCAATCACAAAGAGCAGCCGACCGTCATCCTGGCCAAGACTATCAAGGGTTATGGCACCGGCGCCGGCGAAGCGAAGAACACCGCGCACAACACCAAGAAGGTCGATGTCGACAGCCTGAAGCTGTTCCGCGACCGCTTCGATATCCCGGTCAAGGACAGCGAGCTGGAAAACCTGCCGTTCTTCAAACCGGAAGAAGGCAGCGCCGAAGCCCGTTACCTGGCCGAGCGTCGCGCCGCACTGGGCGGTTTCGTACCGCAGCGTCGCGCCAAGAGCATCAGCATCCCGACGCCACCGCTGGAAACCCTCAAGGCAATCCTGGACGGCTCGGGCGACCGTGAAATCTCCACCACCATGGCCTTCGTGCGGATCCTCGCGCAATTGGTCAAGGACAAGGAAATCGGCTCGCGCATCGTCCCGATCATCCCGGACGAAGCCCGTACCTTCGGTATGGAAGGCATGTTCCGCCAGTTGGGCATCTACTCGTCCGTCGGCCAGCTCTACGAGCCAGTCGATAAAGATCAGGTGATGTTCTACCGCGAAGACAAGAAGGGCCAGATCCTCGAGGAAGGCATCAACGAAGCGGGCGCCATGAGCTCGTTCATTGCCGCCGGCACTTCGTATTCCAGCCACAACCAGCCGATGCTGCCGTTCTACATCTTCTATTCGATGTTCGGCTTCCAGCGTATCGGTGACCTGGCCTGGGCCGCTGGCGACAGCCGCACCCGTGGCTTCCTGATCGGCGGCACCGCCGGCCGTACCACCCTCAACGGTGAAGGCCTGCAGCACGAAGACGGCCACAGCCACATGCTGGCCGGGACCATCCCGAACTGCCGCACCTATGATCCGACCTACGGCTATGAGCTGGCGGTGATCATCCAGGACGGCATGAAGAAGATGACCGAAGAGCAACAGGACGTCTTCTACTACATCACCGTGATGAACGAGTCCTACCAGCAGCCAGCCATGCCGGCCGGTGTCGAGGAAGGCATCGTCAAGGGCATGTACCTGCTCGAGGAAGACACCCGCGAAGCGGCGCACCACGTCCAGCTGATGGGCTCCGGCACCATCCTGCGCGAAGTGCGTGAAGCGGCGAAGATCCTGCGTGAGGAATTCAACATCGGCGCCGACGTCTGGAGCGTGACCAGCTTCAACGAGCTGCGTCGCGACGGCCTGGCCGTAGAGCGCAGCAACCGCCTGCACCCTGGCCAGAAGCCAAAGCTGAGCTACGTCGAAGAATGCCTGAACGGCCGCAAAGGTCCGGTCATCGCATCGACCGACTACATGAAGCTGTTCGCCGAGCAGATCCGTCAGTGGGTTCCTTCCAAGGAATTCAAAGTGCTGGGCACCGACGGTTTCGGCCGTAGCGACAGCCGCAAGAAGCTGCGTCACTTCTTCGAAGTCGACCGTAAGTTCGTGGTGTTGGCAGCCCTGGAAGCCTTGGCTGACCGTGGCGATATCGAACCCAAAGTGGTGGCCGAGGCCATCGTCAAGTTCGGCATCGATCCGGAAAAACGCAACCCACTGGACTGCTGAGGAGAATTTTCGTGAGCGAACTCATTCGCGTACCTGACATCGGCAGCGGTGAAGGTGAAGTAATTGAACTGTTTGTGAAGGTCGGCGACCGTATCGAAGCCGACCAGAGCATCCTGACCCTTGAATCGGATAAGGCCAGCATGGAAGTGCCTGCGCCGAAGGCCGGTGTCATCAAGAGCCTGAAAGTGAAGCTGGGCGATCGCCTGAAAGAAGGCGACGAGCTGCTGGAGCTGGAAGTCGAGGGCGCCGCTGCGGCGCCTGAGGCAGCCGCACCTGCCGCAGCCCCGGCGGCGGCTGAAAAGCCCGCCGCTGCACCGGCTGCCGAGGCCGCACCTGCCCCGGCCGCTGCGCCTGCCGCCGCCACTGTCCAGGACATCCATGTCCCGGACATCGGTTCGTCGGGCAAGGCCAAGATCATCGAAGTACTGGTCAAGGCCGGCGATACCGTCGAAGCCGACCAGTCGCTGATCACCCTGGAATCCGACAAGGCCAGCATGGAAATCCCATCGCCGGCCGCCGGCGTGGTTGAAAGCGTCGAGATCAAGCTGGAAGACGAAGTCGGCACCGGTGACCTGATCCTCAAGCTGAAAGTGGCCGGCGCCGCGGCACCTGCCGCACCTGCTCCAGCCGCCGCACCCGCTGCTGCCAAGGCCGAAGCGGCTCCTGCCCCGGCTGCCGCGCCAGCTGCGAAAGCCGAGGCTGCGCCAGCACCGACCGCCGCACCTGCACCAAGCGGTGCCAAGGTCCATGCCGGTCCAGCGGTGCGTCAGTTGGCCCGTGAATTCGGCGTCGAGCTGTCGGCCGTCAGCCCGAGCGGCCCGCACGGTCGTGTGCTGAAGGAAGACGTACAGGCTTACGTCAAGGCGATGATGCAGAAGGCCAAGAACGCACCGGCCGAAGGCGCCACCGGCGGCGCGGGTATCCCGCCGATCCCGGCGGTGGACTTCAGCCGCTTCGGCGAAACCGAAGAAGTGGCCATGACCCGCCTGATGCAGATCGGCGCGTCGAGCCTGCACCGCAGCTGGCTGAACATCCCGCACGTGACTCAGTTCGACCAGGCTGACATCACCGAGCTGGAAGCTTTCCGCGTTGCACAGAAAGCCGTGGCGGAAAAGGCCGGCGTGAAGCTGACCGTACTGCCGCTGCTGCTCAAGGCGTGTGCGCACCTGCTCAAGGAACTGCCGGACTTCAACAGCTCCCTCGCCCCAAGCGGCAAGGCTGTGATCCGCAAGAAATACGTGCACATCGGCTTTGCCGTCGACACCCCGGAAGGCCTGCTGGTACCGGTCATCCGCAACGTCGACCAGAAGAGCCTGCTGCAACTGGCTGCCGAAGCGGCTGCCCTGGCCGAAAAGGCCCGGAGCAAAAAGCTCACCGCCGACGACATGCAGGGCGCCTGCTTCACGATTTCCAGCCTCGGCCACATTGGCGGCACCGGCTTCACGCCGATCGTCAACGCGCCGGAAGTGGCAATCCTGGGTGTTTCCAAGGCCACTATCCAGCCGGTTTGGGACGGTAAGGCCTTCCAGCCGAAGCTGATGCTGCCGCTGTCGCTGTCCTACGATCACCGTGTGATCAATGGTGCCGCCGCTGCGCGCTTCACCAAGCGCCTGAGCGACCTGCTGGGCGACATCCGCACCATCCTGCTGTAACACCGGGCGGCCCTTCCCTGGGGAGGGCCACTCGAACGCTGTTTTCCGAGCGCCACGCTCGTACCTCAACCCCGCCCGTCTGGCGGGGCTTTTTTTGCCTGGAATAAATCCAGCGAGTCATTGGCCGGTCATGGGGCCTGGAACTTTCCTACCTCCTCCCGCCTGAATGCCTACGTCATCTATTGCGTCTTACTCACAACTTACGCCCCCACCCCTTTCAATATTTATTCTGCCCCGAGACTTAGTATCAAGCCCGGCGAGATAACTAAATGGTCATCTCAACTTTATAACTATTGCCATTCGAAAGGATTCGAATATGTTCAAACCTACCGTTGGCCCTATTGTTGGCCACACAACAAGCGATCACGCACGAATATTCCTCCGGGGCGACTTTGGGAACAATCTGGTATTCGCCGGTATTCGCTACCGACGCAAAGGAGAAACCATCTGGTCGAAAGGACAGTTCGTTCTACTGAAGGCCCACCGCGACATGTCCGATGTCATTGTGCTCAAAGCCCTTCAACCCGGCACTGTCTATGAATACCAGGCAGGTTGGTTCAGTCCCTTGAGCCCGGCGCACACCGTGGAAACCGTCCAGGAGTTGCCGCTGCAATGGCCACGCACGCTTTACTGCCTGCGCACGCCAACCAGCGAGGCTGGCGCGCCTCACGCTTATATCGTGGGCTCCTGTCGTTACCTGCGGATCACCGGCGGCGTGCCATCGCTCCCAGGCCTCGGCGACCGCACCTTTGCCGGCATCAATCGCATCGTGGCGCAGGCCGACCCGCCGATCAGCGCGGTATTGATGACGGGCGACCAGGTCTATCTCGACGACTTGAACGTTGTTGCTCCGGATCGGAGCTATAAAGATATTCTCTTCAAATATCGCACGGTCTTCTCCCAACCGTATATCGCCCGATTAATGGCCGAAGTGCCCACTTACATGATGCTCGACGACCATGAGATCGAGGATAACTGGCCGGCCAATAAAAAGGGCAAGGACGAGACTCTATATGCCAACGCCATCAGCGCTTATGAACTTTATCAAGCGAGCCACAGCCCTGCGCACGAACTTTCAAGCGACGGGATATTAAATAAGAAACTGAAACAATACTGGTATTCATTTGCCCATGGCGACATCGAATGGTTTGTCACCGACAGCCGCACACAACGCAACCTGTCGCCGGACGACCGACGCATCCTGGACGAGGTGCAGGAACGGGCCCTGCTCAAGTGGCTCGTCGAAAGCCAGGCCCGGGTCAAGTTTGTCGTGACCAGCGTCATGTTGTACCCCGACAGCAAACGCAATGACGGGGATGCCTGGCAGGCCTTCCCGCAACAACGCCTGCGCGTACTGGAAACCCTGCGCAGCCATCGAATCAAGAACGTGATTTTCGTCTCGGGCGATGTGCACGGTTCCATGACCAGCCGTCTGCGCCACAGCGAAGATCCTGATTTCGAGGTCAACACCATCGTTTCCTCGCCGTTGTGCAACAGCAAATTGCTGCCTTTTGCAAAAGCAGCGGATTTTATTTTCGATGCCCCCATGGCCCGGCTGGAAAATGGCGACTATCGCTATGAGCTGACCAGTAAAGTGATCAGCCAGGACAATTTCGCCCGCCTGCATGTCACGACGCAGAGCGTTCAGGTCACCTTCCACGACCGAAACGGCATTGCGTTGCAGGCAGTGGAAATCGCCCTTCGGTGACCAGCGGTATCACCTGCGACGCCCTCTTATCGGTCAGCGACTGGAGAAATCCTTTTGTCGGCCGATAAAAGGTTTATAGCACTTGGCCTTCATGTCTCTTGTCAGCCAGTGCCGCAATGATGCAACCTTGCGGCAATCCGTAATAACGAGGGCGTCAGCCCGGCGCGATCAGCATTTTCGAAGCGAGTTTCCCCATGAAAAGCCAACCCGATGCCGCCAGCCGAATGGCGGCCGAGGTAGTGACGCAGTTACCGGTGCCCTCGCGGCTCGGCATGCTGCGTTTCGAACGGCTGAATGAAGCTAGCTGGGCGCTGTTATTTCTCGATCCGAACTGCGAACGATACTTCGGCCTGCCGGCAGTCGATCTCTGCTCCCTGGTCAGCTCACCCTACGCCAGCCTGATGGAGCCCGAAGCGCGCTATCAGTTGCACGACACGATCCAGCAGCAACTGGCCGAGGCCTCGCACTATCAGATCCGCTATATGCTCCACACCGCCCAAGGCCCGATGAACGTGCTGGAGACGGGCGAAGCCTATAAGCAACACAATCGCCATCTGCTGCGCGGTTACTTGTTGGTGGTAGACAGTCTGCTTCAGGGCGAGCCATCCATGCCTGCCCTGGACCTGGAAACCCAGAACTCACGCCTGCAGATCGCCCTGGAGCTCAATCAGCGCGCCCAGCAGGAACAGCTCCAGCACCTGGACCGGGTGCGAGCCCAGCAGGACCTGATCCTGCTGCTCACCCGCCAACGCTACAGCACCAATAATTCCTTGCTTGAAGCCGCCGAACTGATCACCCGCAGCGCCTGCGACATCTACCAGATCGACTGCGCCAGCATCTGGAACCTGGCGGACGGCAAGCTGGTGCCGATCTCCGCCTACAACCGTGCTTCCCAAGCGTACTTCCTACCCGCAGAGATCGACGCCAGCGAATACCCCAACTACATGGAAGCGCTGCAGACCTGCCGCGCCATCGATGCCCACAATGCGATACGCGACCCGCGTACCCGGGAAATGGCCGAGAGCCTGCGCGCGCGCGACGTCAATGCCATGCTCGACGCCAGCGTGCGCATCGACGGGCAGGTGGTGGGGGTGCTGTGCCTTGAGCAAGTGGGCGTTACCCGCGCCTGGCAGTCCGATGAGATCGCCTTCGCCGGTGAGCTGGCGGACCAGTTCGCCCAGGTCATCAACAACCACAACCGTCGCACCGCCACCAGTGCCCTGCACCTGTTCCAGCGTGCCGTGGAGCAGAGCGCCAACGCGTTCCTGCTGGTCAATTGCGACGGTGTGGTGGAATACGTCAACCCCAGCTTCACCGCGATCACCCAGTACACCACCGAGGAAGTCCACGGCCAGCGCCTGTCCGAGCTGCCGGCCCTGGAAAACCTCAGTGAGCTGCTGTTCGATGCCCCTTCGGCCCTGGCCCAGAACAACAGTTGGCAGGGCGAGTTCAAGAGCCGACGCAAGAACCTGGAACCGTATTGGGGGCAGTTGTCGATTTCCAAGGTCTACGGCGACAACCGCGAGCTGACCCATTACATCGGCATCTACGAAGACATCACCCAGACCAAGCTGGCCCAGCAGCGCATCGAGCGCCTGGCCTACACCGACAACCTGACCAACCTGGGGAACCGCCCGGCGTTCATCCGCAACCTTGACGAACGCTTCGCCCGGGACAGCGACTCGCCCATCAGCCTGTTGTTGGTGGACATCGACAATTTCAAGCGCATCAACGACAGCCTCGGCCACCAGACCGGCGACAAGCTGCTGATCAGCCTGGCCCGACGCCTGCGCAACAGCCTGAGCCCCAGCGGCAGCCTGGCGCGCTTCGCCAGTAACGAGTTCGCCGTGCTGCTGGATGATACCGACCTCGAAGCCGGCCAGCAGATAGCCAGCCAATTGTTGATGACCCTCGACAAACCGATGTTCGTCGATAACCAGCTGATCAGCGTGACCGGCTCCGTGGGCCTGGCCTGCGCGCCTCTGCATGGCCGAGATCCGCAGACCCTGATGCGCAACGCCGGCCTCGCCCTGCACAAGGCCAAGGCCAACGGCAAGCATCAGGTCCAGGTGTTCACCGAAGCGCTGAATGCCGAGGCCAGCTACAAGCTGTTCGTGGAAAACAACCTGCGCCGGGCCCTGACCCAGAACGAGCTGGACGTGTTCTACCAGCCCAAGCTGTGCCTGCGCAGCGGACGGCTGCTGGGCATGGAAGCCCTGCTGCGCTGGAATCATCCGGAAAAAGGCATGATCCGTCCGGACCAGTTCATCAGCGTGGCCGAGGAAACCGGCCTGATCATCCCCATCGGCAAATGGATCGCCCGCCAGGCCTGCCGCATGAGCAAGCAGCTGACCGCCGCCGGCCTGGGCAACCTGCAAGTGGCGATCAACCTGTCACCCAAGCAGTTCTCCGACCCGGACCTGGTCGCCTCGATTGCCAGCATTCTCAAAGAGGAACAGCTTCCAGCCCGGCTGCTGGAACTGGAGCTGACCGAAGGCCTGCTGCTGGAAGCCACCGAAGACACCCATTTGCAGCTCGACCAGCTCAAGCGCCTGGGCCTGACACTGGCCATGGATGACTTCGGCACCGGTTATTCATCCCTGAGCTACCTGAAGAAATTCCCGATCGACATCATCAAGATCGATCGCAGCTTCATCCACGAAATCCCGGACAACCAGGACGACATGGAAATCACCTCCGCCGTGATCGCCATGGCCCACAACCTGAAACTCAAGGTGGTGGCGGAAGGTATCGAGACTGCCCAGCAGTTGACCTTCCTGCGTCGCCACCGCTGCGATGTCGGCCAGGGCTACCTGTTCGACCGGCCGATCCCCGGCGCGGAGCTGATCGAGAAGCTCAAGCGCTATCCTCGCGGTCCGCTCGCTTAGCTCAAGCTTCAAGCTTCAAGCAAACGATGGCACACTCTCACCACTTGTAGCTTGCAGCTTGCGACTTGCAGCTGCCTCCCTAAGAGGACTGATAATGGTCTTGCGCTCGGAAATCCTGGTGAACAAAAACGTGCTTCCTACTCAAGAACAAGCTCTGCCTGGCCGTGAAACCCCAATGACCGTGCCGGAAAAGCACTTCGTCCTCGACGCGCCGCTACTGGGCCCGTTTGCCATGGACGTGGATTTCGCGATCTTCGGCCTGGGCTGCTTCTGGGGTGCAGAGCGCCGGTTCTGGCAGCGTGAAGGCGTGGTCAGCACGGCTGTGGGCTACGCGGGCGGTTTCACACCGAACCCGACGTATGAAGAGGTCTGCTCGGGCCTGACCGGCCACAGCGAAGTGGTGCTGGTGGTCTACGAACCGGCAAAAGTCAGCTATGAAGCGCTGTTGAAGATGTTCTGGGAACTGCACAACCCGACCCAGGGGATGCGTCAGGGCAACGACATCGGCACTCAATACCGTTCGGTCATCTATGCCACCAACCCGACTCAACTGGCTGCAGCCCAGCACAGCAAGGACATCTTCCAAGCGGAGCTGACCAAGGCCGGCAAGGGCACGATCACCACCGAAATCGAAGAAGCCCCGACGTTCTACTTCGCCGAGGCCTATCACCAGCAATACCTGGCGAAGAATCCTGAAGGGTACTGCGGGATCGGCGGCACGGGCGTGACCTGCCCGATCTGACTTTCAGATTTTAAAAGCTTCGCGAGCAAGCCCGCTCCCACAATAGGTTGGTGTTGATCACAAAAATACGATCAGACACAAAACCCATGTGGGAGCGGGCTTGCTCGCGAATGCGCCCTTCCAGGCACTACCGATGCGCCTGATCGCCCTCAACTCTCCGCGATCAACCAATCCATCTGCCATCCACCCTGGGTCTGCCCGAGCTTCTTCGACAGCCACGGCAGCAGCTCTCGCAGCTCCTCCTCCAGCCCCCACGGCGGGTTGGCAATTGCCAGGCCCGAGCCGTTCAGGCTATTGGGCGTTGCCAGCGGATGCACCAGCAGCTCGACCCGCAACAACTTAGGCGCCCCGGTGCCGGCCAGGTCCTGGTAGAAACGGCGCAACATCCGCTGATCTTTCACCGGATACCAGATCGCCGCTACCGTCTGGCGCATCCGACCAATGGCGTCCTTGAGGGACGCGGCGCAGCGCTGCATCTCGTCGAGCTGCTCGAAGGGCGGATCGATCAGCATCAGGCCGCGCTTTTCCGCCACTGGCAGCAACGCGCGGGGCACGTGCCAACCCTCGCCCAAGTGCACGGCCACGCGACGGTCGCCTTTCATGTTGTCCTTGAGCAGGATGCCGTCTTGCGGGTGTTTTTCATTGAGCAGCACCCGGTCCTGCGGGCGGGTCAGGCGCCGCGCCAGCTCCGGCGAGCCCGGGTAATAGCGCAACTGCCCGTCCGGGTTCATCTCGTGCAGCACCTTCATGTAGTCGGCGGTCAGCGCCGGCAGATCGTCCTGGCCCCACAACCGCGCGATGCCTTCCAGGTACTCACCGGTACGGTTGGCCTGATCGCCTTGCAGGTCGTACAGCCCGATGCCCGCGTGAGTATCGAGGTAAGCGAAAGGCTGCTCCTTGCGCGACATCAAGGCGATGAGGCGGGTCAAGGTCAGGTGTTTGAACACATCGGCGTGATTGCCGGCGTGGAAGGCGTGGCGATAGTTCATGGCGGCTCCTGCGAAGGGCGACGAGTTTACCGCGAAGCGCGCCGCACGTCAGGGGTTCGCGGCCCGGCGGGCGGACAGGGTATCCGACATCCTGTGGCGAGGGGATTTATCCCCGCTGGGCTGCGCAGCAGACCTGAAGCTCTCAACGCGGCCTGCCTGATGCACTGCATTCGCAGATTTTGGGGCTGCTGCGCAGCCCAGCGGGGATAAATCCCCTCGCCACAATCAATCCAGCTCCTGAATCAAGTAACCGAGCAATGGCCCTTTAGGCGCTTCGCCAGGCCCAAAGCCTTCGAGAAAGTGCGTGACCTTGCACCGCAGGATGCACTCATCGACCCGCTCGAACAGATACGGATGCTCCTCGCTCAACCATCGCAGTAGATTATCCCGCAGGCATTCGCTCGAATGCCCGGCCAGCCCCTCAAGCACTGCGTCGGGCACTTCCCACCAGGGAAAAGTCCGCGCCGGTCGTTGGGTATTTCCGACAATTTCCAGCGTTTGACCGTTGATCAGACAGCGACTGACGAGCGGTAAAAGCAGCCCGGCCTCGACCTCCGGTGATTGCAGGATGGGTTGCAAGTAGCGCCCATCCCAAAAACGGAAAAATACCGACTGGCCGCCCGGCAGCAAGACCTGCGTCAGGCCACACAGATGCCTGGCAAGGGTGTCCTGACAGGCAGAGGACACCGCCAGCCACCCCCAGTCGAGCGAGTCACCGGCGGCTATCCAATCGAGAAATGCACTGTCTGCGGCGACAACGCCCACGTAGGGCATGACCGCCTCCCATCCGGCATAAGGCGTATCAGCCCAGATCGGGCTGGCCGCGGCGGTCATCGAGCGCCTCCAGGCCGCCAGCGGCCCGGCGGCGCTGGCGTTGCTGAAGACGGCGTACAGTTGCTCGCCTGGCTGCAAAGGATGCTCTTGAAGCCAGGCCCGGGGAGATTGACCACCTTTCATGTCCTTGCCTCGGGACCCACCACCTGGCGAGCAACTGGCTGCACTGCGCAAACGCCGTTCTTGCAACGCTCACACTCCTCACAGAACGGCGCCGCGCCGCCCAGACTCAGGACTTGTGCGAAAGAAATCGCGGCAAGTTTCTGCGCAACGCCCGACACCGCAGATGCCGCGCCCTTGGCAGGCTGAGGCGCGCCACCGACTTCGATCGGCACACTGCTGAAAATCCCGGCCGCGCCAATATTGATCCAGTGCCCACCGGCCTGAATCGTCGCGCTGACACCCGCGTCCAACACGATTTGCTGCCCGGCGCTGACGTGAAACTGCTGACTGGCGTTCAGAGCCTGACTGGCGACCCGGATGTGTCGCTCGCCGGCGACCAGCAGGTGATCGTCCTGCCTGACTTCCGCCTGTCGTCGACCATGAGTGACGCGCTGCTCATCGGCCCTGAGTTCATGGCGCGCGGTACCGGTGACGACGATGCTGCGCTCGTGATCGACCTGCACCCGCTGGTCATGCAGCACGTGCTGGGTCCAGTCTCGTTGAGCGCGCAGGTAGATCTCTTCGGCCCCCCTGCGATCTTCGATGCGCAGTTCGTTATAGCCGCCCCCACCCGGGCTGCTCTGGCTGCGCCAGATGCTGCGGGTCTTGTCCGCCGGCAGGTCCAAGGGCAGCGGGTTGGCGCCATTGGGCAGGCAACCCACCACCAACGGCTTGTCCACATCGCCATCGATGAAGCCCACCAATACTTCCATGCCGACCCGCGGGATCATCACCGCGCCGTAGCGGTCATGGGCCCAACCGGAGGCCACCCGCAACCAGCAGCTGGAGTGTTCGTCACCCTTAGCGTCGCGGTCCCAGATCAACTGGACCTTGACCCGTCCGAATTCGTCGCAATGGATCTCGCTGTCCGCAGGTCCGGTGACCACCGCCGATTGGTAACCCCGGGCTTGCGGTTTCGGCTGATGCAGGGGCGGTCGATAGAAAACATCCCACGGTGTCGCCAGAAACGTATTGCTGTAGCCCTGAAAGTCACCCGGGCTGTCGCCGATAGCCTCTTCCAGAACCTGGGGCTGCCGGCCATGGTGGGCAATTTCGGTGAGCAGCCAGAGGTCGTTGCACTGCGCCCGGGGATGGCCCCGGACCTGCAGGAAATGCCCACTGACGAGTGCACGTTGGTCGCTGCGCCCTTCGGCCCGTCGGTGATCGACCGCGTGGCGTTCGAGTGCGCGCCGGGTCAGGTGGCGGCCATGGTCGTGGTCGGAAAACTGTCCTGGGTAGCGATAGTCCTCCAAGGCCGGTTGCTGCTGATTGTCGAAGCTTGTTTGCAGCGCCAGGCCGGGCTTGGAAAAATCATAGTCACGCAGCGTCACGGCGTTGGTCCGGGCCTGGAGTCGCACCGCCAGTTCCTTGATCGCCGGCTCGCTGGCGACCATGCCGCTGTCCGGCTGATAAACCGTCGATTCGGCCAGATGGGAAAAGACCGTCTGATCGTCGCCAAACACCAGCAGATGCCCCTCGGGACTGTGCTTGAAGTGGTAGTGAATACCGACCTCGGCACAGATTCGCTCGATGAATGCCAGATCACTCTCGGCGTACTGCACACAGTATTCACGTTCGGGGTATTGCCCACTCAGGCTGAACCGCAAAGCATCGCCCTGGATGCCATGGTCCTTGAGTATCCGGGTGACGATCGCCGGTACACTCAGGCGCTGGAAAATCCGCTGGTTGATGCGGTGGCGCAGGTACGCCAGACGGGGCACCAGACTGATCTGGTAACGCGCCAGACGCTTGTCGCAATCACCCTGGGCGACGCTTTCGACCTGACCGTGAATACCATGCCCTTTGTCATCGAACGCCAGATAGGCCTGACGATGCAGCACGTCCTCCAGCGCCAGGTCAGGCCGCTCGCTGACCAGTTCCAGGTCAAAGCGATAGGGCTGGCTGATGGCTTCATTGCCCTTGAACTCAAGCACCTTGAGCTCATTTGGCCCGCTGTCGAAAGTCAGCGTGAAACGCGATTGGTCGGCAGATGCGAACATCCGATGTCTCTCTGCAAATTGAAGGCGAATGATTCTGCATGAGCCGCACGAAGAGAATGTTGAAGGTCATGAAAAACAGATTCGCCTTACATCCAAGGGGATAAAAACCGCAGCGCGTGCCGCATTTTCCGATAGACATCTTTTCTATCGCAGGCTACGGACCCCGTCGCAAGATTGAATCGCCGACGCCTGACAACCTGACAGGCCGCGTGACTGCAACGGAGCGTGATACCGTTCCCTTCATCGCAACAAGCAAAGGACGCACCGTATGACGACTCGCTATGCAAAAATCGCAATGACCCTGGCGCTCGCCGCATTCGCCTTCCTGACGGTGTTCAACAACATCACCGACTACCGCTCCAACTTCAATTTCGTCCAGCATGTGCTGAGCATGGACACCACCTTCCCGGATAATGCCGCTCACTACCGCGCCATCGTCCAGCCATGGCTGTGGCATGGCGCCTATTGGCTGATCATCTCCGGCGAAGCGATCACCGCCGGGTTGCTGGGCTATGGCGCACTGAAACTATGGCAGGCGCGCCGGGCCGAGGCCTCGATGTTCGCATGGGCCAAGCGGTGGACCGTCGCCGGCCTGACGATGGGATTCCTCGTCTGGTTCTTTGGCTTCATGGTGGTCGGAGGCGAATGGTTCCTGATGTGGCAGTCAGAGATCTGGAATGGCCAGGACGCGGCGTTCAGGTTCTACATGGCACTATTGGGTGTACTGGTTTTTCTCAACCAGGCGGATTGCGACGTAGCTTGATCAGCGAATGACAGGAAAAACAGAATTAAAACTGTCAATCCTGACAGTACACCCACATCAGCCATGGATTTATGCTCGAACCAGCCTAAACACCACCGCAACAGGAAAGTCAGCTGATGAAACGGTCCTTTGTCACCGCTACGTGCCTGGCAACCGTCTATCAACTCTGCGCACCCGCAGCGGCCCAACTGATCTGGGATGGAGATGCTGCGAACCCCATTGGCAAGGAAAAGATATTTGGAAACGCCGTCAGCGAGTGCCCGGCCCCCTCCAGTATCACCGTGGTAAACGATACTGCCCGGGGCAAGGTCTGGCTATTTCATAAAAATGCCGGCGAACCTCGTTGCGAAGCGCGCAATATCAGAACCGGTGCCAACCACACGCTTTATAGATTCGAAAAGGACAAGACTTATTTCATCGGCTGGTCGTTCAAGTTGAATGACACTCTGAGCAATCATCATCCATTCCAATGGAAATCCTATGAGACGGGGCACCAGCAGAATTATCCATTCCTGATGAATGCCAAGGACGGCCACCTGAGGCTCTTCTATTACGGAACGCCGGACGATACCTCCGGTGTGATCTGGAACAGGCCCATCGAACCCTTGAAATGGCACTGCGTCGTTTTGGCCATCCATACCTCCAATCAATCAAGCAACGGTTGGGCGGAGTTATGGTTCGACGATGCCGCGCAGACATTCAGCAACGGCCAGCAACGATTTTCCGGAAGAACCTGGGACGGTTCAAACATAGGCGCGAATGAGCCCAAATGGGGTGTTTACAACAAGCATCAGCCGGGCATCATGGAGGATGTAAAAAACTATATTTCCGGCCTGAAGATAGGCACCACTTACGATGACGTCAAACAGTCCTGCAACTGACGATCATCCTCTTGGCAACCGATTCGATCCAATTGACCCGCCTACTTGCATTGCCTCCTCCCCGGCTGGTGCGATAAAAAACGGCCCGTCTGCGTTAGAGACGGGCCGTTTCTTCATCCAGTCGCCAGCAAGCCGATGGGCTTACTGGTTCAAGCGGAAGTCCTTCTCGGCCGCTTCGAAGCGCTGCACCATACCGGCGGTAGGCGAGCCCATTTTGCTGACGATATAGATAGCCAGGCTGGCGAAGATGAAGCCCGGAATGATTTCGTACAGGCCCAGCAGTTCGAAGTGTTTCCAGACGATCACGGTGATCGCCCCCACCAGGATGCCGGCCAGCGCGCCGTTACGGGTCATGCCTTTCCAGATCACGGAAATCAGCACCACAGGGCCGAACGCGGCACCGAAACCGGCCCAGGCGTAGCTCACCAGGCCCAGGACGCGGTTTTCAGGGTTGGCAGCCAGGGCTATGGCGATCAACGCCACCAGCAGCACCATGGCGCGACCGACCCAGACCAGTTCCAGCTGCGAAGCGCTTTTGCGCAGGAAGGTCTTGTAGAAGTCTTCGGTCAGGGCGCTGGAGCACACCAGCAACTGGCAGCTCAGGGTACTCATTACCGCCGCCAGAATGGCCGACAGCAATACACCGGCAATCCATGGGTTGAACAGCAGCTTCGCCAGCTCGATGAACACCCGCTCGTGGTTCTCGGTGACCGGACCGGCCACCTCAGGGTGCGCCGAGAAGTAGGCGATCCCGAAGAAGCCGACGGCAACGGTGCCGCCCAGGCACAGGATCATCCAGGTCATGGAAATGCGACGGGCGTTGGCGATGGACTTGACCGAATCGGCCGCCATGAAACGCGCCAGGATGTGTGGCTGGCCGAAATAGCCCAAGCCCCAGCCCATCAGCGAAATGATGCCGATGAAGGTGGTGTTCTTGAGCATGTCGAAGGATGAAGGATCTTTCGCTTCGATGGCCAGGAACGTGGTGTCCACGCCACCGGTGGCCAGCAGCACGATGATCGGCGTGAGGATCAGCGCGAAGATCATCAGCGTCGCTTGTACGGTGTCCGTCCAGCTCACCGCCAGGAACCCACCGACGAAGGTGTAGGCGATGGTCGCGGCAGCGCCGGCCCACAGCGCCGATTCGTAGGACATGCCGAAGGTGCTTTCGAACAGACGGGCACCGGCGACGATGCCGGAGGCGCAATAGATGGTGAAAAACACCAGGATCACCACCGCAGAGATGATCCGCAGTACGCCGCTCTTGTCTTCGAAGCGGCTGGAGAAGTAGTCCGGCAGCGTCAGTGCGTCGCCGTTGTGTTCGGTCTGCACGCGAAGGCGGCCCGCGACGAACAGCCAGTTCAGGTAGGCACCGACGATCAGGCCGATGGCGATCCAGCTCTCCGACAGGCCGGACATGTAGATAGCACCTGGCAGGCCCATCAACAACCAGCCGCTCATGTCCGACGCACCGGCGGACAAGGCCGTGACCACGCTACCCAGGCTGCGGCCGCCCAGGATGTAATCGGAAAGGTTATTGGTGGAGCGGTAAGCCATCAGGCCGATCAGGACCATGGCTGCGATATAGATCACGAAAGTGATCAACGTGGGATTGCTAACACTCATTGAATTACGCCCTGGCTTTGTTTTTATGTAGCGGTGGCAGCTGAAAACGCCGACAACGGACGTTGTAGCGACGATTTGCAGACCCGCGAATTTATGCTGATGTTTCCCCAGGAAAGCCATCAGCCGATGCTCCCGGCGAGACCGGTTGCACCTTGGCCGCGAATGCTATTCAACAAATGAAACGAGGTGCAACCTGTTTCGCTCGAATCAGTTGCACCTGATCGGTTTTAGCTCAGATTCGGTATTTTTTGCTCGATTTTGGTGCGACTTTCATCATGCAATCGCCTTCAAAAGCACCAAGACAGTGCAAGCCTACCCAGCACCAGTTTGCTTCCTGACGGGGTGTCGTTCATTTCAGCAAAAAAAGGGTTGCACCCGGTTGCACCTCATTCTGCTCGCAGCTAATCTTGCCGCCAGCTGATGCCACGCCATACGTGGTAAACATGAGGATAAAAATATGGCTACCACCACCCTCGGGGTCAAACTCGACGACCCGACCCGCGAACGCCTCAAGGCCGCCGCTACCTCGATTGATCGCACGCCGCACTGGCTGATCAAGCAGGCAATTTTCAATTACCTGGAAAAACTCGAGGGTGGTGCAACCCTGACCGAGCTCAATGGTGCGCCCCGTGCCGACAGCGACGATGCCGGCGAGGTCCAGGTCGACCACGCTCACCAGTGCTTCCTGGAATTTGCCGAAAGCATCCTGCCACAATCGGTCCTGCGCGCTTCCATCACCGCCGCCTACCGCCGCCCGGAGCCGGAAGTGGTGCCGATGCTGATCGAGCAGGCGCGTCTGCCGGCCCAGATGGCCGAGGCCACCAATAAGCTGGCGGCGTCGATTGCCGAGAAGCTGCGCAATCAGAAAAGTGCCGGCGGCCGTGCCGGGATCGTCCAGGGACTGTTGCAGGAATTCTCCCTGTCGTCCCAGGAAGGCGTGGCGCTGATGTGTCTGGCCGAAGCGCTGCTGCGTATTCCGGACAAAGGCACCCGCGATGCACTGATCCGCGACAAGATCAGCACCGGCAACTGGCAGCCGCATCTGGGCAACAGCCCGTCGCTGTTCGTCAACGCCGCGACCTGGGGCCTGCTGCTGACCGGCAAGCTGGTCGCCACCCATAATGAAGCAGGCCTGACCTCCTCCCTGAGCCGCATCATCGGCAAGAGCGGCGAGCCGATGATCCGCAAGGGCGTCGACATGGCGATGCGCCTGATGGGCGAGCAGTTCGTCACCGGCGAAACCATCGCCGAAGCCCTGGCCAACGCCAGCAAATTCGAATCCAAGGGCTTCCGCTACTCCTACGACATGCTGGGTGAAGCGGCGCTCACCGAACATGACGCGCAGAAATACCTGGCCTCGTACGAACAAGCCATCCACTCGATCGGCAAAGCCTCCCACGGTCGTGGGATTTATGAAGGCCCGGGTATCTCCATCAAGCTCTCGGCCCTGCACCCACGTTACAGCCGCGCCCAGTACGAACGCGTCATGGACGAGCTGTACCCGCGCCTGTTGTCGCTGACCCTGCTGGCCAAGCAATACGACATCGGCCTGAACATCGACGCCGAAGAAGCCGACCGCCTCGAACTGTCCCTGGACCTGCTGGAACGCCTGTGCTTCGAGCCGCAACTGACCGGCTGGAACGGCATCGGCTTCGTGATCCAGGCGTACCAGAAGCGCTGCCCGTATGTAATCGACTACGTCATCGACCTGGCCCGCCGCAGCCGTCACCGCCTGATGATCCGTCTGGTAAAAGGCGCCTACTGGGACAGCGAGATCAAGCGCGCCCAGGTCGAAGGCCTGGAAGGCTATCCGGTTTATACCCGCAAGGTGTACACCGACGTGTCCTACATCGCTTGCGCCCGCAAATTGCTGTCGGTGCCGGAAGTCATTTACCCGCAGTTCGCCACGCACAACGCCCACACGCTGTCGGCCATTTACCACATCGCCGGTCAGAACTATTACCCGGGCCAGTACGAGTTCCAGTGCCTGCACGGCATGGGCGAACCGCTGTACGAACAGGTTGTAGGCAAGGTTTCCGAAGGCAAGTTGAACCGTCCGTGCCGCGTGTACGCCCCAGTCGGCACTCACGAGACGCTGCTGGCCTACCTGGTGCGTCGCCTGTTGGAAAACGGCGCCAACACCTCGTTCGTCAACCGCATCGCCGACCAATCCATTTCCATCCAGGAACTGGTGGCCGACCCGGTCGCGAGCATCGAGCAGATGGCAACCCTGGAAGGCGGTTTCGGCCTGCCGCATCCGCGCATTCCATTGCCACGCGACCTGTACGGCAGTGAACGCGCCAACTCCAGCGGCATCGACATGGCCAACGAACATCGCCTGGCCTCGCTGTCCTGCGCGCTGTTGGCAACGGCCCATAACGACTGGAAGGCTGCGCCGATGCTCGGTTGCGCCGCCAGCGAAGAAACCCCGGCGCTGGTCTTGAACCCGGCCGATCACCGCGACGTAGTCGGGCATGTACAAGAAGCCACGGTCGCCGACGTCGACAATGCCATCCAATGCGCTGTCAACGCTGCGCCGATCTGGCAGGCCACGCCGCCGGCCGAACGCGCCGCGATCCTGGAACGCGCCGCCGACCTGATGGAAGGCGAGATCCAGCCGCTGATGGGCCTGTTGGCCCGCGAAGCCGGCAAAACCTTCGCCAACGCCATCGCCGAAGTGCGTGAAGCGGTGGATTTCCTGCGCTACTACGCGGTGCAGGCGCGCAAAGATTTCACCAACGACGCCCATCGCCCGTTGGGCCCGGTGGTCTGCATCAGCCCGTGGAACTTCCCGCTGGCAATCTTCAGTGGCCAGGTCGCCGCAGCGCTGGCCGCCGGCAACCCGGTCCTGGCCAAGCCTGCCGAGCAGACGCCGCTGGTGGCTGCCCAAGCCGTGCGCCTGCTGCTCGAAGCCGGCATTCCGGAAGGTGTGCTGCAACTGCTGCCAGGCCGTGGCGAAACCGTCGGTGCCCGCCTGGTGGGTGACGAGCGGGTCAAAGGCGTGATGTTCACCGGCTCCACCGAAGTGGCGCGCCTGCTGCAACGCAACATCGCCGGTCGCCTGGACAACCAGGGCCGCCCGATTCCGCTGATCGCCGAGACCGGCGGCCAGAACGCGATGATCGTCGACTCCTCGGCGCTGACCGAACAAGTGGTGATCGACGTGGTGTCGTCGGCCTTCGACAGTGCCGGCCAACGTTGCTCGGCCCTGCGCGTCCTGTGCTTGCAGGAAGACTCCGCCGACCGCGTGATCGAAATGCTCAAGGGCGCCATGGCCGAGTCGCGCCTGGGTAATCCGGAACGCCTGTCGGTGGACATCGGCCCGGTGATCGACACCGAAGCCAAGGCCGGTATCGAGAAACACATCCAGGCCATGCGCGACAAAGGTCGCACCGTGTACCAGATGGCAATCGCCGACAGCGACGAGTGCAAGCGCGGCACCTTCGTCATGCCGACCCTGATCGAGCTGGAAAGCTTCGATGAGCTGCAACGCGAGATCTTCGGTCCGGTGTTGCACGTGGTGCGTTACAAACGCAAGGAGCTGGACCAGTTGATCAATCAGATCAATGCCTCCGGCTATGGCTTGACCCTGGGCGTGCACACCCGCATCGACGAAACCATCGCCAAGGTGATCGACAACGTCCATGCCGGCAACGTCTATGTGAACCGCAACATCGTCGGCGCCGTGGTCGGTGTGCAACCGTTCGGTGGCGAAGGCCTGTCGGGCACCGGGCCCAAGGCCGGTGGTCCGCTGTACCTGTACCGCCTGCTGTCGACCCGTCCGACCGATGCGATCCAGCAATCCTTCGCCCGTGGCGATGCCGTCACCGCGCCAGACCTGCGCTTGCGCGAAACCCTGGGCAAACCGCTGGCCGCCCTGCAAGCCTGGGCCGACAGCCAGAAGCTCGCCGAGCTGAGCGCCCTGTGCGTGCAGTTCGCTGCTCAGTCGCAAAGCGGCATTACCCGCCAGCTGACCGGCCCGACCGGCGAACGCAACAGCTACGCCATCCTGCCGCGCGAGCACGTGCTGTGCCTGGCCGAGGTGGAAGGCGACCTGCTGACGCAACTGGCGGCCGTACTGGCCGTGGGCGGCTCGGCCGTGTGGCCGGAAACCGACACCAGCAAAGCCTTGTTCGCCCGCTTGCCGAAGGACATCCAGGCGCGCATCCAGCGGGTTTCCGACTGGACCAAAGACGATGTGCTGTTCGACGCCGTCCTGCATCACGGCGACTCGGATCAGCTGCGCGGCGTCTGCCAGCAAGTGGCCAAGCGTGCCGGCGCCATCGTCGGGGTCCACGGCTTGTCCCAGGGCGAAACCGGCATCGCGCTGGAGCGTCTGGTGATTGAACGGGCGTTGAGCGTCAACACCGCGGCAGCGGGTGGTAATGCCAGCTTGATGACGATCGGTTAAACCACTGCAAGCCAGGCACCCGCAATGGGTGCTTGGCAATCGAAATCCCCATGTGGGAGCGGGCTTGCTCGCGAAAGCGGTGGGTCAGTCGACATCATTTCTGACTGAACCACCGCCTTCGCGAGCAAGCCCGCTCCCACATTTGGATTAGTGTCGCCCTCGCCCTTCCATCACCCAAATCAATCTTCCTGTTCAGCCTCTATTCCCGCGCCTAGACTCGGCCCATTCCCAAGTAAGGTAGGCCGCCATGTCCGAGACGCTGCTCAGTTCCCGCAATCTGGCTTTCGAGCTATATGAAGTCCTCGACGCCGAGGGCCTGACCCAGCGCGAGCGGTTTGCCGAGCACAACCGCGAGACCTTCGACGCGGCCATCGGCACGGCCCGTAGCATCGCCGAGAAATACTTCGCGCCGCACAACCGCAAGAATGATGAAAACGAGCCGCGTTATGAGGACGGCCAAGCCATCCTGATTCCGGAAGTGAAACCGGCCGTGGATGCTTTCCTGGAAGCGGGCTTCCTCAACGCCGCGCGCAGTTTCGACGCTGGAGGCATGCAACTGCCGACGCTGCTGTCCCAAGCCTGCTTCGCGCATTTCCAGTCAGCCAACGCCGCGTCCACCTCTTACCCGTTCCTGACCATGGGCGCGGCGAACCTGATCGAGAGCTTCGGCAGCGAGGAGCAGAAGCGGCGCTTCCTGCTACCGATGATCGACGGGCGCTTCTTCGGCACCATGGCCCTGACCGAACCCCATGCGGGTTCTTCGCTGTCGGACATCCGCACCCGTGCCGAGCCGGCGCCGGACGGCACTTATCGACTCAAGGGCAACAAGATCTTCATTTCCGGCGGCGATCATCCGCTGTCGGAAAACATCGTGCACATGGTCCTGGCGAAACTGCCGGATGCGCCACCGGGCGTGAAGGGGATCTCGCTGTTCATCGTGCCCAAGTTCCTGGTCAACGACGACGGCAGCCTCGGGCCACGCAACGACGTGCTGCTGGCCGGGCTGTTCCACAAGATGGGCTGGCGCGGCACCACGTCCACGGCGCTGAACTTCGGCGACAACGGTGAGTGCGTCGGCTATCTGGTGGGCAAGCCGCACCACGGCCTGAGCTACATGTTCCAGATGATGAACGAGGCGCGGATCGGCGTCGGCATGGGCGCCGTGATGCTGGGCTACGCCGGGTACCTGTATTCCCTTGAATACGCCCGCGAACGTCCGCAAGGCCGGGTGCCCGACAGCAAGGACCCGACCACCGCCCCGGTGGCGATCATCCAGCATGCCGACGTGCGGCGCATGCTGCTGACCCAGAAGGCTTATGTCGAAGGCTCGTTTGACCTGGGGCTGTATGCGGCGCGGTTGTTCGACGACACCACCACCCTTGAAAGCGAAGCCGAACGGCAGCGCGCCCATGAGCTGTTGGATCTGCTGACGCCGATCGTCAAGTCCTGGCCATCGGAGTTCTGCCTGAAGGCCAACGAACTGGCGATCCAGATTCTTGGTGGCCACGGCTACACCCGCGAGTACCCGGTGGAGCAGTATTACCGCGACAACCGCCTGAACCCGATCCACGAAGGCACCCACGGCATCCAGTCGCTCGACCTTTTGGGGCGCAAGCTCGCGCAGAACGGCGGCGCCGGGCTCAAGCAACTGATTCGCCTGGTGGCCGACACCACCGAGCGCGCCCAGGCCCATGATTCACTGACGCCGTTGCGCCAGCCGCTGGAAGCCCTGGTGGCGCGCTTGCAGACAGTTACCCTCGGCCTGCTGACCGACCTGGCCCAGGGCAAGGTCAACAGCAGCCTCGCCAACTCGGCGCTGTACCTGAAGGTGTTTGGTCACATGGTGATCGGCTGGCGCTGGCTGGAGCAGGCGATTCGCGCCGAAGAAGGCCTGGCCAGGGGCGATGCCGCGGACAGCGATTTCTACAAGGGCAAACTACAAGCGGCGCGGTATTTCCTGACCTGGGAAGTACCCGGTTGCCACCACGAACTGACGTTGCTCGAGGCGCGGGACGATACGTGCCTGGGGATGCGGGATGAGTGGTTCTGAGCCGGGCCCTGCAGCGCGGCTGAAATCCAATCGCGAGCAGGCTCGCTCCCACATTAGATCTGCTGTGAACACTGATTTTAGCGACTACGCAAATCCACTGTGGGAGCGGGCTTGCTCGCGAAGACGTAGTGTCAGTTACATATGTGCCTGCTGACACAGCGCCTTCGCGAGCAAGCCCGCTCCCACAGAACATCATCGAGCACTTCAAGCCTGCTGGATCGTCTTGGCAATGACATCCACCGTAGCGTCGACCTGCTCCTGGTACCGCTCGAGCTCCGCTTGATGGTTTTTCTGCATCTCGATCTGCTGTGAACACAGGTTCATGGCCGCCAGCACCAAGAGCCGATCGCCAATCAGCGTCGGGTATTTGCGCTTGGTGTCGGCCAGGGCCGCCTTGAGCATCGAAGCGGCGTCCAGCAGGGCCTGTTCCTGCCCGGCCGGCGCCTTGATTGAATAGTCCTCTCCCAGGATCGAGATAACGGTCACCCCGTCGGCGTGCTTCATGCGCTGACAGGACCCGCGCTGGCGCGCTCGATCAGCGCCTGGATCCGCGCGGCGGTGGTGCCGTGCAGCTCTTCCTGTTCCATCAGGCTCAGTTGCAGGCTTTCGTTTTCATCCTTGGCCCTGGCAAGTTCCGCGCTCAGGGTTTCGTTCAGGCCGGTGAGGTGACGATTCTGTTGCACCAGGTCAGTGACCAGTTGCTCCAGTTGGCTGAGGGATGCTTCCAACATATTGATTTCCAGGCTTTTTCAGGGGGCGCGTACGATAAAGAAAAGTCACCGTCGACGCTATGGGGCATGGGACGGCGGTGCTTCGCTGGCGAGCTGTAGAGACTCTGATTCGAAGATCTGGTTCCTACCCTTCGTCGTGCCACGGCCCTGCGCTGCGACAAATACACGCAGCGTCCTCAAGACTTTAGTCGTATGACCGATAAGTCAGTGAACACTTGTCACAGTTCGCACGGACGCACTTCTCCGGTACTTTCCATGTCTCTTCGTAATATGAACATCGCGCCACGGGCGTTCCTAGGGTTTGCCGTGATCGGCGCCCTGATGCTGGCCCTGGGTGTATTTGCCCTGAGCCAGATGAGCAAGATCCGCACGTCCGGCGAAAACATCGTCGAAAACAGTGTGCCTAGCATCAAGGCCCTCGACGAGTTCACCCAAATCACCCTGCGCCTGCGCGTGCTGTCCTACCGGCTGCTGGTCAACCGCGAACCGGACATCCAGCAAAAGACCTACGATCTGCTCGAGCAACGGAATCAACAGATCCGCGCCGCCCAGACCGCTTATGAAAAACTCATCAGCGCCCCGGACGAGCGGGCCGCCTACGACCAGCTCGTACAACTGCTGGGCCAATACCGGCAGCTTGAAGATCGGATGAAAACCCTGTCGCGCAACAACCAGCTCGATGAGCTGCGCGCCCTGCTCAACACTGAGCTGCTGAGTAATTCCGACGCTACCAACGCGGCCATCGCCCGCCTGGTGGAGATCAACAACCTGCAAGCCGAAACCTTGAACCAGGGCGCAACGCAGCAATACTCCACGGCCTTCAACTGGGTGGTTACGCTGCTGGTCATTGCCACCGGCCTGACCCTACTGTTCGCCTGGCTGCTGACCAACAGCATCACCCGGCCGATCAGCAACGCGCTGGACGCAGCCGAGGAAATCGCCAAGGGCAACCTGACCCGGCCAATCACCGTCGATGGCAGCGATGAAGCCGGGCGCCTGCTGCGGGCCATGTCGACCATGCAGGAAAAACTGCGCGACACCCTGCAACGTATCTCCGGCTCGGCCACGCAACTGGCTTCCGCCGCCGAGGAACTCAACAGTGTCACCGACGAAAGTGCGCGCGGCCTGACCCAGCAGAACAACGAGATCGAACAGGCGGCTACAGCGGTCAACGAAATGACCAGCGCCGTGGAAGAAGTCGCGCGCAATGCGGTCAGCACGTCCGAAGCCTCGAAAAACGCCACCACCTCCGCCGGTGATGGTCGGGATCTGGTGCAGGAAACCGTCAGCGCCATCGAACGTATGAGTACGGATGTACAAAGCACCGCCACGCTGATTGGCAACCTGGCCGACGAGTCCCGTGATATCGGCAAGGTACTGGATGTGATTCGTGGCCTGGCCGACCAGACCAACCTGCTGGCGCTGAACGCCGCCATCGAAGCCGCCCGTGCCGGCGAGGCCGGTCGTGGTTTTGCTGTTGTTGCGGACGAAGTGCGCGCCCTGGCCCATCGCACCCAGCAGTCGACCAGCGAGATCGAGCGCATGATCGGCAGCATCCAGAGCGGCACCGAACAGGCCGTGGACTCGATGCGCAACAGCACCGAGCGCGCCGAATCGACCTTGAACATTGCCCGCGGCGCCGGCATGTCCCTGGACACGATCAACACCGCCATCGTCGAGATCAACGAGCGCAACCTGGTGATCGCCAGCGCCGCCGAAGAGCAGGCCCAGGTGGCCCGCGAAGTGGACCGCAACCTGGTGAACATCCGTGACCTGTCGGTGCAATCGGCCACCGGCGCCAACCAGACCAGCGCCGCCAGCGCCGAACTGTCGCGCCTGGCAGTGGACTTGAACAGCATGGTTGGGCGGTTCAGCCTTTAACCGCTCCCCGCCGATCGTTGATGATCGTTCCCACGCTCCGCGTGGGAATGCAGCCGGGGACGCTCTGCGTCCCTAAAGCCGAACGCAGAGCGTCCGTTGAGGCATCCCCACGCAGAGCGTGGGAACGATCAGCTCCCCTCCCTCCAACCTTTTTTGACAGCATCACATTTCAACAGGTTAGAATCGCTGGCACGCAGACTGCATGGTCAGTCTGTGCCCGTCCTTGAGTTTTTCGGAGTACTGCCTTTGACTGCGACGACCATCAACAGCCTGTTCTTGATCGGCGCGTTGCTGGTAGGTGCAAGCATCCTGGTCAGTTCTCTTTCGTCCCGCCTGGGCATCCCGATCCTGGTGATTATCCTGGCCGTGGGCATGGTGGCCGGTGTCGACGGCGCCGGTATCCTCTTCGATAACTACGCCACGGCCTACCTGGTCGGCAACCTCGCCCTGGCTGTCATCCTGCTGGACGGCGGCCTGCGCACGCGGGTTTCCAGTTTCCGGGTGGCCTTGTGGCCGGCGCTGTCGCTGGCGACCATCGGTGTCTTGATCACCACCGGGCTGACCGGGCTGGCGGCGGCGTGGCTGTTCAACCTGAACCTGATCCAAGGCTTGCTGATCGGCGCCATCGTCGGCTCGACCGACGCCGCGGCGGTATTCTCGCTGCTCGGCGGCAAGGGCCTGAACGAGCGGGTCAGCGCCACCCTCGAAATCGAGTCCGGCAGCAACGACCCGATGGCGGTGTTCCTGACCGTGACCCTGATCGGCATGCTCGCCAGTGGCGAAACCGGCCTGCACTGGAGCCTGCTCGGGCATCTGGTGCGCGAGTTCGGCATTGGCTCGGTGCTCGGCCTGGGTGGCGGCTGGCTGATGTTGCAACTGGTCAACCGCATCAATCTGGCCAACGGTCTTTACCCGATCCTGGTGATCAGCGGCGGACTGGCGGTCTTTGCCCTGACCAACGCCCTGCATGGCAGCGGCTTCCTGGCGGTGTATCTGTGCGGTCTGGTACTGGGCAACCGCCCGGTGCGCAGCCGTCACGGCATTTTGCACATGCTCGATGGTATGGCGTGGCTGGCCCAGATCGGCATGTTCCTGGTGCTGGGGCTGCTGGTCACGCCCCATGACCTGTTGCCGATCGCCCTGCCCGCCCTGGGCCTGGCGTTGTGGATGATCCTGTTTGCCCGCCCGCTGTCGGTCATGGTCGGCCTGTTGCCGTTCAAGGCGTTCCATGGCCGCGAGAAAGCCTTCATTTCCTGGGTTGGCCTGCGTGGCGCGGTACCGATCATCCTCGCGGTATTCCCGCTGATGGCCGGCCTGCCCCACGCCCAGCTGTACTTCAACCTGGCGTTCTTTATCGTGCTGGTGTCGCTGCTGGTGCAGGGCACGAGCCTGCCGTGGGTCGCCAAGTTGCTGCACGTCACCGTACCGCCCGAGCCGCTGCCGATTTCCCGCGCCGCGCTGGAAGTGCATGTCACCAGCGAGTGGGAGCTGTTCATCTATCGCCTGGGCGCGGAGAAATGGTGCATCGGCTCGCCGCTGCGCGACCTGAAAATGCCCGAAGGCACACGCATCGCGGCACTGTTTCGCGGCCAGCAACTGCTCCATCCGTCGGGTAGTACAGTGCTGGAAGTCGATGATTTACTGTGCGTTATCGGCCATGAACACGACTTGCCGGCCCTTGGAAAACTCTTCAGCCAGGCGCCGCAACGGGGTCTGGATCTGCGCTTCTTCGGCGACTTCGTACTCGAAGGAGACGCCCAGCTGGCCGCGGTTGCCACGCTGTACGGACTGCAACTGGACGGCATCGATCCGGACATGTCCCTGGGCCGCTTCATCGCCCAGAAAGTTGGCGGTGCGCCAGTAGTCGGCGACCAGGTGGACTGGAACAACACCCTGTGGACCGTCGCGGCCATGGACGGGAACAAGATCGGCAAAGTGGGCGTCAGATTCCCCGAAGGAAGTCGCCCGGGTCCCGGCTTGTTCCTCTAAACTGCTCCCACTCTCACTTGCTCGACCGGTCTCTATGCCTACCCTGCGCTCCTTTTTTGCCATCGCCCTGTTGGGCCTGAGTCTCTCCGTCTGCACGCTGCAAGCCGCTGAACTGCCCACCAGTGCCTCGGTGCAAGCCAGCCTGGACAAGATCGGCGACCGCAAACTGCCGGAAGCCGACGAAAAAGCCTTGCAGGCGGTGTTGCAGAACACCCTGACGCAGCTCAACAACAAGGCTGACTACGAACAGAAGCTGGCTGCCCTCAAGCAGCAGCTGGCCAGCGCGCCCAAGCAGAACATTGAGAACCAACGCGAACTGACGCGGCTCAAGGGCACCAACGTGGTGCCGGTGGCGCAACGCTACGCCAACCTGCCGATTCCCCAGCTCGAGCAAATGCTCACGGAGCGCTCCGCCCAGCAGGGGGACCTGCAAAAAGCCCTGGCCGAGGCCAACAGCCTGATCATCACCGCCCAGACCCGCCCCGAACGGGCCCAGGCGGAAATCTCCAGCAGCCAGACCCGCATCCAGCAGATCAACGCCATCCTCAAGGCCGGCCGCGACGCCGGCAAGGCCCTGAGCGGCGAGCAGCGTGACCAGCTCAACGCCGAGCTGGCAGCGCTCAACGCGCTGATTCCGTTGCGCCGTCAGGAACTGGCCGGCAACAGCCAATTGCAGGACCTGGGCAACGGTCAGCACGATTTGCTGATGGAAAAAATCGCCCGCATGGAGCAGGAAATCCAGGACCTGCAAAACCTGATCAACCAGAAACGCCTGGCCCAGTCCCAGCAAACGGTGACCCAGCAATCCATCGAGGCCCAGAAGGCCGGTGGCAGCAGCCTGCTGGCGACCGAAAGCGCGACCAACCTCAAGCTCTCCGACTACCTGCTCAAAAGCACCGACCGCCTCAATGAAGTCACCCAGCAGAACCTGCAGACCAAACAATTGCTGGACAGCGTGACCCAGACCGACGCTGCGCTGGACGAACAGATCAGTGTGCTCAAGGGCAGCCTGCTGCTCTCCAAGATTCTCTACAAGCAGCGCCAGACCCTGCCGCGCCTGAAGCTCGACCAGAACCTCGCCGACCAGATTGCCGACATTCGCCTGTACCAGTTCGAAGTCAGTCAACAGCGCGAGCTGCTCAACAACCCCAGTGCCTACGTCGACAGTCTGTTGGCTTCCCAACCCTCGGAACAAGTCACGCCGCAACTGCGCAAGGCCCTGCTGGACCTGGCGCTGACCCGGGTCGACCTGCTGGAACGCCTGAACCGTGAATTGAGCGCGGTGCTCAACGAATCCATCACCTTGCAGCTCAACCAGAAGCAGCTGCTCAGCACAGCCCAGAGCCTGCGCGCGACCCTCGAAGAGCAAATGTTCTGGATTCCCAGCAACAAGCCGCTGGATTTCGAGTGGATGCGCGGCGTGCCGGTGCGCCTGGAAAAACAGGTGGATTCGCTGCCCTGGGCCTCGAGCCTCAGCGAACTGGCCGATGGCCTGACCCAACGACCGCTGCTGTTCCTGCCCCTGGCGTTGCTGATCGGTGCCTTGTTGTGGCGGCGCAAGAATCTCTATGCGCGGTTGAACAAGGTTCACCAGGACGTCGGTCACTTCAAGCGCGACAGTCAGTGGCATACGCCGCAGGCGATCCTGATCAATATCCTGCTGGCGGTGCCGGTGGCCCTGGCGCTGGCGCTGTGCGGTTATGCCTTGCAGATCGACGCCCGCGGCCAGAACGCCAACCTTGGCGCCGCGCTGTTGCAGATCGGCCAGGCGTGGCTGGTGTTCTACACCGCCTACCGAGTACTGGCCCCGGGCGGGGTGGCCGAGTTGCATTTCCGCTGGGAGAAGCCCCAGGTCGAATTCCTCCAGGGCTGGATCCGCCGGCTCGGGCTGGTGGTGCTGGCGCTGGTGGCCGTGGTGGCCGTCGCCGAATTGCAACCCTCGGCCCTGGCCGACGACGTGCTGGGCATGCCGGTGGTGCTGACCTGCTACGCCCTGATGGCGTGGTTGCTCAGCCGCCTGCTGCTGAGCAGCCCGACCCACCAGAATACCTCGCTGTTTCGCAAGGCCGTCGGGGTGCTGTTCACCGCGTTGCCGATCGCGCTGTTCGTGGCGGTGTGCTTCGGCTACTACTACACCGCGCTGAAACTCAGCGACCGGCTGATCAATACGCTGTACCTGCTGATGTTCTGGCTGGTGATCGAAGCCACGTTCGTGCGCGGCCTGTCAGTCGCGGCGCGGCGCCTGGCTTACCAGCGCGCCCTGGCCAAGCGCCAGGCGGCCAAGGAGGCCGGCGACGGCGAGGCGGTGGTCGAGGAACCGACCCTGGATATCGAGAAGGTCAACGAACAGTCCCTGCGCCTGATCCGCCTGGCCCTGCTCGGTGGGTTCATCGCCGCGCTGTACTGGGTCTGGTCGGATCTGATCAGCGTGTTCTCGTACCTGGACAACATCACCCTCTACGAGTACACCAGCGGCACCGGCGCCAACATGAGCATGGTGCCCATCAGCATCGGCGACATGCTCGGCGCGCTGATCATCATCGGCATCACCTTCGCCCTGGCGCGCAACCTGCCGGGCCTGCTGGAAGTGTTCGTGCTGTCGAAGCTGAACCTGGCCCAGGGCAGCGCCTATGCCACCACCACGCTGTTGTCCTATGTGATCGCCGGCGTCGGCTTCGTCACCACCCTGTCCACCCTCGGCGTGAGCTGGGACAAACTGCAATGGCTGGTGGCCGCGCTGTCGGTGGGCCTGGGCTTCGGCATGCAGGAGATCTTCGCCAACTTCATCTCCGGGATCATGATCCTGTTCGAGCGCCCGGTGCGGATCGGCGACACCATCACCATCGGCAACCTGTCGGGCACAGTCAGCAAGATCCGCATTCGTGCGACCACCATTACCGACTTCGATCGCAAGGACATCATCGTCCCGAACAAGACTTTCATCACCGGGCAACTGATCAACTGGTCGTTGACCGACACCGTGACCCGGGTAACCCTGAAACTGGGCGTGGACTACGGTTCGGACCTCGATCTGGTGCGTGACCTATTGCTCAAGGCTGCTCGGGAAAACCCACGGGTGCTGAAAGAGCCGGAGCCGATCGTGTACTTCCTGAACTTCGGGGAAAGCACCCTGGACCACGAACTGCGCATGCACGTACGTGACCTCGGCGACCGCAACCCGGTGCTGGACGAGATCAACCGCTTCATCAACCGTGAATTCAAGAAACAGCACATCAACATCTCCTTCCGACAGATGGAGATCTACCTGAAGAACCTTCACGGTCAGGAATACAAGCTCGTGCCTGCCGAGCCCGATCACAAGACTATCGCGCCGTCGGCCGTCGCCAGCATCAAACCGGTGCCCGAGCCGCCGCAACAGACACTCGACTGAGGTGCCATGCCTTGAGGCATCGCGCCGGAGACGGCCATGAAAACCCTGGAAACGCTGACCTTCGACAACCGCTTCGCCCGCCTGGGCGACGGTTTCTCGGCCCATGTGCTGCCCGAGCCCATCGACAACCCTCGGCTGGTCGTCGCCAGCCCCGCTGCCATGGGCTTGCTGGACCTGGACCCGGCTGAAGCCGAGTCGCCGCTGTTCGCCGAGCTGTTTGGCGGTCACAAACTGTGGGCCGAAGCCGAGCCGCGGGCGATGGTCTATTCCGGGCATCAGTTCGGCCATTACAACCCGCAGCTGGGTGATGGGCGCGGGCTGTTGCTGGCCGAGGTGTACAACGAGGCCGGTGAGCACTGGGACCTGCACCTCAAGGGCGCCGGCCAGACGCCGTTTTCGCGAATGGGTGATGGCCGCGCGGTGTTGCGCTCCTCGATCCGCGAATTCCTCGCATCCGAAGCCCTGCACGCCTTGGGAATTCCCACCACCCGCGCCCTGTGCGTGATCGGTTCCGACACCCCGGTGTGGCGTGAAAAACAGGAACGCGCCGCGATGGTCCTGCGCCTGGCACCCAGCCACGTACGCTTCGGGCATTTCGAATATTTCTACTACACCAAGAAACCCGAGCTGCATGCGTCCATCGCCGAGCACGTACTGAACCTGCACTTCGCCGAGTGCCGGGAGCAGCCGGAACCGTACCTGGCGATGTTCCGGGAAATCGTCGAGCGCAACGCCGAACTGATTGCGAAATGGCAGGCCTACGGGTTCTGCCACGGCGTGATGAACACCGACAACATGTCGATCCTGGGCATCACGTTCGACTTCGGGCCGTTCGCCTTCCTCGATGACTTCGACGCCAACTTCATCTGCAACCACTCCGATGACCAGGGCCGCTACTCCTTCAGCAACCAGGTACCCATTGGCCAGTGGAACCTCAGCGCCCTGGCCCAGGCCCTCACGCCTTTCATCAGCGTGGAAGCCTTGCGTGAAACCCTCGGCTTGTACTTGCCGCTGTACCAGGCCCACTACCTGGACCTGATGCGCCGCCGCCTCGGCCTGACCCGCGCCGAAGAAGACGACCAGAAACTGGTGGAACGCCTGCTGCAACTGATGCAGAACAGCGGCGTCGACTACAGCCTGTTCTTCCGCCGCTTGGGCGAACAAGCCCCCGCACCGGCCATCGCCACCCTGCGCGACGACTTCGTCGACCTCAAGGGCTTCGATGCCTGGGGCGAGCTTTACATCGCCCGGGTCAACCGCGAAGGCGCTGTCGACCAGGACCAGCGCCGAACCCGCATGCACGCAGTCAACCCCCTGTACATACTGCGCAACTATCTGGCCCAGAATGCCATCGACGCCGCCGAGTCCGGCGACTACGAAGAAGTCCGCCGCTTGCACGCCGTACTGAGCAACCCGTTCGAAGAACAACCGGGGATGGACGCCTACGCGCAACGTCCGCCGGAGTGGGGCAAGCACCTGGAGATCAGCTGCTCGTCATGACGCTGACGCGTCCCCTGCGGCGAGGGAGCTTGCTCCCGCTCGACCGGGCTGGCGCACCAGTGCGTAGCGCCCGTCCTGGGATTTGAAAAGCCAGGGGCTGCTGCGCAGCCCAGCGGGAGCAAGCTCCCTCGCCACAAAAGCGGGTCGGCATCCGCCTGAATGATGGCGCCGCTCATGGCTTAAATGAAAGTTTCGACCGACACACCGAAGCGCTCCGCCAGCCAGCGGATCTGTCTCAGGTTCAGCTGACGTTTACCACTCAAGACTTCCGATACAACTGACTGCGCACCCACGCCTGGCAGTTCGCTCTGGCTCATACCGTGCTCGCGCATTAGATAACGAAGCGCCTCGACGCCGCTCGCTTTGGGCATCGGCCGATGTTGATGGTCCCAGGCCTCGATCCATTCGCCAATGATGTCCACCAGGCTCATCAACGGATGCCCCTCGTCTTCGCCCACCAATTCCAATAGCTCATCAAGAGCGGCGGCCAGACGGTCGTAGTCCTCTTCATTCCTGGGCTTGCGCAACAACGGCGACACAAATTCCCAATGGGCGGCGACTTGCTCGATCAGTGCACTCATCCCTTTTCCTCCCTCCACTTGCCACGGTCATATTCCTTATGATCCAGCACACATTTGATGTACAAACGCTGAGCACGATAGTGAATGACGGCGATCAGTCGCAATTTGTTGCCCCCGATGTCGAACACATGCAGCGGACCCACTTTATCGGCGGCAGGGAAAATCGCTTTCATCGCCGCGAAATCTGCAGGTTTGTTGCGCTTGATAAGCCGATACCACTGATCCAGCGCAGTCGCTGACTGCGGCCATTTTTCTTTGGCCTCCCAGATGCGTTTCTCGGTAATGACATGCATGCAATATCCTTATCGCATTTTGCTATGGAAGAGTTAAGCATAGATTGCGCGTATCGCAAAATGCGATAGAACGGCAATAGACAGGCGGAGCCCGAAGCCCGTTTTCAGCCTAGTTGGCCTGGGCTGCAGGCTTCGGCTAAAGATGTCAGTAGATATGAGTTGCGCTCACTCACCCCACCTTATCGTTTCCCTGTTCAGGTGTTTCAATTCCCGATTCGGTTTCAGCGTCCGCTTGCTCGTCGGTCGATTCGGCCGGGGATTTCTCTTTGGGGTAGCCGGGTAAACCGCGGGTGTCTTCGGGGGTCAGCTCATCCCGATCATGGCGCTCATCGGTGGCGTAGGACGGGGCGGCGTTCGGGTCTTCGTCGCGACCGGCAGTGCCGAGCACGAAGCCGTCGTCGTTGGGGCTGTTCAGGGTGGTGGAGAGGGTTGGATCTTGAGGATTGCTCATGGGGCCTCCGATTTTTGAACAGGTGCGTTGTATTTTTGAGGGCCTGGCGCGCGTTGCGTGCGGCGGAACTGATGAATGGCACCGTCAAAAAGGCTTGGGAAATCCCTGTGGGAGCGGGCTTGCTCGCGAAAGCGGTGTAGCAGCCAGCAAAGAGGTTGAATGTGCCGGCCTCTTCGCCGGCAAGCCCGCTCCCACAGGATTCGCGCCGGGCATGAAAGTATGCGGTCACCGCAGGCTCGCACCCACAGGGGAATGCGCTCGGCTTGCTGATTTCACCCTAAGCCATATCGCTGTGGCTGAATTCCTCGGCCAAAAAGTCGATCAGCGTTCGCACCGACGGCAGCAACCCGCGCCGTGACGCAAAGATCGCATGCACGATCCCGCATTTCGGCGTCCAGCCCGGCAACAGTTCGACCAGGCGCCCGGCAGCCAGGTCCTCACGTACCACCACCGTAGGCAGGTGGGCGACGCCGATGCCCGCCAGCACCGCATGCCGCAGGGCCAACAGATCATCGGTGACCATGCGCGGCTCATGGCGGATCAGCGCCCGGGCGCCCTCCGGGCCGAACAGTTCCCATTGGTATTCACGTTGCGCCGAGCCCCAATGGACGCTGGGCAGACCGTTGAGGTCCGCCGGGGAGGCAGGTGTCGACAAACGCTCCAGGTAAGCCGGGCTGCCTACCAGGCATTGGGTGCTGTTACTCAGCACTTTCATGACCATGTCGGTGTTTTCCAGCGGTGGGAAGCGCACCCGCAAGGCGATATCGAACCCTTCATGAATCAGGTCGACCCGGCGGTTGGTGCTCTCGATGAACAGCTCCACCCGCGGGTACTTGAGCATATAGCGGGTCAGCATCGGCCCGACCCAGCTATTGAGCAATGCCGTCGGGCAACTGATGCGCACCAGGCCCTGGGGTTCGGAACGGTTGCGCTCGATCACCTCGGCGGCGCTCTCGGCCTCGACCCGCATCGCCAGGCAGCGCTGGTAATAGGCCTGGCCGATCTCCGTCAGTGTGCAAAGGCGGCTGGTGCGATGGATCAAGCGCACCCCGAGCCGCTCCTCCAACTGGGCGATACGCCGGCTGAGCTTGGACTTGGGCATGTCCAGCGCACGCCCGGCGGCAGCGAAGCCGCCGTGTTCGACCACCTGGGTGAAGTAGTAAAGCGTATTGAGGTCTTCGATGATCGTTCTCCAAATAGAACGCTAAGGCAGATTTTTGCAGTCTACCGCATCAAAGGTGTCGGTTTTAATCTATGTCCATCGCTTAGGAACACAGACCGAAGCCAAAAGCTTCAGTCAGATCAACAACCGATTTATCGCTGTACCGAGTTCAAAACCTTAAACCCGCCGAATCGATCGGCACCCAAACTTTATGAGGATTACGCCATGACCACTTCCTACAACCGCCTGGACAAAGACAACGCCGCCGTTCTGCTGGTAGACCATCAGGCTGGCCTGCTGTCCCTGGTACGTGACATCGATCCCGACCGTTTCAAGAACAACGTGCTGGCCCTGGCGGACTTGGCGAAGTACTTCCAACTGCCGACCATCCTCACCACCAGCTTCGAAACCGGCCCTAACGGCCCGCTGATGCCAGAACTCAAGACCCTGTTCCCGGACGCGCCATACATCGCTCGCCCTGGCCAGATCAACGCTTGGGACAACGAAGATTTCGTCAAGGCCATCAAGGCCACCGGCAAGAAGCAACTGATCATCGCCGGCGTCGTGACTGAAGTTTGCGTGGCCTTCCCGGCACTGTCGGCCCTGGCCGAAGGTTTCGAGGTGTTCGTGGTCACCGATGCCTCCGGCACGTTCAACGAGCTGACCCGTGACTCGGCCTGGGACCGCATGTCCACCGCCGGCGCCCAACTGATGACCTGGTTCGGCCTGGCCTGTGAACTGCACCGCGACTGGCGCAACGACGTGGAAGGCCTGGCGACCCTGTTCTCCAACCACATCCCGGACTACCGCAACCTGATGACCAGCTACAACACGCTGACCGGCGGTAAATAAACAGCATCACATCCCCCTTGTGGGAGCGAGCCTGCTCGCGATTGCGGTAAGCCAGTCGATGCATCATTGACTGTGCTGCCGTCATCGCGAGCCTGCTCGCTCCCGCAAGGTTTTGTGGTGGCCGGCAGGTCGTGTTCAAATCCTCGCATCGATGTTTTTCCGGAGTTACCCCAATGCTGATCCCCTGCCCCCATTGCAACGGGCTCAACCGCATCCCCGCCGAACGCCTGGGCGACCAACCCAAGTGCGGGCGCTGTAAGGCGCAAGTCCTGTTGAACAAACCGTTCGAACTCAAGCAAGGCGACTACGCCAGCCAGATCAAGGGCGATCTGCCGCTGCTGGTCGATGTCTGGGCGGACTGGTGCGGCCCCTGCAAATCCTTCGCACCGGTGTTCGAGCAGGCCGCGGCGCAACTGACGGGTAAATGCCGCTTGGCCAAGCTCGACAGCGAGGCCAATCAACAGTTGTCGGCGCAACTGGGGATCCGCTCGATTCCCAGCCTGATTCTGTTCAGGGAAGGCCGGGAAGTGACGCGCCAGAGTGGGGCAATGCCTTTGCCGCAGTTGATGGGGTGGCTGCGCAGCCAAGGGGTTTGACTCGCTCCCACATTGGCGTCCAACTCAACGATTCACGCGCTTTCCAACAACCCATGCAACTCGACGAACTGCTGGGTCAGTTTGTGCCGTGGATCCAGGTGGATCAGCGGCAGGCTGGCCTGGTGGGATTCGCGCATGCGCACTGAGCTGCTCAGGTATACCGGCAACACCGGCAGGCCTTCGGCAATCAGTTCGTCCAGTATCTGCTGAGGCAGGCTGGCGCGGGCCTGGAACTGGTTGACCACGATGCCCTCGACCTCCAGGCCTTCGTTATGGTCGTCCTTGAGCTCGTCGATTTCCGCCATCAGGCCGTACAGCGCCTGGCGGGAGAAGCTGTCGCAGTCGAAGGGAATCAACACGCGATCGGCGGCGATCAGCGCCGAAACCGCATAGAAATTCAAGGCCGGCGGGGTATCCAGGTAGATCCGATCGTAATCCTCCTCCAACTCTTCCAGCAGTTTGCGCAGCTTATTGATCTTGTGTTTCGCCTCAAGCTTGGGCTGCAGGTCCGTCAGTTCCGCGGTGGCAGTGATGACATGCAGGTTGTCGAATGGCGTCTCGTAGATATCCACCTTGTTCTTCTTCGAGAAGGGCCCGGACGACAGGGTCTGCTTGAAGAAATCGGCAATGCCCATGGGAATCTCATCGCCAGCCAGGCCCGTCAGGTACTGGGTGGAATTGGCCTGGGCGTCCAGGTCCACCAACAGCGTGCGATAGCCCTCGCTGGCGCTGACCGCTGCCAGATTGCAGGCGATACTGGACTTGCCCACGCCACCTTTCTGATTGAACACCACACGCCGCATGGCAAAGCCTCCGTGTCTCAAAGTTTCCCGAGTGTAGTAGGCCGCGACACCGCTTAGCTACCTTCTGCGTAGTAGGACTACAGCTTCGGTGGCTTTTTCCACCTTCGCGGCGTCCATACACCCCAAAGACGCCAGAAAAGGCCGACAGACAGACGCGCCACAATCGCGACAATGGTCTGGTCTGAGACTCAGCGCACCAACTCGTACATTTCCTTGGGCAAAATGTAACCAGCATTTGCTACAAGCCAACCGCACCGGGATAATGCGCGCCACTCGGGTCGCAAGACCATGCAGGGTTGGACGCGGGTCAAACCACTGAACCGTGACAATAAAAGCCCGCAGGGCAGGGTTAATTTGTGATCAATTTCAACATCGCCCAATGGCGCGCATGGGCCCCTGGGCTCGAAAGCGTGGACGATTGGCAGGCATGGAGCCGACAACCGGTCGTGCTGCCCGCCAGCGATGCGGCCCCTGACGTATCGTTCCTGCCGGCCATGCAGCGCCGCCGCCTCAGCCGACTGGCGCGCATGGCCTTCAGTGTGGGCTGGCCACTGGCCGAGGGCCGACCGGACCTACCGTTGGTCTTTATTTCCCGCCACGGCGAAACCCCGCGCACGTTCGAGATTCTCAAGGACCTGGCCGCCGACCAACCACTGTCGCCGACCCAGTTCAGCCTGTCGGTGCATAACGCGGTGATCGGCCTGTGGTCGATCATGCGTGGCGAAACCAGTGAAATGACCGCCCTGGCTGCCACTGGCGACGGCCTGGAACACGGCGTGCTGGAAGCCGTCGCGCTGTTGAATGAAGGATCGCCAGCCGTGTTGCTGGTGATGACCGAGGAACAGCCACCGCAGGTGTACGCGCCGTGGGTCAATGATGTGCCGTTTCCCTATGCCATGGCCCTGCTGCTGACCCCGGGCGATGACTGGCAACTGGATCTTGCCGCCGGTCAATTGCCCGTTGGCGACTGGCCCCATGCCCTGGATCTGCTGCGTACGCTGCTGAACAACGAAACCACTTGCCAACATGCCTGGAAGAATCGTGTATGGACCTGGCAACGCAACCGGTAACCGGTAAACATCGCGACGCCTACTACTGGCGCCTGTTCGCGACCGCCGCCAGCTTCGCCCTGTTCGGGCTGGGCGGGTTGTGCCTGCGTCTGCTGGTGTTTCCGTTGCTGGCCTGGCTGCCCGGCGATGCCCAGGCCCACCGGCAACGGGCGCGTCGCACGGTCGGGCGGTTGTTCTGGTTTTTCATCCGGTTCATGACCCGTACCGGGGTGCTCACCTATCAGATCGACGGCGCCGAACGGCTCGGCCGCCCCGGGCAGATGATCATCGCCAATCACCCATCGCTGATCGACGTGGTGTTCCTGATCGGCCTGGTGCCCAACGCCAATTGCGTGGTCAAGCAGAGCCTGTGGAACAACCCGTTCACCCGCGGCCCGCTGCGCTCGACCCAATACATCAGCAATGACGGCAGCATGGACATGCTCGATGCCGCCAGCGATGCCCTGCAGGACGGTCAGACGCTGATCGTTTTTCCCGAAGGCACACGCACCCAGCCAGGCCAGGCGCCGGCCTTTCATCGGGGCGCCGCGGCCATTGCCCTGCGGGGTGCGAAGATCCTCACGCCCGTGACCATCAAGGTCTGCCCGACGACGCTGACCAAGGCCGAACCCTGGTACCGCATCCCCAGGCGCCGCGTGCACTTCAGTTTTCGCGTCGGGGCCGATATAGACCCGCAGGCGTTCGCCGCCCTCGGCCCGCCGCCCCAGGCTTCACGCAGGCTCAACGATTTTCTGCATCACCATTTCATCAAGGAGCTCGCCGAAGATGAGCGATCTGCACCGTGACATCAAACAGCTGATCATCGACGCCCTCGGCCTGGAAGACATCGGCATCGACGACATCGGCGACCACCAGACCCTGTTCGGCGAAGGCCTGGGCCTGGACTCGGTGGATGCCCTGGAACTTGGCCTGGCGATCCAGAAACAGTACGGCATCAAGATCGACGCCGACGCCAAGGACACCCGTAACCATTTCAGCAACGTGGCAAGCCTTGCGGCCTTCGTCACTGCAAAACGCCCCTGAGACCGGACCATGCAAACTCGTGACGACATTTTCAACACCCTGCGCGATGCTCTGGTCGAGCTCTTCGAGCTGGACCCCGAACGCGTGACGCTGGAATCGAACCTGTACCAGGACCTGGAAATCGACAGCATCGACGCAGTCGACCTGATCGATCACATCAAGCGCCAGACCGGCAAGAAAATTGCCGCCGAAGAATTCAAGTCGGTGCGCACCGTCAATGATGTGGTCGAGGCGGTTTATCGACTGGTCCAACCGGCCGCATGACCCGGCTGATTGGCCTTGGCCTGCTGCTGGCGGGCCTGCTGTACCCCTTTGCGGTGTATTTCGGCATGGAGCATTTCGCTCCGTGGCAGTTCGGGCTGCTGCTGGGCAGCCTGTGGCTGGCCCGGGCCTTGCTGGTAAAAGGCCAGCCTGGCAGTCGCTGGATGGCGGCCACAGCGATCGTGTTCTGCGTGTTGCTCGCCCTGTTCGACAGCCCGCTCCTGCTGCGCTGGTACCCGGTGTTGATCAGCGCCTTCATGCTCGGGCTGTTCGTCCTGAGCCTGAAGTACGGGCCGCCCATGATCGAGCGCCTGGCCCGTCTGCGCGAACCGCAATTGCCGGAGAAGGCGGTGGTCTATACCCGCCAGGTCACGGTGGTCTGGTGTGTGTTTTTCCTGTGTAACGGTTTGCTCGCCGCCGCCCTGACCCTCTGGGCGCCGTTGAGCTGGTGGATGTTGTACACCGGCCTGATTTCCTACGGATTGATGGGGCTGCTGTTTGCCATTGAATGGCTCATACGACAACGGGTAAGAGGCCGCCCATGAATTGGATAACACTTGAGCAGATGTTGCTCGATGCTCAGCCGGAGCGTGCTGTTGCAGCCGATCCGGCGCTCAATCACGCGCAGCTGCGGGACGCGGCGTTGCGTCTGGCGGCCGGCCTGCAAGCCCGGGGCGTGCGGCATGTGGCCGTGCACCTGGAAGATGCCGCCGACCTGGCGCTGACCCTGCTCGGCGCCTGGCGTGCCGGAGTTCGGGTATTGCTGCCCGCCGACCTGCAAGCACAGACGCGCCAGCGCTGGGCCGCCGAGGTGGACCTGTGGCTGACCGACCAGCCCGGCGACACCCACCCCGGCGACTTGCAACACGCCTCGCTGCCACCTGCTGAACTGGACCTCGATGAGTGCTGGCTGAGCCTGTGCACCTCCGGTTCCAGCGGCGAACCCAAGCGCATCGAAAAAAACCTGCGGCAATTGAGCAACGAGGTCCAGGCCCTGGAGCAGCTCTGGGGCGCCGAGTTGGGTCCGGCCTGCATGATCGGCAGCGTCGCCGCCCAGCACATCTATGGCTTGCTGTTCCGGGTGCTGTGGCCGCTGTGCGCCGGGCGTCCGTTCGTGCGTCGGCAACTGGCGTTCCCGGAAGACCTGCAACGCGCCAGCCGCGAACACCCGGCGTTTGCCTGGGTCGCCAGCCCGGCGCTGCTCAAGCGCATGGGCGACAACCTCGACTGGCCGGCCTTGAGCCAGGTGCGTCGGGTATTTTCTTCCGGTGGAGCCTTGCCGGTCGAAGCTGCCCAGAGCCTGCAACGGCGTCTTGGGCAATGGCCAACGGAAATATTCGGCAGTTCGGAAACCGGCGGGATCGGCTGGCGCCAGGGCGCAGACTTGTGGCAACCGTTTGCTGGCGTCGAGCTGAGCCAGGGCAGTGACGGCGCCTTGCTGATCGCCTCGCCCTATCTGCCAGCCGGACATGTGGAACACACCGCCGACGCGGCACGGATCGCCGAAGACGGACGCTTTGAACTGCTCGGGCGGCTGGACCGTATCGTCAAGCTCGAAGAAAAACGGATTTCCCTGCCGATGCTCGAACAGGCGCTGGCGGCTCATGAATGGGTCAGCGAAGCGCGACTCGGGGTCGTGCAGGAGAATCGTGCCTCCCTCGGCGCATTGCTGGTGCTCAGCGAAGCGGGCCTGAGTACATTGCGCAGCCAGGGCCGACGCGCCGTGACCGAAGGCCTGCGCCGCTACCTGAGCGGGCACTGCGAAACCCTCGCCCTGCCACGGCGCTGGCGCTGGCTGCGGCAGTTGCCGCTCAACGCCCAGGGCAAACTGCCCCAGGCCGAGGTGGAGGCGCTGCTGATGGCGCCACGCCCCAAGGCGCCCGAGATCCTGGAACAAGTCGAAACCGAAGGTGAATGGAACCTGCAATTGGTGGTGCCGCCCGATCTTGCCTACTTCAGCGGCCACTTTCCCACCGCGCCGGTCTTGCCGGGAGTGGTGCAGGTCGACTGGGCCTTGAGCCTGGGCCGGCAACTGCTGGACATGCCGCCCCGGTTCCTCGGCATGGAGGTGCTGAAGTTCCAGCAACTGGTGCGCCCCGGCGATGAAATCCAGCTGCACCTGCGTTTCGATCGCGAGCGCGGCAAGCTGTACTTCGCCTACCGCAACGACACGGCGGCCTGTTCCAGTGGGCGGATTGTGTTGGGGGTGGGTGATGAGTAATCCAAAGGTTCACCCAACCCCCTTGTGGCGAGGGAGCTTGCTCCCGCTCGAGTGCGCAACGCTCGCCCTTGGAAAGCGGGGGGCTGCTTCGCCCGAGGCGTCGGACCGTCCCAGCGGGAGCAAGCTCCCTCGCCACAGGGGATCGTCGGAGGCCAGGAATCATGCATAACCCCTGCGCCGTGATCCCGGTCTACAACCACGAAACCGCCATCTCGACAGTGGTCCAGGCGTTGCTCGCCTGCGGCCTGCCCTGCGTGCTGGTGGACGACGCCAGCAGTCCGGCCTGCGCGGCGGTGCTGGAGCGGCTGGCCGAAGGCGAGCGGGTGTATCTGGTCCGTCTCGCCGTCAACCAAGGCAAGGGTGGCGCGGTGATGACCGGCCTGCGGGAAGCGGCGCGCCTGGGTTTCAGCCATGCCTTGCAGGTGGACGCCGACGGCCAGCACGACCTGGGCGATGTGAGTGTCTTCATCGAGCAATCCCGGGCCCATCCCGACGCACTGATCTGCGGCTATCCACGCTACGACGCCAGCGTGCCGAAAGGTCGCCTGTACGCACGCTACCTGACCCACGTGATGGTCTGGATCAACAGCCTGTCCCTGCAAATCCGCGACTCCATGTGCGGCTTCCGGGTCTACCCGCTGCCACCGACCCTGGCGCTGATCGACTCGGCCAATATCGGCAAGCGCATGGACTTCGACTCCGACATCCTGGTGCGCCTGGCCTGGCGCAACCAGCCGATGCGCTGGCTGCACACCCGGGTTCACTACCCCGCCGACGGGGTCTCGCACTTCCGGATGTTCCACGACAATGTGCTGATTTCCAGCATGCACACCCGACTGTTCTTCGGCATGCTGGTGCGCTTGCCGCTGATTCTCTGGCGAAGGTGGCGGACATGAACGTCGACGAGCAACACTGGGCCGACCGTCAGGAGCGTGGCAGTTTCTGGCTGATGAAACTCACCGCGTTCGCCGCCAAGGTGCTGGGCCGTCGCCTGCTGACGCCGGTGCTGTACGGCATCGTCCTGTACTTTTTCATCTTCGGTCGCAGCGCGCGCCAGGCCGCTTGGCAATACCAGCAGCGCCTGGCCGACTGGAGCGCCCGTCCCGACCTGCACCCGACCCACTGGCGGGTGTTCGGGCAGTTCATGGCATTTGCCGACTCCCTGCTGGACAAGCTCGACGTGTGGAACGGCAAACTGAGCATCGACCAGATCGAAATCGTCGACACCGCGTTGCTGCGCAATCATCTGCGCGATGCTCGCGGGCAGATGCTGGTGGGCGCGCACCTGGGTAACCTGGAGATGTGCCGGGCCTTGGCCGAGCTGGGCGAGAAAGTCACCATGAACGTGCTGGTGCACACCAAGCACGCCGAGCAATTCAATCGCCTTTTGGGCGAAGCCGGGGCCACGCACCTGCGGCTGATTCAGGTCAGCGAGCTGGACCCGGCGGTCATGCTGCAACTGAGCGAGCGCCTGGAGCGCGGCGAGTGGCTGGCGATTGCCGGCGACCGCGTGCCGCTGCACGGCGGGCGCAGCGTGACCGTGGATTTCATGGGCCATCCGGCCGCCTTCCCCCAGGGGCCGTGGCTGCTGGCCGGCCTGCTGAAATGCCCGGTGAACCTGTTGATGTGCCTCAAGCATGAGGGGCGCTATCGCGTCACCCTCGAACCCTTCGCCGAGGCCGTGGTGTGGAAACGCAACGACCGCGAACAAATAATCGCCCACTGGGCCGGCCGCTACGCCGAACGCCTGGCGCAGTTCTGCCTCCAGGGCCCGCAACAGTGGTTCAACTTTTACCCTTTCTGGAAGACCGATGACGATGCCCACTCTTGAGCCGGTAACCTTCGGCGAACGCCCCTTGCGCATCGAAGATGTGCGGGCCCTGGCCAACCGCCAGGTGCCGACCCGCTTGCAGGATGACCCGGCGTTCCGCCAGCGCATCGCCAAGGGTGCGCAGTTCCTCGACTCTTTGCTGGACAAGGAAGGCGTGATCTACGGCGTGACCACCGGTTACGGTGATTCCTGCGTGGTGGCGGTGCCGCTGCACCACGTCGAGGCCTTGCCGCGTCACTTGTACACTTTCCACGGCTGTGGCCTGGGCAACCTGCTGGACGCCCAGGCCACCCGCGCGGTGCTGGCGGCGCGTTTGCAGTCGCTGTGCCACGGCGTTTCCGGGGTGCGCGTGGAACTGCTGGAACGCCTGCAGGCGTTCCTCGAACACGACATCCTGCCGCTGATTCCCGAAGAAGGCTCGGTAGGCGCCAGCGGCGACCTGACGCCACTGTCCTACGTTGCCGCGACCCTGTCCGGCGAGCGCGAAGTGATGTTCCGTGGCGAACGCCGCTCGGCTGCCGACGTGCACCGCGAACTGGGCTGGACGCCATTGGTGCTGCGGCCCAAGGAAGCCCTGGCGCTGATGAACGGCACTGCCGTGATGACCGGCCTGGCCTGCCTGGCCTACGCCCGCGCCGATTACCTGTTGCAGTTGGCGACCCGCATCACCGCGCTGAACGTCGTGGCCCTGCAAGGCAATCCGGAGCACTTCGACGAACGCCTGTTCGCCGCCAAGCCGCATCCGGGGCAAACGCAAGTCGCCGCGTGGCTGCGCAAAGACCTGGCGATCGATGCGCCAACCGCGCCGCTGCATCGCCTGCAAGACCGCTATTCCCTGCGCTGCGCCCCCCATGTGCTCGGCGTGCTGGCGGACAGCCTGGCTTGGCTGCGGTCGTTCATCGAGACCGAACTCAACAGCGCCAACGACAACCCGATCATCGACGCTGAAGCCGAGCGGGTCCTGCACGGCGGGCACTTCTACGGCGGGCACATCGCTTTCGCCATGGACAGTCTGAAGAACCTGGTGGCCAACGTCGCCGACTTGCTGGATCGGCAACTCGCGCTGCTGGTGGACGAACGCTACAACCACGGCCTGCCGAGCAACCTGTCCGGCGCCAGCGCCGAGCGGGCGATGCTCAACCATGGCTTCAAGGCCGTGCAGATCGGCGCCAGCGCCTGGACCGCCGAAGCCTTGAAGAACACGATGCCGGCCAGCGTGTTCTCGCGCTCCACCGAGTGCCACAACCAGGACAAGGTGAGCATGGGCACCATCGCCGCCCGGGATGCGATCCGCGTGCTGGAGCTGACCGAACAAGTCGCCGCCGCGACGCTGCTGGCGGCCAACCAGGGTGTGTGGCTGCGCAGCCGCGCCGAAGACGCACGCGCCCTGCCGCCGGCCCTGGCCGCCATGCACCGGCAACTGGCCGAGGATTTCGCCCCGATCATCGAAGACCGCGCCCTGGAAGGCGAACTGCGCCTGTGCCTTCAACGCATCGCCGAGCAACACTGGAGGCTGCATGCGTAGCCAGGGAGTGCTGCACGTCGACACGCAGGTGGTGGTGCCGTTCTTCGATGTGGATTCGATGAACGTGGTCTGGCACGGCCACTACGTCAAATACCTGGAAGTGGCCCGCTGCGCGCTGCTCGACCTGATCGGCCACAATTACAACGACATGCTCGAATCCGGCCATGCATGGCCGGTGATCGACCTGCAACTGCGCTACGTGCGCAGTGCCGTGTTCGGCCAGACCCTGACCGTGCGCGCCAGCCTGGTGGAGTGGGAAAACCGGCTGAAAATCAATTACCTGATCAGCGACGCAGCCACCGGCGAACGTCTGACCCGCGCCAGTTCGGTGCAAGTGGCGGTGGACATCGCCAGCCGCGAAATGCTGCTGGCCTCGCCCCGGGTCTTCGTCGAAGCCGTTGAAAGGACGCTGCCATGAAGCGCCTGACACTCTGGCTCTTGCTGTGCTGCCTGGCGCCCCTGGCCCAGGCTTTCGATCTGCAACAGTTGAGCGATCAACTGGCGCGTCCGGAGGTGATCCACGGCCAGTTCATCCAGGAAAAACACCTGCGCGCCCTGCCCCAGCCGCTGATCAGCAAGGGTCGCTTCGTGCTGGCCAAGCAACACGGCCTGCTCTGGCTGCTGCAAACCCCGTTGCAACAGGACTACCGCATCAGCGTCCAGGGCATTGCCCGGCGGGACGGCGACCAGTGGCAGATGCTGCCGAACAAGAGCGCCGGTGCCGAACAGAACCGCCTGTTCCTGGCCGTTTTGCAGGGCGACAGCAGCGGCCTGCAACGGGATTTCGAACTGAACCTTTCAGGCGAGCCAACCCGGTGGAAACTCACCCTGACCCCGCGCTCGGTGCTGCTCAAACAGGTCTTCAACCAGATCAACATCGACGGCGGCGAACTGGTGCAACGCATCGAGCTGCTGGAAACCCAGGGCGACAGCACCGTACTGCGCATGCAGGACGCCACCAGCGCGCAACCCTTGAGCGAAGCGGAGCAACATGACTTTGCCGAGTGAACGCAACTGGCCACGCTGGTTCCTGATCCTGCTGCTGGCGGTGCTGGCGCTCGCCGGCTGGCAGTGGCGTCACGGCGCGCCGTTGTCGGCCAATCTCATGGAACTGGTGCCGGGCACCTCGCCGGATGCCCTGGAGCTAGTCGCTGAACAGCGCATGCAGGAGCCGCTCAATCGCGAGGTGCTGGTGCTGGTCGGGCACACCGACCGCCAGCGAGCCATCGAGCTGGCGCAAAGCCTGGCCGGGCAATGGCAGGCCAGCGGCCTGTTCGATAAGGTCCAGTGGACGCTGCAAGCCGATTTGCCGGCGCTGCGCACGCAGTTGCTCAACGGACGGTTGGCGATGCTCTCGGCGGCGGACCGCCAACAACTGATCGAACAGCCCCAGGCGTTCATCCAGCAGCGGGTCCAGGCGTTGTTCGATCCGTTCAGCGGTTTCAGCCTGGTGCCCAGCCAGGACGATTGGCTGGGCCTGACCGGACGTATCCAGAACAGCCAGCCACAACGCGGCGCGATACAACTCGACGTGGGCAGCGGTGCGCTGATGGCCGAGGCCGACGGCAAACACTGGGTGATGCTGCGGGCCCGGGCCCAGGGCAACGCGTTCGACATGAACCTGCCGCTGCAAGTGGCCGCGCTGCTGCAACACAGTCGCGAACAGGCAAGCCAGGCCCAAGGGCAACTGCTGGCTGCCAGTGGACTGCTGTACGCCGCCAGCGGCCAGCAACAGGCCTCACGGGAAATCACCTGGGTGGGCGGCGGCGCGACAGTCGGCATCCTGTTGCTGTTGCTGCTGGCGTTCCGACGCCTGCGGGTGTGGCTGGCCTTCGTCCCGGTGCTGGTGGGCATGCTGTTCGGCGCGGTGGCGTGCGTGGCGCTGTTCGGCCGCATGCACGTCATGACCCTGGTGCTGGGTTCCAGCCTGATCGGCGTGGCGGTGGACTACCCGTTACACTATCTGTCCAAGAGCTGGAGCCTGAAGCCCTGGCGCAGCTGGCCTGCCTTGCGCCTGACCTTGCCGGGCCTGAGCCTGAGCCTGGCGACTACCTGCATCGGCTACCTGGCTCTCGCCTGGACGCCGTTTCCGGCGCTGACCCAGATCGCGATATTTTCCGCCGCCGGGCTCGTTGGCGCATATTTGACAGCCGTCTGCCTGCTGCCGGCGTTGCTCAAGGGTGCCGACCTGCGCCCGGCCCAATGGCCGCTGCGCTTGTGCGAAGGCCTGCTCGAGCTGCGCGAAGCGTTATTGATGCGGGTGCGCACGCCGATCCTGCTGGGACTGTTGCTGATCTTCTGTGCGGGCGGTCTGTGGCACCTGACTACCAAGAACGACATTCGCCAGTGGATCGGCACGCCCCAGCACCTGACCGACGAAGCCCGCGACATTGCGCGCATCACCGGTTTCCAGCCCACCAGCCAGTTCTTCCTGATCCGTGCCGCCGATCAAGCCCAACTGCTGGAGCGCCAGAGCGCACTCAACGAGCGCCTGGACCAGTTGGTCGGCCTGGGCAAACTCCAAGGCTACCTGTCACTGAACCAACTGGTCAGCCCGCTGGCCGAACAGCAGAAGGTCCGTGACGCCCTGGCCCGCCTGCCGGCGTTCTGGCAACCGTTGCTGGAGCTGGGGGTACCGGTCGCTGCGCTGCAAGCGGAGCTGGCCCATCTTCAGGCCTTGCCGATCGAGGACATCGACGCGGCGCTGACCGGTCCCCTGGCCGAGCCGTACCGTACGCTCTGGCTCGGACCAACCGAACAAGGCGTGGCCGCTACCGTCAGCCTGCAAGGGCTGAGCAACCCCACCCTGCTGCGAGTACAGGCCGAAGGGCTCGAAGGCGTGCAACTGGTGGATCGGCTGGGTGACCTGAATCAGGTCTTCGCCGCCACCCAGGTCAGCGCTGCCGAGCTGAAGCTGGCCTCTTGCGTGCTGATCGTGCTGGTGCTGATCTGGCCGTTCGGGGTCGGCGCCGCCCTGCGCATCGTCGCCCTGCCCTTGCTGGCCGCGCTGTGCAGTCTGGCGAGCCTCGGCTGGCTCGGGCAGCCGCTGACCTTGTTCAGCCTGTTCGGCCTGTTGCTGGTGACGGCCATCGGCGTCGATTACGCGATCCTGATGCGCGAGCAGATCGGCGGGGCCGCCGTGAGCCTGCTGGGTACCTTCCTGGCGGCGATCACCACCTGGCTGTCGTTCGGCCTGCTGGCACTTTCCAGCACCCCGGCGGTGAGTAATTTCGGCCTGGCGGTGAGCCTGGGACTGGCCTTCAGCTTCATGCTGGCGCCGTGGGCCGGGCGTCACGCCCATGGGGCAAGCGACCCGGAGCCGGCCCCATGCTGATCCTGGTGTTCTGGCTGATGGCCCTGGCCTTGTTCGCCGTCGCGACATTGCTGGGTCGGCGCTTCGGGCTGATCCCGATTGTCAGCCAGTTGCTGCTGGCAACCTTCGGCTTGCCGCTGCTGATGTATTTCTGGATCGAGCCGGGCTGGCAGCTCAGCGGCGCGCAACTGGTCTCGCCGGTATGGCTGAAGAATCTCTACAGCCTGGCGTTCGCCTTGTTGCTGGGACATATCCTCAGCGACGTGATCGACCTGCGCCTGGACCGCCAGAGCGTGAAGATCGCCCTGCCCAGTTTCGTCGTTCCGTTTGCCTGCGGTCTCGCCACCGCCTTCTGGCTGTTGCCAGCACAGCCGTGGATCAGTTCTCTGGCGGTGGGCCTGCTGTTCGCAATCACCGCGATTCCGGTGCTGTACCTGTATCTGCGCCACATCGACTACCCGCCTACCGCCACCCGACGTCTGGTGCAAACAGCGATCCTGATCGACCTGGCCTGCTGGAGCCTGTTCGGCCTGGCCCAGGGCAGCCTGCACCTGGGCAGCCTGTTGCTGCCATTGGCCAGCGCCTGCGTGCCGCTGCTGTTGCGGTTGCTCGGCCTGCGTCAGCCGTTGTTGCACAACGGACTCTTCTTTGCCTTGCTGGTAGCGGCGGAACACTACCGACTCAACGCGCTGATCGTCGGCATCGGTTATCTGCTGTGCATGGCCGCGCTCAAGGTGCCGCTGGTATCACCCATCAACGCGGCCTGGATGCAGGGACTACAGACGTACCTGGCGATCCCGCTGATCCTCACCTTCGGCATCGTCCAGATCAACGTCCACAGCGCCATGGACAGCCTCGGCTGGGTGCAGTGGCTGGCGTTGCTGGGCTTGCCGATTATCAGCAAACTGCTGGGCAACTGGCTGGGACTGGCGTGGGCCGGGGCGTCATTTGCCGGCGCCAGCCGCTGGCGTGAAAGCGTCTTGCTGAATATTCGCGGCTTGAGTGAAATCGTGTTCCTCAACCTGCTCTTGCAACAACAGCTCATCAGCCCGGCGTTGTACTTCACGCTGATGGTGATGGGGCTGATCGCTACATTGCTGCCGGCCCTGGTCGGTTTTCACCGTATGACTTCGATTGCCGTCGCGGCCAGGAGCTCCAATGCCAGAAGTTGAAATGGAACGTCGCCAGGTCGTCGTCATCGGCGCCGGCCCTTCCGGCGCCATCGCAGCCGCGCTACTCAAGCGCAAGGGCCACGATGTGCTGGTCATCGAGCGCCAGCATTTCCCCCGGTTCTCCATCGGCGAGAGCCTGCTGTCCCACTGCCTGGATTTCGTCGAAGAAGCCGGGATGCTCGAAGCTGTGAATGCTGCCGGATTCCAGCGCAAGAACGGCGCGGCCTTCGCCTGGGGCGAGCGTTACAGCACCTTTGATTTCGGCGACACCTTCAGCCACGGCAAGCCCACCACCTTCCAGGTACAACGCGCCGATTTCGACAAGCTGCTGGCCGACCAGGCGGCACTCCAAGGCGTGGAAATCCGCTATGGCCAAGCCATTGCCAGCGCCGATTTCAGCCTCGCCAAGCCGCAACTGGGTGTGCAGCGCGAAGACGGCAGCCAGTACCGGGTCGAAGCCGACTTCGTGCTCGACGCCAGCGGCTATGGCCGGGTCCTGCCGCGCCTGCTGGACCTCGAAGCGCCGTCGAATTTCCCGGTGCGTCAGGCGGTGTTCACCCACGTCGAGGATCGTATCGACGCGACGACCTTCGACCGCGAGAAAATCCTCATCACCACCCACCCGAGCAAGCGCGACGTGTGGTTCTGGACCATCCCGTTCAGCGGCGGACGCTGCTCGGTGGGCGTGGTCGCGGCAGCGGAACATTTCGCCGGCCGCACCGATGACCTCGACGCCTGCCTGCGCGGCTTCATCGACGAAACCCCAAGCCTGGCCGGCGTGTTGCAGAACGCCGTGTGGGACACCCCGGCGCGGACCATCGGCGGTTACTCGGCCAATGTGAAAACCCTGCATGGCCCGGGCTTCGCCCTGCTGGGCAACGCTGCCGAGTTCCTCGACCCGGTGTTTTCCTCCGGCGTGACCATCGCCATGCGTTCGGCGAGCATGGCCGCCGCGGTCCTGCATCGTCAGTTGCAAGGTGAGCCCGTGGACTGGCAGAGCGAATTCGCCGACCCCCTCAAGCGTGGCGTCGATACCTTCCGCTGCTACGTCGAAGGCTGGTACGCCGGCACCTTCCAGGACGTGATTTTCTATACCGAAGGCTCAGCCGACATCCGCCGCATGATCAGCTCGATCCTGGCGGGCTACGCCTGGGATGAGCGCAACCCGTTCGTCAGCGAACCCAAGCGCCGCCTGCGCATGCTTTCGGAAATCTGCGCGAGTGACGCTTCATGAGCTACCTGAGCGACAACTACGTCGAAGAGACGCGCTTTGGCTTCTGGTTCCTGCGCAGCCACACCTGGCAGCACCATGTGCTGCGGGTCGCGATCAACGACCTGCGTGGGTTGTTCAGCCAGCCGCTGCCGGCCAACCCGGTGTTGCTGGACGCTGGTTGCGGCCAGGGCAAGTCGTTCCAATACCTGCGCCAGGTATTCGCACCGCAGCGCTTGATCGGCGTCGACGCCGATCCCCATAGCCTGGACTTGAGCGCCGAGGAAGCGGCGCGCCAAGGCATGAGCGTGGAACTGATCGGCAGCGACTGCGCACAATTGCCGGTGCCCGATGCCAGCGTCGACCTGCTGTTCTGCCACCAGACGTTCCATCACCTGGTGGAACAGGAAAAAGCCCTCGCCGAGTTCTATCGCGTGCTCAAGCCCGGCGGCTACCTGATGTTCGCCGAGTCCACCGAGGCCTATATCGATACCTGGGTGATCCGCTGGCTGTTCCGCCACCCGATGCATGTGCAGAAGAGCGCCGCGCAGTACCTGTCGATGATTCGCGAACAAGGGTTTCAGTTCAAATCCGGCAACGTGTCCTACCCGTACCTGTGGTGGAGCCGAGCCAAGGATTTCGGCCTGCTGGAGCGCTTTGGCCTGCGCCGACCCAAGCCGTTCGGCAAGCGCGAGGAAACCCTGGTCAATGTGGTGGCCCGCAAACCTGTCGAAGGGGCTGCCAGATGATTCGCGCCCTGCTTGTCGGCTGCCTGTTGCTGCTCAGCGCCTGTGCCAGCCATGCACCGCTGCCTGAGCGCACACCGACCCTGGCCTTGCCGCTGCAACTGCACATCGAGCGGCAATTGGCCGGCCAGCGTCAGGACTGGCTGCTGGTGATCCAGCGCGAAGACACCGGGATCCGCTGGTCGATGATGGACCCGTTGGGCATTCCCGTGGCCCGCCAGCGCCTGATCGACGGCCAATGGCAGGCCGACGGTCTGTTGCCGCCCAATGCCGAGGCACGCGAGTTGTTCGCCGCGCTGTTGTTCGCCCTGACGCCCGAGGCCGAACTGGCCGGCAATTACCCAACCGCCCGACAGCAGGCCGCACAACGCAGCCTCGATGCCCGTTGGCAAGTGAGCTACCTGCAACCGCTGGACTTCCAACTGAGCCTGTTCCAAGGCCCGAACTATCGCATCACGCCGTTGACCGAGAACGCTCCATGACTGCCTACCTGAATGCCCTCGGCGTGATCTGCGCCCTGGGTCGCGACAAACACAGCGTGGCGCGCAACCTGTTTGCCGGCGATTGCTCAGGCTTGCGCGTCGAAAATGGCTGGGTGGCCGAACGGGCCATGCCGGTGGCCTCTGTGTCCGGTGAACTGGCGCCCATCCCCCAAGCGTTGGCGCTGCAAGGCAGCCGCAACAATCAACTGTTGCTGGAAGCCGGCTTGCAGATTCGCGCCGAAATCGACCAGGCCATCCAGGCCTACGGTCGAACCCGCATCGGCATCGTCCTGGGCACCAGCACGTCGGGCATCGACGAAGCCAGCCATGGCATCGCCCATTACCTGCGCGAGCAACACTTCCCCGAGGGTTACGACTACCAGCAGCAGGAGCTCAGCGCGCCGGCCAATTTTCTATCCGACTGGCTCGGTCTGAGCGGGCCGTCCTATGTGATCTCGACCGCCTGCACCTCCAGCGCCCGCGCCTTGATGAGCGCCCGCCGCCTGCTGGACCTGGGTCTGTGCGACGCCGTGCTCTGCGGTGGGGTCGACAGCCTGTGCAAACTGACCCTCAACGGTTTTTCGGCGCTGGAGGCCGTGTCGAGCGAACGTTGCAACCCGTTTTCGGTGAACCGCAGCGGCATCAACATCGGCGAGGCCGCGGTGCTGTTCTTGATGAGCAAGACGCCCGCAGATGGCCCCCCGATTGCCTTGCTGGGCGACGGTGCCAGTTCCGATGCGCACCATATTTCCGCCCCTGAACCCAGTGGTCGCGGCGCCCGCCAAGCGATGGAAAAAGCCCTGCGTTGCGCGGGCCTCGAACCCGGCCAGATCGACTACCTGAACCTGCACGGCACCGCCACGCAACACAACGACGCCATGGAAAGCCTGGCGGTGGCCGGGTTGTTTTCTGCCGGAGTGCCCTGCTCGTCGACCAAACCCATGACCGGCCACACCCTCGGCGCCGCCGGAGCACTGGAGGCAGCGTTCTGCTGGCTGGCCCTGAGCGCCGAGAACACCACCCAGGCGCTGCCGCCGCACATCTGGGACGGCCAGGCCGATCCCGCATTGCCAGCGTTGGACTGGACAAGCGCCGGTACCCGTTTGAAACCGACCCAGCCACGTCGCCTGATGAGCAATTCCTTCGCCTTCGGCGGCAACAACGTCAGCCTGATTATCGGAGACGCTCCATGATTGACTGGCCGCTCGCCGAGTTGCTGCCCCACGCCGGCGACATGATCCTGATCGACCGGATCCTGTCCTTCGACGAGGAGCAGATCCATGTCCATGCCACCGTCCGGCCCGGCGGTTTGTTCAACCTTGACGACGGCGCGCTGCCGGCCTGGGTCGGCATCGAGTTGATGGCCCAGAGCGTCGCGGCGTTTGCCGGTTGTCATGCGCGCCAACGCGGCGATGCCGTGGAGCTGGGTTTCCTGCTCGGCACCCGTAAGTTCGAGTGCAACGTCGAGTGCTTCCCCGCCGGCACCGAACTGACCATCCATGGCGTGCGCTCGCTGGAAGACGACAACGGCATGGGTGTGTTCGAATGCCACATCGATGCCCCCGGCATCCACGCCACGGCGCGGCTGAACGTGTTCCGCCCGCCCCAGGCTGCCCGCTATCTTCATGAACCGTCCGCAACAGGAAACACGCCATGACTGAATCCGTACTGGTCACCGGCTCCAGCCGTGGCATCGGCCGCGCCATCGCCCTGCGCCTGGCCCAGGCCGGGCATGACATCGTGCTGCATTGCCGCAGTGGCCGCGCCGAGGCCGAAACAGTCCAGGCCCAGATCCAGGCCCTGGGGCGAAATGCGCGGGTGCTGCAATTCGACGTTTCCGACCGCGCTGCCTGCAAGGCGATCCTTGAAGCCGATGTCGAGACCCACGGCGCCTATTACGGCGTGGTGCTCAACGCCGGCCTGACCCGCGACGGGGCGTTCCCGGCATTGAGCGAGGAAGATTGGGACACGGTAATGCGGACCAACCTCGACGGTTTCTATAACGTGCTGCACCCGGTGATGATGCCGATGATCCGTCGGCGTGCCGCCGGACGGATCGTCTGCATCACCTCGGTCTCGGGGCTGATCGGCAACCGTGGCCAGGTCAACTACAGTGCTTCGAAGGCCGGCCTGATCGGCGCGGCCAAGGCGTTGGCAATCGAGTTGGGCAAGCGCAAGATCACCGTCAACTGCGTCGCGCCCGGGCTGATCGACACCGCCATGCTCGACGAAAACGTACCCGTGGAAGAACTGATGAAAATGATCCCCGCCCAGCGCATGGGCACCCCGGAAGAAGTGGCTGGCGCGGTGAATTTCCTGATGTCCGCTGAAGCTGGCTACATCACCCGGCAGGTGCTGGCCGTCAACGGAGGCCTGTGCTGATGAAGCGCGTCGTCGTCACCGGCATGGCCGGCATCACCTCCATCGGCAGCGACTGGGAGACCATCGTCGGCAACTTCGCCGCCAACCGCAGCGGCATCCGGCGCATGGATGAGTGGGACCGGTTCTCTGAGCTCAACACCCGCCTGGCCGGGCCGGTGGATGATTTCCAGGTTCCGGCCCACTGGACCCGCAAGCAACTGCGCAGCATGGGCCGGGTCTCGCGGATGGCAGTGGGCGCGGCGGAACAGGCCCTGGCCGACGCCGGCCTGCTGGACGATCCGTCGATCAAGGACGGGCGCATGGGTGTGTCCTGTGGTTCATCCACCGGCAGCACCGACGAGATCAAGGCCTTCGGCAACATGCTGCTCAACAGCGTGGCCGAAGGACTGAACGCCAACTCCTACGTGCGGATGATGCCCCACACCACCGCGGCCAACATCAGCATTTTCTTCGGGCTCACCGGAAGGATGATCCCCACTTCCAGTGCCTGCACCAGCGGCAGCCACGGCATCGGCTATGCCTACGAAGCGATCAAGTTCGGTCGCCTGCCACTGATGCTGGCCGGCGGCGCGGAAGAACTGTGCCCCACCGAAGCGATGGTCTTCGACGCGCTCTACGCCACCAGCCTGAAAAACGATGCGCCGCAGACCAGCCCGCGTCCCTACGACAAAAGCCGCGATGGCCTGGTGATCGGTGAAGGCGCCGGCATGCTGGTCCTCGAAGAGCTGGAGCATGCCCTGGCCCGCGGCGCGCGGGTTCACGCGGAAGTCGTCGGCTTCGGCAGCAACGCCGACGGCCAGCACGCCACCCGCCCCGAGCAGGTCACCATGCGCCGGGCCATGGAGCTGGCCCTGGAAGACGCCGGCCTCGCGCCGTCCGCCATCGGCTACGTCAACGGCCACGGCACCGCCACCGAACAGGGCGACATTGCCGAAACCCTGGCCACCAGCAGCCTGTTTGGCGAGCACATGCCCATCAGCTCGCAGAAGAGCTTCCTGGGCCATACCCTCGGGGCCTGCGGGGCACTGGAATCCTGGTTCAGCATCGAAATGATGAATCGTGACAGCTATGTGCACACCCTCAATCTCGATGAGGTCGACCCCGAGTGCGGCAAACTCGACTACCTACGCCACGAGTTCCGCTCGATGAGCAACGAATACGTGATGAACAACAACTTCGCCTTTGGTGGAGTCAACACCTCGTTGATCTTCCGTCGCTGGCGCTGAGCCCGATCCAGCCCAGGCGCCCACCACTTATAAATGCCACGCCGGGGCGCGCGTTGAAGGGAGATCTGGCGAAGGTGCAGTAAGCGCATCAGCTTTGCGTACCATTGCTGTCACCGCCAGGTGCGGTATGCCTGTACCGCCCTGGCCTCCCTCGTCTTCAATAGCTTGTCTCTTCCAAACGCCTTACCAGGAAGAGACATGTTCGAAGACAATCCCTTGCAGGTCGACAACGCCGCGACCTCAAGCGCTCTGCTGATCCATCAGCTGAAAAACTCGCAGTGGCAGATGATCCGCCTGAACGACGCCGTCCCTCTGCCGTCGAAAGTGACCGCGCAGCATCTGGACGATGCCTTCACAAACGCCTTTCCCGCCATGGCGGGGAAGGTGACCGTGAAAGAAACGCTCGTCTGTCGGCTACAAGATGAGGCTATCCCTGCCGCGGAACGCACAGCCGATGGGCCCGCTACCCGGCGAGCGGTGGCCGATACGGTTCCCCTCGCCACGCTGTTCTGGCACACCGTTGCCGGTCGACTGAATGCGGACGAGTTCTTCCTCGACCTGGACGACATCGACATCGTCACGGATCAGCAGGGCGTCACGCAGATGCCCGCAGCCTTGAACAACCGGCAAGCCAAGGAAAAGATCAAACGACTGCTCAGCATCACCCCGGCCGCTTACGAGCGGCTGCTGGGGCAAGCGCTGGACGACTTCTGGGACGTACCGCCGGACTTCCGCCCGGACTGCAACATCAATGACTGGCTGGCCTATGAGTGGGGCACGCAACTCAAGGCTCAAGCGGACCTGCATCGGCTAGACGCCACCTTGGGCCAGCCCCTGCACAAGGCACTGACGAAACAGGCGCTGTCTGCACCGGACGCCGCCTCCCGCGCCGACATGGCCGCGATTGACCGGCCCGGCGTCTACAGCCTGGGCTTGACCCCCGAAGGATGGGGATTCAGCGCGCCAATGGCGGGCGCCATCGCCCTGACGCAACATGACGACGCCGAGAACCCAGGGGGCGCGGCGCTGTATAAACCAGGCAAATTGCTGGAGGTATACACAGACCTGTCGGCACTGAAGGCCAGCCTGATGGTGGACGATAACGTTCGGTACGAAGTGGACGTCGCGCCAGTGGCGGATAACTTTCTGGCTCACTTGGTCACGGACCTGCGATCCGCGCAGAAGACTGCGATGAGCATTGCAGTCCTGAACGGCTCGCCAGCGGATGAGCGGATCGACAACTGGATCGCCAGGCTGGATGCCTCGGTGGACATCAGCGACCGCGTGGACCTGGCGGGTGCGATGGATGAGCGCGAACTACGGCTGTATCAGAAGAAACTCGACCACTGGCTGCATGACAATCCAGATGTCACCGGCCCCGACCGCCTGGCATGGTGGAAAGCCGTACAGGATTTGCAACTGGCCATGGCGGATGCGCCACCACCGGACCCTGTGACGCTGGCCAGCCCCGATGCGCTCCAGGAGCGGACGCGCACGCTGCTCGCCGGGCTCATCAAGGAAAAATATGCCCCAGTCGACCCTGACCGGATTTCCCTGTGCATTCGCAATCAGATCCTCGACCCACACGCGCCGACGGGCGAGTCGCCCTTCGGGTCCGGGGTAGCGCTGGATAAAGTGAAGGCGATCTATGACGACTGTCGCTCCCTGACGCAATGGGCCATGTCCAACCTGACGCCGAATGAGCGCAAAGCCGCACACGTTACGGTTGAAGGCCCGCTGAGCTTTGCCCAGATTCTGGAAGTGATAGAAAGGGCCAACGTCGGGGCTCGCTTGCCCAACGAGTTGCTGCAGGCCGCACGGGACCACCAGGTCCGATGGATGTCCCTGAAAGCCCGGCAGATGCGGGCGCAGGCCTGGGCCGCGCACATTTCGGGCGACTTCACCCAGGACAGGGATAAAACCGGACTGCAGTTGGTGCTGGCAGCGCTCGACAGCCCGGCGCCGCAGAACCGTAGCAAGGTCAACGGCCACGAGGTGGTGGTTCGACAACTGCAGTGGGGCGACAGCGTGCTCAAGGAAATCCTCGCGTTCGGGGTGAAGAAGCTGGCGAGCCGGCCATCACTGACGCTGTACACGCCCGGCGCACCGGACGGCAAAATGTTCCGCGACGTGGATGCAGAAAGCGACCGCGAGTTGCAGGCCGCCGTGGTCGCGGCGCTCACCGCCACACTGGACATGACTCGTTGGCTGATCTCACAACTGCCGCTGATGGAACAGGCCGATCAGTTGGCCAGCCTGGTTCCCGCATCGGAAAACCTGACCCTCAACGAAAAAATCAAGAAAATCACCCAGCCGACTTTCTCCTGGATAAGACACCGGGTGCAGGATGATTTTGCCCTGAAAGTCGCATCGCCCGTGATCAAGGGTGACCTGTTCGAAGCACTGCATGAAACGCAGCTCTCTCATGCATTGAAAACCGCTGACGCGCTGACCGTGACAAACGCCGAACGCGATAGCACGGCCGCGCAGGAGGGGCGCAGGAATGGGGTCGCGCTGCTGACAGGAGCGATGGCCATGTTCTATGGCGGTCGCCTGGGCGGCGTGCTGGGACGGGCGATCCTGCCGGTGATGGCCGGGGGCGCTGCGGTATCAGCCCTGAAAGATCATGGCGGCAGCTTCAGCCAATGGACGAGCGATTTCATCGATGGGCTGGCAGAGGTCATGGCAGAGGCCGGCCAGGACTTGATCATGGCCCGCGCGACGCGACGTCGGGACAAAGAGCGTCCGGCGCTGTCTTCCTTGGCCCGCATGCCTGACCCGGAGTTGGGCCCCTTTCTCTTGAAAGGTTTCGACGGCAACGGGCTCATCCCCGAAGGTCGTGACCTGTATCGGGACGCATCCGGCCAAGGCTACCTGAAGCAAGGAAACGGCTACTGCAAGACCGCGATTCAAGAAAACCTACGGATCATCTACGCGCCGGACAACCGCACCCTCCAGCGAACGGTGACCTGGAAGAATGGCCGCTGGCAGATCGAAGAACCGCAACGCTTGCTCGGCGGCGGAAACATCCAGAGCCTGTTAAGGCGGTCCCCGGAGACACCGCAGCAAAAAACCTACAACACGCTGGTGGAAGCGGTATTGGTCGACCATCACTGGCCGTCCCGGGCAGTGGTGAATACGGCCACGAAGGTCATCCACTCGATGCCCGAAGAGCTGGCCGAGCGTACCTTGCGCGAAAGCATGGATGATATTGGTGTGCGCGATATAGACACTTATCGCTCGCGCATCAAACAGATAAACAACGGACTCCACAGCCCTGCGCAACATAAAAAGCCCCACGAAAACCTGCTGTACAAATTCAATGTATGGCAGGCCGTCGACTACTGCGCCCGAGACATCGACTCACAGGTCAAAGGGATCCAGCTCAGTGCTGCGCAGAAAATAAAAATTTTCGACATGACCCTGCCACTCAAAAAGGAGCTCTTCGACAGCGAGGGCAACTTCAAGATGATGATGTCTTCGTTACCAGACAACCTTACGGGTGCTTTATTCATCACCATCATTCCTGAGCAGGGCAGAAAGAAAGCCGCCATGACCCGGATCCAGAAAGACATCCATGATGTGGTCGAGGCAGCTGAAAGAAGAATCTGGACAGATCTCGGCCCCCCGTACTCCAACGAGGGCCCCGAGGCCGAGGCCGCCCGAAAAAAATTTAACGAAACGCCGGAGAACTTCGTCGAATACAAGATAAAAAAACTCAATGCCTTCCGGGATGAAATGAAAAAAAGGCACAAGCCAGGACTGCTCACGGAACTGCGGAACCATAGAATCCCGTATGTCATCGCCAACAAAGGCAGGTCAATGCGCAAGACCCTGATGGTCACGGGAGAGGACATCACGAAATTTGCCAAGGACCTTGCGAACTATGACGCCTTTGACATCGAGGTGATGACCCAGCTGCCATCAAAGAAAGTGCCCGGGAAAACACCCGCCACTGACACGCCTGTCGTCCTGCCGCATGCGTCAACCGTCCCGGACAAATTCAAGGTCAGTATCAGCACCTGGGCCGAGACCCAGATGTCCTATGACAACTTCACCGAGGCTGCCAGGGGCAAAATCACGGCCATCATGGACGACATCCGCGCCGGCAGGGCCACCACGAAAAGAATCAACCGCTATTACTGGTACGACATGGCCCAACTCGCCCCCGGCTCCGGCAGAAGCGCATGGCGAGCGGCGTTTGAGCGCAAGGGCGATACCTGGATACTCCAGGGGTTTTATGACTACCACGTCAGCGGGCCTGCGACTGTTTGGGAGGGTTAGGGAAGTAGATCAATCCCCGCCGCCGGTCAGCAAATCCACGAATGCCTTTGCCATCGGCGAGCCCTGTTCCTTGCGCAGCACCAGCCACACCGCCGATACCGCCGCCGGGTCGAGCAGCGGGCGGTAGACCACGCCGTCGATGCGCATGCGCTGGTAGGAGGCCGGCAGTACCGAGACGCCCAACCCTGCCGCGACCAGGCCGATGATGGTCATGGCCTCGCCGGCTTCCTGGGCGAAATGCGGGCTGAAGCCGGCGTCGCGGGCCAGGCTCAGGAGTTGGGCGTAGAGGCCGCTGCCGTAGCTGCGTGGGAAGAACACGAACGGTTCGTGTGCCAACGCCGAGAGGAGCAGGCCTTCATCACTGCCTTGGGCCAGGGGATGTTTGGCGCTGAGTACCGCCACCAGTGGCTCGCGGCTCAGCTCGATTTCCTTCAACGAATCGGGCAGTGGCAACGGGCGCATGATGCCTACCTCGATCGCGCCGTCCACCAGCGCGTCGGCCACTTGGGTGCTGCTCATTTCCCGCAGGTGCAGGTGCACGGCCGGGAAGCGCTGGCGAAACGAGAAGATCGCCTGGGGAATGGTCGAGTTGAAAGGCGCCGAGGAGGTGAAGCCGATTTTCAGCTCGCCCAATTCCCCCAATTGAGCCCGGCGGGCGACGTCGGCGGCTTTGTCCACCTGGATCAAGACTCTTCGCGCCTCTTCCAGAAACAGCCGCCCGGCCTCGCTCAATTCGACCCGACGATTGGTACGCTCGAACAGCCGCGCTCCGATTTCCTGTTCCAACGCCTGGATCTGCTGGCTCAAGGGCGGCTGAGAGATGCCCAGGGCCAGGGCGGCACGGCCGAAGTGCAGTTCTTCGGCCACGGCAATGAAGTAACGCAGGTGACGCAATTCCATGGGCAATCCAATAGGTCGTAGAACATCTTAAATAGGTCGAACAATATATTGGATAGAAACATTAGCCGGCTATATGCTTTTTTCACTGCTTGCCTGGTCGTGCTCCTGCGAGGTCCACCGTGAAAACTGCTGTCGCTCCACTGGCCCATGAAATTGCGCCCCGTGTACAGGATGAGGTCATCGCCGAACTGAAGGATGTCTATATCGAGAAAGGCACGCCGATGTTCATGCGCACGGCGCTGGCGCTGTTTTGCGGTGGCTTTGCGACCTTCGCCCTGCTGTATTGCGTGCAGCCGATGATGCCGCTGCTGTCCCAGGAGTTTTCCATCAATGCGGCACAAAGCAGCCTGATCCTCTCGGTGGCGACCGGCCTGCTCGCTGTCGGCCTGCTGATCACCGGGCCGATTTCCGACCGCATTGGACGCAAACCGGTGATGGTCGCGGCGCTGTTCGCCGCCGCGCTGTGCACGCTGGCCAGCGCCATGATGCCGACCTGGCACGGCGTATTGTTGCTACGGGCGCTGGTGGGACTGTCATTGAGCGGATTGGCGGCGGTGGCGATGACCTATCTGAGCGAAGAAATCCATCCCCGGCATATCGGTCTGGCGATGGGGCTGTATATCGCCGGCAACGCCATCGGCGGCATGTGCGGGCGACTGATTGCGGGGGTGCTGATCGATTTTGTCAGCTGGCACACCGCGATGCTGGTGATCGGCGGCCTCGCCCTGATCGCGGCGGCGGTGTTCTGGCGGATTCTGCCCGAGTCTCGCAACTTCCGGCCTCGCTCGCTGCACCCACGCAGTTTGCTCGATGGCTTCATCATGCACTTTCGCGACGCGGGGCTGCCGCTGCTGTTCCTCGAAGCATTCGTATTGATGGGCGCGTTCGTCACGCTGTTCAATTACATCGGCTATCGCTTGCTGGCCGAGCCTTATCACCTGGATCAGGCTTATGTCGGAATGCTGTCGGTGGTGTACCTGTCCGGTATCTACAGCTCGGCGAAGGTCGGCGCCCTGGCGGATAAATTCGGTCGGCGCAAAATGCTCTGGGGCACCATTGCCCTGATGCTCGCCGGCCTCGCACTGACCATGGTCACACCGCTGCCTCTGGTGATCCTCGGCATGCTGATTTTCACTTTCGGTTTCTTCGCCGCCCACTCGGTCGCCAGCAGTTGGATCGGCCGCCGCGCCCTCAAGGCCAAGGGCCAGGCTTCGTCGCTTTATCTGTTCAGCTACTACGCCGGATCGAGCATCGCCGGTACGGCAGGCGGGATGGCCTGGCACCTGGGCGGGTGGAACGGCGTCGGCCTGTTCATCGCAGGTTTGCTGGCGGTGGCGTTGGGTGTGGCGGTGAAACTGGCGAAGTTGCCGTTGTTGCCGGGTAATGTGCAGGTTTAGATCGCACGTACGCGATTCCCTGTGGCGAGGGAGCTTGCTCCCGCTTGAGTGCGCAGCGCTCACCAGATTTTGGGGCGGCTGCGCCACCCAGCGGGAGCAAGCTCCCTCGCCACGGTTGTCCGTTCCACACGCCACAGACGTGAAAGCGTCAGTTGACCTGCCGCAACTCCACCCGCGCATCCAGCCCCCCCTCTCGCGCCTGCAAGGTCAGGGACTGCAAGGCCGCCCCTTCCCGCTCATGCCGATCCAACCACTGAAGCAACTGCTCGGCATCGCCACTCACCGCCAGCCGCAACGAATCGCCATCGGTTTGCATCTCAGCGATCTGCAACCCCGCCGCGGCCGCGCTGTCGTTGACCCGCACCGACAAGGGACCTGTAGCGGCGCTCGTGTCCAAAGCCGGCTCGGCGCGCTGGATCCTGGCGCTCAGTTCGGCCTGTTGACGATAATGTCGCTCGGCAACCTCCAGCCGTTGCCGGGTGGGCTGCCAGATCGAGGTGTAACCGGCCACCGCCAGCAGCAGCGCGGCCAGGCCCAGCAGCAGCCGTTGCTCACGCGGTCTCACCCTCGCCCAGGCTTGTTTCAGGCTGTCGACATCCATCAACCGTTCTCCAGCGTGAGGGTCGTCTGCACCCGGTTGTCCTGTTTGCTGGCGCTGCCCAGGATCAACGGCAGTCCGTTTTGCAGCCCGCGCTCACGCAGTTGTTCGAGTTCGATGAAACTGCTGGCGGTCAGCTGGATTTTCCAGCCTTCACCTTCGCGATAATCGATGCGTTGCACCTCGACGTCGCTGGCGCCGATCACCCGCTCCGTCAAACGGACCAGGCGCGCGACCTGGGTCTCCTGGCGCGTCCCCCGATGCTTGTGCAAGGCCTGGAACTGCGCCGCCAGGTCGACGATGCGTTCCTGTGCGGGATACAGCGCCCGGAATCGCTGCTCACTTTGCACATACAGGCGCCGGGTTTCACCTTCAATGAATCGTACGCGCACTTCGCCGAACACCCAGGTGAGCAACAGCAACCCAAACGCCGCAACCGCCGTGCTCCGCCATGGCAGGCTCTGGCGACGGCGGCGGAACTCGCCCTGCAGCAGGTCAATCGGATGGCCGTTGGTGCTCAAGATCCATTCATCGATACCCTGGCGGTCCCGCTCCTCGTCCAGCCAGTGGATGTCCTCAGGCAAGCCGGATTTGAGCGTTGCCATGGCCCGGACCGATAGCGCCACTCGCGCCGACAACGCGCCCCCCAACAGCCAGCGACCGAACCAGCGCACAGCCAACGCCTTGTCCTCGCAAAGCAGGTCGGCATCGACATACACCGCACGTACCTCGATGCCCTGCGCGCCGAGCAATTGCAGCAACGCCTGGAACCGGGCTCGCTGCGTCACCATCATCGGATAGCGCTGCTGACGGTCCCGGGGACCAACGCTGATGTGCAAGGTCTCCAGGTTTTCACTCAGTTGCTCTTCGATGGCAAATGCGAGCGCCTGGGCTCGGGGCCGGCGCCGCGAAGGCCATGGATCGCTGCGCACCCAGCTGCACATTTCCATCGGCAACAGCACATCGACGACCCGGCCGTTCAACTCACGACCTGCTTCGTGCAGGGACAGGCAACGTCGTTCGCCGGTCGGCGTCCATACGCAGCAGAGCCAGCTGGCAGAGGGCGCAGCCAGGCCCTCGGCGGTGAGGTAAAGCCAGGTTCTCATCGGGGAAACTCACTGGAAGTGGAGGGTAGGAAACGACGCTGGCGAATCGTCCAACGCCCGCTGACAGGATCGCGCTCGATGTCCGAAGCCAGGCGCAAACGGCTACCGGCGTGAATCACGCTCACGCTGATCCGGAACCAGCGGCTGCTCACGCCCAGGCCATGGCTGCTCAAGCCCGATCCGGACAGTAACGGGTCGCTGGTGAATGCCTGCACGCTGGCGTATGGGTTGAGGGCACGCTGTCTGACCAGCGCCTCGGCAGGCCCGGCCTCCATGCCCTCCAGGGTCATCAGCAATAGCTGCGGTGCGGTATTGATATTCAGTCGGGCTTCCCGGGGCAGCAATGCCACCCATGGCTCCAGCCGTCGCAGCACCTGGGCGTCCACACCGGGCATGAGGCGCAGCTGACTCAACTCCTGCACCGCCCCGACCTGAGGCAGGGGCAGCGACGGCAGATCCAACAACTCCAGCAACCGGGTCCACCGCCCCAGTGTGACCCGGTCGATTTGCCCCTGGGCGAGTAACGCATTGAGGTTCAAGCGCCCGGACAAGTCCTCGATATCGATGTGCAACTGAGCATCCGCCACGTCGAATGCCGGCTTGAGCCGCGCCCAGTCCTGGCTCAGGTCAACAGGCCCGGACGGCTTTAGCGCACTGCCCTCCAGTACCGCCAGGGCCCAGGCTTCACCGGCCAGCCCCAATTGCCGCAGTTCAATCTGCTGCAACTGCTGCGCGCTGCTGTGCAGCAACAGGCGATGGCTGCGCAGCATGCCGCCGACCAGCAGCAAGGCCAGACTGAGCACCAGCAGCACGCTGATCAGCGCCACGCCTCGTTGCCGACTCATGGCAACGGCCCCGGCAACAGCAGCACGCGACGGACCTGTTGGAAGCGCCCCGCCGACACGGTCAACTCCAGCGCCAGCGGCGAAGTGTCGGCCGTGCTCACGCTGCGCCACCCGAGCTGCGGATCGAACAAGCGCCAGCTCAGGTCGTGCACGTCGTCGAGCAACTTCTGCTGCTGCACGGCGATAGTCCCCTCGCCATAGCTGTCGCGCCACAGCGCGCCATCTTCGAGGCGATAACTGACGGTCTGTCGTTCGCTGCGCGGCTGATCCAGTGGATTGCGCCAGTGGCTACGCTGCAATTGCAGGCGACCCGGCGCCAACTGGATGGAGGCGGCAACGGCCTGCCATGCATCCCGCTCAATCACCCCGACGGCACGCTGCAAGGCCCGGATATCCCGCTCATGCTCAGAGGCCCCCTGCTGGGTCCGCACGACGCCATCGAACAGCCGCCAACTGACCAGGCCAAGCAAGGCAAAAATACTGATCGCGATGACCAGTTCCAACAAGGTGAAACCCGACTGTCTATTCATGTCGCTGACCGATCCATCCCGTGGTGCGGTGCACGACCGTCGGACTACCGACCCGGCTGACCTGGATCTCGACCTGGAGCAGGCGCGGGCCGCGAGACGGGGCGATACGCTGTTGCACGATCCAGTCCCGGCGATCCAGGCGTCGGGTCAGCTGCTGTTGACCCGGAGCAGGCGCGGCTTGCAGGCGCAGCTCGCTCAGTTGATTGTCCGCCAGCCAGGCGCCGAACAGGCGATCCTCAAGGCCCACGCTCTGCTTGAGCACGAACTGGCTGGCCGAGAGCACCGCGGCCGCCAGCGTGGCGAAAATCGCCAGGGCGATCATGACTTCCAACAAGGTGAATCCCTGGCTACCGGCGGCCAGCCTGCGGCGGTCATTCATCGATCGACGGCTCTGCCAGACCATCACTCGACACCCGGATGAACGTCTGGCCGGCGACCTTGATGGACAACCTGAACGGGCTGGTCTCGTCGCTGCTGAGCATCAGCAATTGCGGTGCGCCTGGCCCGTCGTCGAGGGCCACCTCGTGGCCATCCAGCTCAAGCCCCAGCGTCATGTCATCGGGCAGGCGCTGCATACTCGCCAACGCTGTCCAGCCCTCGGCCTCGAACCGCAACGCCTGATAGCCGCGAGACTGCAAGCGCACGCCGTACTCCCGGGCATCGAGCACCGCCCGTTCGCGCAGCGCTTGCACCGTCCGGATGAAGTCCTGGGCTTGCTGCCGGGCTTCACGCGCCGGGCTCGGGCCGATGGCGAGGCTGACCATGCCCGCCAATACGCCCATCAAGACGATGACGATCATCAGCTCCAACAAGGTGAAACCCCGACAACGGCAGCCCATGGTCATTCGCTCCAGTTGCCGATGTCGGCGGCAACCCCGTCTCCGCCCGCCACGCCATCGGCGCCCAGCGAATACAGGTCATAACTGCCATCGGCGGATTTATAGCCCGGGTTGAGGTATTGGTACGGCGTACCCCAGGGATCGATCGGCAGGCTTTTCAGATACCCCTGGGGGTTCCAGTTCCTGGGTGCGGGCGTGCCGGACGGGCGTTTGCTCAGTGCTTCGAGACCTTGCTGCGTCGACGGGTAATGAAAGTTGTCGAGGCGGTACATTTCCAACGCTGTGGAGATCGCCTGGATATCGGTGCGGGCGGCCGTGATCTTGGCCTGATCGGGCCGGCTCATGAATTGCGGCACGACGATGGCGCCGAGCACACCGATGATGACCACCACCACCATGATTTCGATCAGGGTAAAGCCGCGCTGATGACGGGCAGCCGGGTTGTTTGCAGGTTGCATGGGTCAGTTCACCAATTGGTTGAGGCTCAGGATAGGAAGGAGGATGGCCATGACGATCAGCAGCACGACACCGCCCATCAGCACCAACATGGCCGGTTCGAAGAGGCTCACCACCAGGGCGATGCGCGCCGCGAGGCTGGCCTCCTGCTGTTCGGCGGCCCGGGCCAGCATGCTGTCGAGTTCGCCGACCCGCTCGCCGCTGGCGATCATGTGCAGCATCAGCGGTGGGATATCGCCGCCGAGCTCCAGCCCACGGGTCAGGGTCCCGCCCTCGCGGACCGAGCGGGCGACCTCGGCCATGCGCGCGCGGATCGTCAGGTTGCCGATTACCTGGGCGGCGATGTGCAGGGCCTCCACCAGCGGCACCGCGCTTCTGCTGAGAATTGCCAGGGTACTGGCGAACCGCGCCGCCTCCATCGCCCGCAACACCTCGCCCAGCAACGGCAGCCGGAGCACCAGACGATGCCAGCGCAGACGCCACGTCGCTTGGCGCAGGCTCCAGCGCCACAGTCCGAGCAGCCCGGCCAGCGCACCGAGCAACAGCAGGCCATGAGCACGCAACCCATCGCTCACGACGATCATGGCTTGGGTCAGCCAGGGCAACGGCTGGCCGCTGTCGACGAAGATCTTCACCACATCCGGCACCACGTAACCCAGCAGGAACGCAACAATCGCCACGCAGGCCAGCATCAGGATCAGCGGATAGACCAACGCCAGCTGGATGCGCTGGCGCGACGCCTGGCGCGCCTGGGTGTAGCTCGCCAACTGCTCCAGCACCTGGCCCAGATGACCGGATTGCTCGCCGGCGGCGACCGTGGCGCAGAACAGCTCGGGGAACGCCTGGGGGAATGCCCTAAGAGCCGCGGCCAACGGGTGACCCTCCATGACGCGACTGCGTACCGCCGACAGTAGATGGCTGACGCGCCGCTTCAGACTCTGCTGCGCCACGGCGCCCAGGGATTCCTCAAGGGGCAGGCCAGCCTGGACCAAGGTGGAAAGCTGCAAGGTCAGCAACGCCAGGTCGGCCGGGCTCAAGCGCCCACCGGACTGCCGGGGGCCAACAGCCCGTGGCTCGCCGGCCTCATGCAACTCATTGGGCAGCAGCCCACGCTCGCGCAATAACTGGCGGGCATGCCGAGGGCTGTCGGCTTCCACGCGACCCTTGCAGCGCCGGCCTCGGGCATCTTCGGCGCGATAGTCGAACGTCGGCATGGCGCTATTGCTCCTGGGTGATGCGCAGCAGTTCATCGACACTGGTCAGGCCTTCCAGCACCCGCTGGCGTCCGTCCTGGAACAGGCTGCGGGAGCCCTTGCGCGCCTCGCAGGCCAGCGCCTGTTCGCTGACGCCCTCGTGAATCAGTCGCGAAAACCCGGGGCTGACGACCACCAACTCATAGATACCGAAGCGCCCGCGATAACCTTTCTGGCACTGGTCGCAGCCCTGGGCCTTGAACAACCGTGGCGCAGCATCGGCTTCCAGGCCGAGGCGGCGGCAGGTCGCTGCGTCGGCCACATAAGGCGTCTTGCAGGCCGGGCACAGCGCGCGCACCAGGCGCTGGGCCACAATGCCCGCCAGGGACGAGGCCAGCAGGTAAGCGTCCACCCCCATGTCCACCAGCCGCGTCACCGCACCGACAGCGGTGTTGGTATGCAGCGTCGACAGCACCAGGTGCCCGGTCAGGGAAGCCTGGACGGCAATTTCGGCGGTTTCCCGGTCGCGAATTTCTCCGACCATCACCACGTCCGGGTCCTGGCGCAAAATGGCTCGCAAGCCACGGGCGAAGGTCATGTCGACTTTCGGATTGACCGGCATCTGGCCGATGCCCGGCAGGTGGTATTCGATCGGGTCTTCGACGGTGAGGATGTTGCGGCTCTGGTCGTTGATGCTGCTCAGCGCCGCGTAGAGGCTGGTGGTCTTGCCTGAGCCCGTGGGCCCGGTGACCAATACGATGCCGTGGGGTTTGCCCAGCAGTTGGCGCAGGCTGGCCAGGGTATCGTCCGGCAGACCCAGGCGCTCCAGGTCCAGGCGCCCGGCCTGCTTGTCGAGCAGGCGCAGCACCACGCGCTCGCCATGGGCCGAGGGCAGCGTCGAGACCCGCACATCGACTTCATGCCCGGCCAGGCGCAAGGCCATCCGGCCGTCCTGGGGCACGCGTTTTTCGGCGATGTCCAGGCGCGCCATGACCTTGATCCGCGACACCAGCAGGCTCGCCAGCTCGCGACGCGGACGGAGCATTTCCTGCAACTGGCCGTCGATGCGCATGCGCACTGACAGGTATTGCTCGAAGGTCTCCAGGTGCACGTCCGATGCATGCTCACGCACCGCCTCGCTGAGCAAGGCGTTGATCAGCCGGATGATCGGCGCATCGCCCTGCTCTTCCAAAAGATCGGTGGTCTGCGGCACCTGATCGGCCAGGCTGAGCAGGTCCAGCTCCTCGTCCAGGCCTTGGGCAACCTGTTCGGCGGCGCTCTGGCCCTGGCGGTAGAGACTCGCCAGGCGCGCAGCGAACGCCGCCGGTTCCAAGACCTGCACAGGCACATCCCGACCGCACAGGCGCCTGACTTCCGCCACGGCGGTCAGCGGCGTATCACGGCGCAAGATCAGGCCCAGGTCCGCCCCCTCGCCTTCCAGCAACACACCGAAACGCCGGGCGAAACCAAAGGGCAACAGCTCGCTCACAGCTCCCCCGAACGCTGACGCAAATCGCTCACCGGCGCCTCGGAGGACGGCTCGAACAAGTGGCGAGCGTCCCGGGGCAACAGCAGCGAATTGTTTTTTCGTGAGCCTGGCTTGCTCAATTCCCGCAGCGCGTCGTAGCGCTGGCGACTCACATCGGCCAGGTCTTCGCCGCTGCGCACGATGGTGGGCCGCAGGAACACCATCAGGTTACTTTTGGTCTGGGTGTCGCGATTCCAGCGAAACAGCGCACCAAGGTACGGAATATCGCGCAGCAGCGGCACGCCGCTTTGTTGGGTCCGGACACTGTCGCGGATCAGTCCGCCGATCACGATGATCTGCCCATCGTCGGCGAGGATCGTGCTCTTCAAGGCGCGCTTGTTGGTGATCAGGTCCGAAGAGTCCACGCCAGAAACGGACGGCGCGATGTCCGAGACTTCCTGCTGGACCTCCAGGCGCAAGGTCGAGCCTTCGTTGATATACGGCTTGACCGTGAGGCTGATGCCGACGTCCTTGCGCTCCACCGTGGTAAACGGATTGTCCGCCCCGCTGCTGTTGGTGGCGTAGGAGCCGGTCTTGAACGGGACATTCTGGCCGACGATGATTTCCGCCTCCTGGTTGTCCAGGGTCAACAGGCTGGGGGTGGACAGCAGGTTGCTGCGGGTATTGCTCGCCAGCGCCGAGACCAGCGCACTGAAACGATCGCCGCCCAGGTGCAGGACCGCGCCTTCCGGAGCTTTTTCCAGGTTATTGAAATTCAGGCCACCGAGGATCGGGATGTCGGTCCCCGGGAAATTGACGAAGCCGTTCGCACTGCCGCTATTGAGGTTCCACTGCACACCCAAGGCTTCGGAGATGTCCCCGGATATCTCGACAATGGCCGCGTGGATCAGCACCTGGGCCCGGGGCTGGTCCAGTTCTCGGACAATGTTTTCAACGGTGCGCACCTGGGCCGGCTCGGCGATCAGCACCAGGGCGTTCTGGCTTTCATCGGCCTTGATCATGAATGGGCTGGCGGAACTGGTTTCCCTCTGGCCCGCCAGTGCCGGGGTGGTTTTTTTCTCCTGCCCGACGCCTTCCAGCACTTCGGCCAGTTGCTTAGCGTCGCTGTGGCGCAGGCGAATGACCCGTGCGTTGCCCTGGGAGGCGGCGGGCGGTACGTCCAGGGTTCGGGCCAGATCGACCAGGCGTTGGCGCACCGCCGGTGCGCCGACGATCACCAGACGATTGCTGCGGGCGTCGGCGATCACCAGTCCAGCAGTATCGCCCTCGCGCTTGCCGCCAGAAGCCTCCACCAGCGGTGCGATGTCGGCGGCCTGGGCGTGGCGCAACGGCACCACCACATGATTGCGATTGCGCCCTGAATCCAACTGCCGCACCACGGCGCTGATGCGCTGGACATTGGCGACGGTGTCGGTGACCACCAACGCATTGGACGACACCGAAGGGCCGACGTAGCCATTGCCCGAGACCAAGGGCCGGACCAGCCCGGCGATATCGGCGGCAATACTCGATTGCAATTCGACGACCCGGGTGACGAACTGCGACGGCGTGGCGCTTGCTTCGTCGCCGGCACCCGCGCGCGTCTTGGCATCGCTGACCGGGGTGATCAGGATCCGCTCGCCTTCATCGATCACCGTGAAGTTGTGCGCATCGAGTACCGAATAAAACAACCGGCGCACGCCCTCGCGATCCAACGCCTGGCGGGACATGACGCTGATCCGCCCGGAAACCCGTGGGTCGAGCACCACGGTCTTGCCCAGAATCGCCGAGATTTCCTCGACCACGTCGCGCAGCTCCGCGTTGTTCATCGCCAATTGCCAATGGGTCTCCTCGGCCCGCAGCACACCGGCAGGCAACAGCGGACAGCACAGGGCAAGACAGAACAGGACGCGTGATGCGCGCCCCCGGATAAAGCTGTTCATGGTTCGATCACTCTGATTGCCCGGCCACCGGGCGTAGGTATTGCGCGGAATGAATCGTCGCCGGCTGTCCAGATTCAGGAGCTATCTGACGCAGCGAGGGTTGGGCTTGCGGTTGCAGGGCCAGTCGCTCCTCGCGACCGTTGCGCCACAACGTCACGTGGCTGGCCTCCACACGGCGCAGCACGCTGCCACCCGGCAAGCGCTCGCCTACTTGGTAAATACGCGGACCGGCGGTATCCGCCAGTAATGCCCGCGACAATCCCTGGTCGGCGACAAAACTGGCCTGCAAGGTGATCGCTTCGGCGCTCGGAGCGTGGGCACTTTCAGGCGTGAGGCCGAGCACCGTCGCCACGGCTTGCACGTTGGGTAGCTCGGAGACCGGGGCGACCGGCGTGGCGTCAGGCACCGGCACGTCTCGGTGCAGCGCCTGACGAAAATGCCACTCCTGCGTCGCCAGGAATACGCCGTACAGCAGAGGAACGAGCGCCAGCAGGATCCTGGGCAGACGGTTGCCGCCCGTCCCGGAGAAACTCATCTATGACCTCGCTGAACCGACACGCTTGAGGATCTGCCGATAGACATTCGCCGCACGATCCGGCGCCCGGAGAACTCATGCCAGAGCACCGCGCACAAATGCAGGGCGACGAGCCCCAAAAGCACCATGCAAGCTCCGGTATGGATCGCGTTGGCCAGCGCGATCGGCGCCGGATCGCACAGCGGCTGGGGAATGCGCACGAACCCGAAAACGCTGATCGCGTTTTTCATCATCAGTACGCCAGTTACCAGCACCACGCCGATGGTCAGGTAGATCATCGCGTGTACCACGAATGCCAACCGCTTGTTCAATGACGGCGCCGTCCCTCGGTGCTTCAACTCCCGGATGAACAGCCAGGTCCGCCAGAGGAAAAACGGGATGAACAGCGTCGTCAACGACACATTGAGTGATCCGACCCCATGTTCGACTGCAGCCGACACCGGGGCGTAGGCCACGTAGAAGCCGGACGCCAGCGTCCATAAAATGATGACCGCCGACAGCCAATGCAGCAGCACCCGCGATCTTGAATAACTGATAGGCATCATTGCGCCCTCATTCGAAGGCTCCAGGCAGCCGCAAGCGCCGCCTGGAGCCGTGCCGGTCAGGACTTACAACTTGTCCCAGGCGCTCTGCCAGGAAGCACCGACCCCCGGCTCAAAGCCGTTGGAGGTAGGGCTGTATTGCTTGCAGTAGCCGGACGCCGGGAATGGCTTGCACTCGAAGACTTCATCGGTCTTGGGTTGCAGCACTTTCGTGCCGGCGGTGTAGTCGCTGATACCTTCCGGGAATACGAAGTCGTACTCGATGCCCGCGCCTTCACCGCTCAGGGTGACCCGCTGGGTATCCTGGCGCGTGGTGCGACCGTCGGCTGTGCTGCCCACCAGCGTCATGGTGTGCGCGCCCGGCTCGCCGCGTACGTCCATGGTCAGCCCGGTGCTGCCTTCGCCCACGGTTTGCTTCACGACGCCGACCGGCTTGTTCTTTTCATCGAACAGTGTGGCTTCCAGGTTCATTCCACGGTTGGTCTGCGCCGTGAAGGCCAGGCTCACCCGACCTTTGTCGAGCACGTATTCCGGTTGCAGGGCGGAAATCTGCATGCTGGCGCTGGTGTCTTCCTGCATATCCAGTTGCACTTCATAGCGGGTCACACCGCTTTCCTCTTGGGCGTACAGCTTGTTGGTGCCCTTGATCGGAGTGATGTCGCCCGCTTCGTCACGGATACCGGCACGAATCAGGGTGTGGGCCTGGTTGATGGCTTCGGCCAGTTTGAGCGACCAGTTCTCGGGTTTGCCTTCTTCGGCGTTGTCGATGCTGATCTGCACGCTGTACTCGGCATTTTCGCCGGAGGTAGAGAACGCCCGGGCCTTGACCTTGTCGCCCGCCAGCAACTGAGCCGATGGAGCGATGCTTCCTACCGGCGACCAGCCGCCCGGCAATGCAGCTTCGGCGAGGATGTTCACATCCGCCGGGTCGTAGAATGCGTTGTCGGTATCACCCACGGTCCAGACCGCCAGAATCACGTGATGGCCCGACTTACTGTCGGGAATTACACAATTGTGCTCGGCACCACTGACTGGTACCTGATTTGCGCCATCGATCGTGCAGAACGGTGCGCTATCGAACGATGCACGCTTGAGCGGCTCGTTCGGGTTCCAACCATCGCGGGTAATGAAATATTCGTGCTTGGTCGCCGGATGCGGGGCAATGTATCTCCATTGGAAGGCAATGTTGCGGTCGCGGATTTCAGTCAACTGCCAGCGAGTTGCCGACTGCGCATCCAAGGCGGAAAACAGCGAGTTGCCGCCACTGGCGATTTTGCCATCGATCGGACCTTGCAGCGGGGCACCACCGGCTCCATTCGGGAAGCCCTTGAACGTTTCTCCGGTGCTGTGGGGTTCGTATTGCGCGCCCCCGCAGTTTTTGTTTTCACCTTGTCGGCATAGCAATGCGCGTGAAGGCGGCACTTCGAGGAAGCCATGGGCGAGCGCGCCCTGGGACGCTGCCATGGTTGATAAAAGAACTAAGGAGGATGCACACCCCGTTAAGATATTGCGTTTGTTGAAATTGTTCTTCATATAAATTCCAGACTATCCATCGAATTTGAAAGACGTATCTCCGCCATTTGCAAGGTGCGCCGGGTTACCCAGCGCGAGTCCCTACAAGCGCCGAACCTTATAGAAACTCGCACTTTCCCTATGTAGGAAAAATCTCTCAAAACAGAAGGAATGATCTCTGAATCTATTTCTCTTACATAACTAGAGAAACTTCTTACGAATAGAAATAGCTATCAAACAAAAGCAAACGGATACGTCAGACAAAACAGCTGCCTGAGAAGAAATTGAATAAATAAAACAACAGACATTAAAAAGCCTGTCCGGTACGGGTCCGGACAGGCTGGATCATTCAGGCTGCACTTTATGTGTGGTATTGCGCCGACAATTCATGCACCGCCCGCAGGAACGCACCGGCATGTTCCGGGTCGACTTCCGGGGTGATGCCATGGCCCAGGTTGAAGACGTGGCCGCTGCCGCTGCCGTAGCTGGCGAGGATGCGCCCGACTTCGGCGCGGATCGCTTCAGGCTTGGCGTAGAGCACGGTCGGGTCCATGTTGCCTTGCAAGGCGACTTGATGGCCGACGCGCGCGCGAGCGTTGCCGATGTCGCAGGTCCAGTCCAGGCCCAGGGCGTCGGCACCGGCATCCGCGATGCTTTCCAGCCACAGGCCGCCGTTCTTGGTGAACAGGATCACCGGTACTTTACGGCCTTCTTGCTCGCGGATCAGGCCACTGACGATCTTGCGCATGTAGGCCAGGGAAAACTCCTGGTACGCCGCCGCAGAGAGGTTGCCGCCCCAGGTGTCGAAAATCTGCACCGCTTGCGCACCGGCCAGGATCTGCCCGTTGAGGTAGGAGGTGACCGACTGCGCCAGCTTATCCAGCAGCAGGTGCATGGCTTGCGGGTTGTCGTAGAGCATCGCCTTGGTCTTGCGGAAGTCCTTGGACGAACCACCTTCGACCATATAGGTGGCCAGGGTCCAGGGGCTGCCGGAGAAACCGATCAGCGGCACGCGGCCGTTGAGTTCGCGGCGAATGGTGCTGACCGCGTCCATGACGTAGCCCAGATCCTTTTGCGGGTCGGGAATCGGCAGGGCCTCGATGTCGGCCAGGGTGCTGACGACCTTCTTGAAGCGTGGACCTTCGCCCGTCTCGAAGTACAGGCCCTGGCCCATGGCATCGGGGATGGTCAGGATGTCGGAAAACAGAATCGCCGCATCCAGCTGCGGATAGCGATCCAGCGGTTGCAACGTGACTTCGCAGGCGAACTGAGGGTTCATGCACAGGCTCATGAAGTCGCCGGCCTTGGCGCGACTGGCGCGGTACTCCGGCAGGTAGCGACCGGCCTGGCGCATCATCCACACCGGGGTGACGTCTACGGGTTGCTTGAGCAGGGCGCGAAGGAAACGGTCGTTCTTCAGGGCAGTCATGTCGGCATCCGGAAAAAAAGTGCGGGCATTTTCTCAGAGCGCGACGCAAAAGGCACGGCAAGAGCCGTGCCTTTTATCTATCGGGGCAATTTGTCGCGGTGGGACGCAATCTGCGCAACACCACAAAACACTTGTGGGAGCGGGCTTGCTCGCGAAAGCGGCGTGTCAGGCGACATATTTATCAACTGATCTACCGCTTTCGCGAGCAAGCCCGCTCCCACATTTTTACTGCATTTCAGCTCGGGAGCGAGTCAGACCCCCAGGTAATCCAGAATCCCTTCCGCCGCATTACGGCCTTCGAAGATCGCCGTCACCACCAGGTCCGAACCACGCACCATGTCGCCACCGGCGAAGATCTTCGGGTTGCTGGTCTGGTGTTTGTACTGGCCCTGTTCCGGTGCCACGACGCGGCCCTGGCTGTCGGTCTGGATGCTGAACTGCTCGAACCATGGCGCCGGGCTCGGGCGGAAGCCGAAGGCGATTACCACGGCGTCGGCCGGGATGATTTCTTCGGAGCCCGGGATCGGCTCGGGGCTGCGACGGCCACGGGCGTCCGGTTCGCCGAGACGGGTCTCGACCACCTTCACGCCTTCGACCTTGTCTTCACCGACAATGGCGATCGGCTGGCGGTTGTAGAGGAACTTCACGCCTTCTTCCTTGGCGTTCTTCACCTCTTTGCGCGAGCCCGGCATGTTCGCTTCGTCACGACGGTAAGCGCAGGTCACCGACTTGGCGCCCTGGCGAATCGAGGTGCGGTTGCAGTCCATTGCCGTGTCGCCACCGCCCAGTACCACGACCTTCTTGCCCTTCATGTCGACGAAATCTTCCGGCGACTTTTCAAAGCCCAGGTTGCGGTTGACGTTGGCGATCAGGAAGTCGAGTGCGTCATACACGCCCGGCAGGTCTTCACCGGCAAAGCCGCCCTTCATGTAGGTGTAGGTACCCATGCCCATGAACACTGCATCGTACTCTTCGAGCAGTTGTTCCATGGTCACATCCTTGCCCACCTCGGTGTTCAGGCGGAACTCGATGCCCATGCCGGTGAAGACTTCGCGACGATTGCTCAGCACGGTCTTTTCCAGCTTGAACTCGGGGATGCCGAAGGTCAGCAGGCCGCCGATTTCCGGATTCTTGTCGAACACCACCGGGGTCACGCCGCCGCGCACCAGCACATCGGCGCAGCCCAGGCCCGCCGGCCCGGCGCCGATGATCGCCACGCGCTTGCCGGTCGGCTTGACCTTGGACATGTCCGGGCGCCAGCCCATGGCGAACGCAGTGTCGGTGATGTACTTCTCCACCGAACCGATGGTCACCGCGCCAAAACCGTCGTTCAAGGTGCAGGCACCTTCGCACAGTCGATCCTGCGGGCACACCCGACCGCAGACTTCCGGCAGGGTGTTGGTCTGGTGGGACAACTCGGCAGCCTGGAGGATGTTGCCCTCGGCCACCAGCTTCAGCCAGTTGGGAATGAAGTTGTGCACCGGGCACTTCCATTCGCAATACGGGTTACCGCAACCCAGGCAACGGTGGGCCTGGTCGGCCGACTGCTGGGGTTTGAAAGGCTCGTAGATTTCCACGAATTCTTTCTTGCGTTGACGCAACAGTTTCTTCTTCGGATCCTTGCGCCCGACATCGATGAACTGGAAGTCGTTATTCAGACGTTCAGCCATTGTTAAAACCTCATCAAACTCTTCAGGCGCATATCACTGCGGGTTGGCACGAGTGCTGGAAAGCAACGACTTCAGGTTGGCAGCCTTGGGCTTGACCAGCCAGAAACGGCGCAAGTAGTCATCGAGGTTTTCGGCGAGTTCACGACCCCACTCGCTGTCGGTTTCGGCGACGTACTCGTTCAACACGTTTTGCAGGTGGCTGCGATAGGCTTCCATCGCCTCGCCGCTGATCCGCTGGATTTCCACCAGTTCGTGGTTGACCCGGTCAACGAAGGTGTTGTCCTGGTCGAGCACGTAGGCGAAACCGCCGGTCATGCCAGAGCCGAAGTTGTAACCGGTCTTGCCCAATACGCAGACGAAACCACCGGTCATGTACTCGCAGCAGTGATCGCCGGTGCCTTCCACTACAGTGTGGGCCCCGGAGTTACGCACGGCGAAACGCTCGCCCGCGGTGCCGGCGGCGAACAGCTTGCCACCGGTGGCGCCGTACAGGCAGGTGTTGCCGATGATGGCACTGTCCTGGGTCTTGTAGACGCTGCCCTTGGGCGGAACGATCACCAGCTTGCCGCCGGTCATGCCCTTGCCCACGTAGTCGTTGGCATCGCCTTCCAGATACAGGTTCAGGCCACCGGCGTTCCACACGCCGAAACTCTGGCCCGCGGTGCCTTTGAAACGGAACGTGATCGGCGCCTTGGCCATGCCCTGGTTGCCGTGTTTACGGGCGATTTCGCCAGAGATCCGCGCGCCGATGGAACGGTCGCAGTTGCAGATATCCAGTTCGAACTCGGCACCGCTCAGGTCGTTGATCGCCGCAGCGGCCATGTCGACCATTCTCTCGGCCAGCTCACCCTTGTCGAACGGCGGGTTGCGGTCAACCTCACAGAACTGCGGTTTGTCGGCCGGGATCAGGTCGCTGCCCAGCAGCGGGGTCAGGTCCAGATGATGTTGCTTGGCGGTCTGGCCTTCGATCACTTCCAGCAGATCAGTACGGCCGATCAGCTCTTCGAGCGAGCGCACACCCAGCTTCGCCAGCCACTCACGGGTTTCCTCGGCCACATAGGTGAAGAAATTCACCACCATATCCACGGTGCCGATGTAGTGGTCCTTGCGCAGCTTGTCGTTCTGGGTCGCCACGCCGGTGGCGCAGTTGTTCAGGTGGCAGATGCGCAGGTATTTGCAGCCCAGGGCGATCATCGGCGCGGTACCGAAGCCGAAGCTCTCGGCGCCGAGGATCGCGGCCTTGATCACGTCGAGACCGGTTTTCAGGCCGCCGTCGGTCTGTACCCGGACCTTGCCGCGCAGGTCGTTGCCGCGCAGGGTCTGGTGGGTTTCCGCCAGGCCCAGTTCCCACGGTGCGCCGGCGTACTTGATGGAGGTCAGCGGCGATGCGCCGGTGCCGCCGTCGTAGCCGGAGATGGTGATCAGGTCGGCATAGGCCTTCGCCACACCGGCGGCGATGGTACCAACACCAGCTTCCGCCACCAGTTTCACCGAGACCAGCGCCTTCGGGTTCACCTGCTTGAGGTCGAAGATCAGTTGCGACAGGTCTTCGATCGAATAGATGTCGTGGTGCGGCGGCGGCGAGATCAGCGTCACACCAGGCACCGCGTAACGCAGCTTGGCGATCAAGCCGTTGACCTTGCCACCCGGCAACTGGCCGCCCTCGCCGGGCTTGGCGCCCTGGGCCACCTTGATCTGCAGCACTTCAGCGTTGACCAGGTATTCCGGGGTCACACCGAAGCGGCCGGTCGCGACCTGCTTGATTTTCGAACTCTTGATGGTGCCGTAGCGTGCCGGGTCTTCGCCGCCTTCGCCGGAGTTGGAACGCGCGCCGAGACGGTTCATGGCTTCGGCCAGGGCTTCGTGGGCTTCCGGGGACAGGGCGCCGAGGGAAATACCGGCCGAATCGAAACGCTTGAGCACCGATTCCAGCGGTTCCACTTCGCTGATGTCCAGCGGCGTGTCCTGGGTCTTGACCTTGAGCAGGTCGCGAATCATCGACACCGGGCGGTTGTCCACCAGCGAGGTGTATTCCTTGAACTTGGCGTAGTCGCCCTGCTGCACGGCGGCTTGCAAGGTGTTGACCACGTCCGGGTTGTAGGCGTGGTATTCGCCACCGTGGACGAACTTCAGCAGGCCGCCTTGCTGGATCGGCTTGCGCGGGCTCCAGGCTTCGGCCGCCAGGGCTTTCTGTTCGGCTTCGATGTCGACGAAACGCGCGCCCTTGATGCGGCTCGGCACGCCACGGAAGCTCAGTTCGCAGACTTCTTCGGACAGGCCGATGGCCTCGAACAGTTGCGCGCCGCGATACGAGGCGATGGTCGAGATACCCATCTTCGACAGGATCTTGAGCAGGCCCTTGGTGATGCCCTTGCGGTAGTTCTTGAACACCTCGTAGAGGTCGCCCAGCACTTCACCGGTACGGATCAGGTCACCGAGTACTTCGTAGGCCAGGAACGGATACACCGCCGAGGCACCGAAACCGATCAGCACCGCAAAGTGATGCGGATCGCGAGCAGTGGCGGTTTCCACCAGGATGTTCGAGTCGCAGCGCAGGCCTTTCTCGGTCAGGCGATGGTGCACCGCGCCGGTGGCCAGGGAAGCGTGGATCGGCAGCTTGCCCGGGGCGATGTGGCGGTCGGTCAGCACGATCTGGGTACGACCGGCACGCGCCGCTTCTTCAGCCTGATCGGCGACGTTGCGGATGGCCGCTTCCAGGCCGACGCTTTCGTCGTAGTTCAGGTCGATGACCTGGCGCGCGAAGCCCGGACGGTCGAGGTTGGTCAGCGAACGCCACTTGGCCGGGGAAATGACCGGCGAGCTGAGGATCACCCGCGAGGCGTGCTCCGGGGATTCCTGGAAGATGTTGCGCTCGGCGCCCAGGCAGATTTCCAGGGACATCACGATGGCTTCGCGCAGCGGGTCGATCGGTGGGTTGGTCACCTGGGCGAACTGCTGGCGGAAATAATCGTACGGCGTGCGTACGCGCTGCGACAGCACGGCCATCGGCGTGTCATCGCCCATGGAACCGACGGCTTCGTAGCCTTGCTCGCCCAGCGGACGCAGCACCTGGTCACGCTCTTCGAACGTCACCTGGTACATCTTCATGTACTGCTTGAGCTGGTCGACGTCGTAGAAAGCCGAGCCGTGGTCGTTGTCTTCCATGGTCGCCTGGATGCGCAGGGCATTCTTGCGCAGCCATTGCTTGTACGGATGACGGGACTTGAGCCGGTTGTCGATGGCATCGGTGTCGAGGATCTGGCCGGTTTCAGTGTCCACGGCAAAGATCTGGCCCGGGCCCACGCGGCCCTTGGCGATGACGTCTTCAGGCTGGTAGTTCCAGACACCGATTTCCGACGCCAGGGTGATGAACCCGTTGGTGGTGGTGACCCAACGCGCCGGGCGCAGACCGTTACGGTCGAGCAGGCACACGGCATAGCGGCCGTCGGTCATCACGATACCGGCCGGGCCGTCCCATGGCTCCATGTGCATGGAGTTGTATTCGTAGAACGCCCGCAGGTCCGGGTCCATGGTCTCGACGTTCTGCCACGCCGGCGGCACCAGCATGCGCACGCCACGGAACAGGTCGATACCGCCGGTCACCATCAGCTCCAGCATGTTGTCCATGCTCGAGGAGTCCGAACCCACGCGGTTGACCAGCGGGCCGAGCTCTTCGAGGTCCGGCATCAGGTCGTTGGCGAACTTGGTGCGCCGGGCCAGCGCCCAGTTACGGTTACCGGTAATGGTGTTGATCTCGCCGTTGTGGGCGAGGAAGCGGAATGGCTGGGCCAGCGGCCATTTCGGCAGGGTGTTGGTGGAAAAGCGCTGGTGGAACACGCAGATCGCGGTTTTCAGGCGCTCGTCGCTCAGGTCCGGATAGAAGGCGGTGAGGTCCGCCGGCATCATCAGGCCTTTATAAATGATGGTCTTGTGGGAAAAGCTGCAGATGTAGTGGTCGGTGTCGGCAGCGTTGGCCACGGACGAGCGACGACGGGAGCTGAACAGCTTGATCGACATTTCCTGGTCGCTCAGGCCGTCGCCGGCGATGAACACCTGTTCGATCTGCGGCAGGCGCTCAAGCGCCAGGCGGCCGAGGACGCTGGTGTCGATCGGCACTTTGCGCCAGCCCACCAGTTGCAGGCCGGCGGCCAGGATCTCGCGGTTCATGTTATCGCGAGCCGCTTGCGCCTTCACCGGATCCTGGTTGAAGAACACCATGCCCACGGCGTATTGCTTGGGCAGGGTCACGCCAAACGTTTCCTGGGCAATGGCACGCAGGAACTCGTCAGGCTTTTGAATCAGCAAGCCACAGCCGTCACCGGTCTTGCCGTCGGCGTTGATCCCACCGCGGTGGGTCATGCAGGTCAGGGCCTCAATGGCCGTTTGCAAAAGGGTGTGGCTGGGCTCGCCCTGCATATGGGCTATCAGGCCGAAACCACAGTTATCCTTGAATTCATCTGGTTGGTACAGACCTGCTTTCATAGACACTTTCTCACCAGGCTGCCCCTTGCGAGGCAAATTTCTTTTCAATTCAACCAGTTGCATGCCGCGCCGAACGTACGCCAGCTTTGCGGGGGCAAAAGGGAGGTCATTGTACACACCGACACAGGGCCCCACAAACTTGACGACGAACCATCGCAAATTCATGTCGCATTTGTGAAATGTTTAAAGCTATATGCTGTGCTAGTCAAAACTTTTTTGGGTTCGACCGCTACGACTCAAACGCTACTGTGACGCAGACACCACAAGGCGCGCGGCCTGAAAAGGTCGCTCGCCCTTGTGGAAATGTTGAGGTTGCCGGGAGAGGCGGCCTGGGTAAGGCCGCCGAATCTTCAGCGAGTTGCTGCCAGTTCCTGTTGGACGCTGGCGACAGTACGAGGCCAAGGTTTACCAGCCTGAACCTTCGCTGGCAAGGCCTTGATGGCGGAAACGGCTGCATCACGGTTGGCAAAGCTGCCGTAAGTGATGACATACAGCGGCTTGCCGTTAAGGACTTTCTTGAAATAACGGTACTCGCCGCCCTGCTCCTTGACGAAATTCTGCGCCGTGGCTTCGGAGCTGGTGCCGAGGATCTGCACCACGTAGTTGCCTGGGGCCTGCCCGGCGTACCAGTTGCCGCCTGCTGCCTTGGCCGGTGCTGCTGGCTTGGCCGCTGACGCTGGCGCAGGTGCTGGGGCAGGCTTGGCGGCAGGGGCCGGGGCCGGCTTGGCAGTCGCTATCTGGGCAGGCGCAGGGGTCGGCTTGGCCGCAGGAGCGGGTGCTGGCATCGGCGCCGGACCGGCCGGCACGCCGACGGGCGGTGCGGTCGTGGTTACGGTTGGCGGGGTATCGCTGCTGTCGTCGATCGGTGGCGCGGCGCCATCGTCGCCCTCGGTGATACCGCCGGCCGCTTCGGCCAGCGGACCACGCATGACCGGCTGCGATTGGCCGACCAGCGGCAGCGGCATCGGCTGGGTATTTCCGGCAAACTCCACCGCCGGTGCCCCGCCACCAGGTTTCGGTGCACCCTGGCCAAGAGGCAGTTGCGCCTGTTCGTTGGTGGGTGCGCCCGTAGTAGGTGCCTTGTTGCGCCCCGGCATCAGCCAGGCGGCGGCGACCGCGACCACAACCACTGCGGAAATCGCCAATACGTGCTTCTTCGGCATATTGAACCCCATACTTGGACGCTTCACCGCTGAGCGGCTGGCAATCATGACTTCGATCAGAGCATCGCGGGCGACCTGGTTGATGTTGCCAGGCCAGCCCTCGGCGCTTTCGTGAATCTCAGAGATCTGATCTGCGGTGAAAAGTTCGATGCCCCGGCCAGCGCCTTCCAGCCGCTGGGCCAGGTATTCACGGGTCTCTTCCTCGGTGTAGGGCGCCAGCTCGATGACGTGGAAGCGCTCTTCCTCAAGGTTCAACTGCTCCAGGTCGGCGATCAGCGACGACTCGCCGAACAGGAACACGTGCGGACGACCTTCCGGCGCGCCGGCCGCCAGGGCCAGCAGGGCTTCGTGGGCCGACTCGTCCAGTTGCTCGGCATCGTCCACCAGCAGATAGACTTCCTGCCCGGTCAATGCCAACTGCACGATCTGATCAAGAATTGCACCGACTTCGGCCTGGGCGACGTTGAGCGCCTGGGCCACCTGGCGCAACACACCCGCAGCGTCACCGGCGCCGCGCGCCGACACCACCACGCTTTGCACCGACTGCTTGTTGGTGCTGGCCACCAGCGCCTGGCGCAGCAAAGTCTTGCCGCTGCCCTGGGGGCCGGTGACCACCAGCAGCAACTGGCTGTAACGCGCCAGGTGATGCAATTGACCCAGCACCGGCTTGCGCTGGGCAGGGAAAAACTTGAAGCCAGGGACCCGTGGTGCAAAAGGGTCGTGACTCAACTGGAAATGGCCGAGGAAAGCCTCGTCGGCATGCAAACTAGTCATCGGAACTTATCAACCTTTAAGCTGAGCCAGGGTGCGGTAATCCGCGCCCAGCGTGGCCTGTAGAACCTCTTTCGGATAGTCGTCGGTCACCACCGCTTCGCCCATGCGGCGCAGCAGCACCAGACGCAGACGACCGTCGATCACTTTTTTGTCGATTGCCATGTGTTCCAGGAAGTCCGCCTCGCTCATCTCTTCGGGCGGAACCACCGGCAGCCCGGCGCGCTGGAACAGCCGGATGCCACGATCGCGCTCCTGCTGGCTGATCCAGCCCAGGCGCGACGACATCTCCAGGGCCATGACCGTACCGGCGGCAACCGCTTCACCGTGTAGCCAGACACCATAGCCCATATGGGTTTCGATGGCGTGGCCAAAGGTGTGACCCAGGTTGAGCGTGGCACGCACTCCCGACTCGCGCTCATCGGCGCCGACCACGGCAGCCTTGGCGGCGCAGGAGCGCTCGATGGCGTAGGTCAGCGCCTCCTGGTCCAGCGCCCGCAGGCGATCGACGTTTTCTTCCAGCCAGCCCAGGAACGGCTCGTCGCAGATCAATCCGTACTTGATGACTTCCGCCAGCCCCGCAGACAGCTCGCGGGCCGGAAGAGTATTGAGGGTCGCGGTGTCGATCAACACCACATTGGGCTGGTAGAAAGCGCCGACCATGTTCTTGCCCAGCGGATGGTTGATGCCGGTCTTGCCACCCACCGACGAGTCGACCTGGGACAGCAATGTGGTGGGAATCTGGATGAAATCGACGCCGCGCTGGTAGCAGGCGGCTGCAAAACCGGCCATGTCGCCGATCACGCCGCCGCCCAGGGCGATCACTGTTGTGCGGCGATCATGCCGCGCAGTCAGCAGGCCGTCGAAAATAAGCTGCAGGGTTTCCCAGGTCTTGAACGCCTCGCCGTCGGGAAGCACTACCGAAATGACCGAAAAGGCCGACAGGCTGCGCGTCAGGCGCTCCAGATACAGAGGCGCGACGGTTTCATTGGAGATGATCGCCACTTGCCGCCCGGCGATATGCGGCGCCAGCAACTCAGGCTGGTCCAGCAAGCCTTCGCCAATATGAATCGGGTAGCTGCGCTCGCCCAGGTCGACCTTAAGTGTCTGCATGTGTCCCCACAGTGAAGATGGAATCAGGCGTCCTGCCTGCAATTAACGAAAATCCACGGTGCTTGCTTTGGCGCCATCCAATGGCAATCCGCCACGCCCCAGCGGACCACAACGGGACGTCGAGGATAGCGCATTTCGCCAGGCGCATTAACGGGGAGGCAATTGTTGCAGGCGCTCGAGGATGTCCAGGACCACCATTCGCGGCGGCCGCTCGTCGGTTTCGACCACCAGGTCGGCGATTTCCCGGTACAGCGGATCGCGCAGCTCCAGCAGGTCTCGCAGGGTCTTGGCCGGGTCGGCGGTACGCAACAGCGGCCGGTTGCGATCCCGGGCGGTACGCCCGACCTGCTGCTCGACCGAGGCGTGCAGATAGACCACCCGTCCGCCAGCGTGCAACGCCTGACGATTGGCTTCGCGCATTACCGCGCCGCCACCGGTGGCCAACACCACGCCCTCGAACGCACACAGTTCGGCGATCATCGCCTGCTCGCGGTCACGAAAGCCGGGCTCGCCTTCCTTATCGAAGATCCATGGGATGTTGGCGCCCGTGCGCAATTCAATTTCCTTGTCGGAATCTTTGAACGGCAGGCGCAGCTCTTTGGCCAGCAAACGGCCGATGGTGCTTTTTCCAGCGCCCATCGGCCCAACAAGAATCAAATTTCGCACAGAATCAACGACTCACAGCAATCGCCTGGTTATTCATGATACGCGGAGTGAGGAACACCAGCAGCTCGGATTTTTTCTCCGAGACCACATCACGCCGGAAAAGGCGGCCAAGATACGGCACATCGCCAAGAAATGGCACCTTATCTACAACCTTGCTCTGAGTATTCGAGAAAACCCCGCCAATCACAATGGTTTCGCCATCATTGACCAGCACCTTGGCGTTGACCTCGTTTTTCTTGATCGGCGGTACTTCCTGCACTTTGTTCAAGTAGTCCGGCTCATCCTTGGTGACCTTGACCTCCATGATGATGCGATTGTCCGGGGTGATCTGAGGAGTCACCTCCAGGGACAGCGAGGCCTCCTTGAACGACACCGACGTCGCGCCGCTGGAGCTGGCCTCCTGGTACGGGATTTCCGTGCCCTTGAGAATCTTCGCGGTCTCCTTGTCGGACGTCACCACCTTGGGCTGGGAGACGATTTCGCCGTTGCCGGTCTTTTCCATAGCCGTCAGCTCAAGGTCCAGCAACACGTTGTCAGTGATGAAGGCGATACCGATCCCGGACGTATTGCCCGACGCGCCCATATCGACGAACGGCTGGTTGGTGCTGGTACTGCCCGTCGTGCCGATGGTGGTAGAACTGCCATTGGTGACCCCGGAAGAGTTCCAGTTGCCCTGGTTCTGTATCGAGCCTCCCCAGCGCACGCCCAGGCTTTTGTCGTAGTCGACGTTGGCCTCGACAATCCGTGCCTCGATCATCACCTGGCGCACCGGAATATCCAGCTGCGCCACGATCCGGCGCAGCTCATCGAGCCGGTCCTGGGTCTGGTAGGCAATGATGTTGTTGGTCCGCTCGTCCACCGTGATCGTGCCACGCTCATCGGCCTTCGCCTCGGCGCTGGTCACCGATTGGAACAGCTTGGCGATATCCGCCGCCTTCGCATAGTTGACTTGCAACAGCTCACGCCGCAGCGGCGCTAGGTCAGCGATCTGCTTCTGGGATTCCAGTTCCTGGCGTTCGCGCGCAGCAATTTCATCGGCCGGCGCCACCAGCAGGACGTTGCCGACCTTGCGTTTATCCAGCCCCTTGGTCTTGAGCACCAGGTCCAGCGCCTGGTCCCAGGGCACGTTCTGCAAGCGCAGGGTGATGCCGCCCTGCACCGTGTCGCTCGCCACCAGGTTCAGGTTGGTGAAGTCGGCGATCAATTGCAGGACCGAACGCACTTCGATGTCCTGGAAATTGAGGGACAGTTTTTCACCGTTGTAGGCGGCGCGATCGGCATTGCGTTTTTGCAGGTCGTCGACGCTCATGGGCCGGACGCTGACGGTGAGCTTGTTGTCGGTCTGGTAGGTCGAGTAATCGAAAGTGCCACTGGGTTCGATGCTGATGGTCGCCCGATCGCTGCCGGCACTGGCATTGACGAACTGCACCGGCGTGGCGAAATCCTTGACGTCCAGGCGGACCCGCAGCGGCTCAGGCAGCTGGGTCCTGGCGAAGTTGAGGACGATCTTGCCTTCACGCTCCTGGATATCCGGGGCAATGGAAGGATCCGACAGGTCGATCACCACGTTGCCTTCACCCTGGGTCCCGCGCTGGAAATCCACGCCGCGGATCGCCTTGCCCACGGGCGCGGTGGACCTGGCCGGCACAGCACTGGCGACCGCTGGGCGCGGAGCCGGGGCGGCGGGCTTGGGGGCAGCGCCCTTGCCGACCACGACGAACAGGTTGTTACCTTCGACCCGGGTGTTGTATGGCGCCAGCTGAGTCAGGCCGATGATCAGCCGGGTGCGATCCCCGGCCTCGACCACGGTGGCACTGCGAGCGTTGCCGCCGCCCAGGTCATGGCTCTTGCTGGCCAGCTGATTGGTCACGCCCGGCAGATCCAGCGCAATTCGCGCCGGCTGCTCGGTGGTGTAGCCCCGGGGCGTCGGAGGCGGCCCGTCGAAGGACAGTTTCAGCTCGACACGATCCCCCGGCAGCGCCGCGACATCCAGCGTCTTCAGGCTGGCGGCATCGACCATCGGCGATAACAGCGCTATCCATAGCGAAATACCGAAGGCAGAGAAAATCCTGTTCATTGTTGGGCTTCCACTATTGAGTGCTCTTTCAAAGGTATGGTCCGTGGTCGCTCGAGCCAGGCACCTTCGCCATCGGGAACGATCTCCACCACATCGACCTGAGTCGCGCTGATCGAGACGATCCGCCCATCGTTACGCCCCAGGTAGTCACCGACCTTGAGTCGATGCACCCCGCCCGCTCCCCGCAGCAAGGCAAAGGAGCCGCTGACATTGGAGATCGTACCCACCATTTCAAATTGTTCGATGTTGAAGCCTTCCAGATACTGCTTGACCCGATTGGGATCGGGCCGGACATTGTGGGAGCCCTTCTGCCGGCCAGCCTGATCCACCCGGACCTGTCGGGAAAACGGGCTGCGCAGGTTGGCGGCGCTGTAGGTAAAGGTTTCGGCTGGCTTGAAGGTCGGCGTCGGCTCGATCTTGCCCGGCGGACGCAGGCGCATCTCGTTCATATAGGCATCGAGGTCGCTGAAGCCGTTGTCGTTGTTGCAGCCCGCCAGCGCGACCAGGCCTGCCACCAGGCAAATTCGGCACACCGGCTTCATGGCTGCGCCTCCTGCTCGTTGTACCGATAGGTCTTGGCCTGGATGCTCATGCGCAGCTTGGTCCCGGCCTCCGGCTCCATGGGCGCGATTTCGAAATCGTGCAGGGTGACGATCCGGGGCAGCCCGGCCACGCCACTGACGAAGGTCGCCAGGTCGTGATAGTCACCGGTCACGGTGATCTGGATCGGCAACTCGATGTAGAACGGCTGGGTAACTTCCGGCAGCAGCTTGATTTCCTCGAATTCCAGGCCGCTGCCCAGGCCGGTGCGGGTGATGTCCTCCAGCAGGCCTGGCACCTCGGTATCACTGGGCAATTGCCGCAACAGCACGCCGAAGGACGTTTCCATCTGTTGCATCTGTTCGGTGTAGCGCTCCAGATTCGCCGCCATATGGGCCTTGCCCGCGAACTGCGACTTGAGGGTGTTCTCTTCCTCGCGCACCTGTTGCAGATGGTCCTCCTGGTCGCTCAAGGCAAAGTTGTAACCCAGCCCCAGCACCAGGATCACCAGGAAGATACCGGTCAGCCATTTGACGGGCATCGGCCATGAACCGATGTTGTTGGTGTCCAGGTCACTGAAGTCAACCTTGCGCAACGCGTCCAACCACTCCCCTGGCCTCATTGCTCGTCCTCCATTCCAGCCGCCCGAGTCTGGCGAACCGTCAATTGGAAAACGTTGGCCTGGTCGAGCTGACCGGCGGTAGTGGCCTTGACCTCCGTCAGGCTGGGGGCATCGAACAGGTCCGACGAGTCGAGGTTGCGCATCAGGTCCGAGACCCGGTTGTTCGACTCCGCGACGCCCTTGATGTAGAGCGTCCGGTCTTCCATCTTCACTTCGGTGAAGTACACGCCGTCCGGCAGGGTCCTTACCAACTGGTCGAAAATGCGCCCGCTGACCGGCCGATTACCCTGCAGATCCTGGATGATGCGCATGCGCTCCAGCAATTGCTGGCGCCGGGCTTTCAGGTCACTGATCTGCTTGATGCGCTCATCGAGAACGGCAATCTGTTCCGAAATATGAGCGTTGCGCGCCAGTTGATGGTCGACCGCACTGTTGATGTACTGGAGCGCGATCAGCGTCACTCCCACCGCGCCGACCAACGCCCCTACCAATGCCAGCAAAAAGCGCTTGCGGCGTTCTTCGCGCAGTTCCTCACGCCAGGGAAGCAGGTTGATCCGGGCCATCAGTCGAAACTCCTGAGGGCCAGGCCACAGGCGATCATCAGCGCCGGCGCGTCACTGGCCAGGGCACCGGCATTGACCTTGCTGCTCAGGGCCATGTTGGTAAACGGATTGGCGACCTGGGTCGGGGTGCCCAGGCGCTGCTCGATCAGTCGGTCCAGGCCTGCAACCGAGGCCGTGCCGCCGGCCAGCAGGATATGGTCCACCGCGCTGTATTGACCCGACGCGAAGAAGAATTGCAGAGACCGTGAGACCTGCTGCACCAGCGCCTCGCGAAAGGGTTGCAACACCTCGCCGATGTAATCGTCCGGCAGGCCACCCTGCTTCTTTGCCAGACCGGCCTGCTCGGGCGTCAGGCCATAGCGGCGCTGGATTTCCTCGGTGAGCTGGCGACCGCCGAACAACTGCTCGCGGGTATAGATGATGCGCCCGTTGTGCAGGACGCTCAGGGTGGTCATGGTAGCGCCGACGTCGATGACCGCGACGGTCAGCCGCTCCTGGGACGCCGCCAACTGCGTGGCGAGCAGACCGAAGGCGCGCTCCAGGGCGTAGGCTTCCACGTCGACCACCCGGGCCGTCAATCCGGCCAGGGCGAGCGCGGCCTCGCGGACCTCGACGTTCTCCTTGCGGCAGGCAGCCAATAGCACCTCGACCCGCTCGGCGTTGCGCGGTGACACACCCTGGACTTCGAAATCGATGGCCACCTCATCCAATGGATAGGGAATGTATTGATCCGCCTCGATCTTGAGCTGGTTTTCCATGTCGTCGTCGGACAGCCCGGCATCCATCTCGATGGTCTTGGTGATCACCGCCGAGCCGGCCACGGCCACGGCCACGCTACGCAAGGGCGTCCGTGCCTTGACCAGCACCCGCGACAACGCCTGCCCCACCCCTTCGAGCTCGGCGATATTCTTCTCGACCACGGCGTTGGCCGGCAACGGCTCGACCGCGTAGGACTCGACGCGGTACCGGTCACCCTGGCGGCTCAACTCGAGCAGCTTCACCGACGTCGAACTGATGTCGATCCCCAGAAGCGCATGGGCTTTTTTATTGAAGAGTCGTAGCACTACCAATTCCCTATGACTATCCGTGAGTTACGGACTCTCTAATATGCGTTGCGTTCAATCACACCGGTCCGACGGACGTCCGGAGGGCGTTTCCAACGAAAAAAAATGCTTATAATGCCCAGCGTTTTTTTTCGCTTTGTTGCAAGCTCGGGGTCCTTCCCTGCACCTGGCGTCTTTTTCATTCTTTGCCTGGATATCCAAAAGCCTTGATTCGTCTGCTGAAATTTTTCGGATGGTCCATCGTCGCCGTTTTCTGCGGACTGCTCCTGGGTCTGAGCGGTGCTTTTCTTTACCTTAGTCCGGGATTGCCATCCGTGGAGGCACTGAGAAGTATTCAGTTGCAGATTCCTCTGCGGGTCTACAGCAGCGACAACAAATTGATCGCCGAATTTGGCGAAATGCGCCGTACGCCGATCCGTTTCGCCGACATTCCGCCCAATTTCATCAATGCGTTACTAAGTGCTGAAGACGACAACTTCGCCAATCACTATGGCGTCGACCCGGGCAGCCTGATGCGCGCCGCCAGCCAACTGGTCAAGAGCGGGCACATCCAGTCCGGCGGCAGCACCATCACCATGCAGGTGGCCAAGAACTTCTTCCTGACCAGTGAGCGTAGCTTCTCGCGTAAGACCACCGAGATCCTGCTGGCCCTGCAAATCGAGCGGCAGTTGACCAAGGATGAAATCCTCGAGCTCTACGTGAACAAGATTTACCTGGGTAACCGCGCCTACGGCATCGAGGCGGCGGCGCAGGTCTACTACGGCAAATCGATCCGCGATGTCAGCCTGGCGCAGATGGCAATGATTGCCGGCCTGCCCAAGGCGCCATCACGTTTCAACCCACTGGCCAACCCGGCGCGCAGCAAGGAGCGACGCGACTGGATCCTGGGGCGCATGTACAAGCTCGGCAAGATCAGCGAGGCCGACTACACCGCTGCGATCAACGAGCCGCTGAACGCCAGTTATCATGTACCGACCCCGGAAGTGAACGCCCCGTACATCGCCGAAATGGCCCGCGCCGAGATGGTTGGCCGCTACGGCAGCGACGCCTACACCGAAGGTTTCCGCGTGACCACCACGGTGCCGAGCAACTTGCAGGAAATGGCCAACACGGCCCTGCATGAAGGCTTGATGACTTACGACCAGCGCCACGGCTACCGCGGGCCGGAATCGCGCCTGCCGGGCAAGACCCGGGAAGCCTGGGCCCTGGAGCTGACCAGACAGCGCGCCATCAGCGGCCTGGAACCGGCGATCGTCACGTCGGTGGACAAGGACGGCATCAAGGTGCTGACCCGCAACGGCGAACTGGAAGAGCATGTGGGTTGGGACTCGATGAAGTGGGCCCGTCCATTCCTCAATACCAACAGCATGGGCGCCGCCCCCCGCCAGCCATCGGACGTTGCCCAGGTCGGCGATCTGATCCGGGTGCAACGCCAGGCGGATAACACGCTCAAGTTCAGCCAGATTCCGGCCGCCCAAGGCGCGCTGGTGTCCCTCGACCCGCAGGACGGGGCAATCCGCTCGCTGGTGGGCGGCTTCGCCTTCGAGCAGAGCAACTACAACCGGGCGTTGCAGGCCAAGCGCCAGCCGGGATCGAGCTTCAAGCCGTTCGTCTACAGCGCAGCCCTGGACAACGGCTATACCGCCGCCAGTCTGGTGAACGATGCGCCGATCGTATTTGTCGACGAATACCTGGACAAGGTCTGGCGACCGAAGAACGACACCAACACGTTCCTGGGCCCGATCCGCCTGCGCGAAGCGCTGTACAAGTCGCGCAACCTGGTATCGATTCGCCTGCTCCAGGCACTGGGCGTGGACCGTACCATCGACTACATCAGCCGGTTCGGCTTCAACAAGCAGGACCTGCCACGCAACCTGTCCCTGGCCCTGGGCACCGCGACCCTGACCCCGATGGAGATCGCCACCGGTTGGAGCACATTCGCCAACGGCGGCTACAAGATCACCCCATACATCATCGACAAGATCGAAAGCCGCAACGGCGAGACACTGTTCGTCGCCAACCCGCCGCGCGTGCCCACTGGCGAGCAGGCCAGCAATGGCATCGCCGCGCCGGCCAGCGAGACGTTCACCGTCAATGCGACTCCGGGTGAAGCCACGACGGCACCGGCAGTGCCGCAGGCGCCGGCGATCGCCGAACGGATCGTCGATGGCCGCACCACCTACATCCTCAACAGCATGCTGGAGGACGTGATCAAGCTCGGCACCGGACGCCGCGCCCTCGCCCTGGGCCGTACCGACCTGGCGGGCAAGACGGGCACCACCAACGAATCCAAGGACGCCTGGTTCTCCGGCTACAACGGCGATTACGTGACCACCGTCTGGACCGGTTTCGACCAGCCGGAAAGCCTGGGTCGCCGCGAGTTCGGCGGTACCGTGGCGCTGCCGATCTGGATGAGTTACATGGGCGCCGCCCTCAAGGACAAGCCGCCGCACACCCAGCCGGAGCCGGAAGGCATCCTCAGCCTGCGGGTCGACCCGGTCAGCGGCCGTGCAGCTACGCCAGGCACCCCCGGCGCGTATTTCGAACTATTCAAGAGCGAAGACACTCCGCCGTCGGTCAACGAGCTGGGCAATGGCGTTGCGCCAGGCAGCCCGCTGCCGGCGGACGAAGCGGCGCCGATTGATTTGTTCTGATACCCGCTATACCCAAGGCCCCGCCTTCGAAAGAAGCGCGGGGCTTTTTTTGCGTTCGGTTTCCTGAACCAAGTGTGTCAACAGTCCCGCCGTCATCGCGAGCAGGCTCGCTCACAGGGGATTGGGGCGGACGCACATGTTGCGAAAAATCCAAGGCCTTGTAGGAGCGAGCTTGCTCGCGATGACGCCGGCAGATCCAATATCGAAGCAAGCTGACCCAACGCCATCGCGAGCAGGCTCGCTCCCACAAGGGATTCGTGTTGGGCACAAAAATGTTGCTCGCAGCAGGCCTATTGTGGGAGTGAGCCCGCTCGCGATAGGCCCTCAAGCCTCATACAAGATCCACAGGCAATAAAAAACCCCGACTCTCACAAGCCGGGGTTTTTCGTTGAAGCGTTACAGCGGCTTAGCCGTTGAACACATCATCCACGCTCTTGAGCGGGTAGTTCTTCGGATACGGCAGGGTCGCCACGCCGGTCTCGATCGCAGCCTTGGCCACGGCGTCGGAGATCAGGGTGATCAGGCGGGCGTCCATTGGTTTCGGAATGATGTACTCACGACCGAATTCCAGCTTGATGCCGCCGTAGGCGTCGCACACTTCCTGAGGCACCGGCAGCTTGGCCAGTTCACGCAGGGCATTGGCGGCCGCGACTTTCATTTCTTCGTTGATGCGCTTGGCGCGAACGTCCAGGGCACCACGGAAGATGAACGGGAAGCCCAGTACGTTGTTGACCTGGTTCGGGTAGTCCGAACGGCCGGTGGCCATGATCACGTCGTTGCGGGTCGCGTGAGCCAGTTCCGGGGAGATTTCCGGATCCGGGTTCGAGCAGGCGAACACGATCGGGTTCGGCGCCATGCGCAGCAGGTTTTCCGGGCTCAGCAGGTTCGGACCCGACAGGCCGACGAATACGTCGGCACCGTCCAGTGCGTCGGCCAGGGTGCGCTTGTCGGTCGCGTGGGCGAAGACAGCCTTGTACTGGTTCAGGTCGCTACGGCCGGAGTGGATCACGCCGGTACGGTCGATCATGAAGATGTTTTCGATCTTGGCGCCCATGCTCACCAGCAACTTCATGCAGGAGATGGCCGCAGCGCCGGCGCCCAGGCAGACGATCTTGGCTTCCGGCAGGGTTTTGCCGGCGATTTCCAGGGCGTTGATCATGCCGGCTGCGGTGACGATCGCGGTGCCGTGCTGATCATCGTGGAACACCGGAATGTCGCACTGCTCGATCAGGGCACGTTCGATCTCAAAGCACTCAGGTGCCTTGATGTCTTCCAGGTTGATGCCGCCGAAGGTGATGGAGATACGCTTGACGGTGTCGATGAAGGCTTGCGGGCTTTCGGAGTCGACTTCGATGTCGAACACGTCGATACCGGCGAAGCGCTTGAACAGTACGCCCTTGCCTTCCATGACCGGCTTGGAGGCCAATGGGCCGAGATCACCCAGGCCGAGAATCGCGGTGCCATCGGAAATGACTGCAACCAGGTTGCCCTTGCCGGTGTATCGGTAGGCCAGCTCGGGGTCGCGAGCGATTTCGCGTACTGGTTCGGCTACGCCGGGGCTGTAGGCCAGCGACAGGTCGCGGGCAGTAGCGGTGGCCTTGGTGAGCTCGACACTCAGCTTCCCTGGACGAGGATTAGCGTGATATTCGAGAGCGGCAGTTTTCAGATCAGACATGTGGGCATTCCGCTTTTTACTGTGTTGGACAGACGGACCGCCGAGGATACGCGCCTCGTAAAGTCCCCACAAGACTGACCGGTCACCGCTGTCAAGCGCCCTGCCCTACGACTTTGGGCCAAGAGCCAAGTAACACAAGGGCTTGATGCATACAATCCAAGCAAAAAATGTCCACAATTTCTTTAGTCAGCCATCACGCTCAACATGGCCGGATCCGTCAGCGGCAGCAACCAGCGAGCCTGCCCTGGCTCCAGACCACCACGGCGCGACCGATCCAGCACCCAGCCACGCGCCTCGATCTGCCGGCCCTTGAGCGCCTGGAGAGAGCGCACATCGAAGCGCTCCAGCAAATTGGGTGCAACACGCAATACAACCGAAGCCTCCAGCTCGATCCAAATGCCGCCACGATTGCGTTGAACCTTGCTCACCCGACCACTGAGCACGGCGAATCCGGAATCACTGATCTGCTCTGCTTTCAGTACAGGTGAGCGTCGCCACACGCCCAGCCCGGCTTGGCGAGCTATACGCTCAGCGGCTCGCTGGCATTCCACCAGATCGACATTCGGCGCGACCGCCACCTGGAAACCCAGGCCATCGGCGAGCATCTGCGCTTCGAGGTTCGCGCCATCGGCGCCGTAGACATGGGCCAGGGTGCGCCCGTAGCGATCCTTGCTCTCCCTGCCCGGAAGCAGACTGACGCGCCCATTGCTGGCCGCTACCAGCGCCTCCAGGCGTTTGCGCGCGACCACGGCGAACGGCTCGTCGGAACGCCCCTGCTTGCCCAGCTCAGGTGTGTTCAAGCCGATCAGCCGCACGTTGCGCCCGTCGACCAGGCGCAAGGTATCGCCGTCGACCACCCGTTGCACCGCGACCGAGGTCAAACTGTCGGGTGCCGGGCAGAAGGCCTGGGCGCTGGCCAGCCAAATCGCAGATACAAAAAAGGCGCCCGCAAGGGACGCCTTTTTCATCAGTCTGGAGCCGTGGGAACGAGCCTCCAAAATGATCAGCCTCAGGCTTTTTTGGTAGCGCCGAAAGCACCGAAACGATCGGCGAACTTCTGAACGCGGCCGCCGGTGTCCAGAGTCTTTTGCTTACCGGTGTAGAACGGGTGGCATTCGTTGCAAACGTCGATCGCCAGGGCTTTGCCGTAGGTCGAACGAGTTTCGAACTTGTTGCCGCAGCTGCAAGTTACGGCAACTACTGGGTATTCCGGATGGATATCGGCTTTCATGGTGTTTTCCTCAGGCTAGCGTGCCGCCACCCAACACTATTGTTGAATACCGCACGTAATTAGGCCGCGGATTCTACCAGACATCGTCAATCGCGCAAGCTATGCCTTGTACCAACCGTCTGCTAGGCTCCCGACTTCAAGCGCATTCCGAGGGTGGGAGCGGGTTTGCTCGCGAAAGCGGTGTGCCTGACAACCTATAGGCAACTGACACACCGCTTTCGCGAGCAAGCCCGCTCCCACATTCTATCGCGCCCAGCCGTTCCAATTTGCCCGCTGACAGAGATCCCCCCGCGTGCCCGACGCCATCCTGCGCCTCGCCCTGCCTTCGCCCCTGCGCCGTCTATTCGATTACCGCGCGCCGGCCGGGGTGCCGCGTGCGCGGTTGCAGCCGGGCATGCGCCTGCGGGTGCCGTTCGGCCGGCGGGAGATGATCGGGATCCTGGTGGAGGTCACCGACCAGAGCGAGGTGCCGGCGGACAAGCTCAAGCCGGCCCTGGCCTTGCTTGACGATGCGCCGCCGCTGCCCGCCTCGCTGTTCAAGCTGTGCCTGTGGACCGCCCAGTATTATCAGCACAGCCTCGGTGACACCCTGAGCTGGGCGCTGCCGGTTCTGCTGCGCCAGGGCGAACCGGCGCAAGCGCGCCAGGAACGGTTCTGGTCCGTGGCACCGGGCGCTTCGCTGGATGACCCACGCATCGCCCGCGCCCCGCGCCAGCGCGAAGCCTTGGCGACCCTGGCCCAGCATCCCCACGGCGTGGCACATCAACTGCTGAGTAAACTGATGCTCAGCAAGGACAGCCTCGACCTGCTGCTGGCCAAGGAGTTGGTCCAGGTGGAGGTCCGCCGCCATGCCCCCGGCGCCCGCCATGAACATTGGCTGGCCCAGCCGGAACTGCCGCTCAACGCCGAGCAACGAGCCGCCTGCGAAGCGATCCGCGCCGGTTTCGACAGCTACCACGCCTTCCTGCTGGCGGGCGTCACCGGCAGCGGCAAGACCGAAGTCTATCTGCAACTGATCCGCCAGACCCTGGAAGCCGGCAAGCAGGCACTGGTGCTGATCCCGGAAATCAACCTCGGGCCGCAGACCCTGGCGCGCTTCGAACAGCGCTTCAATGCGCGGATTGCGCTCATCCACTCGGCAGTCAACGATCGCGAGCGCCTGGAAGCCTGGTTGGCCGCTCGTGACGGCGAGGCCGATATCATCATCGGCACTCGCTCGGCCCTGTTCACGCCGATGAAGAATCCCGGCCTGATCATCATCGACGAAGAACACGACGGCTCCTATAAACAGCAGGAGGGCCTGCGCTACCACGCCCGCGACCTGGCTCTGGTCCGTGCCCGCCAGGAAAACATTCCCATCGTGCTCGGCTCGGCGACCCCGTCCCTGGAAAGCCTGCACAACGCCTACACCGGTCGCTACGGGCTGCTGCGCCTGAACGAGCGGGCCGGCGGCGCCCAGCAACCGCGCTTCCTGCGCCTGGATGTAAAGAGCCGCCCACTGGACAGCGGTATTTCCGGGCCGATGCAGCAAGCCATCGGCCAGACCCTGGCTGCCGGGCAACAGGTGCTGGTGTTCCTCAATCGCCGCGGTTTCGCCCCGACATTGCTGTGTCACGACTGCGGCTGGATGTCCGGCTGTGAACGCTGCGATGCGCGGATGACCGTGCACCAGCGTTATGGCGAGTTGCGCTGCCACCACTGCGGCCACTGTGAGCGGGTGCCGAAGCACTGTCCGCAGTGCGGCAGGGTGGACTTGCGCCCGGTCGGCGCCGGCACCGAGCGCGCCGAAGAACGCCTGGGCATCCTGTTTCCCGACTACCCGGTGCTGCGGGTCGATCGCGACAGCACTTCGCGCAAGGACGCGATGAACCAATTGTTCACCACGATCCAGAAAGGCCAGCCATGCATCCTGGTGGGCACGCAGATGCTCGCCAAGGGGCATCACTTCCCACGGGTGACGCTGGTGTCGATCCTCGACGCCGACGGCGGGCTGTTCTCCGGCGACTTCCGCGCCAGCGAGCGCATGGCGCAGTTGATCGTCCAGGTCGCCGGCCGGGCCGGGCGCGCCGAAGAGCCGGGCAGGGTGATCATCCAGACCCACCTGGCGGACCATCCGTTGCTGGTTCAACTGACCGAGCAGGGCTACTTCGCCTTCGCCGAACAGGCCTTGAGCGAACGGCGCAGCGCCGGACTACCACCTTTTGCCCACTTGGCGCTGCTGCGGGCCGAAGCCCATAAGCCCGGGCAGGCCGAAGGGTTCCTCGACGAAGCCTGCAGTGAAGCCGAGCGCCTGCTGGCAGAGCAGAACCTGAGCGCAATCGAACTATTGGGACCGGTCCCAGCTCCGATGGAACGACGGGCCGGTCGCTATCGGGCGCAGCTGTTATTACAGGCCAATGCCCGGGCGCCCTTGCACAGACTGTTGAGTGCCTGGCTGCTGGTGCTGGAACAAATGCCCAGCGGGCGGGCGGTGCGTTGGTCGCTGGATGTGGATCCGGTGGATTTGTACTGACTGTGAAAACGCCATCGCGAGCAAGCTCGCTCCCACAGAGGATCGCGTTCCCATGTGGGAGCGAGCCTGCTCGCGATAGGGCCCGAATAGTCACCACACAGTCCCAACCGTCCCGCCACAGTTGGCAAGCCCGCCTTCGCCACGGATAATGCCCAGTTTTTCCACCAGCGCATCGAAGCGCCGCCGCGCCTGCGGTTGAAAGAGAAGACCATGAAAGACACCATTCGCCAGCTCATCCAGCAAGCCATCGCCCAACTCGTCACTGAAGGTGTGTTGCCAGAAGGCCTGTCGCCGGCGATTCAGGTCGAAAACACCCGGGACAAGACCCACGGCGACTTCGCCAGCAACATCGCCATGATGCTGGCCAAGCCGGCCGGCATGAAACCGCGGGACCTGGCGGAGAAAATCATTGCCGCGCTGCCGGCCGACGAGAACGTCAGCAAGGCTGACATCGCCGGCCCCGGCTTCATCAATTTCTTCCAGAACACCCAGGCCCTCGCCTCGCGCCTGGACGCAGCCCTGGCCGATGCGCGCATTGGCGTGCGCAAGGCCGGCCCGTTACAGCGCACGGTGGTCGACCTCTCGGCCCCGAACCTCGCCAAGGAAATGCACGTCGGCCACTTGCGCTCCACGATCATCGGCGACGGCGTGGCGCGGGTCCTGGAGTTTCTTGGCGACACCGTGATCCGTCAGAACCACGTCGGCGACTGGGGAACCCAGTTCGGCATGCTGATGGCTTATTTGCAGGAAAACCCGATCACCAGCGACGAGCTGTCGGACCTGGAGAATTTCTATCGCGCCGCCAAGCAACGCTTCGACGAGTCCCCCGAGTTCGCCGACCGCGCCCGTGGCCTGGTGGTCAAGCTGCAGGCCGGCGATGCCGAGTGCCTGGCGCTGTGGACCAAGTTCAAGGACATCTCGCTGTCCCACTGTCAGAAAATCTACGAGCTGCTGAACGTCAAGCTGACCATGGCCGACGTGATGGGCGAAAGCGCCTACAACGACGACCTGATCAACGTGGTCAACGACCTCAAGGCCAAGGGCATGCTGGTGGAAAGCAACGGCGCCCAATGCGTGTTCCTTGACCAGTTCAAGACCGCCGAAGGCGAGCCGCTGCCGGTGATCATCGTCAAGGCCGACGGCGGCTACCTGTACGCCACCACCGACCTGGCAGCCGTGCGCTACCGCAACCACGTGCTCAAGGCCGACCGCGTGCTGTATTTCGTAGACCAGCGCCAGGCCCTGCACTTCCAGCAGGTTTTCGAAGTGGCGCGCCAGGCCGGTTTCATCACCCATCCAATGGAAATGGAGCACATGGGCTTCGGCACCATGAACGGCGCCGACGGTCGTCCGTTCAAGACCCGCGACGGCGGCACGGTGAAGCTGATCGACCTGCTGACCGAAGCCCAGGACCGCGCCTACACCCTGGTCAAGGGCAAGAACCCGGACCTGGCCGAGGACGAACTGCGCCAGATCGCCAAGGTGGTGGGCATCGACGCGGTGAAATACGCCGACTTGTCCAAGCACCGCACCAGCGACTACAGCTTCAACTTCGACCTGATGCTCAATTTCGAAGGCAACACCGCGCCGTACCTGCTGTACGCCTACACCCGGGTAGCGGGCGTGTTCCGCAAGCTGGGCAAAAGCTTCAGCGAAGTGGACGGCCAAATCGTGCTTCAGGCTGCACACGAGCAGGAGCTGGCGGCCAAACTGGCGCAGTTCGGCGAGGTGCTGAACAACGTTGCAGACAAAGGCACGCCGCACACCCTGTGCGCCTATCTGTACGATGTGGCCGGCCTGTTCTCCAGCTTCTATGAGAACTGCCCGATCCTCAACGCCGACACCCCAGAGCAAATGCAGAGCCGCCTGCGCCTCGCCGCGCTGACCGGGCGCACGCTCAAGCAAGGCCTGGAATTGCTGGGCCTGGAAACCCTGGAGCGCATGTAAGTTGGCCGCCAAGAAAAAACCTGCACCTAAACGCGGCGCCAGTCGTTACCAGCCTCCAGCCAAGAAGCCGATCCCGGGTTGGCTGTGGATGGCCATCGGCCTGAGCGTCGGCGCGTTCATTGTGTTTCTGATGAAACTGGAGCCGGGCCAGGGCGACGACGTCAAGCGCGTCAAGCAAGAGCAGCAAAAGGCCACGCGCATCGCCGAGGCCAACAAGACCCCGCCGAGCCCGACACAACCGGTGAAGCCGAAGTACGACTTCTACACCTTGCTGCCGGAATCGGAAGTCATCGTGCCGCCTGACGCCGTGCCGGAGAAAACCCTGCCGACTCCGCAAGTGCCGGCCACCCCGGTGACCCCGGCCGAAGCCGCGAAGATCGACACCGCCCGCGCCCAGGCGGCGCTGGCCGGCATCACGCCGCCACCGGCCCCGCCGGTGCAAAAGGCCGCGCCGGTGACCAAGTTCTTCCTGCAAGCCGGCTCGTTCCGCAAGGAAGCCGATGCCGACAAGGTCCGGGCGCAGATCATCCTGCTGGGCCAGTCGGTGTCAGTGGAGTCCGGGACCGTGAAGGACGAAACCTGGTACCGGGTCTTGGTTGGCCCGTTCAGCAACCGTGAAGAACTGACCAAGGCCCAGAAGCAACTGGCTGGCAGCGGTTTCAGCAATCTGTTGTTACAACAACGCCAGAGCCGCTGATACACCCCGTTTTTTTGTGGCAAATGCTTTTGTGGCGAGGGAGCTTGCTCCCGCTGGAGTGCGCAGCACTCCCAAGCCTTGGGGCTGCTTCGCCCGAGGCGTCGGACCGACCCAGCGGGAGCAAGCTCCCTCGCCACAGGACCGCGCTCAGTTCCATAGGCGAACCGAACCGCCCGTCCCCTCCACTACCGCGCAGTTGAAAAACCCCACGCCACCCCCATATGAGTTCCATCCGGGCATTTTCGCCCCGCTGCGTGGAGACTCTCCCCTTGACCACCATCGTTTCAGTCCGCCGTCATGGCAAAGTCGTCATGGGCGGCGACGGCCAGGTTTCACTGGGCAACACCGTGATGAAAGGCAACGCGAAGAAAGTCCGCCGCCTGTATCACGGCCAGGTCATCGCCGGTTTCGCCGGGGCCACCGCCGATGCCTTCACCCTGTTCGAACGTTTCGAAGGCCAGCTGGAAAAACACCAGGGCCACCTGATCCGTGCCGCCGTGGAACTGGCCAAGGAATGGCGCACCGACCGTTCCCTGAGCCGCCTTGAAGCGATGCTCGCGGTCGCCAACAAGGATGCGTCGCTGATCATCACCGGCAACGGTGACGTCGTTGAGCCCGAGGACGGCCTGATCGCCATGGGTTCCGGCGGTGCCTACGCCCAGGCTGCGGCCAGCGCCCTGCTGAAAAAGACTGACCTGTCGGCCCGTGAAATCGTCGAGACTGCCCTGGGCATCGCCGGCGACATCTGTGTCTTCACCAACCACACCCAGACCATTGAGGAGCAGGACCTCGCCGAATAAGCCCGTCCAGGCCCAGCGCCACGGCTCATTCTTGCTTGAGGACCGCCAAATATTATGTCCATGACTCCCCGCGAAATCGTCCACGAACTCAATCGCCATATCATCGGCCAGGACGATGCCAAGCGCGCCGTCGCCATCGCCTTGCGTAACCGCTGGCGCCGGATGCAGCTGCCTGAAGAGCTGCGCGTCGAAGTGACCCCCAAGAACATCCTGATGATCGGCCCGACCGGTGTCGGTAAAACCGAAATCGCCCGGCGCCTGGCCAAGCTCGCCAACGCGCCGTTCATCAAGGTCGAAGCCACCAAGTTCACCGAAGTCGGCTATGTCGGCCGTGACGTCGAGTCGATCATCCGTGACCTCGCCGACGCGGCCATCAAGCTGCTGCGCGAGCAGGAAATCACCAAGGTCCGTCACCGCGCCGAAGATGCCGCTGAAGAGCGCATCCTCGACGCCCTGCTGCCACCGGCGCGCATGGGCTTCAACGCTGACGCCGCCGCGACCCAGGATTCCAACACCCGCCAGCTGTTCCGCAAGCGCCTGCGCGAAGGCCAGCTGGACGACAAGGAAATCGAGATCGAAGTGGCTGAAATGACCGGCGTCGACATCTCCGCGCCGCCGGGCATGGAAGAAATGACCAACCAGTTGCAGAGCCTGTTCGCCAACATGGGCAAGGGCAAGAAGAAAAGCCGCAAGCTCAAGGTCAAGGAAGCGCTGAAACTGGTGCGCGATGAAGAAGCCAGCCGCCTGGTCAACGAAGAAGAGTTGAAGGCCAAGGCCCTGGAAGCGGTGGAGCAGCACGGCATCGTGTTCATCGACGAGATCGACAAAGTTGCCAAGCGCGGTAACGTTGGCGGCGCCGATGTTTCCCGCGAGGGCGTGCAACGTGACCTGCTGCCATTGATCGAAGGCTGCACGGTCAACACCAAGCTGGGCATGGTCAAGACCGACCACATCCTGTTCATCGCGTCCGGCGCGTTTCACCTGAGCAAGCCGAGCGACCTGGTGCCGGAGCTGCAAGGCCGACTGCCGATCCGTGTCGAGCTCAAGGCGCTGTCGCCGGAAGACTTCGAACGCATCCTCAGCGAACCCCATGCATCCCTGACCGAACAGTATTGCGCACTGCTCAAGACTGAAGGCCTGAACATCGAGTTCGCACCCGAAGGCATCAAGCGCCTGGCGCAGATCGCCTGGCAGGTCAACGAGAAGACCGAGAACATCGGTGCCCGTCGCCTGCACACGCTGCTCGAACGTCTGCTCGAGGAAGTCTCGTTCAGCGCCGGCGATCTGGCCAGCGCCCACGACGAAACACCGATCCGCATCGACGCCGAGTACGTCAACAGCCATCTGGGTGAATTGGCGCAGAACGAAGATCTGTCGCGGTATATCCTGTAACCCGCACGCTGTGTGAGCGGGTTCCTGTGGCGAGGGGATTTATCCCCGCTGGGCTGCGAAGCAGCCCTGAAGCCTGCCAATGCGGTATATCAGGTTATTGTGATGAGGTTCTCGGGGCTGCTTCGCAGCCCAACGGGGATAAATCCCCTCGCCACAAGACTTCACGAGACTGACGATCCCATGACCAAACTCCCCACCGCCATCAACCTGCACAAAGCCTCCAAGACCCTGACCCTCAAATACGCGCCGGACGAGGAATATCACCTGAGCGCCGAATTCTTGCGGGTGCATTCGCCTTCCGCCGAGGTCCAGGGGCACGGCAAGCCCATCCTGCAATACGGCAAGCTGAACGTCGGCCTGACGAAAATCGAACCAGCCGGCCAGTACGCACTGAAACTGACCTTCGACGACGGCCATGACAGCGGATTGTTCACCTGGGACTATCTCTACCAGTTGGCGGTGCGTCAGCAGGATTTGTGGAACGATTATCTTGGCGAACTCAAGGCTGCCGGAAAAACCCGCGACCCCGATCAGTCCGTCGTCAAGCTGATGCTCTAGCTCAAGGGCTGGCGCTTTAGGGGGAATTTTCTAGACTCATCTGCTTGAATGCGCACGCGACAGCGTCAATGACTGGCCTGCTTGCGAAAAAAATTAAACTCGGGTAACCAATGGAGCTGGCAAGTTCCCTGCACAGGAATTGGGGAGTTCCTTGCACAGGTTTCCTCATTGGTCACGATGCGGAATTAATGGTCACCCGAGCAGCGTATCCGGTATCGGCTGTGTGACGTTGCGGCACGGTCCGGGTACTCGTCTGACAATGGAGCGTCGTAGATGAGCAACAAGAGCAACGATGACCTGAAATATCAGGCCTCGGAAAATACCCTGGGATTGAATCCTGTCGTGGGCTTGCGCAGAAAAGACCTGCTGGCCTCCGCTCGAATGGTCCTGGCCCAGACCATCAAGCAACCGCTGCACAGCGTCAAACATGTGGCCCATTTCGGTGCTGAACTGAGGAAGGTCCTGTTCGGCAAATCCGAGCTGCAACCTGCCAGCGATGATCGTCGCTTCACCGATCCGGCGTGGAGCCAGAACCCGCTCTACAGACGCTACCTGCAAACTTACCTGGCGTGGCGCAAGGAGCTGCACGACTGGATCGATGACAGCAACCTGTCGCCCCAAGACATCAGCCGCGGGCACTTCGTGATCAACCTGATGACCGAGGCCATGGCCCCGACCAACTCGGCAGCCAACCCGGCGGCGGTCAAACGCTTCTTCGAAACGGGCGGCAAGAGCCTGCTCGATGGCCTGTCGCACCTGGCCAAGGACCTGGTGCAGAACGGCGGGATGCCGAGCCAGGTGAACATGGGTGCGTTCGAAGTCGGCAAAAGCCTGGGTGTGACCGAAGGCGCGGTGGTGTTTCGCAACGATGTGCTGGAGCTGATCCAATACCGCCCGATCACCGAGCAGGTGCACGAGCGGCCATTGCTGGTGGTGCCGCCGCAGATCAACAAGTTCTACGTTTTCGACCTCAGCCCGGACAAGAGCCTGGCGCGCTTCTGCCTGCGCAGCAACGTGCAGACCTTCATCGTCAGTTGGCGCAACCCCACCAAGGCGCAGCGCGAGTGGGGCCTGTCGACCTACATCGAGGCGCTCAAGGAAGCGGTGGACGTGGTCACGGCCATCACCGGCAGCAAGGACGTGAACATGCTGGGTGCCTGCTCCGGCGGCATCACCTGTACCGCGCTGCTCGGCCACTACGCGGCCCTCGGCGAGAAGAAGGTCAACGCGCTGACCCTGCTGGTGAGCGTGCTCGACACCACCCTGGACACCGACGTCGCGTTGTTCGTCGACGAACAGACCCTGGAGACGGCCAAGCGCCACTCCTATCAGGCCGGTGTGCTCGAAGGCCGGGACATGGCCAAGGTCTTTGCCTGGATGCGCCCCAACGACCTGATCTGGAATTACTGGGTCAACAATTACTTGTTGGGCAACGAACCGCCGGTGTTCGACATCCTGTTCTGGAACAACGACACCACCCGGCTGCCGGCGGCGTTCCACGGCGATCTCATCGAGATGTTCAAGACCAACCCGTTGACCCGGCCCAACGCCCTGGAAGTCTGCGGCACGCCGATCGATCTCAAGCAGGTCACGGCCGACATCTTTGCCCTGGCGGGTACCAACGACCACATCACCCCTTGGAAGTCCTGCTACAAGTCGGCGCAACTGTTCGGCGGCAAGGTGGATTTCGTACTGTCGAGCAGCGGTCATATCCAGAGCATCCTCAACCCACCAGGCAACCCCAAGTCGCGCTACATGACCGGGGAAGACATGCCGGCCAAGCCCGAGGACTGGCAGGAAAACTCCACCAAGCATACCGATTCCTGGTGGCTGCACTGGCAGGCCTGGCAGGCCGAACGCTCGGGCAAACTGAAAAAAGCCCCGACCGTGCTGGGCAACAAGACCTTTGTTGCGGGGGAGGCGGCGCCGGGTACTTATGTGCATGAGCGGTGACGGATGCAACTCGTCCGGTACAAGAGTGGTGTGACTCACGAAGCCGCTACAACAGCCGACATTAAAGTTGAATGCCAGGCCGTCTTCGCGAGCAAGCCCGCTCCCACATTTGGATCGGTGGTGAGCCTGAAATCCAGGCTCACACCACTCCCTTGTGGGAGCGGGCTTGCTCGCGAAGGCCGCGACTCGGTCTTGAGATCGAACACAGGTAACCCAGACATGACCCACAGGGCTTGAAGCATGCCGCAACCGTACATCTTTCGTACCGTCGATCTGGATGGCCAGACCTTGCGCACCGCGGTACGTCCCGGCAAGCCTCACTTGACGCCGCTGCTGATTTTCAACGGCATCGGCGCCAACCTTGAGCTGGTGTTTCCGTTTATCCAGGCCCTGGATCCGGACCTGGAAGTCATCGCCTTCGACGTGCCCGGCGTCGGCGGCTCATCGACGCCCAGCCGTCCGTATCGCTTTCCTGGCCTGGCCAAGCTGGCCGCGCGGATGCTCGACTACCTCGACTACGGACAGGTCAATGTGATCGGCGTGTCCTGGGGCGGGGCGCTGGCCCAGCAATTCGCCCACGACTACCCGGAGCGCTGCAAGAAGCTGGTACTGGCGGCTACCGCTGCCGGCGCGGTGATGGTCCCGGGCAAACCGAAAGTGCTGTGGATGATGGCCAGCCCCCGGCGCTATGTTCAGCCCTCCCACGTATTGCGCATCGCCCCGCTGATCTATGGCGGTTCGTTCCGCCGTGACCCGGGCCTGGCGGCCAGCCACGCCGCCAGGGTGCGCTCGGCGGGCAAGCTCGGTTATTACTGGCAGTTGTTCGCCGGCCTGGGCTGGACCAGCATCCACTGGCTGCACAAGATCCACCAGCCGACCTTGGTGCTGGCCGGCGATGACGACCCGCTGATCCCGCTGGTCAACATGCGCCTGCTGGCCTGGCGCATTCCCAACGCCCAACTGCACATCATCGATGACGGCCATCTGTTCCTGATCACCCGGGCCGAAGCCGTGGCGCCGATCATCATGAAATTTCTGGAGGAAGAACGTCAGCGCGCGGTGATGCATCCGCATCCTTCGCCGCTGGGTGGCGGCTGACACCGCCCATGAGCGCCTGGCAGGACGCCGGGAACGCGCAGCTACCCGAAACAGCGACTATGTTGTCTGGCTCGGGGTGTTTGTTTTTAGCTTGATGACGAAGGAGTTGACTCATGCGCGACAAACCGGCGAAGGGCTCCATGCCCGCCCCTGCAAGCTTCATCAACGCACAAAGTGCGGTCACCGGCCTGCGCGGCAGCGACCTGCTGTCCACCTTGCGCAGCGTGGCTGTGCACGGCTTGCGCAACCCGGTGCACAGCGCCCGGCATGCGTTGCGGCTAGGCAGTCAGCTAGGGCGCGCGCTGCTGGGGGAAACCCTGCATAGCGTCCACCCCAATGACAAGCGCTTCGCCGATCCCACCTGGGAGCTCAATCCGTTCTATCGCCGTAGCCTCCAGGCGTACCTGAGCTGGCAGAAACAGGTCAGGAGCTGGATCGACGAATGCGGCATGAGCCCCGATGACCAGGCCCGCGCCCACTTCGCCTTCGCGCTGCTCAACGACGCCGTATCTCCTTCCAATACCCTGCTCAATCCGTTGGCGGTCAAGGAACTGTTCAACTCCGGCGGCAGCAGCCTGGTCCGCGGCATCAGCCACCTGGTGGATGACCTGCTGCACAACGACGGCCTGCCGCGACAGACCACGGCCCACGCTTTCGAAATCGGCAAGACCCTGGCGACCACGCCCGGTGCCGTGGTGTTTCGCAATGAAATGCTGGAACTGATCCAGTACCGGCCCATGAGCGAAAAGCAATACGCCAAGCCGTTGCTGATCGTGCCGCCGCAGATCAACAAGTTCTATATCTTCGACCTGAGCCCTTCCAACAGCTTCGTCCAGTACGCCCTGAAAAACGGCTTGCAGGTGTTCATCATCAGTTGGCGCAACCCTGACGTGCGCCATCGTGAATGGGGCCTGTCCAGTTATGTAGAAGCGGCGGAAGAGGCCCTGAACGTCTGCCGGGCGATCACCGGCGCCCGCGAGGTCAACCTGATGGGCGCCTGCGCCGGCGGCATGACCATTGCGGCGCTGCAGGGTCACCTGCAAGCCAAGCGCCAGCTACGCCGGGTCGCCAGCGCCACGTACCTAGTGAGTCTGCTGGACAGCCAGATCGACAGCCCGGCGACGCTGTTCATCGACGAACAGACCCTGGAAGCCGCCAAGCGTCGCTCCTATCAGAAAGGCATCCTCGATGGGCGTGACATGGCGCGAGTGTTCGCCTGGATGCGGCCCAATGACCTGATCTGGACGTACTTCGTCAACAACTACCTGCTAGGCAAGGAACCGCCGCCGTTCGATATCCTGTATTGGAACAACGACACCACCCGTCTGCCGGCTGCCTTCCATGGCGACCTGCTGGACTTCTTCAAGCACAACCCGCTGACCCATCCCGGCGGCCTGGAAGTGTGCGGCACGCCAATAGACCTGGAGAAAGTGACGGTGGACAGCTTCAGCGTGGGGGGTATCAACGACCACATCACCCCATGGGATGCGGTTTATCGCTCGACATTGCTGCTGGGTGGCGAGAAACGCTTCGTGCTTTCCAACAGTGGTCATGTGCAAAGCATCCTCAACCCGCCGGGCAACCCCAAGGCCAATTACGTCGAGAGTCCGAAACTGAGCAGCGATCCGCGGGCCTGGTACTACGACGCCAAGCACGTCGAGGGCAGTTGGTGGACCCAATGGCTGGAGTGGATCCAGACTCGCTCCGGCCCCCAGCGCGAAACCCTGATGACCCTGGGCAACGCGAACTATCCACCCATGGAAGCAGCGCCTGGAAATTATGTCCACGTGCGCTGAAGTCACGACTCCACGGCCGGACTGTCGGCCGTGGCACGCCTCGATCACTAAGAAGACCGGATGAAAACCCGCGATCGTATCCTCGAATGTGCCCTGCAATTGTTCAATGAAAAGGGCGAGCCGAACGTTTCCACGATGGAAATTGCCAACGAAATGGGCATCAGCCCCGGCAACCTCTACTACCACTTTCATGGCAAGGAGCCTTTGGTCCTCGGGCTGTTCGAACGATTCCAGGCCGAACTGGGCCCGCTGCTGGACCCGCCCGCCGACGCGCAGTTGGCCCCGGAAGACTATTGGCTGTTCCTGCACCTGATCGTCGAACGCCTGGCCCAGTACCGGTTTCTGTTCCAGGACCTGTCGAACCTGGCCGGGCGCCTGCCGAAACTGGCCAAGGGTATCCGCCAGTTGCTCAACGCCCTGAAGCGCACCCTGGCCTCACTGCTCGCACAGCTCAAGGCCCGGGACCTGCTGGTCAGCGATACCCAGGCACTGGGACAGTTGGTGGAGCAGATCACCATGACGCTGCTGTTCTCGCTGGACTACCAGCGAATCCTGGACCGTGAGGGCGAGGTGCGACTGGTGGTCTATCAGATCATGATGCTGGTGGCGCCGCATCTGCCACCGGCTGCCAAAGGCGCGACCGAGCAGTTGGCGTTGCGATACCTCGAAGAACACGATTAGAACCTGTGGGAGCGGGCTTGCCCGCGAAGACGGAGGCACATTCAACCTATGTGCTGACTGACCCAACGCTTTCGCGAGCAAGCCCGCTCCCACATTCTGGATCTGTGACGCAAACAAAAACGCCCGACCTTCACAGGCCGGGCGTTTTTGCAGGTCCTGGACTCAGGACTGACTGGTAGGCGTCGATGGAGCCGGCGCTGGGGTTGGGGTAGCGACCGGGGTCGGAGCCGACGCGGAGTTGGCGGTGCTTGCCGTGGCTGCCGGTTTGGCGGTAGCAGTCGGTGCCTTGGGCGCAGCGGCTTTCGGCGCGGCCGGTTTTTTCACGGCTGGCTTTTTCGCCGCAGCGGGTTTGGCCGCCGCTTTTGCTGCAGGTTTGGCTGCCGGTTTCGCCGCAGCAGGTTTGGCCGCTGCGGTTTTAGCCGCAGGTTTAGCGGCGGGCTTGGCTGCCGCCTTGGCCGCTACCGGTTTGGCCGCTGCCTTGACGGCAGGCTTGGCCGCAGCGGTTTTAGCCGCTGGTTTGGCCGCCGCTTTTGCCGCAGGCTTGGCGACCGTTTTGGCCGCTGCCTTGACCAACGGCTTGGCCGCAGTCTTGGTCGCCGGCTTGGCTGCCGCAGTCTTGGTCGCCACTGGTGTGACCTTGGCTCCGGTGAGTTTCTCGATCTGCTTGGTCAGGGTATCGACCTTGGTATGCAGCGCCTTCACTTCATTGCGGCTCGGTACGCCCAGGCGAGAGATCGCGCTGTTCAGGCGCTTGTCAAAAGCACCCTCCAGCTCATCCCACTTGCCCAGTGCCCGCTCTTTCACGCCACCGATTCGCGACTTGGCGGACTCGGCAGAGTCCTTGGCGGCATCGACTTGCTTGCCGACCGCCGTCTTGGTGAGTTTTTCGGCCTTCTCGCCGTCCTTAACCAATGACTCGAAGAGTTTGCTGCCGTCAGTATCGATCTTCGAGTACACGCCTAAACCAGCCAGCCAGATTTTGCGGGAGTACTTTTCAATCTTCCCGGCCCACGAGCTGCCTTCTTTTTCTGTGATCTTTTTGCCAGCCATCCCGTTCTCCTTAATGTTTACGCGCGACACGTTCGAGCAATGCGGTCAGCTCATCGAGCTTAGCAGAGAGTGCCTCAACGTCATGTTTAGACGGAATGCCGATACGATTCAAGGCACTTGCAACACGCGCATCAAATACCTTCTCGACTTTATCGAGTTGCAGTTCAACCCGAGCCTTGAAAGTGGAGACATCGGCCTTGGCTTCAATCAACTCGCTATTGGCCGCTTCAAGTTTCCCGGCAATGTTCTTTTTGCCTTTGGATTCAATAACTTCACCCGCCTTGATCAACTCCTGGAAGTACTCGCTGCCTTCCTGGCCGACCTTGGTGTAGGCGCCCAGGCCCGCCAGCCAGATCTTGCGCGCATACGTTTTCACGTCGCTGAGCGTGGAAGATTCAACGTCGGTTTTTTTCTTCAGAATAACTTTGGCCATGGTGCACCTCACTCGGAACAGGTTGGAGGAACTGCCCGCACACGGACGGGCTCAGGCACAAAGTAGTGAGAATATTTAGAAAGGGCACCCTAACTGACACACAGTTGCTGAGTGCAATGACATTCCTGTGGGAGCGGTGAAGTTGAAAACGGTGCTCCACCGACTCTTCCAATCAAGCCAACGCCTTATCCAACGCCTTTTCGATCTCAGCCTTGATCGTGCCACTCATGGCCGACATCAACATCCCAAGTTCCACATCGACACGAATCGAGTCTTCGCCCACATGCACTTCGCCCTTGACCCCGGACCGCTTGAGTTTAAGGGTATCGCCGGACCACTGCGGCTCCAGGCCATAGCTGTCGGCCAACTTCTGTGCCAACTTGTCGGCCTTGGCGCGGGCTGCTTCCTTGCCCAGGTCATGGGCACGTTCAACGGTAATACGGGCCATCTGATGACTCCTGTTCTATCGGGACTGGTCTGAACGTTTCGCACGCTGGCTGCGTCAAAACGTCCTGGCGGTGGCTCATCTTACCTTCAGCCTTGCCAAGACAAAGCCCTCCACCGGGATTAGAATGTCCCGCATTCTTTTTTGGTGACAGCGATATGACCGATCAGCGCAAAGGCAGCGATGCCGAACCCACCACCCACTTCGGTTTCAAAAACGTGCCGGAAAGCCAGAAGGCGGAAAAAGTCGCTGAGGTTTTCCACTCGGTAGCCGCCAAGTATGACTTGATGAACGACCTGCTCTCGGGCGGCATGCATCGCCTGTGGAAACGTTTCGCGATCGAACTGTCGGGCGTGCGCAGCGGTAACCGCGTGCTGGATATCGCCGGCGGCACCGGTGACCTGACCAAGAAGTTTTCCCACATCGTCGGGCCGACCGGCCAGGTGGTGCTCGCCGACATCAACGAATCCATGCTCAAGGTCGGCCGCGATCGCCTGCTGGACCTGGGCGTGGCCGGCAACGTCGAGTTCGTCCAGGCCGACGCCGAGAAGCTGCCGTTCCCCGACAACCATTTCGACTGCGTGACCATCGCCTTCGGACTGCGCAACGTCACCCACAAGGAAGACGCCCTGCGCTCGATGCTGCGGGTGCTCAAGCCCGGGGGCCGGTTGCTGGTGCTGGAGTTCTCCAAGCCGACCAACGCGCTGATGTCCAAGGCCTACGACGCCTATTCGTTCGCCTTCATGCCGCTGATGGGCAAGCTGATCACCAACGACGCCGAAAGCTATCGCTACCTGGCCGAGTCGATCCGCATGCACCCGGACCAGGAAACCCTGAAGTCGATGATGGTCGATGCCGGTTTCGACCGCGTGACCTACCACAACATGACCTCGGGCATCGTCGCCCTGCATCGCGGTATCAAGCCCTGATGCTGCTTACCGGACTGCTTGCCAGCGTCGAACTCGGCATCAACCGGGTACTGCGCCTGGACAGCACGGCGCTCGTGCGCCTGGCGCAATTGAGCGGCAAGGTGATTGCCGTCGATTGCCGCAGCCCGGTATTGCAACTGTTCATCCTGCCCAGCGACGAAGGCCTGATGCTCGCCGCGCACTGGGAAGCCGAAGCCGACTGCACGTTGCGCGCCCCGGCGTCGAGCTTGCTGAACCTGGCCCTGAGCAAGAACAAGACCGCGGTGCTGCACAGCCCCGAGGTCGAGCTCGACGGCGACAGCGGTGTGCTGCTGGAACTGGCGGCGATTCTCCAGGACCTGGAACTGGACTGGGAATATGAAGTGTCCCGCTGGATCGGCCCGGTGGCGACGCAATTGCTCAGCGGCCATCTGCGCAGCCGCAGCCGCTGGTACCGCCAGGGCTTCGCCAGCCTGGGGCAGAATCTGAGTGAATACCTGGCCGAAGAATCGCGTACGCTGGTAGGCCAACGCGAGGCCCAGGCCCGTTTTGATGAACTGGACCAGATCAAACTTGACCTGGAACGTCTCGAGGCGCGTTTCGAGCGCCTTTCCCGATCCCTTGAACCCAAGCGATAACGCATGAAGCTGCTTGCCGTCCGCCGTCTGTTGCGCATCCAGCGCGTCGTGATCCGTTACCGCCTCGATGACCTGCTGTTCGCCCTGCCGCTGCCGTGGTTCCTCCTGGCGCTGCGCTTCGTGCTGCCGTGGCGCTGGTTTCCGCGCCGCACCCTGGACCTGAGCCGCGGCGCGCGCCTGCGCCTGGCCTTGCAGGACCTGGGGCCGATCTTCATCAAGTTCGGGCAGATCCTGTCCACGCGCCGCGACCTGCTGCCCGAAGACATCGCCGATGAATTGATGCTGCTGCAAGACCGCGTGCCGCCGTTCGACTCCAAGCTGTCGGTGGCGTTGATCGAAGAGCAGCTGGGCAAGAAAATCAGCGAGGTCTTCAGCCGTTTCGATGTCGAGCCCCTGGCCTCGGCCTCGGTGGCCCAGGTCCACGCCGCGCAGCTCAAGAGTGGTGAAGAAGTGGTGGTCAAGGTCATCCGCCCCGGTCTCAAGCCGGTCATTGCCCAGGACCTGGCGTGGCTGTTCATCCTTGCCCGCGCCGCCGAGCGAGTGTCGGCCGATGCGCGCCTGCTGCACCCGGTGGACGTGGTCCTGGACTACGAGAAAACCATCTACGACGAGCTCGACCTGCTGCGCGAAGCCGCCAACGCCAGCCAGTTGCGCCGCAACTTCGAAGGCTCGCCGCTGCTCTATGTGCCACAGGTCTACTGGGACTGGTGCCGCCCTAAAGTGCTGGTGATGGAGCGCATCTACGGCATCCAGGTCACCGACCTGGCGACGTTGGCCGACCAGCGCACCGACATGAAGATGCTTGCCGAGCGCGGCGTGGAGATCTTCTTCACCCAAGTGTTCCGCGACAGTTTCTTCCACGCCGACATGCACCCTGGCAACATTTTCGTCAGTACCGTGGAGCCGTGGAGCCCGAAATACATTGCGATCGACTGCGGCATCGTCGGCAGCCTGACGCCCGAAGACCAGGACTATCTGGCACGTAACCTGTTCGCATTCTTCAAGCGCGACTATCGGCGGGTCGCGCAATTGCACATCGACTCTGGCTGGGTACCGGCCGAGACCAAGCTCAACGAATTCGAGGCGGCGATCCGCACAGTGTGCGAGCCGATCTTCGAAAAACCATTAAAAGATATTTCCTTCGGCCAGGTGCTGATGCGCCTGTTCCAGACCGCGCGTCGCTTCAACATGGAGGTCCAGCCACAGCTGGTACTGTTGCAGAAGACCCTGCTGAACATCGAAGGACTCGGTCGCCAGTTGTACCCGGACCTGGACCTGTGGAACACCGCCCAACCTTTCCTCGAGCGCTGGATGCGCGAACGCGTCAGTCCAAAGGCCTTGCTGGGCAACGTGCAGAGCCAGTTCGAGCAGATCCCGCACCTGGCCAACATGACCCGCGACCTGCTCGAACGCATGTCCCAACCCCACGCCCAGGATCCGGAGCCACCGTGGAAGCGTCGCAAGGATGATTGGTTCCTGCGCCTGCTCGGCGCCGCGCACCTGGGTGGTGGCGCGGCGGTGGCGGCAGGCGGGCCATTGAGCGATCTGGGGCATTGGCCAGCCATTATCATGGTGGCCGTCGGTTTGTATCTGGTCGTTCGTCGATAGCCAGCACCGGTTCGCGCTGGCACACTGTTTCAACGCCGGGCTCGCCAATTCCAAGCGCGCGGCCCAAGGTCGGAGTCAAAGATGAAAAACTGGCAGGACGAGATCAAATGGGACGCTGACGGCCTGGTGCCGGCCATCGCCCAGGATCACAAGACCGGGCGCGTGCTGATGATGGCCTGGATGAACCGCGAGGCGCTGGCCCTGACCGCCGCCGAGAACCGCGCCATCTATTGGTCACGTTCCCGTGGCAAGCTGTGGCGCAAAGGTGAAGAGTCCGGGCATGTGCAGCATCTGCATGAGATGCGCCTGGACTGCGACGGCGACGTCATCATCCTGATGGTCGAACAGGTCGGTGAGATTGCCTGCCACACCGGCCGTCAAAGCTGCTTCTATCGCGTCTTCGAGAACGGCGACTGGAAAACCGTCGACCCGGTGCTCAAGGACCCGCATGCCATCTATTCAGGACATACCCATGAGTGACACCCTGACCCGCCTGGCCCAGGTGCTGGAAGAGCGCAAAGGCGCCGCGGCCGACAGTTCCTATGTCGCCAGCCTGTACCACAAGGGCTTGAACAAGATTCTGGAAAAAGTCGGCGAAGAGTCCGTGGAGACCATCATCGCCGCCAAGGACGCCGCCGTGAGCGGCGATTGCAGCGACGTGATCTACGAGACCGCCGACCTGTGGTTCCACAGCCTGGTCATGCTGGCCCAACTGGGGCAGCATCCGCAGGCCGTACTGGATGAACTGGACCGTCGCTTCGGTCTGTCCGGGCATGTCGAGAAAGCCTCGCGCCCGTCCGCCTGATCAACTCTTGAGAGGAAAGCCACATGGGTATCTTTGACTGGAAACACTGGATCGTCATCCTGGTTGTCGTGGTGCTGGTGTTCGGCACCAAGAAACTGAAAAACCTCGGCACCGATGTCGGCGAGTCGATCAAGGGTTTTCGCAAGGCCATGAACGATGACGAGAAACCCGCCGAGCCGACTGCCACCCCGGGCCAACCGGTGCAGCCGGCGCAACCGGTACATCCGCAGGCCGCCCAGCCGGTGAGCGCGCCGCACACCATCGACGTGCAGGCGCAGAAAGTCGAAGAGCCCGCCCGCAAAGACTCGTGAGCACTGACTAATGTTTGGGATCAGCTTCACTGAGCTGTTGCTCGTCGGCCTCGTCGCCCTGCTGGTATTGGGCCCGGAGCGCCTGCCGGGTGCTGCGCGCACGGCCGGTCTGTGGATCGGTCGCCTGAAGCGCAGCTTCAACGCGATCAAACAGGAAGTTGAGCGTGAAATCGGCGCTGACGAGATCCGTCGGCAACTTCATAACGAACATATTCTGTCCCTGGAGCAGGAAGCGCGCAAAATCCTTGCACCGACCCAACAGGAACCGACGCCAGTCGAGCCTGCGGTCGAGCCGGTGATTGCGCCACAAGCGCCGGTGGCTGACACGCCGCCATTGGCGACGCCGCCTGCCAAAGCGCCGGAACCTGCCCCGGCACCGACGACGCCAGCCGCTCCCCACGACCCTACTTTGCCGCCGCGAGCCCCATGAGCGATATACCGGAAAACGACCAGCCGATGCCGCTGGTATCGCACCTCACCGAGTTGCGCACCCGCCTGCTGCGTTGCGTCGCGGCAGTGTTCATCATCTTCGCCGGGCTGTTTGCCTTCACCCAGCAGATCTACACCTTCGTCTCCACGCCGCTGCGCCAGTACCTGCCGGCCGGCGCGACGATGATCGCCACCGACGTGTCGTCGCCGTTCCTGACGCCACTGAAACTGACGATGATGGTCTCGCTGTTCCTGGCGATCCCAGTGATCCTGCATCAGATCTGGGGCTTCATCGCACCCGGCCTGTACAAGCATGAAAAGCGCATCGCCGTGCCGCTGCTGGTGTCGAGCATCCTGCTGTTCTATACCGGCATGGCCTTCGCCTATTTCCTGGTGTTCCCGCTGATCTTCAAGTTCTTTGCCGCCGCCACCCCGGCCGGTGTGGAAATGATGACCGATATCACCAGCTACCTGGATTTCGTCATGACGCTGTTTTTCGCCTTCGGCGTGGCGTTCGAGATCCCCGTGGCGGTGGTGCTGCTGGTCTGGATCGGCGTGGTCGACGTCGCCTACCTCAAGAAAATCCGCCCGTACGTGATCATCGGTTGCTTCGTCGTCGGCATGATCCTGACCCCGCCGGACATCTTCTCCCAGACGCTGCTGGCCGTGCCGATGTGGCTGCTGTTCGAGATCGGCGTGCTGTTCGGCGGCCTGGTGCGCAAGCGCGGTGAGCATCCGGAAGACGAGCCGGTCGACCACGACGACCAGCCGCCAGCGAAACAAGCGTGAACCTGCTGCTGCTCGAAGAGGCCGATTTCATCGCGCCTGACCGGGTCGTCCTGCGCGACCGTCGGTTGACGCACATGCAGGAAGTCCACCGCAGCGCTGTTGGCGACAGCCTGCGGGTCGGACGCATCAACGGCTTGATGGGCACCGCCCAGGTGCTGCGCCTGGAAGCCCGCGAAGCCGAGCTGCAAGTGAGCCTCGACCAGGCGCCGCCGGCCAAGCTGCCATTGACGCTGGTACTGGCCCTGCCACGCCCGAAGATGCTTCGGCGGGTGTTCCAGACCGTTGCCACCATGGGCGTGCCGCGGGTGATTCTGGTGAACAGCTATCGAGTGGAAAAAAGCTTCTGGCAGACCCCGTTCCTGGAGCCCGAGGCGATCCGCGAGCAGTTGATCCTGGGGCTGGAACAAGCCAGGGACACCGAGTTGCCGCAAATCATCATCGAAAAGCGCTTCAAGCCCTTCGTGGAAGACCGGCTGCCGGCCATCGCCGATAACACCCTCGCCCTGGTCGGCCATCCGGGCACCTACCCGCCCTGCCCCCGCGCCGTGACGGAACCGGTCACCCTGGCAATCGGCCCGGAAGGCGGCTGGATCCCCTACGAAATCGACCTGCTGACCAAGGCCGGCCTGCAACCGGTGCAGCTGGGTGAACGCATCCTGCGGGTCGAGACCGCAGTCACGGCACTGCTGGCTCGCCTGTTCTGACACCCGCCACTGCCTTGTACTTCGCCCCTGGCAAAGAGGCTTGCTCCCGCTAGACTGCAAAAGGCACAAGCCTCCGGGGCACGGGAAGTACACCCTGTCTATGCCCTTCAGTTCCTCCCCAAGAGGCCGACACAGTTTTTACAAGAACAGTTGCGCCCTTCAAGGGAGTACCAGCATGTTCCAATGGCTAGGCAATGTAGGCGTCAATCGCAAACTCGGCTTTGGCTTCGGCCTGGTGCTGTTCTTGACCGTGATGATGGCCTTCACCGGGTGGACCGGACTGCGCAAGGTGATCGGCCACGGCGACACGCTCGAGCTTATCGCTCACCTGAACGATGTGACCAAGGACTTGCGCTCCGCGCGCATGGATTACTACACGACCCGCGGCGAAAAAGGTCCCGGGGAGATCAACGATCTGCTCGGTCAATTGGAGCCTGGGCTGCAGAGCGCCCGCCGCTCGATCGATCAACCGGCGGACGCCGCGATCATCGACAAGCAATTGGCGGCCGTCGCCGAGTACAAGGTTGCCTTTGCCGATCTGGTCCGAGCCACCGCCAGTCGGGAGGACGTGCGCAGCAAATTGGGCGCCAGTGCCGATAACGCCGTGGCCCGCGTCACCGACGTTGAAAATGCCATGCTGCAAGGCGAAAGCCTTGCACAATTCAACCGTGTCGAGGCCTTGACCAAGGCAATTCAACAAGCTCGCTATCAAGTTCGTGGCTACACCTACAGCGGACAGGTCGACGCCGAACAACCGGCTCTGGATGCCATCGACAACGCGTTGAAAATACTTGGCAGCCTGCCTGCTCAGCTGCCCGATGAACACGCCGGCAAGCTGCAGCAGGCCAGCGAATCGCTCACCGCGTACCGTGCAGCCGTCAGTCAGTTCCGTGACGCCCAGACCGCCGGGGCTGGCGCCATCAAGCGCATGTCCGACCTGGGGGTTGTGCTACGCGAGGCCAGCAGGAACCTCACCATATCCCAAACGAGCGTACGTGATCATGAGGCGGCCGAGGCCGAGATATTCCTGATATCAGCCGCTGCACTGGCCCTTTTGTTCGGCGCGGTTGCCGCCTTCGCGATCACACGGCAGATCGTCGACCCGCTGGCCCAGACCCTCAAGGTCGCTGAATACGTGGCCGCCGGGGACCTGACTCACAACCTTGATTCCGAGCGCCGCGACGAACTTGGCCAACTGCAACGCGCCATGCAAAGCATGACCGTCGGCCTGCGGCAATTGATCGGCGGTATCAGCGACGGCGTCACGCAGATCGCCAATGCCGCCGAAGAGCTCTCGGCCGTGACCGAGCAGACCAGCGCCGGGGTCACCAACCAGAAAATGGAAACCGACCAGGTGGCCACCGCCATGAATGAAATGACCGCCACGGTGCAGGAGGTGGCGCGCAACGCCGAAGAGGCCTCCGAAGCCACCGTCGCCGCCAACCAGCAGGCGCGTGAAGGTGATCGGGTGGTGGGCGAAGCCATCGCCCAGATCGAGCGCCTGGCCAGGGAAGTGGGCAACTCCACCGATGCCATGAGCCATCTCAAGCGCGAGAGCGACAAGATCGGCAGCGTGCTGGACGTGATCAAGTCCGTCGCCCAACAAACCAACCTACTGGCCCTCAACGCCGCCATCGAGGCCGCCCGCGCCGGTGAAGCCGGTCGTGGTTTCGCGGTGGTGGCCGATGAGGTCCGCAGCCTGGCCCAGCGTACCCAGAAATCCACTGAAGAGATCGAAGCGTTGATCGCCGGCCTGCAAAGTGGCACCGAAATGGTCGCCAGCAGCCTGGACAGCAGTCGTGGCCTGACCGACAGCAGCGTCGAACTGACCCGCCGTGCCGGTGGCTCGCTGGAAAACATCACGCGTACCGTCTCGGCGATCCAGGCGATGAACCAACAGATCGCTGCCGCCGCCGAGCAACAGAGCGCCGTGGCCGAAGAGATCAACCGCAGCGTTTCGAACGTACGCGATGTATCCGAGCAGACCTCTTCCGCCAGCGAACAAACCGCCGCCTCCAGCGCCGAACTGGCGCGACTGGGGGAACATCTGCAGACGCTGGTGGGGCGGTTCAAGGTCTGAATAACAAATAGCCTGTTTCCTACAGTTCCCCGGCAAATGGTCGATATTGTTTTCACAAGCCTATAAAAGGTTCGAGGGAGTATCGGCATGTTCAGTTGGCTGGGCGACAAGCTGGGAAATGTAAGCGTCAATCGCAAACTGGGCGTCGGTTTCGGCCTGGTGCTGCTGATGACAGTCTTGAGCACCATTGCCGGCTGGAACAGCCTGAGCAGCGTGATCAGCCGCGCGGACAAACAATCGATCATCGCCAACCTCAACGAGACGGCCAAGGATCTGCGGGTCGCGCGCCTCGACTACGAGATGCGTCGTGGCGAGCAAGGGCCGACAGCGGTCAACGAACTCCTGGGCAAGCTTCAGGAGGGCGTGCAAACTGCCCGCAAGCGGTTTACCCGTCCTTCCGACCTGGAGTTGTTCAACCAGCAACTGGCGACTCTCGATGAGTACAAGCGCGCCTTCGGGGACATGACCCAGGCGACGCAGAATCGCGAATCTGCCCGCTCCAAGCTAGGCGCCAACGCCGACAACGCCGTTGCCAAGGTGACCGAAGTGGAAAATGCCATGCGCCAAGGCGAGAGCGTGCCGCAGTTCGACGACGTTGTGGTGCTGAGCAAACTGATCCAGCAAGCGCGTTATCAGGTCCGCGGCTACACCTACAGCGGCAAGGCCGATGCCGAACAGCCCGCGCTGGATGCCATCGAAAATGTCCTGAAGAACCTCGAAAGCCTGCCGGGCAAACTGCCAGAGCAGCACGCGGCCAACCTGCAGCAGGCGAGCGAATCGATGAAGGCCTACCGCGCCGCCGTCAGCCAGTTCCGCGATTCCCAGGTCGCCACCGCTTCGGCCCTCAAGCGGATGGTGGATCAGGACGCCCGTCTGAACGACCTGAACAATCAGCTGACCGCCTCGCAGGTTGAAAAACGTGATCATGAGACAGTCCAAGCGAAAGAAACGCTGATCATCGTCACCATCCTGGCATTGGCGTTTGGTCTGCTGGCGGCGTGGATCATCACCCGTCAGATCGTTGCCCCACTGCAGCAAACCCTGGTGGCAGTTGAACGGGTCGCCTCGGGCGACCTGAGCCATGACCTGTCGGTCACCCGCCGCGACGAGATGGGCCAGCTGCAAACCAGCCTGCAACGGATGGTGATCAGCCTGCGGCAATTGATTGGCGGCATCAGCGAAGGCGTCACCCAGATCGCCAGCGCCGCCGAACAGCTCTCCGCCGTGACCGAACAGACCAGTGCCGGAGTCAACAGCCAGAAGGTCGAGACTGATCAGGTCGCCACCGCGATGAATGAAATGACCGCCACGGTGCAGGAAGTCGCACGCAACGCCGAGGAAGCCTCCGAAGCCGCCGTCGCTGCCGACCAGCAAGCCCGCGAAGGTGACCGGGTGGTAGGTGAGGCCATCGCTCAGATCGAACGTCTGGCCAAAGAAGTGGGCAACTCCACCGATGCCATGAGCCATCTCAAGCGTGAGAGCGACAAGATCGGCAGCGTGCTGGACGTGATCAAATCCGTCGCCCAGCAAACCAACCTGCTGGCCCTCAACGCCGCCATCGAGGCCGCCCGCGCCGGTGAAGCCGGACGTGGTTTCGCGGTGGTCGCCGACGAGGTCCGCAGCCTGGCCCAGCGCACCCAGAAATCCACCGAAGAGATCGAGGAACTGATCGTCGGCCTGCAAAGCGGCACTGAACAGGTCGCCACCATCATGGACAACAGCCGTGGCCTGACCGACAGCAGCGTCGAACTGACCCGTCGCGCCGGTGGCTCATTGGAAAACATTACCCGCACTGTCTCGGCGATCCAGTCGATGAACCAACAGATCGCTGCGGCGGCCGAGCAGCAGAGCGCCGTGGCCGAAGAGATCAACCGCAGCGTGTTGAACGTGCGCGATGTGTCGGAGCAGACTTCTGCTGCCAGTGAAGAGACGGCTGCTTCGAGTGCTGAGCTGGCGCGGTTGGGGGTGCATTTGCAGACGTTGGTTGGGCGGTTCAAGGTTTAGGCCCTGATTTGTGTGTTTGATCCCCTTGGGTGGTGCTCTTGGGATAGTGTGTATATCCGTTGCTGCGGTTACGGCGGCTTAGGGTTCCGCCCTGACGGCGGGTCACTTTTGAAAAGGCGCCAAAAGTAACCAAAAGCGCCTCGCCCCACCACTGGGCACCTCGCCAAGGCTCGGTGTTCCCTCACTCCGGCATTGCTCCGTGGGCCCGCCGCGATGGGCCATCCATGGCCCTGCGCGGCTAACCCGGCATCCATGCCGGGTTGCCCACT